>Ga0066685_10001099_pt1 | contig 11237 bp, 8 predicted proteins | sample GraSoiAngelo_134_FD_62305 | JGI IMG/M metagenome (GOLD analysis project Ga0066685, IMG submission 62305) | Grasslands soil microbial communities from the Angelo Coastal Reserve, California, USA - 14_0929_05_30cm | ecosystem: Environmental > Terrestrial > Soil > Grasslands | place: USA...
TTCAATGAAATGCTCGAAGGCACGAAAGCCGAACTCGGCGTGAAAATTTTCGGCAACGACTATGACGTGTTGGAGAGGCTCGCCGAACTAGTGAAAGGCATTTTGGAGAAAACGCCCGGCGCGGCGCAGGTCGAATACGAAACCGAAGGTCGCACGCCGCAGTTGGAAATGAACGTCAAGCGCGACGTGCTCCAACGTTACGGCCTTCAGGCCGGCGAAGTGAACAAAGCCGTTAACGCCGCGCTCGCCGGACAGGAAGCTGGACAGATTGTCGAAGGCAACAAGCGATACGACATCGTGGTGCGAATGCCGGAACAACTCCGCGGCGACGACGAGCAAATGAAGAAGCTGCCGTTGCGCGTCGGTGAACACGGGCTTTTGCCGTTGGGCAAGGCCGTGGAATTTCAAACGGTCAAAACCGTCGAGCCAATCCTGCGCGACGAAGGCCAGCGCCGCGCGGCGTTGATGGTGAACCTCAAGACGCGCAACATCGAAGGATACGTGCGCGAGGCCGAGCGGCGAATCAAAGAACAAGTGAAGCTGCCGGAAAATTACCTCGTCGAGTTCGGCGGACAGTTCGAGAACTTGCAGAAGGCGCGCACGCGCCTCATGGTCGTTGTGCCCGCGACACTCGTGTTGATTTTTGTGCTCGTCTTCATGTCCTTCAGCAGCGTGCGGCAGACCTTGATTATTTACACTGGCGTGCCGCTCGCCGCGACGGGCGGCGTGCTGGCGCTGTGGATTTGCGGAATGCCGTTCAGCATTTCGGCGGCGGTTGGTTTCATCGCGTTGAGCGGCGTGGCCGTGCTCGATGGACTCGTGATGCTGACCTACTTCAACCAATTGCGCGAGCAAGGTAAGAGCGTGCGTGATGCGGTGATTGAAGGTTCATTGACGAGATTGCGCCCCGTCCTGATGACCGCGCTCGTGGCCAGCTTCGGCTTCGTACCGATGGCGCTTGCGACCGGCGCTGGCGCGGAAGTGCAGAAGCCGCTCGCGATCGTGGTCATCGGCGGTTTGCTCAGTTCGACGTTTCTGAAATTGATTTTGCTGCCGGTGTGGTACGAATGGGTGGAGAAAGGCAAATACGCCAAAGCAGCAGCCGAAACTCTGAAGAGCGAAACATGAAAGGAGAACGAAATATGACAACCTGGTTTTGGTACGCAGTGGGCGCAGCCGTGCTCTACGGCGCGCATCAGATCTTCACCAAACTCGCCGCCGACAAAATCAGCGATGGTCTTGGTGGTTTCGTTGTTGAAGCGACCGCCGCACTGACCATCCTACTTTACTTGGCGTGGCTGAGATTCGGCGGGACATGGAATCAAACCTCGTCCGGACCGGGCGTGTTCTGGTCTGTGCTGACCGGCATCTGCGTGGGTGTAGGCACGATTTTCTTCTTCGTCCTCTTTCAGAAAGGCGGGCCGCTGTCCGCCGTGCCGATGATTCTGGCTGGCGGCGCAGCGATAATGGCGATTGCGGGCATTCTCTTCTTCAAAGAGCCGGCGACCGTTTTGCGATTGCTGGGAATAGCAATGGCACTCGGCGGCTTGTTCCTTTTGCGTTCCCCGACCGGGAACTGAGCGGAGAGATCATTGCTGCCACGGAGCGACCTTTCGGTCGGACCGCGGTCAACACTCGTCGCGAGAAGCTGAACCGCATTCGACCCGCATAGTTGAACGCCACGTCCACGCGCGGGCGGTGCTTTCCTCGTTGCGGGAGCTCGAGGCGTTCGCTGCGACTCGCATCCGGGCGGGTGGCGTACAGCACGACCGGATGACGGGGAACTTCGTTTGCGCCCGTCACTCAAGTGTGATTGGTCGTCCCGTGCGAATGCACACGTGAAGCGCGGACCAGCCCGAATCGAGCGGCAGGACGGCCCGCGCGAGATTCGGGCTGGTCGGCGCGTCCGAGGCCGCGACACGAGAACGCCGGAACGGATAGTGAAGGCGTTTTGGTGTCACGCCGGGGAAAGGAATGGAGCAAATCATTTTGCGTTGCCTGTGGATTTGTTCGTCAGCCTATCGGTTTCCCGCTGCATCTGCTGAATCTGCTTTTCCTTTCGACCACTGGTGAAAAAGATGAAACCGGACTTGCGGTCGCCATCGGGTCGGATTTCTGCACCATCAGCACCTTCGACAACGAGAGCAAAATTCCTGGGATTGGTGACGCCGTAACTTTCGGTTCGGACAACGCGGACTGGCACGCCCGCAATGGCCAGTTGGCGGAAGGCGTCGTGGTTGTAGTTAATCAACTGCTCGGCGGCGATGATCTTCTCGGCGACCTTTTCCTCGTAGTAATTTTTGAATTTCGCGCAGATAGCAGCGGTTGCTAGGACGGTGAGGGTCAACGCGAAGGCCAAACTTCCCATCAACGCCGTTTTCCAAATCCGTTCCGGCCAGAGGCGACTGGCTTCAGCGGCGGCGTCTTGAATCTGTGCCAACGTAGGCATAACCTGTTTAGCCAATCCCTCGGAACGGCTGACAAAGGGCAAAATGATTTCGTGATTGATGCCCGTCTCCAGCGTCTTTTGCACACCTGCAACGATGGCTTTCGTATCAACCTGAGCGCCGATGTCTTTCAGGAGGACGTCGAAACGGGCGATGGTTTCATTGCACTTGGCAACCGCTTCGCGGCACAGTTCGTCTGTCCGCTCCGCGTGGTTGGTGATGTTGAGATTTCGTCGGTCTATCGCTTGGGCGAGCAAACCGATTTCCTCGCGCAGCCTGGCGAAGTTCGCGTGGACGTTTTGATTCGCTTCAATGACTGCCTGCGGCACGCGCTCGGCGTAGTGGGCGTAAACGTCCAGCACGATGAAAAGCTGGGTGAAAAACTGCGTGCTGTCGCCTTCGGCGAAGCGGCAATAAACCTGCCGGGCCAGTTCCCGCTTTTCGGCGGGATACGTGGCCAGCAGTTCCTCAAAGAGATCGTGGGTCAGCATAACGGCTCCTTTCACGCGCTGAGGTTCACTTTTGCGCCCCGCCGAGCCGACGGTGGTTCGCCAATAGGCGGGATGACCTTGGGTTTGATGGTGGCGGCTTCCGCGGCGGGCAGGAGCTTGGCGGCGATTCGGTCGTACTGGGCGAACAAGGTCCCCAGCCAGTCCTGCAACACGCCCCGCGCCATGATGTCCAAACCAAGCTCGTCGCTGCCGATGGCTTCGTTGAACGGAATGCCCCGCTGGTGGTCGGCTTCCAATTTGGCGAGCCGGAGTTTCACAAACTCCGACAGCATCGGCAGCGTGATGCTGGCCGCGCGATGATCTAACAGCTCCCCTTCGAGTTCGCTGCCGTCGAACATTCTGGTTTTCGGAGCGCGGGCCGGGTTGCGAACGATGACGTACTCGACCTGGCTGCCGCAGAATTGACAGACCGCATCAAGGTTGGTCATCACGTCGAGGTCATCGAGTGGGAAAACCATCACCGTGATGCTGATGCATTGGACGCTGGCGATTTCAAAGAAGTGCGTGGCATGGAGCGCCTTCATCAACAGCCCGTCCAGATGCGCCCGCGGGTCCAGCAGTGTCACGGGCGCGGCGGTTGCCTTCCGTAGAATCGAAATGAGTTCGTCCAGGTCGTCGGCTTGTCCGTTCAACGGGACAAGCTTGGTCTGACCGGGGAATAATCGCGATAGCGTCCGGTTGTCGCCGTCCAGATCAAATCCCTGCCAGTGGATGCCACGCTGGTTGAGCCAGCAGGCTCGCGCCGCGGTTTCGAGACTTTTGCCCACGTTACCTTTGGCCTGCATGGGCAGAATCAGGCGATATTTCGTTGTTTTCATACATCAATGTTGAACCTGTATTTCTTCGATCCGGTTTTGGTTGGTGTTGTTGTTTGTGAAAAGGAGAACGGGATGTTCTCCAAAGCGTCAGGAACGGTGGCGGCGGGCGTGCCGGTGTTCCGTGGCCGGCGTGTGATTGCTCGCTCGCAAAAACGGTAAACGGAAGGGAACGTGACCGCGACACCATGCTCGTTGAGCCACTTGGCAATCTGGCGATAAGTCCAATGCTTTCGCCGCAGCGTGAAAATGGCTTCGCGATGTGGCTCCAGTTTGCTGCGCGTTCTGCGCTCCTTTTCGGCTTGGGCTGCTTGTCGCAAATTCATGTTTGCCTCATTTCAGCCCCGATAATTTTGGCGGACACAGTTGCGCAACCGTTGCGTAACTGTTAAGCAACGCCGCGCTCGGCGGCGCGAGCCTGAAGCTGTGCTTAGGGAAGATGTCTGACAGAATTATTGGGGCTTTGACTTGCTTCATACGCTGTGTGTCGTCGTTGATTCAAAGATAGAGGCTGTGAATGGATTGGCTTAATGAGTAGTGGGAGCGTTGGCGGGGGATTAGCGCGAATAGTGACTTCAAGGGGATGACGACGAATAAATTCCGTTTACGGTGGCGACATGCTTAGAGTGATTGCCAGTCGGAGTGCCAAGGAGTATTACGCCGAATCCTTAAAGAGGGAGGATTACTACACTGAAGGACAGGAGATCCGTGGGGAGTGGCAAGGCATCGGCGCGGAGAGATTGGGACTGTCAGGGGCGGCGGATCAAGCAGGGTTCGATGCGTTGTGTGAGAACAAGAGGCCGGGAACGGATGAACGGCTGACGCAGCGGAACAAGGGCAATCGCATCGTGGGATACGATTTCAATTTTCATTGCCCAAAGTCGGTCTCGGTCGTTTACGAGTTCACGCGGGATGAGCGGATTTTGGATGCGTTCAAGCAGTCTGTGAATCAGACGATGCGGGAAATTGAATCGGAGATCAAAACACGGGTGCGGCAGAAGGGAGCGAATGAGAACCGGACAACGGGTAACATGGTCTGGGCTGAGTTTATTCACTTCACCGCGAGGCCAGTGAAAGGGCTTCCCGATCCGCATTTGCACGCGCACTGTTACGCCTTCAACACGACCTGGGATGACGCGGAAAAGAAATGGAAGGCGGGCCAGTTCCGGGACTTGAAAGCTGACGCACCGTACTTTGAAGCGGCATTCCATGCCCGGTTCGCACGGCAACTGGCGGAAGTGGGTTATCGGATTGAACGGACGGCTAAAGGCTGGGAGTTGGCCGGTGTGCCGCAGCGGGTGCTGGAGGAGTTTTCTCGGCGCACGGAACAGGTTGAACAAAAAGCAAAGGAGTTGGGCATTACGTCTGCCAGGGAGAAGGACGGACTGGCGGCGTTGACTCGCGAACGCAAACAGAAACAGCTTTCCAAAATGGAACTGCGGGAATTATGGGACAAGCGCATCTCGGCAAACGAACGAGCCGCGATACAAAACAGCATCGGCCATTCGCACCCTGCCGCACAAAAGATTTCAGAAATGAAGGCGATGGATTATGCGATTCAGCACTGTTACGAGCGGGTGTCCATCGTGACGGACAAGGAACTGCTCCGTCACGCGCTTCGCCACGGCGTGGGCGACGTGAACATCGAACAGGTGAAACGCCAGCTTTTGCGGGATGAGTTCATCAAGGAAAATGTGGACGGGCATCGATGGTTCACCACGAACCAGGTGTTGGTGGAAGAAAAGCGCCTGATTGATTTCGTCCAGTGCGGGCTGGGAAAGTTCAAACCCTTCCTTTCCGGCGCGTATCAATTCCGAAACGAGACGCTTTCGGATGAACAACGTAGCGCCGTTCTCCACGTCCTCCGGAGCGAGGATCGCGTAACCGCCATTCGTGGCGGAGCCGGCACGGGCAAGACCACGATGATGAAACAAGCCGTGGCTGCCATTGAATTAACGGGGCGGAAAGTTTTTGCTTTCGCGCCTTCGGCGGAAGCATCTCGCGGGGTCCTTCGGTCAGAAGCCGGGTTCGCGAATGCCGAGACAGTGGAAGCCTTGTTGCAGAATCCCAAGCTTCAGGAGCAAGTCAGGGGTCAAGTGGTCTGGATAGATGAGGCAGGACTGTTGGGCTCTCGCACGCTCGCGCGAGTCGCGGCACTCGCTGAAAAACAAGACTGCCGCATTGTCCTCTCGGGGGATACCGCGCAACACCGTGCGGTCGAACGTGGCGATGCACTGCGGCTGCTGGAAAAGTACGCGGGATTGCAGGCTGCCGAACTGAAGGAAATCTGGCGGCAGAAGGCGGATTCACACAAAGCTATTGTTGCCGAGTTGCGCGCAGGCGATTTGGAACCTGCGTTCAAACAACTGGAAAAGCTCGGAATGCTGCGAGAGCTTGAGCCGGAACAGCGGCATGAAACTTTAGCGGCTGATTACGTTTCCGCCGTCAAGAAAGGCAAGTCGGCGCTGGTAATCTCGCCGACTCATGCCGAAGGCGAGCGCGTGACGGCGCAGATTCGGGAAAGGCTGAAACAGGCGGGCGTGCTTCGCGGGAATGAACGCGAGTTCATTCAACTCAAGAACCTGCAATGGACGGAAGCGCAACGCGCCAATACCCGGAGTTATCAGACGGGTTTAGTGGTCCAGTTCCATCAAAACGCTGCCGGCTTCCGGCGTGGTGAACGGGTCACGGTGACCAGTCAGGATGAGCAGGGTCGTGTTAGGGTGAAGCACCAGAGTGAGGAGACTGCGCTACTTCCCTTGGACCAAGCCACACGGTTTCAGGTTTACGAACCCCGGTCGATTGCGCTCGCTGCCGGCGACCTAATTCGGATCACCCAGAACGGCTTCACGAAAATGAAGCAAAGGCTTAACAACGGGGATTTGAAGAAAGTCGAAGGCTTCACGAAAGACGGCGACCTCAAACTGGCTAACGGCTGGGTGGTATCAAAAGACTTCGGGCACTGGACGCACGGTTACTGCCTCACGTCCTACAGTTCACAGAGCAAGAGCGTGGACTGCGTGTTTATTGCCGAGAGTTCCGAATCATTCCGCGCGGCTGACCGCGAACAATTTTATGTTTCGGCCAGCCGGTTCAAAGAGGCATGGACGATTTACACGGATGACAAGCACGAATTGCTGCGAGCCGTCTCAAAAACGTCCGAACGGCCTTCGGCAACGGATTTGATGGTCAAGCAATCTCCCGAGACAACAGGCGCTGGCGATTCCCAAAAGGCGCCTGCACAAAGGCAATCCGCGGACAAAGAGGACCAGTCGCGATCAGAATCTCAAGCGCGGAGGCGCGAAACAGTTCTCGTTCGCAGACGGCATCTGGTCGACCGGAGTGTCCGACAATCACAGTCCAAAGGAATCACGAGGTAACACTGCGCGGCAATCCAAATTAAGCCTCCGGCGATATTCGCTCCCACGCTTGGCCAAACGGGACACCCAAGATGAAGGAGGACTTCATTGTTGTTTTTCTCTCATTTGTGGTTCTCGCAGGGTTTATGCACGAAATGCTCAGACTCGTTGGCAAGAGAACGTACCACGCCAGTTTTTTCTGAAAAATTGGCGCGTCGCCCTCCACGAGCAACTGTGAGTCGGTTGTAACGAAGCTCTTCGGTGGTCGCTCTCTTCTGAAGTGTTGTGAGGAGCGCGTCCCCTTCGCTCGGCATGTCAAACACCTCGTCCCATTCCTCGAAATCCGTGATGTCAAAGAATTGAATTGGTGCTACCCGCCCGGAGTCCTGAAAGACGCGCTTGCCATAGAACTGCTCAACGTCTGCCTCAAACGGTCGCGTAAAGGGGTATCGAAGTGGAAGGTGTTCGAAAACCAGGCCGATTGGAAATACTCGCTTCAGGGGTCTGATTTGCGTTTCCTTGTCACTCAAAAATGCCGCGCCCGCCACCAACGCTTCCGCAGCCGTGCGTGCCTGAACAATCAATCCTGTTCTGTCAATGGTGTCGCCTTCCTCGCGAGGTAAGACCATTTGTACAACCTGTTCCAGATCACCGGTTCTGCGTGCTTGAAGTGGGGGAACCTTCGCCTTGGTTTCAATCGCGTAGCCCACATCGTTGTGAATGAACAGTAAGTCACGTTGCGCGAGATCGTCGCGCTTTTTGTGTCCGGGAAGTCTGATGCGGTAGTCCTCAATTACTTCGACCGAGATTCCGGCGAACCACTGGCGCGCTAACCAACGCGAATAGCCCTCGAAGATGTAACCAAAACCTGAACGAGCAGCTTTTACAACAAAGGCATCAGCTTCTCCGCGTTTCTGCCTGGCCATCAGATCACTTAGATACGGCAACCCACGGATGAATTTGTTAAAAACTGCCTCGAAAGACGTCACCAGGTGGTAGTCTCCAACGCGCAGCAACGGATAAACGAGGAGATGGTCAACAGAATATACTGCGTCTGCCATCTCCAGTGGTTCAGGGACATTCGAGGCCACTCGGTCGGGAGTGGTTTGTGCACATTCAAGCAACGCCTGAACCCCTGCACGCAGCTCGGCACATGCATCAAGGAAGGCATTCAAGGTGAGCCAAAGATGCGAGGAACGCGGTGTGGCCGCTTTGAACTGCGCGGCATAGCCGGCAAAGGCCGTCATCACTCGCTGATACGTTGACACGGGTAGTCCAAAAGAATCGATGAACCACTTGTCGATGGGATGCGCGGACTTTAGTTCACGTCCGAGAACGGCACCGACCTCCGGTCGCGCGACAAACGCGTGAAGCCTGCCCAGATCATGAGTCATGCTAACAGTTTGGTTGGCTAAGACGCTTCTGGTCAAATACGGGAATGCCGCACGAAGCCCTGCCGGGTCTCCAATCTTAAGCATTTTCTCTTTGTTAATCATCGCGTCTTGGAGAGCGAACAGGACACGGGTAACGTTTTGGCGATACCGAACCGAAACGAGCTTATGTCCACCTTCTTTTGGACACCACCTGCATGCCAGACCGATGAGGCCATTGATCGCAGCACCAGCCAGAGGTGAGAAATGAAACGGATCTGACTGTCGAAAGATGTTCCATGCTCGCACGTGATAGACGGGGTGAAGAAGATCAGCCAACAATCGATTCAGTAAATCTGCTCCTTTGACTGTCTTGTAACCACCAACCTGGTGAGCAGAGATTTGATTTACTGCGTTCAAGAGCGCACAGAACTCCAGGACATCGCTCTGGTCGAGGAGTGCCAAAAGAGTCTTGGCGTCAGCTAGGTTCAATCTCTTGCCGAAGATTGCTTCTCCTGTGTAGGTCACGGCCATGTTCATGTGTGGTCAATGGTACTACGGTTTGCGATTTATCGCGCTCTTTCAGTCACTCATGGACAAACAAAAAACCCTGCTCACATCGTGGTAAGCAGGGTTTGGAAATTCTATGGTTCTTCGATTACCCGCTTACCTCCGGTCTATCCAATTTGGGTTCTTGACCCTGATACGCTCTGGATAGGCTAAGGCCGAACGCCCAATTCGATCGGCTATGACGTGTCGCTTTTGCGACCGTCGTCGGCCAGCTCGTGACTGATATGTTCATGCAGGTCTTCATTAAATGGAGGAGACGTCTACACCACGAAGAAAGTTACGTCAAATATCTTCACGAGATGTAGGCGGTGATTTTGGATCCGCGTACCAGATTCAAAATCACCATTCATCCTGACGGCAAACCGACTATGCTCGACCCTGCGCGGGAGGAGCATGATCAGTTCATGGAAATTTCCACGCTTCTGCTGCCGTGGTGGCGCGACAGGCATTACGGCGACTGCACGAGCAACCTGTCGCTGACCGGGAAGATTGCCCACTTTGAGTTGGCTCCCGGAGTCGGCCGGTGAGTTGAAGCCCGTCAACATGGGAAGAACTTGCAGGAGACCTCGGCTGGCGTAGCAATGATCGGCGCAGCCAAATCAACGCTCTGCAACTCGACGCACAACTTAGGAAGAATCCATTCCCCGCAGAGGGCCGAATGCCCCCAGATACCACTGGAACATCCTGAATTGTGCTTTTTGAAATAATGAGTATCATTCTTGAATGCTCTGCGAATGGAGGTAGCACTTGCATGCAACCATCTGATTCCAAGGGACGAAGGGCGGGCGCTTATTCCAAACTCGCTGCCGCCGAGGCTGGAGTTAACGTGGGAACTGGCGACGGAGATTTCAGCAACGGACCGCGGGCTGAGTGACTGGTCGGTACCGCGCGGACGCTGCCAAATCCGCATTTGTTGTTAATCCGGCCATTTATGAACCGCGCGACGGTCTTGTCGAACCGTATCGAAGGCGCGCAGGGGTCGTTGTCCGATCTGTTCTATTTCTAGGATGCCGCAATCGGATGTGGCGGAGGTGAGGCATTATGTGCGGGCGCCGGAGCATGGATTGAAGCGCCTCGGGGGACTGCGGTGTGCCTGCACCTGATGCGAGAGATGCACCGGGAATTGATGAGGGGTGGCGGGCGAGCATTTGACGCCTGGCGAATTTTGGAGATCACTATGGCCGTCCTTATTGAAGCGATCTCGGTGGTGATTCGAGCCGAGGCGATTCTCGCCCATTACCCGGGAGGATGGGAAGAGTTTCGCGATGCCTGCCCCAATCAGACCCTGTGCGCGGATGGTGAGTTGATCCGCGTTGGCTTCATGACGCCTCAGGACACGCAACGGTTCATTGAGGATTTGGGTCGGCATGGCATCGAATACCTCCGAGACGGACGCGCGGCGGATCTAGTGGTCGCCGATCAGCAGCGCGGTCTTGCCGCCCCCTGTGATTGGGCGGAGTTCGGCAGGGTGGCCTGGGAAGGCGATCACCGCAAGCAGGTGGCCGCGTGCCGGGCCAAAGACAGCAAGTCGAACCAAGTCGTAACGTCGCCCGGCTGGAGTTTTGAGGGATCGTTGAGCGCTAGGTTCCAGTTCGTTGAGACCGGTTGGATTCCCGAGTTTATGGATTTTCTCCGCCACGAAATCGGCTTTGATGTTTACCGCGACTTGAAGACCGGGAAGGAAGTGTATGTCGGGCGAACCGGAGGGAAATCACCATGAGCGCGGCCTTCTTCCACCTCTAACTCAGCCCGGAGACTGCATGAGCCAGAACGAATGGGCTGAATCAGAAGAAGCGCCCGGGACCGCCATTGCTTGAACAGTCGCAACGAGGGGGCGGCACGCGCTCACGCTCGCCAAACATTCTCCCAGCCCGAATCCACTTCGAGGCGGCCTGCGCGCTTTTCGTCTGAGATGGTCCGATTGAGGAATGAGCGTGCTCTTCGCACAGGAACACCAAGATAGTTTGATGTCATCTCAAGGAGTTCCTCGCGATTAATCCTGCCAGAAGCAGGGATAAACTGAAACAAGGCGGCACTCAGTTCGGCCGCCGAAAGTTCGGCGATGTCTCGAAGAGCCTTCGAATTCTTCGTCCGAGTTTCAAACCCAAGTTGAGATTGCGCTCCTGTCTGCGAGTTAGGTTCCGGATCTGGCAGCGGCTCGTCC
>Ga0066685_10001101_pt1 | contig 11225 bp, 10 predicted proteins | sample GraSoiAngelo_134_FD_62305 | JGI IMG/M metagenome (GOLD analysis project Ga0066685, IMG submission 62305) | Grasslands soil microbial communities from the Angelo Coastal Reserve, California, USA - 14_0929_05_30cm | ecosystem: Environmental > Terrestrial > Soil > Grasslands | place: USA...
AGAACGTTATGGCGCTTGGAAAGGGGGAGATAGTTATCACTACTCCGACTTGGCGTACCCCGATCAAGATAAAATTCCCGAGGCCTCCTTACCTCAGACTATCTTAGACTGCACGATCCGGCCTACCTTTGCTTCTTTTTGGAAACGCCGCGCCGAGGTCGAAAATGTCCAGTTTTCCATCTTTATTCACATCAGTCGAATCGAGGGTCCCATTAGCCTCATGAGCCTCAAAGACAAGTTTCAGATATTTCCCCAATATTAAGCGTGGAATCTCATAGCGTCTTTCCTTTCCGAACCAATGAAAAAGCTCCTTCTTTCCTTTGGATTGTCTACATTTGTCGCAGATATCGATTAAGTTATCAGGCCGATCAGGGCCGCCCGCGGACACGGGAACAATGTAATCCATCTGCAGGTTCTGTTGAGACCCACAATAACAACATTCACCCAAACCTTTCGACTCTAGTCCGTTTTCGTGGAGGATGCTCAATGGATGAACCGAAATTCGCCTGTATCTCTGGTACGTCGCCATTGCATAACGAAAATTCTTTCGATCACCAACCGCGATTTCAGAAGCTAATTTAGCATACTCCCAGTAAACTAGGTCCCGAACTGTCTTAACGGCCGCCGGAGGCAAACCGATTTCCAGATTTAGTTTTTGGGTTTCGAGCTTGACCTGCGAGAATATATTCGGTTTTTTTTCTTATTTCTCCAACGATCCTCAGCTTTTCTGGATCCTTCAAGTGTTTTCTAGGGTCCTTGGTTATACGCTGGAGTACTGCAGAAGCTTCGACAAGCTTCTTGGTGAACTGATCGAGCCCTACCTGCCGGGTTTTTGCAATTTCCATTGCCTTGTCGAAACCCTGAGAACTTAGCAATCTCGAATATTCCGGATCTTTGATGAGTGCTGGCAACTCTCTCACTTGTCGTCCCTGATACAGTTTAGGCCTCTCCCCGGCGAGCAACTTCATGAAAAAATTCATGTTCCTCTTTTCTTTCGCCCATTCCCTCAGATAGGTTGACCGAAATAGCTCGTAGAAATAAGAGAACTTATGAATCCAATGGCCGTCGTTGTCAGGAAAGCGTTCACCATAATCCAGTGTGCTTCGAAAAGCCGCGAGCATGAGTTCGACCGCGTGTGGGCTCCTGCTGAGAGCTGTTGCGATTTCTCTGGTGGTCATCCCGTATTGATTTGCCATTTCGAAGACCTGTTCAGCTTGATTTAGCGGTGACCACTCTCTCTTACCACTAACGTGAACTCGAGCAACGAGGAGGTCGACATCTTTCGGCTCAACATCGCTAGGCAGCATCAGACATTGAACTCTCTCAAATGCGTTTTCAGAGAACTCGATCTCGCCGTTTTTCGCTTCCTCATCAAGACGCCTAAGACATGTAATTCTCCTATTCCCTTCGATCACTTTCAGTTCCGAACTAACGATCGGTTTGTCACTGAGACCTCCAGAATATCTTATCTCATTATAGAGACCTTTGGTGCCCTCTTCATGCCAAAGCTGCTCTTCAATATCGGCCTCTGTCTCCCCATCAAACTTGTGTCGTATTCGAGGATTCTTTGGGTTCAGGTGCAACTTTCTGATATGCAGAGTTACTAATTTTGCTGGGATCTTCCTACCGCTGGTTACTTCTATATTCATAATCGGCGCGGTGGACGTTACATCCTCAACCAGGGAATCATCGCCGGTTTGACCATCCCAGGTGATTTTGTCAGAAAACCACATGTAAGACTTTTTCCAGAACCAATTACAGACATACTTGTAAGGTCCAGACTCATACGGCCCATGACGCCTATGTGTCTCTTCATCGAATTTTGAGCCACAGCATAGACACACAGTTGGTGGAGACAGGGAGCCGATTTGCCACGCGTCAATGCTCAACTTGAAGCGTCTCCAGCGTTGACGGGACGGTACTTCTCCAATCGAGGCCTCCCCGTAGCCTGCCCACCCTATTTCGTGCCTTTTCAAAACTATCGCCGTTTATGTCCTCGTCCTGTTCCGCGAGAAACCGCGGCGCCTTCGGCCGACTGTGCTTCGGCCTAAGCTCGAAGGCCTCGTAGAAGTCCTTAGACGAATTGAACTTGTCCACTAAGCCCGCATAGGGTGGAAAAGCTCCTGCATATCCGATTACGCGACGAGCCTTGGCGACTCTCTCAAGGGCTTCACGGTCCCATCGCGGCGAAACGTATCTGTTTTTTTCCAAGCTAGTAAGAGGCTCGAAGCGCATGGGATAGCAAACAGCTCCCCAATTCAGAAGATCGCGGACTCTTTCAAAGAGGTCTTGGGGGGTATCAGCATAATTGAACAGGGTATAGACGACAATCTTTCGAGGACTAACTCCTGCCTCTCGAAGCAATCTGATAGCCCTCCCAACGTAGGGGCCGATGCCATGATAATCGTATGCCAGACGAACAACATCCATGCGCATTTTTGAGATGCGAGCGGCCACATCTTGAGTAACTAGTCTCGCATCCAGTCCTTGGTTGAAATCTGTAATTAGGCCTAGCTCGGCGAGTTCGTCGAACAGCGCCTCCCAATTGGGGTTTCCTAGAATATTGTTGTCCCATAGAATTACACGGGTATGGTGTTTCTTCCCGCAACAATTTTTGCTTTTTGCGTGACCGGGATACACCAAGTGTCGGATTGAATACTTCAGGGCACTAGGTCGCCCCTCAAGTTTGGGAACAGAGCAGAATCCGCATCTCCGAATACAGCCGCGGGACGCAAACATGATACTACCATCCCATTCAGGCACAAGGTCGTAGTCAGGCATGAGTCCCTCCGCTTCATCCATTAGCCCCTTGTGAACGTAGTCAGCCCCAGAGGTCATCGCGTGATCTGGGAGTAGCGACGCGTAAATTCCTCCGAGCCAAATGGGGACACCCGGGAATAGTTTCTTGTAAAAGCGAACGGCCCGATGAACGGGCTTCCAAGCGTAGGAGAAGAGGCTCGTAACGTAGATTTTTTCTGGTCGACGCGTGGTAGCTGTTTCTCCTCTAACCAGCTCCACTGTATCCCCCTTGTATCGGTGTAGGGAGGAGATCTTTAGCAATCCAAGAGGAGGATACCGAGTATAGAAATCGGGTTCAACGAGGAGGACGTGCAAGCTATCTTATCCCGGCGCCCACCGACACCGATTCAGGGAGGGACTGTATTTAAGAAATCCCACCGATGACGTTGACACTGCAAATTGTGCTTACTTATCAGAAATGTGGAGTTTCGAAGGAGCAGCTCAAGACTCTTCTAAAGTGATCCTCTGTATGGGAAACACATGGAATGATAGGATCCAGGCCCGGCCGGATGAAGTTTCTGCGACGACAACGAATCTCACGCGGCTCTCCCTGAAGGTCAGCTATCGTTCGGGCAATTCGGATATTCTCAACGAATTTTACATCCCGTGCCTTCAGCAATCCGTGATTTACAAACGAGCGGTCGGATTCTTCACTTCTGCCGGACTCGCCGAAGCCGCTCGAGGCCTACTTGGTCTGATAAAGAACGGAGGAAGGATGTATTTGATCGCTAGCGCGAAGCTCAACTTCGAAGATGTGAAGAAGATACGAGCTGGATACGACGCTAGAGAAATCATTGCTAGAAGTCTGGAAAGAGGGCTAGACGAACCAATCATAGATGAGGCTGATTCCCAACGAGTTCGCAACCTTACCTGGCTCATAGCGAACAATAAACTCGATATCCGCATCGCCCGCCCGACGTCTTGGACTGCAGAAGGAATTTACCATGAGAAGATGGGCCTATTCTTCGATTCCTATGATGAGGGAGGGAATGTTGTTGCCTTTACAGGGTCAATGAACGAGACAAAGGACAGCCTGATCAGAAACTACGAATCAATCGATGTGAGTATATCCTGGGAAAAGAGCCATCGTGAAATGCGACGGGTGACGGAACACGCAGAACATTTCAGGCGAATGTGGAACGGGACCGAGCCAGGTCTCGAAACTCTCGATTTTCCCGAGGCGGTCCGGAGAAAATTGGTCAAGCTCTTTCGTCCACCGACCGTCCCTTTTCAAGAACCTGAGGCGAGCAGATCTCCTTACCCATTTCAGTTGGAAGCGATCGATTCTTGGAAGAAAGCCCACTTCAAAGGCGTCCTATCCATGGCGACTGGTTCCGGAAAAACGTACACTGCCATAAAGAGCCTTGAGGAAATCCCGGAACATAGGATCAACCTGATCATCGTCCCCCAGCAGGATCTCATTGACCAGTGGGAAAAGGAAATACGCACAGAATACGGAAGCAATTGTATCATAAGAAAAATCTCAAGCCTCGAACCAGATTGGCCAGGCCAACTTGATCGTCTAGTCTCAGCGTATCAGCGCAACGTCATGACGAACGAGGGTAGGATATTCCTACTGGCGACGATACAGACAGCGTCCGGTGACAACTTTCGCAGAATCATCTCGCGCTTAAGTCCCGAACAACTGACGATGGTGATCGACGAGGTTCATCACAGTGGAGCAAACGAGTTTAGCAAAGTTTTTCGAATTAATGCCGGCGTTCGATTGGGATTGAGTGCAACACCGGAAAGAAACTGGGATGATGAAGGCAACCAGCGGATTTTCGACTTCTTTGGACCCCAATTCTATGACTATCCCATCGCGGACGCGATAAGAGACGGAAATCTTACCGTCTATCGCTACGAAGTCCATCCTGCAGCTCTCACGAGTACAGAGAAAGAGGAGTTTCGCAGATTTAGTCAGCGAATTCAGGTTCTGATTTCAAAAGCGAAGAAGCGCTACCCATTCCTTGTGTCGAGGTCTGTTCCTCAAGTGATGCAGTATCTTGACCAGGTCGACGACGGAATATCGCCACAGCTCAGAAGTTTGTACCTGTCTCGGGTAAACCTAATGAAGAAAGCGTCGAACAAGGTCAGAGTCCTTCAAGACATCCTCAAACATTACCCCTTGAAAAGGTGCATAATCTACTGTAACGATCTAGAACACCTTGATGAGTGCAGAAAGGCAGTTTTCGAGGAAGGCTTCGACCCGGTCGAATACTCATCTCGCGTTGACCCATCCCAACGAAAAACCATCCGCGCGTCGTTCGAAGACGAGGAAGGCCCGAGTCGAATCCTTGTGGCTGTGAAATGCCTGGATGAAGGAGTAGACATACCAACTTGTGATTCCGCTATCTTGATCGCGAGCTCGAAGTCAAGCCGAGAATTCATCCAACGTCGAGGACGAGTGCTTAGGAAACATCCATCAAAAATTCGCTCCGAAATTCACGATATTCTGATTCTGCCGTTTCTCCGCTCAGAGGATGCCTATAAATTGACAGACAGCGAGTTTGAAGCAGTGAACGCCGAAATCCAACGAGCCGAAGAGTTCGCACAAAATGCGGAGAACGGTCCCGAAATATTGAAGTATATATCACAACTCAAGCAGCTATTCGAAACCGCGCATGGTGGAGCTTCGACGAGTATACCCCCCATTGGCCGACCCTCAGACCGATATGAAAGGTAGAGCGCCATAAGATGTCAACGATTGTCCAGCTCTTGGAGAAAGCTGCGAAGAAACACGGCATTCCGGTCGATCTCCTAACCCGACTTTTGAAGATTGAAAGAACTTTTCTTTATGTGGCTGAAGGAGAGCCACGCTACGTTATCGAGCGGCTTTTGGAAACGATTAGAGAGGCTGCAGAGTGATTGAGAATCACGAAACTACAAGCGAAAAACTTTGGGCCCTATAGGGGAACCATTGAGCTGAACTTTTCCGGGGACAAGAATAAGACGCTCTGGATTGTTTGGGGAAACAACGGTGCGGGGAAGACCCACGTCTACAAGGCGATCAAATGGTGTCTATACGGATGGGACCCCTCTCCCGGCGACAAAATTCGACCGGCAACGAATAGAGATGCATGGGACCTTCTCTATGGCACAAACCTCGATCAAATCGTTCCTCCGGATCCCTACATGTCCGTCTATTTGTGGTTGGAACATGAAGAGGAAGGGTCTAAGCACCAATATTTGATCACGCGCAGAGTAACCCCTGTCGTTGCCAATCCAAGGACACCCGCACAAATTGATGTCCAGCTGGAAGTAAAAATAGACGGGGTCAAGAAAGAAAACCCTCGGGAGGCGATAGAAGCCATTCTGCCGGTCGCGGCAAGTCAGTTCTTCATGTTTCATGGAGAGGAGATTCGGAAGATGTCCCTCAGGCATGGCGAAGATGTGAAGGACGCAATTGAGTTAATTCTTGAAGCTCAAACTTTTCGTCAAGGCCGCGATCATTTAGTAAAGATCTCCAGACAGATTGAACGAGATGTCGACGAAGAGCGCGCAACTGTAGGTGAACTGGGCAACTATCTCTCCATCAAAAAGCAGATCAACGAGAAGATCGATTCATACAAGCAGGAGATCGATGGAATTCAAAAAGAGATCAGTTCAAGGAAAGAGCGTCTCGATGAGGTCGACCGAAGACTAAGGTCACAAGAAGCATCTCAGATATTGATGGGACAACTCGATGAGAAAAGGCAGCAGCTAAACCAAGCTGAAGAGGATCGAACAAGTCTTATTGCCCGAGAGAGTGATCTCGTAGCTGAGCTCCCCGCTAAACTGATACTTTCCGACCTCAAGCAGGTGCTAGCTAAGAAAGAACAGCGGCACAAGAGGATCGAACAGCAACTTGAACAGATCGCTGAACTGAGGGGTGCCCGAAGCCTTGCGGAGAAAATAGCTGGGATGGAGCGGTGCATTTGTGGAACCAAGATAACAAGCGTAGAAAAAGCACATCTTAAGGGAGAACTGGGCTTCTACGCGGAGAAGCTGAAGGAATTACAGTCCAAGCTCGAAACTGAGGACCCAACATATTATGAAGTTCGAGACACAGTTACGGCAATCAGCAATTCTCGTCTGGATTTCGAGGAATACAAGAGAGACAGAGACCGACTGGATCTTCGGATTGATGAGCTTAGATCCTCAATCAAAGGAATCGAAAAGGATCTTGCCGAGTCGGACATGTCCGCCGTTAGAGATCTACAGAGAGAAAGAACGGGGCTTATTCAAGAAATAGCACGTAAAGAAGAGCGCCTAGGATCATTGAACGACAAATTGGAAGAGCAAGCCGTATTCCTGAACAAAGTAGAAAAGAATCTCAAGAGAGTTGACATACACACCAATGTAAAGAAGAGCCTTGAAAGGCAGCTTGAGATAGCCAGTGCTGCGGGGAGCGCTTTTGAAGATGTCCTCCTGGAACTAACGGAAGTGAAGAGAGAGGTCATCGAGCGTGAAGCCACTTCGATCTTTCGCAAGTTAACAAACAAGCCGGACGAGTACGATGCTATCGTGGTTGATGAAAACTACGATGTCGCGGTGATGAATAAGGACAAGAAACTTCTAGAGAGAGAAAAGCTCTCGACTGGTGAACGAGAGATTGTGGCCCTGTCGTTTATCCTAGGACTGATGCACGCGTCGGAGAAAGATGCACCGTTGGTGCTTGACACATTCTTCACGCATCTTGATGACGCCCATTATACAAACATTGTAACATCGCTACCTGACTTTGCTAAACAGGTCATTCTCATACTTACAAACGTGGAGTACCAGAATCTTAGGGAGAGAGCCTCTGAAAACTTTCTTCAACGTGTAGCCGGCTCGTGGCATGCAGTTCGGGACCAGGGGCGAAAAGAGTCTCACCTAGAGAGCGAAGGCGAGTTGGTGCCTATTCAGGTGGCGAAGGTACACTGACAGAACGACAACCGCCAGCAATTATCCATACCTCAAAAGACGCTTACAGAATGTTTCGCGCAATGATTCGCTCAGGCCCTGGAGAAGAGATCTTGGGAGCTGATGACGATACCGACAAGAGGTTCCGTCCGTTTGGTTCTTCACTACCAGCATTCTACCTTGCTGTGGCCCTTGGGATTACAAGTGATGCAAAATTGGAAATCCAGGGAGAAAAAGCGCAATTGCTTCGATTAGACCTCCTGAAATCCAGCAAGCATTTTCATTCGTTTCGCCAGCTCATCAAATCAAAGTGGGACGCAAAAGACGACAGGGCCGTAGTCGACATGATGGTGGAGTTTGCAGAAGCTGGGGTGAGAGAACTTTTTGGTATGTATCAGAAGACAGGCACGATCGATTTCTATAAGATTTCCCAAAAAGTCGAATAGAAGGGCAACAAGTAATCTCTATTTTGTCGTTCAATGGTTGTCGATCTCTATCTTGCGTTTTGTAAGCTACCTGAGTTTGCGAAAACGATCAATTCCTTGAAGCCTTTTCTCCCGCTAGCGACGGAATTAATCGGACGGGAGACTTGTATGGTCCTTAGAGAGAAATCACGGTAGAGTTCTCGGATGAGGGGGGTGTCCGAGTTAGAGAGTAAGATATGGCAACCGCGTTTTGCAAGGTTGGAAAAGATGATTGCCAGTTCTCTCTGGTCATATTGGGAGAAGCCGTTGGGAGTGTAGTTGGTGAACGATGATGTATTACTGGTGGGGTGGTAGGGCGGGTCAAAGTAAACGAAGTCTCCTTCGCCGCAGGACAGAACCGCATCTTTGTAGTCGACACACCTGATTTGTGCGTTAGTCGCCTGGAGGGCATCGCTTAGAAAACGTATCGTCTCCGAGTTAGCGATCAGAGGCCGTTTGTGGTCTCCGAATGGAACATTGAATTGCCCTTTTGAATTGACCCTGTAAAGTCCATTGTAACACGTCTTATTGAGAAAAATCAATCTCGCAGCTGATTCGACGGCATCGCGAGGCTGCCAAGATCTCTTCCCGTAGTAGTATTCTCTCTTATTCGATGACGCATAGTACTCTCTTTGCAGAATTGACAGAGAGCTAATCAGCTCGTCAGGCCTCTCTTTGATAATCGAGAAGGAATTGATCAACTCCGTGTTTGTGTCCGACAGAAATGCTGTGAACTGGGTCGTCCGGTTGCAGATTCCAACATAAACCGCGCCACCACCTAGGAACGGCTCGTAATAGTTTGTGAGTCGTAAAGGAACGTAAACCAACAGGTCGCGAAGTATACTTCTCTTGCCTCCCGCCCACTTCACGAACGGTGAGAGATTATGACATCCGGTTTCGGCTGCTCGTAGGCTGGCCTGTCGATCCAATGTGGTCAGACGCGGGCTCACTGGGGGTTCTCTCTGAATATCTGACTCACCACAAGCAGTCGTGTTCCCGCTTAAAATCCTCCCAGCAACTGACCCTATTCTCCTTTTTTCAGCAACCAGTCAGTTTCGCTCTCGTGTCTGAGCAATAGCCGAATCGTCTTTCAATGCCAAAGATGTCGAGTCAGCGGAGCGACTGGCGCGAGCGCCTGCACGTTAATCCCTCTCGGATGGAAAGTGAATTAGCGATCAAGCTACAAGACGACCAAGTGAACTATCTAACTCAAGTCGAGATACCTGTAACCACGGCCGACTTCTACTTCCCGCAAGAACCTCGACCATTGATCGTGTTCGTCGATGGCCCAGTCCACCTAAAGACAGCCCAGATGATGAAAGACGAAGATTTACGATCTTTATTGCGAAAGAGAGGATACAGGATATTGGAACTGAGCTATAGTAGCTACTCGGATAAGAAGAGAGACGAGCTGTACCGGGAGATATTGAACGGCCTCGGAAAGTAGTCCGCGCCCTGCGGGCCTTTCGCCGGGATTCTGGTCCCCCGCATCGATAGGATTGGATCGATGTTCTGTGAACCGAACGCGTTGTTCTAACCCGTAGACTTAACCGTCGCCGGAAACCTAGACAGCTCAGGCAAAGGATCATGCTTGTAACGAAGAGTTCGGCTTTGATCCTCGGGTTCCTCTTCCTAACCACCGCGTCCACAGTCGCGGGTTTCATGGTTTCGCCAGGCGGGTACCTTGCTCCTCTCGCAGGCCCTCCACTATCGGGCGCGACCGGAGGGATCGTTGGAAGTATCTCTATCGGAAATGTCGCCCCACTCTGCAAAGTACCGCCATCAACGGAGCCCGCACCGCCCTACTACAATCAGATCGAAGTTGTGATAACGCCCTCACCCTCCTCTGACCTCCCACTAACTGTTCCTGTGAACTGGGTCCTGGTCGGTGGTTGCATAGTCCACGGAACCTTCACGGTCGGTTTGAACCCGGGAATATACTCCCTAACCCTCACGGAGTGTACTGGGCTCCACGCAAGCATCTACATATCCGTCAATCCTTACTGCTCAGACTTGCCGAAAACCGTCATCGTTCAGTCAGGCACCTGGACCCAAGTCGAGATCTCCATTACAACTGGAATCTACTAATCTAGGCTGCTAATGGTAGGAGAGTTTGAGCAAGACAAAGCCGAATCACGCAGCGAGTTTTGCTGAAGAAGGAACAGTTTACTGGCTGATAGTCAGTGCCATCCTGCTAGGCTACCTGACCGTTGCGGTTGCTGTAGCCGCGGGCATCCTCTACTTCGGATTCACCCTAGCACTTGCGATAGTAGAGGCGATTCTCGCGTATGCCTGCTGGACCCTGAAAAAGTGGGGCTTCCTAGCATCGACCCTCTCCGCCATAGTTGTCGCGGGCCTCGCCTTCGGAATCCTCTACAGCCCTATCGGCGATCTTCTGCTACTTCTCCAACTCCAAGTCGTTCTATTTGCTTACCGAGCCCATCGAGAGGGCAGGCAGCTCAGCAACCAATCCTAGATCGAGCTAGTCATCTTCTTCTCGCGTCTGGCCTAGCAGGCTGACTCCATATCTGCACCATAAAATAATACGAGATTCTATTCTCTCCCGGGCATTCGAACGTTTTCTCTTAGCTGTTCTTTCAATAATCCGTGTTGTTCCAGGAGAAGTAGGTCGCTGAGGCGGTAGAATCCATGGTTTTCGGCTTCCTCGACACGTTTGGAAGCTTTCACGACTGCCCAGGGGTAGAATCTGAGCTTCAAGGTCACCATGTCTCCCTCGACCTGCAGGCTTGACTCTCTCACCTGGTCATAGTCGGTGCTCAGCCTCAACAACCGTCTCACAGCCTTCGACTTGTCCGTCGGCCAGGACTCTTCCCTCCGATTCTCCACTACCGTCTCACAACTCTCGCAACACCAAGACTCAACCTTGATGAACGATTCATCTGGCCTATAACCAGGCTCAATCCTACCCGCAGAATAGACCTGATCGGTAGTAGAACCACATTTCCCACAATAGCGTTTCGCGGTGAACTGGACCCTTCTTCTCGCCCTCTGACTTACAGACATGAATTTCTCGGTTTCTGCTTGGGGGGAGAAGAAGGGGAGAGATGAAGGAAA
>Ga0066685_10001104_pt1 | contig 11222 bp, 12 predicted proteins | sample GraSoiAngelo_134_FD_62305 | JGI IMG/M metagenome (GOLD analysis project Ga0066685, IMG submission 62305) | Grasslands soil microbial communities from the Angelo Coastal Reserve, California, USA - 14_0929_05_30cm | ecosystem: Environmental > Terrestrial > Soil > Grasslands | place: USA...
CTATCGAGCCGTCCCGGGGGCTTCGGTTTTTTAGAAGCCGGAACGAGGCAATAGTCTCGGGAGGCTTGGGTCACTTTCGTGGGCCTTATGGAAGGGCAACCGCGGACCACGAATCGGTACCAAATGAGCGATTGAATTGGCGTAGTATTCCAGCAGTGGTCGTCCTCTGGGCAGAATCACCAGCGATTCCCCATCCACGACAACCAACCGGCGCATCCGCAGCATCCGCCAGGCGCGATCCCAGACTTCTGCGATGCGCGCTCCACCGCGCACCACTTTGCCGTTGACCTCCCTGAGGCGGTCGCGCAGCTGGTCCATGCGCTCGAGCAGCGCGTCTTTGGTGATGACGGTCTGACCGAATGAGAGCAGCGCCGCGGCGGCCAGTGGCACCGGCGTGACCGGTATGATCGCGCCAATGCGCGTCAGCATCTCGCGGGCGAGCCGTTCCAGCTGGGGCAGGCGCTGCTCCTTCGGCAGTGTCAGCACGTTCGCGGGCGCCGTTGCGAGCCAGCCACGCAGCGACAGCGGCGTCCCAAAGTTCACCGCTACGCGGCCATACCGTTTCAGACGCCCCGTGAACAGGCGCACCGTGTTGCTGACGAGGTAGGACGTGACCGTGCCGAGCTGTGCCAGGCGGCCGGGGCGATCTCCCGCTGCAATGAGCTCGCGAATCAGCGAGCGGTCTTCCAGCACGCGATCGTAGTTCAACGCGACCGGCACGAACCAGATGTCGCGATCGAACGTGGGATCGGTGACCGTGCGGCAGATATAGTCGAGCAGCCCGAGCTTGGGCGGGCGCAGTTTGCCGTCACGCGACAGCCCGCCTTCGGGGAAGATCCCCTGTGTGACGCCGTTGCGCGTGATCAGCTGCACGTAGCGCTCCAGCACCGTATGATACAGCGGCTCGCGGAACTTGCGCCTGATGAAGTACGCCCCGAACGACTTGAACACGTATTCGAGCGGCCAGGCCCGCGCCCACTCGCCTACGGCGTAACTGACGTGCACGCCGCGCGCCAGCACGTACGCCACGACCACATAGTCGGCATTGGACCGGTGATTCATGAGGTACACGACGACGTCCCGCTTGGGGATCTGCTCGAGTGCGCGCTCATGCTGGTAGTCGACGCTCACCTTGTACAGCAGATTTACGAGGATCTTTGCGGCGTTATAGCCGATCCGGTAATACGACAGCACGTTGAAATGCGGGATGATTTCATCGAGGTATTTGCGGACCTGCCGCCGGACCGCCTGCTCCGAGAGTCCATGCTCGGCCATGTGCGCACCGACGGCGGCGGTGATCGCGGGATCGTCGGCGAGCGCTCGACGCGCCAGGCGCGGCTCCTGCTTCTTGTAGCGGCTTAGCCGAGCGCGGAACTCGTGAATGAGCCTCCCTCCTTCTTCAGCTGCGCGTATCCCATGCCCTTGAGGCGCGAGATCCGCATGCTCATCGGCGGGTGCGTGGCGAACGTATCGGCGAGCCAGCCCTCATGGTTCGTGAGTCGCCGTCCGAGAGGATCGGCGATGCACAGGTGCGCGGCGCCGCTCTTGATCGACTCGGTCGGCGCCGCCGCCGATTCGATCTTTTGGAGCGCGCTCGCCAGTGCGAGCGGATTCCGCGTGAATTGCGCGCTCATCGCGTCCGCCAGATACTCGCGCCGCCGGCTCACCGCCATCGCGAGCAGCTGCGTAACGAGCGGCGCGATGATCCAGGAAATGACCCAAAGAGCGAGCAGGATCGCGAGCAGCGGGCCGGCGTCTTTCCCCCGACGGCCGCTGCTGCGCACCGGCAGTCTGCCCCGGCCCATCATCCGGCCCATGCCGTCACGGACGAGCAGCACGGCGCCGACCAGGGCGGCCAGCGTCGTCATGAGACGGACGTCCAGGTTTTTCACGTGGCCGAGCTCGTGCCCGATGACCCCCTGGAGCTCGTCGCGGTTGCAGATCCGCAGCAGCCCGTTGGTCACCGCGATGTGCGAATCGCGCGGATCGTGACCGGTAGCGAACGCGTTCGGGTCTTCGTCCGGAACGATCCAGATCCGTGGCCGCGGTACGCCCGCGGCAATCGCCATCTCCTCCACGACGTTCACCAGTTGGCGCTCGCTGTCGGTTTGCGGGTCGATCAGCTCGTGCGCGCCCGTCGCCCAGAGGACTTTCTCGGGACCGGTCCGGTACGAGTACCAGGCGGTCACGATCGCGCCCGTCGTGAGCAAGATCCCCAGCCAGGGAAAGGGGTGGTGGCTGCTCGAGAGCGCCCAGATGTAGTCGCCGCCGAAGCCCAGCCAGGCGAAAAACAGGACGAAGCCAATCACCAGCCAGGTCGTGCGCCGGCGATTGGCTTCCTGTTGTTGAAAGAGATTACCGTCGAGAGAGGTCAACCTGCGGTACCGCGCGTTCAGCCTGATCTTCGATCTCCCACAGATCGGCCCGCTCCGCGTGGGCCAGGCCAGCCACCAGCGTCGTGGGGAATTGCTGCTGTTTGGTGTTGTACTGCGTCGCGGTGTCGTTGTAGAGCTGGCGCGCGAACGCGATCCGATTCTCCGTGGACGTCAGCTCCTCCTGCAGCTGGCCGATGTTGCCGGTCGCCTTGAGCTCCGGATAGCGCTCCACCGTGACCAACAGCCGCGACAGCGCGCCCGACAGGGCGTTCTCCGCCTGGCTGATCTGTTTGACGTTCTCAGGTCCGGACGCATTCACTTTCACCGCTTGATTCCGCGCCTGAATCACGGCTTCGAGTGTGGAGCGCTCGAAATCCATCGCCCCTTTCACGGCGTTGACGAGATTGGGAATCAGATCGTGCCGCCGCTTCAGCTGCACATCGATCTGCTTGAAAGCATTTACCGTTTGGTTCTTGAGGGAGATCAACCCGTTGTACGCGGCGATCACCCAGAGACCAACGATCACAATAAGAACCAGCAGGACCCACATGAGCTTCGTCTCCCGTTGAGGATGGGTAGAGGCACAGCCTGCTGTGCCTCTACCACGACATTACGAGCTGTGCGGCAGGAGTTTCGTGATCGCCTGGCGGACGGTCTCGGCCAGTCCCTGGTCGTCCGAGCCGAGCCGGGCGAGCGGGTGGTCGGCGTCGACGTGCAGCTCGACGCCGCGCGTCACTGGAATCCGCCGCCACGTCGTGGTTCCGCTGGTCTCTTTGGCGGCGTCGCGCGTCAACCAGGCCGTCAGCGCGCGACCGGAGCGCCCGCGCGGCATACCCTCGGCGCCTTTGAGCGGCAGGCGGTCGGGCGTGGGTAACGACGGGCCGAGGACTTGGGCACAGCGCCGTTCCAGGACGTCACCGGTCTGGTCCTGCATGTCTTTCGTGATCGCCGCGAGCGTGGCTCCCTCCATCTGGCGCAACTTGATCGCCAGCAGCTGGAGGAAGTGCCGATAGGAGTACGTCGCGGCGGTCCCCCGTCCTTCCGGCGGACTGACGAGCCCGCGCGTGACGTAGAAGCGGATGGTCCGTTCGCTCGGCGCTGCGCGCGCCGCCGCGTTGATGGGAGTTACGGCCGAGGCGTCGAGCACCGCGCCCACCACCACCGAGAGATCCCGCAGGTTCCAGGGCGCGAGATTTCGGTATTCGCGCAGCACATGGAGCGGATCGGCGTGTGGAGGAGCGGCTGTGCTCATGCGTCCATGGCGTCCGACGAGCGGTCGCGCTGCAGGGCCAAGGAAACCCAATCCGCGACCTGCTTGAGGTTGAACGGCTTGCGGATCACCGTGCAGCGGTGGTGGTCGAGCCAGGTCCGCACTTCTTCGGCTTCGGCATCGCCCGTCATAATCGCGATATGCCCCTCCAGCGCCGGCCAGCGATGAATGATCGCTAGATAGAGGGCCAGTCCGGACATCGTCGGCAGGTGGATATCCAGGAGAAGCGCGTCCGCCTCCTCGGTCGCGAGCATCTCGTACGCCGATTCGGCGGTGCCGGCGCTGAGCACGCGATAGCCGTGGCGCTCGAGGAAGCGTTCGAGCACGCGCCGCAGTCCCGCCTCATCGTCGACGATGAGGACGGTCGCGGGTTTACGAGGCGGTGAGGTCATCATGAGGCGGTGGCCGCGGCGCGTGTCGCCGGTGTCAAGAATCCCTGGACGATGCGAGCGGTCGCCTGGTCAGCGGTCAGCGAAAGCTTCATTTCGCCGGCCGTCAGACCGAGGTACTTGCGGGCATGCTGCTGCAAAGTCTTCGCCTGGGCGTAGCCGAGGCGCTTCGCCACGTCCTCGATCGTAAAGCCCGGGTCCTGAAGCAGGCGGTGCGCGTACAGCACGCGGGCCGCGGCCAGGATTTCTCGTGGGCTCGTCAAACCGGCGCGCGCAAACCAGCGGGCGCAGGTGCCACGATCCACGCGCGCCCGGGCGGCGACCTGCTGAATGGTCTGCACCTCACCCGGGGTCCGGAGCGCGTCTTCGAGGACCCAGCGGAGCTCCGGGGGCAGCGGCGCCAGCGCGGTCATAAGCTGCTCGAGCAGCTGATGCGACGCCGCGTGCATCGCTTCCGCGGACAGCAAGTCCCGGAGGCGGGTGGGATGGTCTTCGGTGCGGCTCAGGACGACCTGTGTGATCCCGCATTTCCCCATATGCAACAGGACCGGCGCCAGCTCGGGCGTCATAACCGGCGTGTACAGGATGAACGGGAGCGAGGGGAACAGGATGCGGAGCCGCTCGACTTCCTGGCCTCGCGCGCCGCCGAGCATTGGGTCGACGACGGCAATTTCGACCGGCCGGCACTTGATCGTCTCGAGCGCCACGTCCCATGTCGCGGCGCGCGCCAGTGTGAAGCGCGGCATTACGGCGCCGCGCAGACGCTGGTATTGCACATCCGAAACCGCTGCGAGTACCAGCATTCCCCTACAGGTCCTCCGAAGAAGTCCCTAAGTGCCGCAAAATCGCCCTACGATGCCGCAAAAACGCCCTAAACGAATCGACGTCCTGCACTCAAGTTGGGCTAGCGTTTGCGGTCACCATCCAACCAGACAATGGAGGCATTATGTCGCGCCAGATCCGCACCCTTCTTGCTTTGTTCCTCGTCTCGTTTGCACTCACTGCCGCGGCATGTGCTGATGCGTCAGGCCCGACCAGTGGCGCTTGCGATACGAGCAACCCCAACGTCTGTCACTAACCACTAAGAGCTGAGTGCGGCGAGGGAGGCAGAGACCTCCCTCAACGCGTCGCTATGCAGGCGGGGCTCCGCGGCGGCGAGTTCCACCGAATCTGGTGACTCGCATTCGCGGAGCCCGCTCGCGATTCGTTCTATGCGGAACGTGAGCTCATGCAATGCATGCGCCGCCGCGATTTCGAACGCGTGACGCAGGCTGGACTCCGCCTTCGCGAAGTTTCCGAACCGAGCCAGCCCAATACCGACCTTCAAGTAGTAATCGGCGCGTAGGTTAGGAACCATGGCGCTTAGACGGTCCAGACACTCCTCGCGAAAGCGCTCGAACGCTAGGCGGTCGCGACGGAACGAAGCGCAATACATCAGCTCGATCAGCGAGTTGAAGCGGTTTTCCCCATCGGCTCGATCCCGCTTTGCGACCTCGTGGAGTGCGCGTTCGGCTCCTTGGACATCACCAATCGCGAGCAAGGAGATGCCGAGGTCGTTCAGTACGCGGAGCTGGTCGGACTCGTCTTCGTAGAACTCATAGGCCTGCCACAGGTGTGGCGCCCCATCATGAGCTTGACCGCGTCGCTGCAGCAGGTTCCCGAGACCGTGGTGCGAATGCGCCTGAATGGTCCGATTCTTCGCGACCGACGCGTCCGATAACAACTCTCGCCAGCCACGTTCAGCTTCTGGCAGGTTCCCTCGGAAGTACAGCACGTTGCAGTTACCGACGCGACTCAATAGAACCGAATGCCGATCTCCAACTCGCTCGGCGGCTCTGCGCGCTTCCGCATACGCCATCATCGCGCCGTCGAAGTCCGCTTGCAGCCTACGGACTCTCCCAAGGCGCATCCAGGCAGAGATCGCATCGGCCGTTTTCATTCGTTGCGCACCGACGTTGATCATCGTGATCAGCGCGTCTTCCGACTCCTCGAAATGCGATTCCTGCTCGAGGTAGAGCGCGTACGCGAACAATGCTGGAGCGACCGACTGCATGTCCTTCGTCCGATGCGCCTCGCCGGTCGCCCGCACGATGCAGCTCAGATGCGCCGCCTCCGTGCCCTCACCCGCGAGCTCGGCGCAATAGCGCTCGGTCGCCGCCCACTGATACCGGAACACGTCGGGAGTTGGAGGCTCGCGATCGGGCGCGAGCAGGTCGACGAACCGCAACGCCAAAAACGCGCCCTGGCCCAGACGGACCTCAGGCGACGTGGCAGGCTCGTCAGCCACCCGTTGCAGAAACACTGCATGGGGCAGCCCGCCCTCCCCGGAGAGGAGGTTAGTGCTCATCGCACTCAGCAATTGCAGCGGGTGTGCCGGAAGGCAAGACCATCACGTACATCAACATACCGTTCGCGCCCGTGATGCGTTAGACCGCAAATGGCGCGTTTTCAGGCTTTTCGCCGGGTTTTTCGGATGCCGGAAGGGTTTCCCCGACACGCTATAAACTGCGCATGTCCAAAGGCTTCACACTGCTCGAGCTCATCGTCGTCCTCTGCATCGCGGCGGCGCTGCTCGCCTTCTGGGTGCCGCGCGCCGCGCGGCTCATGGATTGGCTCGAAACCGAGCACGCCGTCCGCGACGTGACGACGGCCCTCGCGGTCGGCCGGAACGGCGCCGTGATGCAGGCAACGCGCGCCAGGATCACGTTCAGTCCGGATACAATCCGAATCGATCGGCTCGGCGCGAAGGGATGGGAGCCGTGGTGGCGAACGCCTGGTCCGTCGAGCCATGGCGTCACGCTCGAGACGTCAAATCCGGTCGTGCAGTTCGGACCGTTCGGACTGGGGTGGGGCGTATCGAACACGAGGATCGTGCTGCGACGGGGGTCTCAAGCCGAAACGATCACGATGTCGCGGGTGGGACGGGTGAAGCACTGGTAGATGCAACCCTGCAACCGTTCAGTGCATCCAATCGTATAAAACAGACAAGAGTCGCGGTTGAAGTGTGACGGCCACTTCACCCGACCGCCAACCCCCGGGGAGCTACTCGCCCCGGGGTTTGGTCTTTTAGAGTGCTGGTCCCGTGTCTTCGTCGAGAAAGACGAGCGTTCCCCGCCGCCCGACGATCCTCATCAATGCCTCGTAAACTTTGGGGTCGAGTACTGTCCCGGAGAGATCCGCCATCCGCTCGACTGCTTCCTCGGGCGTCATCTTTTCCTGGTAGGGTCGTGAGGTCGTGAGTGCGTCGTAGACCTCCGCGGCGGCAATGATCCTTCCACCCATCGGTATTTCCTCGCCCCGCAAGCCATCCGGATAGCCGCTCCCGTCGTAGCGCTCGTGATGGCTCTTGACCATCGACACGATGTCGCCAAGATGCACGAGCGGTGCGAGAATCTGGGCGCCGATGATGACGTGCTGCTTCACATGCTCGAACTCGTCGGCTGTGAGCGGCCCTTCCTTATTAACTACCGCATCTCGCGTCCCGATCTTCCCGAGATCGTGCAGGCGTCCCGCCATGCGGACACGCTCGACGTCCTCTTCGGAAAGGCCCATCTCTGTTGCGATGTTGGCCGACAGGTCCGCCACGCGAGCCGAATGACCGCGGAGGTACGGGTCTTTGGCCTCCAGAGCGTTGACCAGTGCCTCCAAGGTCGCGGTCGAGACCCGCTCCAGCCGGTGCCGCTCGCGTTGCAGCTCGGCGGTGCGGGTCGTGACCTCTTCCTTGAGCCATTGGTTCAAATGCCGATTCTCCAAGTGCATCTCGCGGCGTTTCAGCGCGCGCTGGACCGCGCGGCCGAGGTCCGCCAGCTCGATCGGCTTGGTGAGATAATCCATCGCCCCGCGCTGCATGCAAAGGGCGGCGCTCGTGGCGTCGTTGACGGCGGTGAGCATCAGAATGGCGAGGTCGGGCTCGATTTCGATGGCCTGTGGCACGAGGTCCACGCCACTGGTTCCCGGCATGCGGATATCCGAGAGCATCAATGTGACTTTGTGCAAACGCAGCTGCTGCAGCGCTTCCTCCGCTGAGCCCGCCGCATACACCTCGAACTGCTGCTGCTTCAGATACTTCCGCAGCGCGTTCCGAATCGGCTCTTCGTCATCGACCACCAGGACCGTGACGATTCCGGCTTGTCCGGTCAACCCGATGCTCCTTGTGAAGCCACGGCCAAACTAGGAATCGCCTGCGACGAACGCTAGGTCTCCGGCAGGCGTGGGCGCCGGAATCAGGCCCGCCGCAGACCCGCGCTTCAGTAGTTCGGTGACCGCGAGCCGTCCCAGCGACCCGTAATCGAGGGTGTAGGCATTCACGTACATGCCGACGAACCGGTCGGTGCGATCGGTGTCGAGACCGCGACTGAACCCTTGAGCATGCCGCAACGCCTCGGCGCGATGGGCGAGGCCGTATTCGATGCTCGCCTTCAGGTCACGGGCGATCGCGCGCATGAGGTCAGCGCCCAGGTCGCGGCGGACAACGTTGCCGCCGAGTGGCAAAGGCAGGCGCGTCTCCTGATACCACCATTCCCCCATGTCCGCCCAGAGGTGCAGGCCCCGGTCGGCGAACGTCAGCTGACCCTCGTGAATCAGTAACCCAGCGTCGGCCTTTCCGGCCGCAACGAAGCCTTCGATCTGATCGAACGGCACGACGACGTGGCGGGCCGCCGGCTGGTAGAGCCGCAGGGTGAGGAAGGCGGTCGTCAGCTCACCGGGCACCGCCACGAGGCTCCCGGCGAGCGCCGCGCGCGCATCCGCGGGTGCCGGGTCGCGGGCCACGATACGCGGCCCGTAGCGGTCGCCAATGCTGGCGCCATGCGCGAGCAGCGCATAGCGGTCCACCAGGTACGCGTAGGCGTGCAACGAGACCGCGGTCACCTCGAGCTCGCCCGCCAAGGCGCGGCGGTTCAAGCTCTCGATATCGCCGAGCTCGTGCACGTATCGCCGGTCGCCGGTGTCGATCTTGCCGGCAGCCATGGCCCAGAACATGAACGCGTCGTCGGCGTCCGGGCTGTGGGCGACATGAATGACTCGAGGGGCCGTGGCAGTCACGAGGTCGGTTTCCGCGAAGTCTGCGCCTGGCGCACCGCTTCGCCGTGGAAGCTCGTCAGCGAGTTGCGATGCTCGTCGTACTCGGGCCGCTTCCGTGCCAGCTCGGCTTGCTCGTGAGTCAGGAAATCGGCGTACGCCTGCTGTTCTTGGGCTTTTTTTCCCAACGCCTGGTAGGCGTGTGCCCGCAAGACGTAAGTGAAGAGATGCGTGGGGGTCGAAAGGCGGATCGTATCCGCTTCGGCGATGGCGGCGTTGGCGTCGCCACCGGCCAGCTCCAGCAGTCCCACGTGATACCGCGCGTCGGCATCGAGGCTCGGCAGCTGCGCATAGGAACCGAGTGCCATCGGCAGGAAGAACTGAACGCTGTCGTCCTTTCCGGCCTGGGCCAATGTCATGACGCGATTGAATAGGCGTGTAGCGCGCTCTTCGGGTGACATCTGCGAGATGTCGGGAGGACGGAGCAGGGAGCTCGGAGCAGACTGCTCCGTGCTCCCTGCTCCTTCAGAGCGTGCTCCCGTTCCGCGCATTGCGACCACGGCGACCAATGCGCCGAGTGCCGCCCCCGCGAGCGCCCAGGGGAGCCCGGCTCGCCACGCCGTCACTCCGGCCGTTGCAGCGGCAGCACCACACTTGTGACAAAACCGCGCCGTGGAAGAAAGCTGCGCACCGCACGCATGACAGGTCATAGGTGGGGGAATGTAACCCGGGCTAGCGGCTCTCACGAAAGCCGATAGAGTAGGGCCCATGGCGGCGACCGAATACGGCAAGCACATGGGGGAGCTGAAGCGCGGTGAGGAGCGCTGGGACGTCTATCTCGAGGGCCAGCCCGACACGTCACTCGGCGCCGTGCGCGGGCGCATCCACTTCGTCAGTGGGGGGGGCCAGCAGCATAAGGTGACCGGCTGGATCTTCCTCGAATGGAAGGAGAAGGATATGCAGGAGCGATTCGGGGAGTTTTCGGCAGTCGAGCTGTTACACTTCGTGGAGTCCTTGTAGCGCATTTGCTGCACATTTGAGTCTGCAGTTTGCACATTTCAACACTGTAAACAATCCGTCAGCCGATGTTTTTTGCAGTTCGTGCATCGGTTTCTTGACACCCCCCTGAACCCCCTCTACTTTCCCATATGGCCCGCGCCTTGCGAAGCGATTCACCGACTCGGGAAGGAGACCCCACGCAATGACAGCAACGTTGGAACCGACCGCCGCTACCGGCGGGAAGGCGTCCCCTGGCACATCGCCGGCGGACGTCATCCGCCGCGCCAAGGAAGCGGGAGTGCAGGTCGTGGACGTGCGCTTCACGGATTTGCCCGGCACCTGGCAGCATTTCTCGACTCCGTTGAAGGAGCTCGAGGAAGACACCTTCAAAGAGGGTTTGGGATTCGATGGCTCGTCGATTCGCGGCTTTCAGGCGATCAACGAGAGTGACATGCTGCTCCTCCCGGATCCGGCGAGCGCATTCGTCGATCCCTGTCTCGAAGTGCCGACGCTCTCGCTCACCTGCGACATCGTCGACCCGATCACTCGCGAGCCGTATTCGCGCGATCCCCGGTACGTGGCGCGGAAGGCGGAGCAGTACCTGAAGAAGAGCGGCGTCGCCACGACAGCGTATTTCGGGCCCGAAGCGGAGTTCTACATCTTCAACTCTGTGCGCTTCGACCAGAACGCGCACGAGGGCTACTACTACATCGATTCAGAAGAGGGCATCTGGAACAGCGGATCGAACGGGACGGCCAACCTGGGTCACCGCCCGCGGCACAAGGAGGGCTATTTCCCCGTGCCGCCGACGGATCGGCTCCAGGATCTCCGCTCCAGGATCATGCTGGCGATGATTGCGGCCGGCATCGAGGTCGAAGTCCATCACCACGAGGTGGGGACCGCGGGGCAGACTGAGATCGACATGCGCTACAGCACGCTGACCCGCATGGCCGATCAGATCATGATGTACAAGTACATCGTGAAGAACGTCTGCGCGAAGAACGGCTACACGGCGACGTTCATGCCGAAGCCGATGTTCGGCGACAACGGCTCGGGCATGCACGTGCACATGAGCCTGTGGAACGGCACCAGCAACCTGTTCTACGACAAGAACGGGTACGCGCTGATCTCCGACAACGCGCGCTGGTACATCGGCGGACTGATCAAGCA
>Ga0066685_10001105_pt1 | contig 11221 bp, 6 predicted proteins | sample GraSoiAngelo_134_FD_62305 | JGI IMG/M metagenome (GOLD analysis project Ga0066685, IMG submission 62305) | Grasslands soil microbial communities from the Angelo Coastal Reserve, California, USA - 14_0929_05_30cm | ecosystem: Environmental > Terrestrial > Soil > Grasslands | place: USA...
AGAACCCAGCGCTTGACCTATCTCGCAATACAACCGCCTAGAAGAAGCGCGCAGTTTGTCCCGGAACTTCTCGAGCGCGGCTTCCGCCCCAGTCCATTTTCACTGGCGCCGACCGCAACGGTTCTGATTGATGCCAACAAGACCCAGGTCGAAATGCTGACAGCTATGCGTAAAAGCAGACGACGAGTCATCCGCAAAAGCGCCACGGGACCTATCACCGTCCGCATCGGCACCGAACGGGACCTGCCAACGTTTAATTCGCTTCTGGCCTCGACCGGGCGACGCCACCGCTTTCTCCCTCCGTCGGCCGATTATTTCCGGACGATGTGGGAGCTATTTTCGCGCTCCAACGACATCGTGCTCTTCATTGCCGAGTGTTCGGGTGAGCCCGTCGCAACCGAATTGGACATCGCGTTTGGCGATACCTTGGTCGCCAAACGTGCCGGATGGTCGGGTCAGCGAGCGAACGACCATCCCACTGAGCTACTCGTCTGGGCGGCCCTTAACTGGGCCAGAGAGCAAGGATTGAAGTATTACGACATGGAAGGCATTAATCCGGACTTCGCTCGATCGCTTCTAGACGGGAATCTCAACTCCGCTGCCTTCGATCAGTTGGACCAGGGGTCCAAGCTCGGATTCGGGGGCGAAATTGTCCTGTTGCCCGAAAACCACGAGTTTGTTTACCCGGCAATCCTCGGCGCGATGCACCGGACCTGCTGGCTGAGAGCCGCCAAGTCGCGGATGGTGAGAACACTCGCCAGAAGGGCGATCTCCAGAATTGCGCCCTGGTTGCGGGTGCCGTCTCCTAGTTGTTAGACACTCGACGACGGGTCGGTTTTGGCAGTACGGAAGCACTGTTCCGCGCTGCTCTCTTCATCCAAGGTCCTTCAATTGTTCAAAGCATACTCTTCGCCTTCGCCAGCGCCTCGTCCAGCTTGCTGGCGTCCTTGCCGCCGCCGCGGGCGTTGTCGGGTTTGCCGCCCCCTTTGCCGCCCACAATCGGTGCGATCTGTAGTATAATCTTTCCGGCCTGGACTCTCGCTGTGAATTCGGGAGAGACCGAAGCGACGAGAGCGACAGCATCGCTCGCAACGCCACCGAGAACGACGACGCCCTTGAATCGGCCCTTCAGCGCGTCAACGACTGCCTGGAGAAAATCGCCGTCCGCATCGCCGAGGTTGTGTGTGATCAACGGAATGCCATTGACCGTCTGGGCGCGACCCAGCAATTCGCTGGCGGCGTTCGACGCGTTGCGCTGGAGGGCGATCTTCACTTGCTTCTCCAGTTCCTTCTGGTGCGCAAGCACCGCCTCGATCTTTTTCTCCAGCTCCTGAATGGGCGAATTCACTTTGCCGGCGAGGGATTTGATGAGGTGCAACTCATCCGTGGCCCTGCGGTAGGCTTCAAGGCCGGCGACGGCTTCGATGCGGCGCACGCCGGCGGCGATCGCGCTTTCGCCGACGATGCGGAACAAACCGATCTCGCCGGTCGCGCGCACGTGCGTGCCGCCGCAAAGCTCCATCGAATAACCGTCGAACGCCTGCGGCTTGCCGCCAATCTGCACGACGCGGACGGTGTCGCCGTATTTGTCGCCGAAGAATTGCAGCACGTCTTTGCGCGACTTCACGTCGGCGTAGGGAACTTCGATCCAGCTCACGGGGGCGTTTTCGAGGATGCGTTCGTTGACGAGCTTCTCGATATCGGCGATTTGCGAAGTGGTGAGCGGGCCGCTGTTGAAGTCGAAGGTCAGCTTGTCCGGACCGACGTAGGAACCTTTCTGCGTCGCATCCTTGCTGACGACATCGTGCAACGCCCAATGAAAAAGATGCGTGACGGTGTGGTGGCGCTGGATGGCGAAGCGGCGCGGTTGGTCAACGCGAAGAACGAGCTCGTCGCCGATGGCAGGGATGCTCTCGCTCTCGACGAAATGAAGCCAAGTGTTGCCGGACTTCTGCGTGTTCGTGATTTGTAGCCGCCGACGTAAGGAGGCGGATTCGGCGGTTGCGTCGGGTGTCCGCCTCGTCACCTCGGCGGCTACGAAGATTTCGCCCGTGTCGCCGACCTGACCGCCCATCTCGGCGTAGCAGACGCTGGTGTCGAGGATGACGGCGGTCTGGTCCTTCACGCCGACGACTTCGAGCACTTTGGCTTTGGTTTCAAGCTGGTCGTAGCCAATGAACTTTGTCGGCGTGGTGGTTTCGATTCCGGAAAGCTCGATGACTTGTTTTTTTTGGGCGTCTCTAGCACGTGTCCGCTGCAGATCCATGTATGTATCGAAAAGAATCTTATCTACCTCCATTCCTCGTTCACGCGCTAATAGTTCAGTCAGATCGAAAGGAAAACCGTATGTATCGTAGAGCATGAAGGCCCACTGTCCGTCGAACACCGGTTCGTTTCCGGAGGTTTCGGCGATGTAAAGCGCCTGCTTTGCGTAATCCTCGAAAAACTCCAAGCCGCGGTCCAGCGTCTTGTTGAACGCTTCTTCCTCGGACCTTATCACCTGTTCCACTGACGATTGTTTGATGCGAATGTCTGGGAACGCGCTACCCATTGTCTCCACAAGAACACCGACTAGTTTGTGGAAGAAGGGATCTTTGAAGCCAAGTAAGCGTCCATAGCGCACAGCGCGGCGCAGGATGCGACGCAATACATAATTGCGGTCGGTATTGCCGGGTAGGATTCCGTCAGCTATCGCAAAGCTCAAAGTGCGGATGTGGTCGGCGATGACGCGGAAGGCTACATCGGTTGATTGTTGAGGGTTGATGGTTGAGAGATCGGCGGGCGGCAGCGTGGAGCCGTATTTTCTGCCGGAGAGTTTCTCCAGCGCGTCGAAGATCGGACGGAAGATGTCCGTCTCGTAGTTCGAGATTTTCGCATTGGCGAAGTCTTGGAATCCCTTTGTTCCCTGAATGATGCTCGTGACGCGCTCAAAACCCATGCCGGTATCGACGTGCCGGGCAGGCAGCGGCGTGAACGTGCCGTCCGGGTTCGCGTTGAACTGGATGAAGACCAGGTTCCAAATCTCGATGCAGCGCGCGTCGCCTTGGTTGACGAGGCTGCCTTTCGTGTCGCCGCCGGGCGTGAGGTCCACGTGAATCTCACTGCACGGACCGCACGGACCGGTGTCACCCATCATCCAGAAATTATCCTTCTTGTTGCCGTAAACGATGTGGACCTTCGGATCGAGGCCGGCGGCTTCGAACAGTCGTTCCCAATGGCCGTAGGCTTCCTGGTCGAACTCGGACGGGTCGCCCGCCCCAGGTTTATAGACCGTCGCATAGAGACGTTTCGCCGGAAACTTCCATTTCTCGACCACCAACTCCCACGCCCATTCTATCGCTTCCTTCTTGAAGTAATCACCAAAACTCCAGTTGCCGAGCATTTCGAAGAAAGTGTGGTGGTAGGTGTCGAGACCGACGTCTTCGAGGTCGTTGTGTTTGCCGCCGGCGCGGATGCACTTCTGCGTGTCCGCGACGCGCGTCCCGACAGTGTCGGTTCCCACTATCGCGCCGGGCCATTTGTCCACATCCGGTTTCCGTTGGCCGAGGAAGATGGGGACGAACTGGTTCATGCCCGCATTGGTGAACAGTAGGTTCGGCGAATCGGGCAGGAGGCCGGACGACGGCACAATGGTGTGTCGCTTCGACTTGAAGAAGTCGAGGAACGACTGGCGGATTTCCGGCGATGTCATGGTTGAACCGCTAAACCGTTAATTGTTGAATCGTTGAATCGTTGAATCGTTAAATCCCACGAAAACAGGCGCAGAAGATAGGCGCAAGCGGCAGGCAAGGCGAGGAAGTTTTTTCCCGTAGCAGCCGACGTCAAGAGGCTCTATCTATAAGGCGTTAGCAGAAATGACTTGGCGCAATCGGACGGTCCTGGATAGTGTTCGCGTGCGTTCGCCGATGAGCACTCCACTCCCGCGAGCCCGGCGCCGGGCGCTGCCCTTTGCGCTGATGTTTTGCCTCTGCGCAATGGCAAATGGCGTGATTGCCGCCGACACGAATGATCTGGCGACGCAGTTGCGGCAGTTGCAGGAACAAAATCGTGTGTTGCAGGAACAGTTGCGGCAAGAGTCGGAAGCAGTCAAGCGCCTCAGCGAGCGATTGAACAGCCTGGAACGCGGCCGCGAAAATGCCCAAGCCGCCCCGACCGATGCAGGAACTTCCGACCGGTCCACCCAACCCGGCCTGCTCACGCGCGGGCTTTCGTCCGAAAACGTCGTTCTGAGCGGCGAGGGTGGATTGGCATTTTTTCACCAGGGTTCACAAGGCCAGTTCCCCAACGCCGAGTTCCGCGTGGACGAGGCGAAATTGTTTCTCGACGCGAAAGTGTGGAAGGACGTGTATTTCTTTGCGGAGGTGAATCTCATCACCCGCGAACAGGACGAGGAATACCTGGAACTGGGCGAACTCTACGTTGATTTTGAGAACGTCTCTCGGCTCTGGGGCCAGGACCGGTTGCTCAACGTGCGCGCCGGTCGCATCGATATCCCGTTCGGCGAGGAATACCTCGCGCGCGACGCGATCGACAATCCGCTGATTTCACATTCGTTGAGCGATCTCTGGGGCGTGGATGAAGGGGTTGAACTTTACGGAAGGTGGCAGCGGCTTCAGTACGTCCTGGCGGTGCAAAACGGCGGACATCCGCTGTTGCGCGACGGCGACGCAGACAAAGCGGTCGTGGGCAAGATTGGTTACGATCCGGGCAAGTGGCTGCACTTGAGCGCCAGCGCCATGCGCACGGGCAACCTCGACGTGCAGAAGGACCAGTTCTCAGAAGTGTGGTTCGGCGGCGGTTTCATCCGCCAGCTCGGCGCTGCCGCAACCACGACGAAATTCCATGCCGAACTCCTGGAAGGCGACGCGCAATTTCTCTGGCCGCGCGGTCACTTGAAGTCCGCCGGCGGCTGGTTGCGATTTGATGACAACGACCCGACGACCGACCACAGGCGCCACGTCCATTACTACTACATCGAGGCCGTCCAGGGCGTGAACGAAAAGTTCTATGGCGCGGTACGCTGGAGCCAGGTTTTCGCGCCGGACGGTTTTCCGCTCGTCGGCGCCGGCGACTTTGGCCGGCGTTTATTTGGAAACCTGACGGAGGGCCTCTGGCGGCTCAGTCTTGGCGCAGGCTATCGCTGGAGCCGCGACCTGGTCTTCAAGGTCGAATACTCGTTGAACCGCGGACAGGAACTCGGCGGCAAACCTCGCGACCACGAAGACCTGGTCGCTGCCGAAGTGGCGGTGCGTTTTTGAATTGTGAAATCGTTGACGCTCGCTTTCATCATGGCTATGGGGCTGGTTACCGCGTTTGCCGGCGATATCACCGGCATTGTGCGTGCCGAAGGCAAACCCGGCGTCGAATCGGCGCCCGACAGCGGCGGAAAGTACGAGAGCCGGAAGTTCAAGTTCGTTGAGCGCGTTGATTACACACAGTTGCGCGACTTCGTCGTTTACGTGGACCAGCCGACGGCGGAGAAACCGACGCCACCCGCGAAACCGCTGGAGGTGGTGACCCAGAAGGATGCCACGTTCAAACCGCACGTGTTGCCGGTCGTGATCGGAACGACTATTGCCTGGCCGAATCAGGACGAAATTTTGCACAACGTTTACTCGTTCTCGGAAGCGAAACAGTTCGACCTGGGATTGTATAAGAACGAGGTGAAGAAGGTCACGTTCGACAAACCCGGTCGGGTCGATGTGTTTTGCTCCATCCACAGCAAGATGCACTGTGTGATCCTGGTGCTTGAAAATCCCTATTTCGCCGCGACGGACGCGAAGGGCTCGTTCACGATCACCAACGTGCCGCCGGGCGCGTATCGCCTCAAAGCGTGGCATGAGCGAATGCCCTCACAGGTGAAGGAGGTCAAGGTGCCGGAAAAAGGTATGGTCAAAGTGGACTTTGTTCTGGGGATCAAGGGACTGCCGCAATATTGAAGCGTCCTCATGAGAACCCGATTGCCTCAATGGCGGTTGCGATTTCAGGGCAAGGTGCTGCTGCCGATGTTTCTGATCCTGGTGACGTTGGTCGGGTTCATGTTCTGGCTGGTCAATCGTCATTTCGTCCATCAACTGCACGCGCAGGCGCGCCAGGCCGTCGAGACGGCGGACGCCGCGTTCGCTTACTATCAGGCGGCACGCACGCGCGATCTCAAGTCCCGCTACGCCAGCCTGGCCACCGACAGCCGTCTGCGCCAGGTCCTCCAGCGTGATGATCCGAAAACGCTCGAATTCCTGCTCGAGGAACTCCTCGATGAACTCGGCGCCGACGCCGCGATGTTCACCGGCGGCACGGGCCGATCGCCGGTGGGCGCTCAGAAGGCAGGCGGGGCGAGGTGGGCGGATCTGGAGCCGGCGTGCGCGCCGTCCGTGACCCAGGCATTGAACGGAAGCTTCAACATCGCCACGGTCACCGCCCGGGGCACTCTGTGGGAAGTCGTCTCCCTGCCGGTGTCGGTGAGCGAACACGCGGGCGCGCTTTCGTTGATACACGAGCTGAGCCAGTCGCTCGCGCGGGAGATTAAACAACTCACACATAGTGAAATCGTCTTCGTCGCCGACGGCAAGATGGCCGCCTCCACGCTGACAGAAGCCGGACCCGATCCGCGGTTGATCGCGGTGTTTCGGCGCGTCTTCGAGGCCGGGGACGGGAACGACTCGGCGGGGCGTCAGATCGAGCCCGTGCGCTTGGGCCAGGAGCGGTTCATGGCGCTGGCAGGACGGCTGGTCGGCTTGAGCCGGGAACACAAGCTCGGTTATCTTCTGCTTTATTCGTCCGAAAACGCCTGGCGTGAACTGGGCGCGAACCAGCGCCGGCTCGCCATTGCCAGCGTCTTCAGCATTTTGCTGGGTTCTGGTCTGGTCTGGATACTGGTGCGGCACGTGACGCATCCGCTGCGCGTGTTGCGCAGCGGAGCCGAAGCCGTTGGGCGCGGAGATTTTTCCCGCCGCGTGCCAACGGCCTCCAGCGACGAGTTTGGCGAACTGGCGGCCGCGTTCAACCGGATGACCGAGAACCTGCAGAGATCGCGCGCAGAACTCGAACAGACGGTCGAACGGTTGAGGACCACCCAGGCGCAGCTCGTCCAGACCGAAAAGCTGGCTGGGGTGGGGGAATTCGTCGCCGGAGTCACGCACGAGCTGAACAACCCGCTCACCGCAGTGATCGGGTTCGCGGAGTTGCTGCAAAACGCGAATCTGAACGAGGAGCACCGTGGCTATGTTCGGCGCATCGTGGACGGGGTGGGGCGCTGTCACAAGATCGTGCGCAGCCTCCTGAGCTTTGCCCGGAAACACCGTCCCGAACGCAAACTCTCCAGCCTGAACGATCTGGTTGAAAACACGCTGAGCTTCGTTCAATATGAGTTTCGCACCAGTAACCTTCAGATCGTCCGGAAGCTCGACCCGACTCTGCCGTCCATCCTGGTGGACCCCAATCAGCTTCAACAGGTGTTCCTGAACATCCTGAACAACGCGCGCCAAGCCGTGGAAGACTTCCGGCATGACGGCCAAATGGAGGTCACAACTGAAAAGGTCGGAGACAAACTGCGCGTTTCATTCGCCGACAATGGCCCCGGCATTGCGCCGGAAAATGCCGTGAGAATCTTTGATCCGTTTTTCACCACGAAAGAGCTCGGCAAAGGCACAGGTCTGGGCCTCAGCCTTTCCTACGGCATCGTTCAGGAACACGGCGGCACGATCCGGGTGGAGAGCGCGCCGGGTGCAGGCGCCACCTTCATCGTTGACCTCCCGATCGTCACCGACGCAGCCGGAGCACCGATGGGCGCGGCATCCACGGACACCTCCTTCACGCGGCTCTCGCTGGAGGGCGCCGGCAAACGCATCCTGGTCATCGACGACGAAGAACCGGTCCTCGATCTGATTCAGTCCACCCTGGTCCGCCGTGGTTTCACCGTGGAAACGGCGCGCGATGGCGAGGAAGGCCTCCGTCGAATCGCTCAAACGCACTTTGACCTGATCATCTGCGACTGGAAAATGCCGGGACTTAACGGCCAGCAGGTCTTCGAACACTTGCGGACAAACCACCCGCACGCGGCGGGTCGCTTCATCTTCCTCACTGGTGACGTCGTCAAGGAGCGGACGCAGCAGTTCCTCCACGAAAGCGGCGTCCCCTGCCTCGCCAAGCCGTTTTCGCTCGCTGAATTTGGCGCTTTGATAAAGAAACGGACGCAGCTCGATCGGGATCGCCAGGACTGAACAGGGCAATTGCCTCGATGTTGGACTTCAACACTCCTACTTTTTGTTTGCCCGAACTCACGGGCCACCTATAGTGAATGCCCTCAACAGCGCACAGGCCGGTCGAGGTATGGCAACGTGAAGACGGTCGTCAACATCCGCGTCAACGGGGTCGAGCAAAAGCACGAAGTCGAGCCGCGAACGTTGCTCGTCCATTTCCTCCGCGACTGCTGCAGGCTGACGGGCACTCACGTCGGCTGCGAGACGAGCATCTGCGGGGCTTGCACTGTTTTGTTCGAGGGCAAGGCAGTGAAATCCTGCACCTTGCTCGCTGTCCAGGCGGACGGTTCGGAGGTCACTACGATTGAAGGTCTGGCCGGAGACGGCCGGCTGCATCCGGTCCAGGAAGGATTCTGGGAACGTCACGGCCTGCAATGCGGCTATTGCACGCCCGGGATGATCATGATGGCCGTCCAACTGCTTGAGCGGAACCCGAAACCGACGCGCGAAGAGATCAGCCACGCCATTGAAGGCAACCTCTGCCGCTGCACCGGCTATTCCCACATTATCGATGCCATCGAATACGCGGCCAGGAAAATTGCCGAGGTGAAGAAGTGAGTGCAGCCAAAGGCTATTTCGGCAAACCGATGAAGCGCGTCGAAGACCCCCGCCTCATCAAGGGGATCGCGACTTACGTGGACGACATTACTCTGCCGGGCATGCTCCACGCGGCGGTCCTGCGCAGCCCTTATGCGCACGCGAGGATCAACAACATCAAGGCCGACGCCGCAAAAGCCTCGCCCGGTGTGGTGGGGGTCTTCACCGGGGCGGATGTGAACGACAAGTGCGGCCTGGTGCCGTGCGCCTCACCGATGCCTGATTCGAAGATTCCCAAACATACCGTGCTCGCCAGCGACCGCGTTTATTTCGTCGGCCATCCGGTGGCGGTGGTTGTGGCGGTTGATCGCTATGCCGCCCGGGACGCGCTCGATTTCGTCGAGGTGGATTACGACCCGCTGCCGGTGGTCAGCGACCCGGAAAAAGCGCTCGAGAAAGATTCGCCACTCACGCATCCCGAGTTCAGGACGAACGTCGCGTTCACCTGGTCGGTGGCAAACGGAGGCCTCGACGCCGCGTTCAAGCGGGCACACCGAGTCATCAAACAGCGCATGATTCACCAGCGGCTTACGCCGATGGCCATCGAACCGCGCGGGTGCGTCGCTTCGTGGCACGCGGGCGAAGGGACGCTGACGCTTTACACGTCCACACAAATTCCGCACCTTGTCCGCACGCTGCTGCCGGGGATGATCAGCGTGCCGGAAAACAGGATTCGCATCGTCGCGCCCGAAGTCGGGGGCGCTTTTGGCTCGAAACTCAATCTCTACGCTGAAGAAGCGCTGTGCTCCCATCTCGCTCAGCGGCTGGGTGCTCCGGTAAAATGGATTGAATCGCGCCGTGAGAATGCTGCGGCAACCATTCACGGCCGCGACCAGATCGGCGAATACGAAGTAGCGGTAAAGAAGGATGGCACGCTGCTGGCGATCAAATCGAAGACTCTGGCGGACATTGGCGCTTATTGCCAGCTCAACACCCCGGCCATCCCCACCCTCACGGGTCTCATGCTCACCGGCTGCTACAAGTGCAAGGCGATGCGCATGGACGTCGTCGGCGTTTACACGCACAAGATGGCCACCGACGCTTACCGCGGCGCGGGCCGGCCCGAGGCGACTTACGTCATCGAGCGGCTCATGGACATCATCGCCGACGAGCTGAAGCTCGACCCCGTGAAGGTGCGTTTGAAGAATTTCCCGAAACCGACCGAGTTTCCGTTCGACACGCTGACCGGTCTCACGTACGACAGCGGTAATTATCAAGGCGCGCTCAAGAAGGCGCAGCAGATCTCAAACTGGAACAAGCTGACCAAGCAACGGGACGCGGCCCGGAAGTCTGGCAAGCTTTTTGGCATCGGCCTCTCGACTTACGTCGAAATCTGCGCGCTCGGTCCCTCGAAGATGATGTCGGCTGGCGGCTGGGAATGGGGCTGTGTACGCATCGAAATGTCCGGGAAAGTCACTGTCATCACCGGCGCGACGCCCCACGGCCAGGGACAGGAAACCAGCTTTGCCCAGATTGCTGCCGACAAACTCGGCGTGCCCATCGAGGACATTGTTGTCATGCGCGGCGACACAGCCGTCGCGCATTACGGTCGCGACACGTACGGCAGTCGCGCCACGGTCATTGGCGGCGCGGCCATCCTGATGTGCATTGACAAGATCATTGCCAAAGCAAGGAAGCTTGCGGCCCACTTGCTCGACACCAAAGAAAAGAGCGTCGAGTTCCGCGACGGCAAATTCTCTGCCAAGGGCAAGCCAAAGAAGGCGCTCACCTGGAAACAACTTGCGCCGGAGGCTTATGTCGCGAAAAACATACCGCAAAACTGGGAACCAGGCCTGGAGGCCTCCAGTTTCTTCGAGCCGCCGAACTGCACGTATCCTTTCGGCACACACATCGTCGCGGTGGAAGTGGACCGCGACACGGGCGAAGTGAAAATCGTCAAATACGTGACGGTGGATGACTGCGGCCATCAGGTGAATCCCCTGCTGGTAGAAGGCCAGCTGCAGGGCGGCATCGCGCACTCGATCGGGCAGGCACTTTTCGAGCGCACCGTCTATGACGAGAACGGCCAGTTGCTCACCGGCGAGTTCATGGACTACGCCATGCCGCGCGCGAAGGACATTCCCGAGTACCTTATGGACAGCACGGTCACGCCTTCGCCGAGTAATCCGATGGGAATAAAAGGCGTGGGCGAAGCGGGAACGATCGGCGCAACGCCGGCCATTGCCAACGCGGTGATGGACGCCCTTTCGCCTCTGGGCATCCGGCATCTTGACTTGCCGTTAACGCCCGAAAAAATCTGGCGAGCGATAGCGCCGGTAAAAGTTAAATGATTTACATGGAATCACTCCCTTTGTGACTCAGGTGACCAAGCAACCCTTAAAATGATTCCCGCCGCGTTTGATTAC
>Ga0066685_10001107_pt1 | contig 11212 bp, 12 predicted proteins | sample GraSoiAngelo_134_FD_62305 | JGI IMG/M metagenome (GOLD analysis project Ga0066685, IMG submission 62305) | Grasslands soil microbial communities from the Angelo Coastal Reserve, California, USA - 14_0929_05_30cm | ecosystem: Environmental > Terrestrial > Soil > Grasslands | place: USA...
AAACGTCTTCGGCGACGAGGCGACGACAGCTACGCTGCCCGGTCTCGTTGTGATGATCATGGATGGCGGCAACGGTCGCGAACTCACCATGCCCAGCGCAGGCCGAATCACCTTGACCGGCGTTCCCGGCAACAGCGCTTTCCAGACAACCAGCGCAATCGCCGCAAAAACTCCGACAACGGCGAGTCCGCGGTTCCAATGGTGCATCCGGCGGCGACGCCGCACGGCGCGCAGCGTGCAGTCCAGCAACGCGCGCTCGAAATCCGCCGGCGCGGCTTCGGCCAGCACGTCGTCGAGCAGAGGGCGATGTTTTGACTCAGTTTTCATTGACAACAAGAAAGTTAACCACGGATGGACACGGATAAACACAGATAAAAGCGATGCGGACGGCGCCGTGCGCTTCTGTGAAGACCGCTGTTCCCTCAACTCTCTGGAAATCCGTGTTCATCAGTGTTCATCCGTGGTTTATTTTTTTTCATAGTCTTGCTGGGAATCCATCGGCTTTGCCGGAGGTCGTGACTTCGTGACTCAAGTTTCATCCTTCAACTGGGCGAGAATACATTGTTTCAGTTTTCGCCGGACGCGGACCAGTTGTGACTCGATGGCCTTCTCGGTCGCGCCCGTGTCCGCGGCGATTTCCTTTACCGACTCCCGCGCGAAATATTTTCGATTAACCAGCTCGCGTTCGTCCCATGACAGCGTGTCCAGGTTTTGCTCCAGCAACTCATTCAGCCGCTCGTCCGCGTCGGAGTCCGCCACGGCCTCGACTTCCTCCCGCTGGAAAAACCGATCGAGGAAGGCGAGGTAACGATGCCGCTTGCGTTCTTCGTCCACGACCGCGCTGCGCGCCAGGACCGTGAGCCAGCTCCAGAACGCTTCCTCCGAGTCGAACTTGCGGATGTGCCGGACCACGCGCAGCAGCGCGAGTTGCAGCGCCTCGCGCGCGGCTTCCTCGCGACCGCCCGTCACGACCAGCAGGTAGCGGAGCAACCGTTGAAAGTAGAGTTCGTGGAACATGCGATAGGCGTCTTCGTCGCCCTTGGCCATGCCCGCCGTGAGCGCCGCGAGGTCAAGCGACGGCTGGGGCTCCGCTGACATCGTGGGTTTGCTGATCGGACATGGCGTGACGATGGCAAAGGCAGAATCCACAACGGTCGTGCTGCGCGACGGGCCGTCACTTCTTCGCGGGCTCGGCGCTTTTTGTGCCGGACGACTCGCGCTGAGGTTGCGGCTTTCCCTGGGCCAATTGTTGGAGGACGGAATCAATCATTCGCAATTTGCTCTCTTCGCCAACGGCGATCAACAGCTTTGTGTCCTTGTGAAAACTGATCGTGGGCGGATTCGTTTCTCCGAGCATATTCCAGCCGGTTTGAATCGCGGTCGTGATGTCTTCGACTTTGTAGGTTTCAAGGTAAGGAGTCAGTTGCCAAAAACGGCACGCCCTGGCCTCGACGATGGGCGGAGGCTTCAGCGCGAAAAAGAACCACACTGAATCGTCTTTGGGTTTCCCGATGGTTTTGAAGCCGTATTGAAGCTGATAACTGACGATTTCGGGGCGGATGCCACCACCAGGAACGCTTTGGTAGCTACCTGCAGCATGCATTTCCATCCTGAGGCTGGCTGGTGCCAATGCTTCGAATAACTCTGGCACGGTCACAGCCTTCATTTTCAACGGCGGCAATTTCACGTTCGCATCTTCGTCCAGAATAACCGCGTTGAGCGGGTGGCTCGACGACTTTTCAATCGCCGCAACGAGCTGCCTGGGCGTTCCACCTGGGAAATCCAAATCGAATTGGACCAGGTGGTTCTGGTCGTCAGGAAACGGAGCCCCGAAGGCGACCTGTGCCGGCTGCCCTAGCATTGAGGGAGGCCCTAAAACCGCCGCGCCCAAGAGTGCAATTATGATTTTTTTCATAGCTGATTTGTCATTAATTGACGGATTCCTATCAGGAACACGTCCGTCGCCGCCAAATCCTGCAAAAATTCTCTGATTGATCGCTCCTTGTGAAATGAACAGCGAAACGGACCGCCTCCACGGCGAGCATTGCAAATCCAGCGCCCTGGCGTAGAACTTTACGTCGAATGTCGCCGGCTGCCAGCATGAGTATTTATCCGGAACACGCCACTGAACGCGACCGTTGGATTCTCGCGCGGCGCGGCGCGCGGAACAAACTCGATCCGTTCAAACCCCATGCCTTCCTCGTCGAAGAAGAGCGCGCCGAGTCGGGTGAGATTGTTTCCGTAGCGACGATTTTTCTGACCAACCGCGAATGCCCGTGGCGCTGCGTGATGTGTGATTTGTGGAAGAACACCTTGATGGAAACAGTGCCGTCTGGCGCGATACCGGCGCAAATTGATTATGCTCTGGCGGAACTGACGAAGCAGCGTAGCGCAGGCTTCCAGCCTGCAAGCTCCCGCGACATCCGTGTCGCCGGTTCCAACCGCGAGCAACGACTCTCGCCAGACGCGCAGGCAAGGATGCCTGCGCTACGCCGAATCAAACTGTACAACAGCGGCAGCTTCTTCGACCTGCGCGCCGTCTCGCCGGAAGAACACGAAGCGATTGCTCAACGCGTTGCTGTGTTTGATCGCGTGATTGTCGAGTGTCATCCGGCGCTGATTGGTGAATCGGCGTTGAAATTTCGCGATTTGCTCAACGCAACCGAGGCCTGCGCAGCGAATCCGCCGCCGGCTCCGAAAATGAGCTTGAGGAAACGCTCGCCCTCACCCCGGCCCTCTCCCCCGGGAGAGGGAGAGCCAGACCCAGCCGATTCCCCGGTGTCATCGTGTCGAGGGCCGCTCCGCCGCATGGATGCCAGCGACGGCGGTCACAGCCACGCCGCTACAATAAAACTGGAAGTGGCGATGGGCCTGGAGACGGCGCATCCACAAGTTCTGGCGAAATTGAACAAACGGATGACGCTCGATCAGTTCCGTCGCGCCGCGGAATTTCTTCGCGAAAATGGCATCGCGCTGCGCGTGTTCATTTTGGTCAAGCCGCCGTTCCTGGATGAAGCCGAAGCATTGCTCTGGGCCAGGCGCTCGATTGATTTTGCGTTCGATTGCGGTGCGACAGTTGCCTCGCTCATTCCAACTCGCTTCGGCAATGGCGCGCTCGAAACGCTGGGTGAGCACGGAGAATTCTCACCACCGGAACTGGCGACGCTCGAAGCCGCGCTGGATTACGGCGTTAGGTTGCAGCGCGGGCGCGTTTTTGCTGATCTCTGGGATTTAGAGAAGTTTTCAGGTTGCGCGGAGTGTTTTGAGCGGCGACGGGCGCGGCTCCGCGAGATGAACCTGGAGCAAGTCATCTTGCCCGAAGTTGATTGCGGCCGTTGCCGGGAGGGTTAGGTTGGATATCTCTCAGAGCGGCTGACGAGTGCCGCTCACTGAAAATCGTAGCAAGGTTGGAACCTGCGCTACACGGAGCGCTGCCCTCAAGCTCTTTATTCGTGTTCATTCGTGTTCATTCGTGGTTAAACTGGTTTTGGTTGCGTCTTCGCCGCGCTGCTAAATATCCAGGTCCAGGGGCGGCAGGCGAGACGCCTGCGCTACGCTGAATGAACGCGGATTTTGACATCGCGGTCGTTGGCTCCGGTTTCGGCGGCTCGCTCATGGCGATGATTGCCAGACGACTTGGACGCTCCGTCATTTTGTTGGAGCGCGGCAAGCATCCACGCTTTGTTATTGGCGAATCCTCCACACCGCTGGCGAACCTTTTGCTGGAAGAATTGGCGCGACGCTACGAGTTGCCGCGGTTGCTGCCACTGACAAAGTGGGGAACCTGGCAGAAAGCGTATCCGCACCTTGGCTGCGGTTTGAAACGCGGGTTTACGTTTTATCATCATCAATTTGGCCAACCGTTCCTAGCGGATCCCGAACGTCGCGATCAACTGCTCGTGGCGGCCAGTCCGCGCGATGAAATTGCCGACACGCACTGGTATCGCCCGGACTTCGATCATTTTCTCGTTCGCGAGGCGCAAAGTCTCGGCGTCGAGTATCTTGATCAGGCAAAGCTCGGAGGCGCTTCCATTGGCAGCGATAGCGTTCAGGTCGAAGGCGAGCATGCGGGAGGACGTTTTGCCATTCGAGCGCGATTCGTCGTGGATGCCAGCGGGCCGCGCGGGTTCTTGCCTCGGGCGTTGCGCCTGCCGGAAGCATCGTTCGAAAACTTCCCGCGCACGCAGGCGCTCTATGCGCATTTCACAGGCGTGAACCGGTGGGAGGGCCTGGGCGGCGTTTCACAGAAACGCCCGGGAGACGAGCCGCCGTATCCGGTGGACGACGCGGCAGTGCACCATGTTTTCGACGGCGGCTGGATCTGGGTGTTGCGGTTCAACAACGGCGTCACCAGCGCCGGCGTCGCAGCTACGGAGGAGGCCGCCAACCGACTGTGTTTGGCAGAGGGCGCGGCGGCCTGGGACCGGGTTCTGGAACGTCTGCCCACTCTGCGCGAGCAGTTCGCAGACGCAAAAGCACAATTTTCGTTCGTTCACACGCCACGACTTTCCTTCCGCAGCGGAGCGGTCGTTGGCCCGCGCTGGGCGTTGTTGCCGTCGGCGGCCGGTTTTATTGACCCGCTGCTTTCGACCGGATTTCCGCTGACGCTGTTGGGCGTGGGGCGACTGGCGGAGATATTGGCAACCGACTGGAACTCGGCTGAGGTTGAAGCACGCTTGAGTCAATACGCGCAATGCACGCTTCAGGAACTCGATGCAGCGGCCCGACTGGTGGGCGCGCTTTATGCCAACATGAACGATTTTCCGCTCTTCGCGGCCCTGTCGTTGCTCTACTTTGCAGCGGCAAGTTTTTCGGAGGCGGCGCGTCGGTTGGATCGGCCGGATTTGGCCAGCGGGTTCCTACTGCACGATCATCCGTGTTTCGGTCCGCTGCTTCGCTCCTGTTGCGAACGCGCATCGTGCGTCCGGGAAAATGACGGTTTAACCGCCGCGGTGCGGAATGAATTGATTGACGATATCTTTGGTGCGATCGAGCCGGTTGATGTGGCCGGCTTGAGCGACCGCAGCCGGCGCAACTGGTATCCCGTTGAGGCGCGCGACCTGTTGAACGCGGCTGGAAAGCTCGGAGTGAGAGAGTTGGACATCCAGCGATTGCTGGCCCGAGGCGGGTTTTTCCCTGCGCAGGATTTCGCCGCGGAGGGCGCGGCGGGCGCATCCTTGCGCTGCTGCCATCGGAATGAATAGTGGGCAGTGCTTCCAGCCTGCCGCGGCCAAGGCACGCAAATTCCCGCCGCCTTTCCCAGCCGGCCGAACATCGACAGGCAGGATGCCTGTCCCACTACTGTCGCAGTGCGCGCATGCGCCCGGACGCGGCCTTCGGTTGTCTTGCAGGACAGGAGGACATGCGATAGTCTTGGAGCATGAGCGTCAGATCGGCGGCGTTCCTTTTGGCAACCATTTCCTCGCTATGCGGATTCGACTTGCGCGGCAGTGAATCGGCCGGCTCCGGTCAAAAGAAGGTTTACGTCCTGCCCATTCGTGACAAAATCGCGTCGCCGATGGTTTACCTGGTCCGCCGCGGCGTCAAAGAAGCGATGGAGGCGAAAGCGGATTTGCTCCTGCTCGACATGGACACCAATGGCGGTTACGTGGATGTCACCGAGGAAATCATCGCAATCCTGAACAATTTCAAAGGACAGACCGCGACGTTCGTGAACAAAAAGGCCTTTTCCGCCGGCGCGTTCATTTCTGTCGCGACTCAAAAAATCTTCATGGCGCCGCTAAGCGTCATCGGCGCCGCCGCGCCCATCATGATGGTGCCGGGAGGAACTCCGCAGGACATGCCCGAAACGATGCAGGCTAAAATGAATTCCGCGCTTCGGGCACTGGTGCGAACTTCAGCCGAGAAAAACGGCTACAACATCGAAGTCGTCGAGGCGATGATCGATAAAAGCAAAGAGCTGAAAATCGACGGCAAGGTACTGAACGAGAAGGGCCAGATTCTTACCCTCACCAACACTGAAGCGGAGCGCGAATATGGCGAGCCACCGAAGCCGCTGCTTTCATCCGGAACAGTAGAGACCATCGAAGAGCTGTTGCAGAAGCTCGGTTATGTTGACGGGGCGCGGGTGGACATCAAACCAACCGGCGTGGAACGATTGGCGACCTGGATTAACATCATCAGTCCCTTGTTGTTGATCATCGGGATCGCCGGGATTTACATCGAGTTCAAGACGCCGGGATTCGGGTTGCCGGGGATCATCGGGATCGTCGCGTTCGCGCTCTACTTTTTCGGGGGTTACATCGCGGGGTTGTCCGGGCTGGAATGGATCGCGGTGTTCTTATTGGGACTGGCGCTGGTGGGACTGGAACTGTTCGTCTTTCCGGGAACGGTTGCGTTGGGACTGATCGGGGCGGTGTTGATGCTCGTCGCGCTGGTGATGGCGATGGTGGATGTCTATCCTGGAATGCCGGCGATTCCAACTTTCGAAAAGCTGGAGCTGCCACTGCGTGACCTGTTCGTCGCGTTTGTCGGTGGAGGTGCAGCGGTATTGTTGTTGAGCCGCTGGCTGCCGAAAACTTCGATTTACGGAAAACTCGTTTCGCAAACCGCCAGCGGCGTGAGCACGGTGGCGGAGCTTGAGCAGAAGCAAAAGTCACGCATTGGCCAGGTGGGCGTGGCCATCTCGTCGCTGCGCCCCGGTGGCAAGGCCCAGTTTGGCGACGAAATCCTGGATGTCATTTCGCAGGGAGATATGATCGACAAGGGCCAGCGCGTGAAAATCATCGGCCACAGCAGCACCGAGGCGGTGGTGGAAGCGACGAGTTGATTGTGGCAGCGAAACTTTGCGGGCCGCTGCGGTCATTCCGTTTTTTCGGCGGGAGGTGGTGACGGACGAGCAGAGCGCTCGTCGCGTTTCTTTCGCTCGTCATACCGCTGCATGAGTTCCGCGAATTTTTTGCGTTGTTCTGGTGTCAGTTCGCTACGGATTTTTTGCCGCATCTCCCTGAATTCCTTCTGGCCGATTTCATCACGGAGCGTTTTCACTCGCTCCTGACTGTCGTGGATAATGGCTTCGATGCGTTCCCGCTGTTCGGGGGTCAAATCAAGCTCGGCCTGCATCCGGCGTGAAAGCTCGCGCAATTCTCTTGGCATGGCCACGGGCTTTTTCGCTACAACAGTCCCTTTGGGACGCGCAGGCTGCTTCCGCAAGTTCACCGTCAGGCCGCCGGTCACGACGCCGGCGGCGAAGATCACCAGCGCGGCGAGGATGGGTTTCCAGGTGTTCACCAGGTTTCGGTCTGGTTGTCGAGCGGCGCGTAGAGGCTGTTTTCCAGGTCGGCGGCGAGAGTCTCGCGTGAATTGTCGTTGCGCTGGGCAAGGAAAGTCCAGACGCCCAGGAACAGAGTGACGGCGAGGCACGGGGCGACGGCCTGCCAGAGGGTCCGGTTCCAGATCGCGAAGAGATCCAGCGCCGGCTTTTCGGCGAGGCGCGCCATGACGCGCTTTTCAAAGGCGTAAGGCACGTCCCAGCCGGGGGGCTGCGCGCGCGCAGCGGCCAGCAGTTTCTTCCGAAGCTCGGCGAGGTTCATAGCAGGTCAATTCAACCAGACGGCATCATCAGGGCGTGGGTTACAAATACTTTTCTCGCGCCAGTTTTTCCAGGCATTTTCGCATCTCGGCGCGGGCACGAAAGGCGCGAATCTTGACGACCGACAGTGACCAGCCGGTCAAGCCGGCGATTTCCTTCACGGAGCGATCCTCGATCTCCAGCAGGGTGAGGACGAGCCGCGCCGCCGGCGAGAGTTGGGCCAGCAGGCGCTCGACCAGTTCACGCGCGGCCGCCGCATGCTCGCTGGCGTCGGATGGATCGGCGCCGAAGCGTTCGAGCCAATCGCTTTCTTCATCGGAAATATCAGCAAACGACATTTCCCGGTTGCGCCGGTGCGCGCGCAAAAAATCGTAGCAGGTGCGCACAGCCAGCCGCATGAGCCAATGCTCGAACGGCGCGTCACCGCGAAAGCTGCGCAGTTTTTGAAACGCTTTGAGGAAGACCTCCTGGACGATGTCCTCGACTTCGCTTTCACGGCGCGCGTAACGACGCGCCGTGGCGAAGACGCGCGGCTGATATTTTTTCACGAGCGGCTCAAAGCTGGCGGTCTCGCCGTTCAACACCGCCGCAATCAGCTCCGCATCGGTCCATTCCACAGCCGCGGAATCTGCCATAATTGCCGGGGGCGTCAAAGCGGAAAGCCACCGCGCGAACGCAGAATGGGTTACACTGCGCAACAACGGATTTGGCGGACTAGTCGTGCGTGATTTTCAACGATCGCTCGAGCTCTTCGGAAAACTTCTTGATTTCCTCAAGGATTTTTTGCGGCTGCTCGGTGAGATTACTGACCATGCGATCGACCATTTCCGGCTTGCGGCGGATCAGTTCCAAGGCTGCCACAATCAGGGCGAGATGATTATTGACGTTGTGTCGTAAGTCCGAGAGTTTCCGATGTAATTGAGCCACCTGCTCCGGACTGAGCGGAACAGTTTGACTGGGCAGACCCATAGCGCCTACCATGGGCTGGTTGGCCCTTGAAAGCAAGCTGGTTTAGGGGTTTTCCGGCGGCAAAACAGCTCGACGCAGCGAGCGGGACAGGACCGTTTAAAACCGTCAACTGCAAGCGACTCTTTGCACGTTGACACATTGGCCGAGCAAAACTACCCTCCTTGCCCCAGACTTGAAGGCCAAAGCGGTCAATGGTTGTCCGCCGGTGCCCGGGGGTCCCGGAGAGGAAGTGAATCTGCGTTGACAGAGATCAAACTCAAAAAGGGCGAATCGGTGGAAAAAGCGCTGCGGCGATTGAAGAAAAAGATCGACCGCGAGGGCATCCTGAAGGAAGTGCGCAACCACCGGCATTATGAAAAGCCGAGCGAACGGCGCCGTCGCAAAATGAAGATGGCCCGGTTTTCGGCCATGCTGAGCGCCCGCTATGCCGATTTGTAAATAATCGAATCCCCGGGGCCGAGTGCTGTCCAACTCGCAAACACACTCGGCCTTTTTTATGCATTCGCTTTCCACCTGCTGGAATTCACACCGCCACACGGACGGCCGCGCCATGCTTCGAGAGATTCGTGACCTCGGCTTCGATTACGCCGAGCTGAGCCACGGCATTCGCATCAGCCTGCTGCCGGGAATCATCGAGGCCGTGGACGCCGGCGAGATCAGGATTTCCACGCTGCACAATTTCTGTCCGCTGCCGATCGGCGTCAACCAGGCCAATCCGAACCTCTTCAAATTTTCCTCACTGGACAGCCGCGAGCGGGAAAACGCGTGGCGTTATTCACTCAAAACCATTGAGGCCGCGCGGCGGTTGAAGGCGAAGCTCGTCGTGCTCCACATGGGCTGCATCGACATGAAGGACTACACTGAAAGGCTGATCGAGATGGTCGGGGCGGGCCAGCAGCACACGCCCAAATACGAAAAACTCTGCGCCGAAGTCATCGATAAGCGGGAGCAAAAAAAGGAGCGGCACATCCAGCTTGCCAACGAAATGCTCGCGCGACTGGCTGCGGAAGCCGAGGCGCGCGGAATCAAACTCGGCGTCGAAAACCGCGAAGCCCTGGAAGAAATCCCGTTGGAAAGCGACTTCACTTTGTTCTTGAAGGAATTCAACGCCCCCACCATCTGTTACTGGCACGACACCGGCCACGCCCAGATCAAGGAGAATCTCGGCTTCATTCATCACGCGATGCATCTGGGTTCGATGGCTGATCGGCTGGCGGGCTTTCATGTTCACGATGTGCAGTTCCCGGCGCGCGACCACTGCCCACCCGGTTCCGGCATGGTTGACTTTGCCGCACTGAAACCGATGGTCAAACCGGAGCACATCAAAGTATTTGAATTCGGCCCGGACGTGGCGGAGGAAGACTTGAAAAAGGGCGTCGCGCATATGAAGAGCATCTGGGGCGACGAGTGAATGCGGCGCGAAAAATCCGGAGGGCGGCCTGGCGCCTGGGAGTATGCGGGCTGCTGTTATTGTGGATTCTCCAGTCGATTTTCCTCAACGAAGGACGGCTGGCCTGGGAGCGGCAAGGACAATCGTGGCCCGGGCTGTCCCGCTGGCAACAATGGCAGGCCGCCTGGTCCAGTGGTCCGCGGGAGCTTTGGCACACGCTGACGCTGGTTGACGGGACCGCGCTGCTGCTTTCTCTGGTGTTGATGGGAGTCACGATTGTGCTGGGCGTTTTCCGCTGGCGCATGGTGTTGCGCGTTCACGGGCTTGAACTATCTCTGGGACGCGCCGCTGAAATTTCGTTCATCGCGCATTTTTTCAATTCGTTCCTGCTGGGATCGACCGGCGGAGACCTGTTGAAAGCTTACTACGCGGCCCGCGAGACGCATCACAAAAAAACGCAGGCGGTAGTGACCGTGGTGGTTGATCGGTTGCTCGGTTTGTTCGCGATGCTGGTGTTCGCTTGTCTGATGATGGTGCCGAACCTGTCCCTGCTTCACCGGCACAAGCGACTCGCCGCGCTGGCGGGTGTTATCCTTCTGATGACGGCCGGCTGCGGCCTGGTAATCGGTCTCTCATTTTGGCGCGGCTTTTCCCGGTTGTGGCCCCGGTCACGCGCGCGGCTCCGGAAACTGCCGAAGGGCGAGCTGCTCGAACAATGCCTGGACGCCTGCCGTGAATTTGGCCGCGACCGCGCCTTTCTTTGGAAAGCGATGGGGGTGTCGATGCTGTTGAACCTGGTCTGCGTCCTGCAGCTCCTGGCACTTGCCAACGGCTTAAAGCTGAATATATCGCCACTGGCGCTCGGTGTGATTGTACCGATGATAATTTGCGTATCCGCCCTTCCTGTCACTCCGAGCGGTCTGGGCGTGCGCGAAAATTTATACGTGCTGATGCTGGCCGTGCCGGAACTCAACGTCGCCGCGACTCAGGCCTTGTCGCTTTCGCTCCTGGCTTACGCGGGAACGCTGTTCTGGAGCCTGCTTGGCGGGATGGTTTACGCCAGTTTGAAGGAACGTCATCATTTGGCCGAAGTCGCGCAGCCGGACTCGGTCAGTGCGAATTAACAGCTTCAATGTTGTCGGTTGGTGGTAACTTTTCTTCGATGCGCGCAAGAGCCGTGGAAATCGTGCGCCGATTGAAGGCGGCGGGACACAAAGCCTATTTCGTCGGCGGCTGCGTGCGCGACCAATTGTTGGGCCAGGAACCGCAGGACTACGACATCGCTACCTCGGCACGGCCGG
>Ga0066685_10001108_pt1 | contig 11207 bp, 12 predicted proteins | sample GraSoiAngelo_134_FD_62305 | JGI IMG/M metagenome (GOLD analysis project Ga0066685, IMG submission 62305) | Grasslands soil microbial communities from the Angelo Coastal Reserve, California, USA - 14_0929_05_30cm | ecosystem: Environmental > Terrestrial > Soil > Grasslands | place: USA...
GCTCGAAAATGTCCGTTACTACCGCGAGGAAGAAGCGAACGAACCGGCCTTTGCGGAAAAACTGGCCGACGGCGCGAGTGTTTATGTCAATGACGCGTTCGGCGCGGCCCATCGCGCGCACGCATCGACTGAAGGCGTGGCGCGCGTCATCGCCCAACGCGGCGGCAGGTGCGGAGCGGGTCTGCTGATGGAGCGCGAGCTGAAATTTCTCGGCGACGAACTGGAAAATCCGGCGCGCCCGTTTGTCGTCATCCTCGGCGGCGCGAAAGTGTCGGAAAAGATAAACGTCATTGATCGATTGCTGGAAAAAGCCGACACGATTTTAATCGGCGGCGCAATGACTTACACCTTTCGGCTGGCTTTGGGCAGGAAGGTCGGCAAGTCGCTCATCGAACCGGACCGTGTCGGGGTCGCCAGGGCCGCGCTCGACAAGGCCAAGGGGCGCAAAGTGCAGTTCCTGTTGGCGGTGGACAACATCGTCGCGACGCCGGTCGATACCGGCAAATTGAACCAGAAAGGCAAACCGGTCGTCGAGTGGCGAAACCCGCGCGTCAACGACAGCCTCGACATTCCCGACACCGAGGAAGGCATGGACATCGGGCCGAAGACCATCAGAACGTTCACCGAAATAATTCCCAGAGCGAAAACGATTTTGTGGAACGGGCCGATGGGTGTGTTCGAGGACAAGCGTTTTGCCGAAGGAACGTTCGCCGTCGCCCGGGCCGTCGCGGACACGACGCAGAAAGGCGCCCGGAGCATCGTCGGCGGCGGCGACAGCGTGAAAGCGCTGAACCTGACGGGCCTGAGCGACAAGGTGACGTTCGTGAGCACCGGCGGCGGGGCGAGTCTGGAGTTTCTGGAGGGCAAAGTGTTGCCCGGCGTGGCGGTGCTGAGCGACAAGTGAAGAGCGTTTTCATGGCAGCCAGGATGCGGAAGAAAGTTGACCGCGCCCCACTCAAGCCCTCCAAAGGCCTGGAAATGACCGTTGGTGAAGTGGCGCGCCTCCTGGAACAGCAACCGGTGCCCGGCGCTGTTTTAATGGAATCGAAAGGGCAGCAGTTGAACAGGCAAACGAAGATTAAAACTTTGCTTAACGGCTGAAGTACTCAATGGACAAAGGACGAAAGTTAATCATCGCGGGCAACTGGAAGATGAACAAGACCGTCGCGGAGGCGCTCGATCTCGTAAACGGCCTCAAGCGCGAACTCGCGAACATCAAGGAAATCGATATCGTCGTCTGCCCGCCGTTTACCGCGCTGAGCGACGTTTCCAAGGCCATTCTCAACACCAACATCCGCCTCGGCGCGCAAAACATGAGCGAGCACAATTTCGGCGCTTACACGGGCGAAATCGCTGCCGGTATGCTCAAGGAATTTTCGGTGCGGTACGTCATTCTCGGCCACTCGGAGCGGCGTCAGTATCAAAAGGAGACGGACGAGTTGATCGCGAAGAAGGCGCTGGCTGCGCACGCCGCTTCGCTCAAGCCGATCGTTTGCGTGGGCGAAACACTGGCGCAACGCGAGGCGGGCCGGACGGAACTGGTGGTGGGGACGCAACTGCGCAAGAGTCTGGCCGCTTTGTCGGCCGGCCAGATGGAGGAAACCATTATTGCCTACGAACCGATCTGGGCCATCGGCACCGGGAAGAACGCCACGGCGGACCAGGCGCAGGACGCGCACATGTTCATCCGCAAACAGCTTGCGGCGATGTTCAATGAGACGGTTGCCAGGCACGCCCGAATCCAATACGGTGGCAGCGTCAAACCGTCGAATGCCCGCGAGTTGATGAGTCAGCGCGACGTGGACGGCGCGCTGGTGGGCGGTGCGTCGCTGGAAGACCGCAGTTTTTCGGACATCATCAAGAACTGCGTGAACTGATAGAGAAGGATTATGATGAGTTTTATTATTGGTTTGTTGACAGTCATTCTGGTGCTCGACTGTCTGCTTTTGCTCCTGCTGATATTGATTCAACTGCCGAAGAAAGAAGCCGGGGCGGGCGTCGCGTTTGGCGGCGGCGCGACCGACGCCTTGTTCGGCGCCGGCTCAGGCAGCGCGCTGACCAAGATCACCAAATACTCCGCCGGACTGTTCCTCGGACTGTCGTTATTGCTCTCCTGGATGCGCGCGAATCAAGCGGAGGAAGGCGGCCGGAAGTTTGAAGAAGCCTTAAAAAGGAAAGCCGCGGCCGGACCTGTCATCCCGCCGGCGCTGGCGCCCACCAACTCCATGACCAGCACCGCCGCTGCCCCGGCCGCGCTGCCTCTGATCCAGCCCTCAAACCCCGTGAAGACCAACCCGGCCGCCGGGCCCGAAAAATAGATTCCGGTTCATGAAGACTTCGGCGAGCGCTCTTCGGGAAAAACCGGGAGCGCTTCGTCGTTTTTGGAACGCGGAGCACGGAACGGGCACCGCGGAATGGATGCCAACGGGCCAGCGGAGATTTTTCCTGCTTCCGCGTTCCACGCCCCGCATTCCGGGTGGTTTGGCATTTCCGTTCCTGGCTGCCGCTCTGCTCCTCGCCGGCTGCGTCCGCTCCGGGCCGCCCGCCGACCTGGTCATCATCAACGGCGCGGAGCCGGAGTCGCTCGATCCGGGCCTTTTGACCGGCCAGGCGGACGGACGCGTGGCTCTGGAATTGTTCGAAGGGTTGACTCGTTACGATCCGACAAACGCCGCGCCGATTCCGGGCCTGGCCGAGAGCTGGGAGATTTCGCCGGACGGCAGGGTTTACACCTTCCACCTCCGTCCCCACGCCGTCTGGTCCAGCGGCGAACCGATCACCGCGCGCGATTTTGTTTATTCATGGCTGCGCGTGTTGAATCCGGGAACGGCAAGCGAGTATGCCGGTGTGTTGTTTTACCTGAAAAACGGCGAGGAGTATTGCAGCGGCAACATCCGAGACGCTTCGCAGGTGGGAGTGAAAGCGATGGATGACCACACGTTGCGCGTCGAACTGAAAAATCCCACGCCTTTCTTCCTCGACCTCTGCGCTTACGTGACGCTCCGTGTTGTGCCGCGCCAGGCCATCGAAAAATACGGCGACCGCTGGCTGATGACGCGTCCGGTGCCGTGCAGCGGCGCTTACGCACTGGTCGCGTGGCGCGTCAACGACCGGATTCGACTGCGAAAGAACCCGCGTTATTGGGACGCGACGCACACCCGCAGCGAAATCGTGGACCTGCTGCCCTGCGCCAGCGCCAACACCGCGCTGAACCTCTACGAGACCGGCGCCGCCGACGTTGTCTGGGACAAAAACCTCGTGCCGGGGGAACTGCTCGACATTTTGCTCAAGCGGCCTGACTTCCACAGCTTTTCGTACCTCGGCACGTATTTCATTCGCTTTAACGTGACACGGAAGCCGTTCGACGACGCGCGCGTGCGCAAAGCCTTCGCGCTGGTGATCGACAAAAAGCGAATCGTCGAGAAAATCACCAGGGGCGGCGAACAAATCGCCTCGGGCTACACACCGAGGGGCATCCCCGGTTATGACACACCGGAGGGACTCGGTTACGAACCCGAAACCGCGCGAAAACTTCTTGCCGAAGCCGGGTTCCCTGGGGGAAAGGGGTTTCCCTCGTTTCAGTACCTGTGCGACACCACTTCGCGTCTGCACGAGCAAATCGCCGTTGAGCTGCAGGACATGTGGCAGGGTGAGCTGGGGGTTCACCTGGAGATTCGCAAACTGGAATGGAAGACGTATTTGCGGGCGCAGGGCGACCTCGACTACGACCTCTGCCGCAGCAGTTGGATCGGCGATTACATCGATGCCAACACGTTTCTTGACATGTTCATGAGCAACAACGGCAACAACCGCACCGGCTGGAAAAACCCCCGCTACGACGAATTGATTCGCGAGGCCAACGCGCAGCTTGACCGGATAAAACGGGGAAACCTCCTGCGGCAGGCCGAGACCATGTTGGTCCGCGAGGAAGCGCCCATCGTGCCGCTCTACTACTACGCCGGCCTGATGTATTACCGCGACAGTGAAATCAGAGGAATTTTCCCCAACCTGCTCGACGTGCACCCGATCCAGGCCATTTACAAAATGAGTCCAAAGTCCAACGCCCAACGTTCAACGTCCGAAATGCCCGCCGCCAGACAGGGGACAGGGCTCAGCGTTCACAACCGACCCCCAACGACTGACCGCTGAAATGTATTTCCTCAAACGCCTGGTGTTCACCATCCCCTTGATACTGGTCATCAGTTTTCTGGCTTTTGGCTTGATGCACCTGGCGCCGGGCGGGCCGTTCGACAAAGAACGCGCCCCGGCCTCGCCCGAGATCAAACGCGCTCTGGAAGCGAAGTTTCATCTGAACGAGCCGGTCTGGAAACAATACTTGCGCTATCTGGGCCTGCTCTGGGACAGGACGCCGGAAGGAAACTGGCATCGCGTGGACGGTGGTCTGATCGCTGGAGATTTCGGCCCGTCCATGCGCTATCGCAATCACTCTGTCAATGACATCATCGCCCAAGGGCTGCCGGCTTCGCTGACGCTGGGCGCGCTGTCGTTTTGTTTCGCGCTGGGCTTCGGCCTTCCGCTCGGTTTCGTCACCGCAGTGCGCAAAGGAAATTGGCAGGAATACGCCGGAAGTTTTCTGGCGCTGCTCGTGATTTGTGTGCCGGCGCTGGTCATCGGCCCGATCCTCGTCATGGTGTTCGCCATCAAATGGCGCTGGTTTCCCGTCGCGCTCTGGTGTTCGCCGTGGCACGCTGTGTTGCCAACGCTGACGCTCGGACTTTACTTTGTCGGCCGGATTGCGCGGCTGATGCGCGAGGGAATGCTCACGATCCTGCACGCTGAATTCATCACCAGCGCGCGCGCGAAAGGGCTGAGTGAAACGGCCGTGCTTTTGAAACACGGCTTTCGGCTGGCGGTGCTGCCGGTGGTTTCCTACTCAGGCCCGCTGCTGGCGGATTTGCTCACCGGTTCCTTCGTGGTAGAAAACATTTTCCAGATTCCCGGCGTCGGCGTGTTCCTGGTGAACAGTACGCTCAACCGTGACTACCCGATGGTCGTCGGGCTGGTCGTGCTTTACGCCGCGTTGCTCCTGCTGCTGAACCTGGTTGTGGACTTCGCCTACAGCCTGCTCGATCCACGAGTGAAGTATGAATGATAGAGTCGAGAGGCCGGAGTCGGGAATCCAGGACGCGAATTCAGGCGGCACGGACCGGCTGAGCGAGAGGACTCGACGCCCGCGGCCCGAGGCGCGACTCCACTTAAGCCCCAATCAGCGCGCGTGGCGGCGATTCCGGCGAAATCGGCTCGCGACTGGCAGCGGAATTTTTTTGTCGGCAGTTGTGCTGCTCATCCTGATTTGGCCGTGGTTCGAACAGCCAGGGGTCGCGCGGCATTTGCCGAAGGCGATGACGTGGCCGTCCACGACTCTCTCTGATGCCCAATTCCAACCGCCAGGCGCTGAACATGGGTTCGGCACTGATGTTCACGGACGCGATTTGTTAAGCCGCGTTTTCCATGGGGCCAGAATTTCTTTGTTGGTGGGCGTGGTGGGCGCAGTCGTGAGTCTGGTCATTGGTGTGTTGTGGGGCGCCATCGCCGGTTTTGCGGGCGGACGGTGGGACAGCGTGATGATGCGGTTTGTTGATATCCTCTATTCGTTGCCTTCGATGGTTTTCGTCATGGTGCTGATTACGGCAATGAGCGGGCTGCTTGAAAAGTGGCGCACTCCCGCCGTTGGCGTAAGCGATTTCAGAAATCCGTCGATGTTGTTCACCAGGCTGCAGGCAGCCCGGGAGGCGGGGGCGGAGTTGCTGCGAAAAAGAATGGACGCCGGGTTTCTGGAGCAATTGGCGAATTACAAACCGGGCCAGCCTCCCGACGAAACGCTGCAAACAGCGCTGGCTGATCAACTGAACAAACTGCAGAACGGGCCGCCGCTCTTCGACGAACGGTGGAACGTTCCGTTGCGGCCCAAAACGCTTTCCTTGCTTCAGCGAGTTCCTCGGGGCGAGGCGGCGGTCTGGTTGAATCGCTATCTGCTGGAAGATGCCTTCCCGAACGAAATCCGCGCGCGCGAAACCTGGTTCACGATCCTGCTGACCGGTCTTTTTTCACCGAAGTTCGGCGCGACCACCCAAATGCTGCTGTTGTTCGTCGGACTGGGCGCAATGTCCTGGTTGACGATGGCTCGCATCGTTCGCGGCCAGGTGTTGTCGTTGCGCTCGCGCGGATTCGTGGATGCCAGCCGCGCGCTGGGCGCGAGTCACGCGCGCCTGTTGCTGCGACACATTCTGCCCAACCTTTACGGCATCATCATGACTTATGTGACGCTGACGGTTCCCTCCATCATCCTGTATGAATCGTTTTTGAGCTACCTCGGGCTCGGGATTCAGCCGCCGCAGGCGAGCCTCGGCTCGCTCATCGCCGAAGGCGCGGCGCAGATCAACCCGATCCGCACCTACTGGTGGATGATTGTTTTTCCCGGCGTCACACTGGCTTCGACTTTGCTGTCTTTGAATTTCCTGGGGGATGGTTTGCGCGACGCGTGGGAACCGCGAACGGGGAGTGAGTGAACAGTTTGTTTGCGCCCGGCGCCAGCGCGCGCAGCGGAAGCCAGTCGGATTTTAGCAAGCTCATTCCCCGAACCTTTTCTTTTTCTGCTCGCCGCCGAACGGATTGCCGCGCCGCCGCGGCGCGCCGGCTAATCGCGGCATCCGGGCCGTGGCGATGCCGATATAGATCCAGCCAACGACCAGATGCAGCAGCCAGGCAAACAAAAGTCCGACAAGATTGAGTCGATTAAAACCATAGAGAAGAATTGCGCCGCTCATCAGCAAAGCCCCGGGCAACTGCGCCGCGCCGGCAACGCGCCAGCAGCCGGGCCAACTGGCCTGGCGGTCCGAATAAAAAGTAATCAGTCGCAGCGGCAGTGAATAGATTGTCGCCAGCACGAGCCAGCTCACCAGCAGGCAAATCACCACGCCGGCGCCGGCGCCGGCGACCACAAACGGCCGCCACGCGCCCCACCAGGGGTCGGCTTCGGCACGATTCAACGCGATGGTCCGGTTCTTCGGATAAGGAACGGCGACACAACCAAACAGTGAACAGATTTTGAAACCGTTTCGATCGAGTTCCAGTTGAACGTCCGCGCTCTGTCCGAACCGGCTGCCTCCTGCCGCGTCAACGATGATAGACAAAAAAGTCCCTTCGGTCAGCCAGGAAGGCGAAGGACTGTTCCATTCGAGTTGACCATTGCGAACCGCCCCTTTTTCCGGCAGGCGCGCGATGGCCTTCTGGACCATGGGTAACCACGCCGACATCAAAAAACAAAGCACACTCGCCGCGACCAGCAGTGCCACGATGAACTGGACGAGAAACAACCTTCCGAACGAAGCCCTTGAAAAAGCGGCCACGCCGCCAAAAGTGATCGGCTGCCACGGAGGAGAAGACGCCGGAGTTTCCATCGTTGAACGGGGCGAGGATAACCCCGGCGACGGAGATAACTGAAATGAAATCCTCCTCGCCCTGACCGCGGGAGAGATTTCCCCGAAATGAAAATTCGCGCGTTGAAACCCCTGAACCGAGGGAAAACATCGAACGCCGAAGTGATCGAGGATTCGCGCTGCCATTCGATGTTCGATGTTCGATGTTCCTCCGTGTTCATGTGGATCGCGAATCTCCCCGTCAACCCCGCGGCTCCTGCTTTGCCGGGGGTTGGGTTGCGCTCTGCGGCGGCTGAACGACCGCGACGGGCACGGGAAAACGAATCTTCATGACGTCGTCCACGAGCACTTCCACGTAATAGACGCCGGCCGCGGGAAATTCGACTTGCGGGAACACAGTCACGTTCGTGGCGTGATGGGAGGCATCCTGGAGCGAGAACTTCACCTGGCCCTTGCGCAAAATGGTCGTCTGGTCCGGAGCGATCAAGCGCACGCTTTCAGTGAACTCGCCGAGTCCCGCCGTCCAACGGTTGAACACGCAGAGTTTGAAAGCGGTGACCGGCACCTGCGGCACGCGGACCAGTCCGATAACGCCCACCAGGATGAAATTGCTGTTGGCTTCGGGGCGCACGTCTTCGCACAAAAGCGAACATTGCAGGTCAGGCAGGATTCGAGTGGCATTCATGATTCGTTTAAAATTGGGTTCTGAAGTTTATTTGCCAACCGCCAGTTCCGCGGCGCGAACCGTGTTCCGCATCAGCATCGCGATGGTCATCGGTCCCACGCCGCCCGGATTGGGAGTTATCCTGCCGGCGACCGGTTGAACTCGCGCAAAATCCACGTCGCCGACCAGGCGCGAGCCGCCTTTGGCGTTCGCATCCTTGACGCGGTTGACGCCAACATCAATCACGACCGCGCCCGGCTTTACCATGTCAGCCTTGACAAATTCGGCGACGCCCAGCGCCGCGATCAAAATGTCGGCCCGCCGGCAATGCGCGGCGATGTCGCGGGTGTGCGAATGGCAAAGCGTCACCGTCGCGTTGGCGTGTCTGGCTTTTTGAATCAGAATGGCGGCCATCGGTTTGCCGACGATGTTCCCGCGGCCCAAGACGACGACTTCCGCGCCTTCGATTTTCACCTCAGACCGGAGGAGCAGCTCCTGCACGCCTGCCGGTGTGCAGGGGACAAAACCGGTGGTGTCGCCGAGCATCAGCTTGCCGACGTTGACCGGGTGGAAACCGTCCACGTCCTTTTGCGGCAAAACCGCCGTGTGCACATTGGCCTGATTGAGATGACGCGGCAGCGGCGCCTGCACTAGAATGCCATGAATTTTCAGGTCGGCATTGAGCTGCGCGATGAGTTTCAGCAAATCTCTTTCAGAAGTGGCCTCCGGCAGGAGGTGCGTGACCGAAGCGATGGCGAGACGCGCGCTCATCCGCTCCTTCATGCCCACGTAAACCTGCGAAGCGGGATCATCGCCGACCCGAACGAAAGCCAGGCCCGGCTGCACACCGCGCTGCTTCAGAAACGCAATGCGTTGGGAGGTCTCGGCGTGAATTTGTTCGGCAACGGCACGCCCGTCAATGAGATTGGCGACCGACATCAGGGAACCACCTGAACCGATTCGGCTTCGATGATGGGCGTGTTGGTCCAGCGTTGGTCGATGAGTTCTTCACCCGTGACGATGACTTTTTTGCCGGCGAATTTCTTCAGGCTGATGTCCTCGCTTTCGCTGTGGAGGAAATTGACGATTCGGTGGCTCTCCCGGTTTTCCAACGCAAACGAGGTCGGGGCCTGAATGCTGCGGGAATAAACAACCGTGCCTTCCCGGGTGACGATCCGTTTGGGCGGCGCCGTGTCCGCCGGCGCTGCCGGCGCAGGTTGCGGCGCGGTCGTGACGGGTTGTGCCGGCGCTGGAGTCGGAGTCGTGTCGATGACCGGTGTTGTATTGGGCTCCGGTTTGACGGTTTCAACCGTCGTCCGCGGCCGGTCGGGCGCCGCGCCCGGGTTTGCGTTCGCCGCTAATTCAGTAGTCGCTGGCGCGGGGGCGATGCCTGACTTTTCCAGCATGTCCGCGGCCACGAAGGCATACGCGTTGGCCGGCGCCTCGATCTCCATCCAGTTGCCTTCCGTCCGGATTTCTTTGACCTCGGTGCCGCGATCAAGCCGTCCAATGACACTGAAATTTTCGCCGGGTCCGGCCCGGAGATTGAGGCGCTTGATGTTCACGGTGTGATTCGTCGTCTCGATGTAAGGCGCGTAAGCCCAGACCGGTGTGTTAGGGGGCAGTTGAATCTTCGCCCATTTGGCGGGCTCGCCCCGCTTGTGTTTCCTGGCGCTGAGTTCCTCCAGCACAGTGACCGTTTCCCCCTTCTTCAATTGCGTGATGACCTCGCTCGTGGCCGAGGCCTGAGCGCGCAAGTTGACCCGGTCTCTTTTCACGACGGCGGCTTCTTCGGCCCGGACGGTCAAAACCACCAGCCCGACCGCGATCACCGCGGTCCAGGCCCATCGTTGATTTGTCTTCATAGCGTTCAGGAGTAGAAGTTTTATCGCCGGTCCTGTCAATGCTCGTGAGATACGACGCGCCCGGGCCGGCTGCTGTTCGACAGTAAAGTTTTTATTTCCGACTCCGTCAAGGTTCGCCACTTGCCCACGGGCAGGTCGGCCAGTTTGAGGCGACCAATTTGCGTGCGTCGGAGATGGGATACCGTCAGTCCTTGCGACTCGAACAACCGCCGCACCTCGCGGTTTTTGCCTTCCGCCAGCTCCACTTCGACCACGCTGTGGGAATTGTTCGCGCTTAGCAGCCGGGCCTTCTTCGCCTTCAGCCTTTCGCCTTCGTGAACCACGCCGCGGATCAATTCGCCCAAGACTTTCGGCTCGACCCGCCCTTCGACGGTGGCCAGGTATTTTTTTCGGACGCCGTAACGCGGATGCGTCAATTGCAGACAAAACTCCCCGTCGTTGGTGAGGAAAATCAAACCTTCGCTCTCGTAGTCGAGCCGGCCAACCGGGTAAAGGTTGTCCCACTCTTTGGGCAACAAGTCACCGACCGCGCGGCGCTTCGCCCGGTCGTGCCGCGAACAAATGTAACCACGCGGCTTGTTCACGGCGACGTAGAGTTTGCGCCTGAGTTTGACCGGCGCGCCGTCAACGTTGACGCGGTCGCGTGTCGGGTCAATCTTCGTTCCGAGCACCTGGACGACGTGCCCGTTGACCGCGACGCGACCGGCCAGGATGATCTGTTCACTGGCGCGCCGCGAGGCCACGCCTGCATCGGCGAGAAATTTTTGTAGGCGAACCATCTCAGTGCGGAGTGCGGAGTGCGGAATGCGGAGTGCGGAATGAAGCGCCGGCGTGTCGTGCCCGAGCATTCCGCAGTCCGCACTGCGAATTCGAATCAGGTTTCCGGCTTGGTTTTGCGCAGGCCGGAGACACGGTCGCCGTCGTTCCACTGGCCGCGTTTCTTGAGCAGCGCGACTCGCTCAAAACGTTTGAGCACATTGCGTTTGGCGCCGGTTGTGCCGACGGCGCGGAGACTGGAATGCTGTGACATAGATTCGCTAAACGGTTAAATCGTTGAAGCGTTAAACTGGTGCTTCCCTGACCGCTGACACGGCAGGACGGGACTTGTATCACAGTCGGACCCGAATGCAAACGGTTAATTTAGCGGCAACCAGGCCCTTGACGCGCGACCACCATGGCGCTGGTCGATTAGTGGGTAAGGGAGTGGCGTTGGCGCCACTCCCTCCCCGTTGTCGCGATAGGGTCCATTCCCTATATTTACCGGCGTGTCGGTTTCCG
>Ga0066685_10001110_pt1 | contig 11206 bp, 7 predicted proteins | sample GraSoiAngelo_134_FD_62305 | JGI IMG/M metagenome (GOLD analysis project Ga0066685, IMG submission 62305) | Grasslands soil microbial communities from the Angelo Coastal Reserve, California, USA - 14_0929_05_30cm | ecosystem: Environmental > Terrestrial > Soil > Grasslands | place: USA...
GAATGATCCGGGCCGCCAAAGGCTTCCGGATGCGCCGTTCCAAACTCTATCGCTACGCATCCGATGCGGTCGATCACGGACGTCAATATGCCTACCGCGACCGGCGGACGAAGAAGCGCAATTTCCGCGCGCTCTGGCAAATCCGCATCAACGCCGCCGCGCGCGCCGCCGGTGTGACTTACAGCCGGTTCATGGAAGGTTTGAAAGCCGCGAAGGTCGCGCTCGATCGCAAGGTGCTGGCGGACCTCGCCGCGCAGGACAACGCCGCGTTTGGCGAACTGGTCAAGATCGCCCAAAACGCGCTCAAGACGAAAGCCGCCGCCGAGGCCTGATTTCAAATTTCAGATTTCCAATCGACGAAACGGGCGACCAGCAACGGCCACCCGTTCTTGTTTTCCGCCGGCCTGAAGGCCGCCCTCTGCCATCGGATGGAGAGAGGGACAGGGTGCACTGCCGTTGAATTAAGCCGGAACGGTTTCCTCCCGCTCTTAATCGTAATATTAGGAAGATGAAACGCCGCACCTGACAATTTCTTTTGTGTCTTTTGCGCCTCTTTGTGGCTAAAAATATTCCATGTCGTCGCCCCTGAACGAAATCGAACCGTTGAGACAGGCCGCGCTCGCGGAGTTGAAAGCCGCGCCGGACCTCGCCGCGCTCGAACACGCCAAGGGCGACTGGATCGGCGCGCACGGCAAATTCACCGCGTTGATGAAACAGCTTGGGTCGCTGCCGAAGGAAGACCGCCCTGCCGCCGGCAAACTCATCAACCAGGCCAAGGCCGAACTCGAGGCCGCGCTCGCTTCGCGCCGCGAAGAACTCGAACTTAAAGCCGCATTGCCAAAGGAGCCGACCGACTTCACCTTGCCCGGACGCCGCCGCGCGCTCGGCAAGCTGCATCCGCTCACGCAAGTCACCGACGACATCGTGCGCAGCTTTCGCAAGATCGGGTTCGTCGTGGCCGATGGACCCGAGATCGAAGACGAATATCACTGTTTCGACGCGCTCAACACGCCCGCTGACCATCCCGCGCGCGACACCCAGGACACTTTCTATCTGGCGCGGCTTGACGGCTCTCAACCATCAGCCATCAACCATCAACTTTTGCTACGCACCCACACCTCCTCCGTCCAGATCCGCGTCATGGAAACGCAGCCGCCGCCCGTGCGCATCGTCGTGCCGGGCCGCGTCTATCGCCGTGACAACGCCGACGCTACTCACAATTCGACCTTTCAGCAGATCGAAGGACTTTACGTGGACAAAGGCGTCACCGTCGGCGACCTCAAGGGCACGGTGGAATTTGTTTTCAAGGAACTGCTCGGCAGCGACGTGAAGATTCGGTTCCGTCCGCATTACTTCAGCTACACCGAACCGAGCTTCGAGATCGATTTCTCCAGTCCGCTCACGCGCAAGATGGGCAAGGAATGGCTGGAGATCGCCGGCTGCGGCATGGTGCATCCGCAGGTGTTCGAGAACGTCGGTTACGATCCCGAAGTCTGGACCGGCTGGGCCTTCGGCTTCGGCATCGAACGCATCGCCATGATCCGCTATGGCATCAACGACATCCGGCTTTTCTACGAAAATGATCTGAGGTTTTTGGGGCAGTTCTGAAAATTCGCGTTGATTTGCAGGCAAAGCAAAATTATCTCCATGCAAAAAATTGCGACATCGCCCATTTCTGAAATTGAAACGCAAACGGTTGATGAGGCTGCAGCGCTTCGGACATCAGAAGAACCTGGTCACATTGAACAACTGAACAGGGACGCTGAAGCGCGTTGGGCGAACAGGCTATTAGTTGACAACTCGCTTACCCGTGGGCTGGTAAGTTTTCAGGCCAACAAAGCAAGGGCGATCTATCGGTGGTTCAAATACAAGGAAGCATTTTCCGCCGGTCTCATTGAATATTTGTTGAACAAATATCCAATCGCAAACGGGGTTTTACTTGACCCATTTGCGGGGAGTGGAACGGCTTTATTCGCGGCGGGCGGCCTCGGCATGAAAGCCGAAGGCATCGAACTGCTGCCGATTGGCCGGACTATCATCGCAACGAAGCAACTCATTGATTGGGATTTGAAGCAGGCGGATGTCAAGCGACTTGCGTATTGGAGAGACGAGCGTCCGTGGCAAAAGTGTAAAGCTCCAAACCCCATAAACGAGTTGAGAATCACACGCGGCGCTTATCCGGCAGAGACGTTTGACGCGCTGGGGCGATTTATCGGGGCGTCGGAACAAGAGGAAAAACGAGTGAAGGCAGTTTTGCTTTTTGCCCTGCTCTGCATTCTCGAAAGCATCAGCTTTACACGGAAGGACGGTCAGTATTTGCGTTGGGACTACCGCGCTGGCAGACGCCAGGGGAAAAAGATTTTCGACAAAGGTAAGATTCCGACATTCGACGAGGCTGTCACTGACAAGCTGCATCAAATTGTTGATGACCTGCAATCCGCCGATTTTCCCGAAGACTTGTTTGCAACGACTCGCTCGAAGGCAGATGTCGAGCTGCGCGGCGGTTCATGCCTCGAAATTTTGCCTCAGCTCAAAACGAAATCCTACGATTGCCTGATTACTTCTCCGCCCTACTGCAATCGCTACGACTACACGCGCACCTACGCCCTGGAACTCGCACTGCTTGGTGTTGACGAAGAGGGATTGATAAAACTGCGACAGGAAATGTTGAGTTGCACAGTGGAAAACCGTGCCAAGTATCTCCTGAAGTTAAACCCTGTCTGGAAAGCAGCCCTAGATGCCGCGGACAATCAAACCCTGCTGCAAAGCATCCTTGCCTGCCTGGATTCACAAAAAGAACTCGATCTTCTAAACAACGATGGGATTCCCCGAATGGTGCGGGGTTATTTTTACGAGATGGCTTGTGTCATCTTCGAGTCCGCCCGTGTGTTAAAGAGCGGAGCACCGCTAATCATGGTGAACGACAATGTGCGATATGCCGGAGTGAGTATTTCGGTTGACATCATCCTCTCCGAAATAGCAGAACAACTTGGCTTTGTGGCCGAGCAGATTCTGGTGCTGCCGAATGGAAAGGGAAACAGCAGCCAACAAATGGGAGCGCATGGCCGCGAAGCATTGCGCAAGTGCGTGTATCTCTGGAGAAAGAAATAGCAATGCCGAAACGTTATCAACAGCACCTCAAGACCGGCACCCTTAACTGGCTCAAAAAACACGGTGATTTGCACCGGCTGCCCGTGCCCGAGGGCGTCCGACTCACAATGCTTGTCCTCGCTATCGGAGCCACGGAGTGGCGCAAGACGGTAGCCCACCGCGCGAGCCGTGGGTGCGGCGTTTCAGGGGGCACGAGCCCCCTAGGGGCGACAGAAAACCTCTGTGGATGCGCATCATTTCTTTCGCCCCTGCGGGGCTTTGTCCGTTTTGTTCCGATGACCCACGGATCGCGCCATAGACCACCGCCTGTCGCCGCTTTGCGACTTTTCGTTGCGTTGACCGCGTTTTGCTGTTTCGCTTTCCTGCCGGGCGCCCACGCCGGCGAACGCCTCCTCAAAACCCAAAACGTCTTCCTCATCATCAGCGACGGGTTTCGCTGGCAGGAGCTGTTCAACGGCGCGGAAATGGATTTAATGACCGAGGAAAACGGCGGCGTGAAGGACACCAACGCGTTGCGCGCCCAGTTCTGGCGCAACACGACGGAGGAGCGACGGCAGGCGTTGCTCCCGTTTTTTTGGGACGAGATCGCCCGGCGCGGACAGCTTTTCGGCAATCAAAACAAAGGCAGCGTGGTCACAGTGACGAACGGCAAGAAATTCTCCTATCCCGGCTACAACGAAATCCTCACGGGCGCGCCCGACCCGCGCATCGACAGCAACGACAAGAAGCCGAACGCGAACGTAACAGTGTTCGAGTGGTTGAATGGCCGCTCCGGTCTGCGCAATCGCGTCGCCGTGTTCGGCTCGTGGGACGTGTTCCCTTACATCTTCAACATCGAACGCAGTCACCTGCCCATCTGGCCGGTGTGGGAATCGAAGTTCGGAAGTTACGAGATTGCCCCGCCCCAATTCGTCACCGATCTGCTCCGCGACACCACGCCGGTGTGGGAGGATTTGACGTACGATTCTTTCCTGTTTCACGCCGCGATGGATCACTTGAAGCGCAAGCAACCACGCCTTGTGTTCGTCGGCTTCGGCGAGACGGACGAATGGGCGCACGCCGGCCGCTACGACCTTTACCTGACCGCCGCGCATCACGTGGACGACTTCGTCCGGCGGCTCTGGGAACTGGCGCAGTCGCTGCCGCAGTATCGCGGCAAAACCACGTTCATCATCACCGCGGACCATGGCCGCGGCAATGGTCCGGAAGATTGGAAAAAGCACGGCGAAAAAGTGGCCGACTCGGAAAGCGACTGGATCGCAGTGATCGGTCCGGACACGCCGCCGGCAGGCGAACGAGCGCAGACCGAACCGCACACGCAAAGCCAGATCGCCGCCACCATCGCGGCGCTGCTCGGCGAGGATTATCGCGCGGCGTTTCCTCAGAGCGGAGGGCCGATTGCCGATGTTCTCGCCGGCGGCGCTCCGAGGCGAGCGGGAGGCAAGCGATGAATTTGAAATTGAAACGGTCAGCGACTTCCCGCAGAGCCGGAGGTTTCACAACATAATGAAAGTCACACTCAACTGGCTAAAGCGATACGTTGATTTCGACTGGCCGCCGGAGGAACTGGCCGAGCGGCTCACGATGCTCGGCCTCGAAGTCGAGGGGATGCAAAAGCTCGCCGGCGAGTTCGCGGGCATCGTCGTCGCGCAGATTCTCACGCGCGACAACGTGCCCGGCTCGGACAAGTTGTCGGTGTGCAAGGTGAATGATGGCCAAGGCGAGCGCACGATCATTTGCGGCGCGCAGAACCATAAACCCGGCGATAAAGTGGCGCTCATCCTGCCGAACTACGCGCTGCCGTTGAAGTCGGGCGAGACAGAGCCATTCGTCATCAAGGAACGCAAGGTTTTCGGCATCGTCAGCCAGGGCATGATGTGCTCGCCCAAAGAACTGGGCCTGGCCGACGATGCCGATGGTCTGCTCATCCTGCGCGAAGACGCGACGGTTGGTCAGCCATTCGCTGAGTACGTTGGCCGCACCGCCAGCGACGTCGTTTACGACCTCGAAGTCACACCGAACCGACCCGACCTCAACAGCGTGATCGGCATCGCGCGTGAAATCGCGGCAGTGACGGGCAACGCGTTGAAATTGCCTGAGGTTAAAGTGCAACAGGCTCCCAGCCTGTCAGGACAAGGCAAAATGCCTGTCCCGACCTGCAGCGACCTCATCCGTGTTCGCATTGAAGACGCCGACCTTTGCCCACGCTACGTCGCGCGCGTCGTGCGTGGCGTGAAGATCGGGCGGAGCCCGGACTGGCTGCGCTCAACGCTGGAGAAAGTTGGATTCCGCACCATCAACAACGTTGTTGATGTGACGAACTACGTGATGCTGGAAACCGGCCAACCACTGCACGCGTTCGATTATCGGCTCGTTGAAGGGTTAAAGCGTTCAAGCGTTGAAGCGCCCCCCGGTTCAACGGTTCAACCGTTCAACGCTTCGACGCCAACCATCGTCATTCGTCGGGCGCAAAATGGCGAATTGTTTGTCACGTTGGACGGCCACAAGCGAACTTTGTCCCGGGACATGTTGCTCATTGCCGATGAAACCAAGCCCATCGCCCTGGCGGGTGTCATGGGCGGACAGAACACCGAGATCAACGAGCAGACCAAAGACGTACTGATCGAAAGCGCCTGTTTCGAGCCGACGAACATTCGGCGCACCTCGAAGGCGCTCGATTTGCGCACCGACGCTTCCTATCGTTTCGAGCGCGGCGCGGACATCGGTATCACGGACTGGGCCAGTCAACGCTGCGCCGAATTGATTCTCGAAACGGCGGGTGGCCAGCTTGTCGAGGGCGTTGTGGATGCTTATCCGCGGCCCCCCGAGCCAAAAACGATTAGCCTGCATGCGGCAAAGGTGACTCAATTACTCGGCGTCGAATTGCAGCGGGAGGAAATCGAAGCATACCTCAGCCTGTTGGGGTTGAAGGCCGCCCGACGGACGCCTCGCCCGCTGGACGCGCCGCCCGAAGCTGCGGCAATGCCCATCGCCGTCCGCATTCCAACCCACCGCGTGGACCTCAAACGAGAGACCGACTTGATCGAGGAAGTGGCGCGGCTCTATGGGGTGGACAAAATTCCCGCGACACCACCGCGCGGCGCCATCGGGGCAAACACGTTCGACGCTGTTTATGATCAAATCGCGGAAGCGCGGCGCATTCTCATTGGGTTGGGGCTGAACGAGGCGCAAGGACAAACGCTCGTGTCGAGGTCATGGGTGCGCAGCGGGAAGGACGAGGAACTGGTCACGTTGGCCAATCCGCTCAGCAGCGACATGGATGTGCTGCGGCCCGGTCTGATTCCCGGACTGCTGGACGCTCTTCGCCACAACCTGCATCACAAAAACGGGGATGTGGCGCTGTTTGAAATCGGCCGCGTGTTCAAAGTGGCGCAGGCCTCCCCGCCTGCAAAATCACAGACTGGAAGCCTGCGCCATGTTGAAGAACGTCGTCTGGCGATTGCGCTGACCGGCCACCGCCACCAGTTGTTCTGGAGCGGAGCAGGCCGCGACGCCAGATTCGACATCTACGATTTGAAAGGTTCACTCGATGAATTCTTCGACCAATTTGGCCTGCGCGGGATCACCTGGTCCAGGCGCGCGGAGAGCACGCCGTTGTTTCTCGAATCGGCCCTCGTTCAGCTCGGCGGCAAACTGACGCTCGGCGAAGCGGGTCAAGTGTCTCCGCTGCTGGCGAAACAATACGACTTGCGCGACCCGGTTTTGTTGGCCGAGCTGAACTTCGACGCGCTGCTTGCCCGGCGGAACACGGGCAAGGGTTTCAAGCCCTTGCCGCAGTTCCCCGGCATTCGCCGCGACATCGCGATGCTCGTGCCGGAATCAACGACGCACGAGAGCGTGCTCAACGTCGTCAAACAGGCGAAACCGGCAAACCTCGAAAGCGTGGAGCTGTTCGACGTTTTTCGCGGCCAACACGTGCCGGCCGGGCAAAAGAGCATGGCGTACGCGTTCACCTATCGCCATGCCGAACGCACGCTCACCGACGTCGAGGTAAACACGGCGCACGAAAAGCTCGTCGAACAGTGCCGGCAGAAGCTGCGAGCCACCGTGCGTTAGCGCGTCCGGCCCGCCAGCAACGTCAGACACTCCCGTGGAGTCCCCTCACCCCTTCCCTCTCCCCCAGTGGGGGAGAGGGTGGCCGGAGGCCGGATGAGGGGGCCTCTCGGGGTTCAAGGGTGCAAGGCGCGCACAAAGTCCGGGGAATTCTCCCCTGGAACCCCGGAGAGTGGCACAGGCATCCTCGCCTTTGCTCGGAGTTGACAGGCTGGAAGCCACTCCCACTCTGCACTCGCCCGGCATTCGCAAACCCGCAAGGGCGAGCATCAGTGCGAATGCGATTTTGAAAACCGGAACCATATCAATTCGGTGAACAGCGATCGAACTCCCCACGCCGTAAGCCGCCGGTTGGCAGCCGAAACGCGAACGAGACGAATCGTGCGTCTGACCATTTCACAGGTCAGCCGCGCGCGAAAAGACACGGTCGGCCGCACGGCGATTTCTCCGCGCTGAAAATCGCGACGCGCGTCCCGGAGTTTGTCGGCCAGGTTGGCCGCGCCGGCGAGACGATGCATAAAGTTTGCAAACGACGGCGTGGAGACATCCGCTAAAATCAAGAGCAGCAGTTCCACCATCAACCGGCCCTCCGTGACCGCGCAATCGACGAATCGAGCGCCGCTTTGCGTGATGCGCATCTGCTCGCTGTTGCATAGAAGCTCGCGAATGATTTCACAGAATTCCGCGTGGACGTGGTGTCGCTCCGCAACGTCCTTCAACCGCGCGAGCCAGCCGATCAACTCGGGCGTAACGTCCGGGTTCGAGATCCTCTCTGCGCGGAGACGTGACAACACATCAATGCTGAATTTGCCGCGGCCTCCAGCCTCTGGAATGGCATCCAGCAATCGGTCGGTGCACTCGATGGAAAAAGCCAGCACGGCGGCGTCGCGCTGAAGTTGCGGCGGCAACACGATTCCGAAACTGCGCGTCAGTGCCGCGAGGTCGCGGGGCAACTTCAAATACTCACTCCGAACAGCCGGGCCGGGAACCAGCAACCCATCTCCAATGGCAATAGCGCCGTTCATCGTTTGTCTGCAGTGGTTCAGACCAAACTCTTATACGCTTTCGTTTCGGCCAGTTTCTTGACCAGCTCTTTGACCTTCTGCGACTGGCTCTTGTGGGCGAGCAACGTCGCGTCATCGGCCATCACCAGAATGGAATCGCGCAGGCCGACGACGGCAATCGGCGTGCGATTCTTCGTGCGGCCGTCAAAGATGATGTTCCGCGCAGCGTCCACGTGAATGAGATCGGCCGCGGCGCAGTTACCCTCGGCGTCGGGCTTGAGGTGGCGCGCCAGTGCGTTCCAGGAACCGAGGTCGTCCCACGCGAAATTGCCATCAGCCACGACGACATTCTGTGCGTGCTCCATGAGCGCAAAGTCGATGGAGATCTTTTTGATGTCGCGATAGTCCTTCGCCAGCGCCCTGGCGAGCTTCGGCCGATTGTTCGCGACTTTGAACCAACGCTGGCAGACTTCATACATCTCCGGCTGATGCTTCTGCAATCCTTCGGTGACGGTCACGAAACCCCAGATGAACATCCCGGCGTTCCAGCGATACTGGCCGTTGCTCACATATTCGAGCGCCTTGTCGAAGTGCGGCTTCTCCACGAACCGCTCCGCGCGATAAAACACAGTCTTGTAGGGCTTCACTCCTTGCGGCGGCGGCAGCGCCTCGCCGACCCGAATGTAACCGTAGCCGGTGGCCGGTTCGGTGGGCTTGATGCCGATGGTCACAATCGCCTGGCCGCGACTGGCGAGATCGAAACAGTCATTTAACACCTGTTGAAATTTTTTTTCTTCGGGAATCACGTGGTCGGCCGGCAGCACCGCCATGACGGCAGTCGTGGACCGCGCCCCGACAATCGCCGCGCCCAGCGTCACCGCCGCGCAAGTGTCGCGCCCCACGGGTTCGGCGATGATGTTTTGCTTCGGTAGTTTCGGCAGTTGTTTGGCGACCTGCGGCGCCTGCACTTCGTTCGTGATGACCAGAATATTTTCCAGCTGCACCAAGGGCAGCACGCGGTCAACGGCCTCCTGCAGAAATGATTTCCTGCCCAGCAGCGCGAGCAGTTGCTTGGGCGTTTTCTCGCGGCTCACTGGCCAGAACCGCTCGCCGCGCCCGCCGGCCATGATGATGACAAAACGGTCGTTGACATCAGTTTTCGCTCTCATAATGAAAATTTTTAACCACCAATGGACACGAACGTACACTAATTAAAACCGAATTGACGCCAATTCCACCGCTTAACACGAATTGACACTAGCGACAACACGGAGATTTCGTTACATCCAAAAGCTCCCGCCCGTCGCAAGGCTAGCAGGGTAGGGCGCGTCACTCCGTGCGCGCCGCTCGGGGAACGGATTCGAGTCTGCGGCGCGCACGGAGTGACGGGCCCTACCTGACATACATCCAAATTTCTTTGTCACGGTTACTAATTCGTGAAAATTCGCCGAATTCGTGTGTTGATTCGTGGTTACTTCACCTCCTCTTTACCGCTTCCGCGAGCGACTTCACAAATCCAGTCACATTCGGCACCAATTTCCGGCTCCGGCCATGCTGCGCGATCTGGTTGACCACCGCGCTGCCCACGACGACAGCATCGGCGTTTTGAGCGACCAGCCGCGCCTGTTCCGGATTCGAGATGCCAAATCCGACGGCGATCGGCAGCCCCGTGTGCTGGCGGATTTTCGCGATCCTGTCGGCGAGGTTGGCCGCGACTTTTTCCTGCATGCCGGTGACGCCTTCGCGCGAGATGTAATAGATGAAGCCCGTCGCCCGCTTCACGATCAATTCGATGCGGGCGTCGGGTGTCGTTGGCGCGACCAGGTAAATGTTGCAAAGTCCGGCGTCCCGCAACAGTTGCTCGTAGTTGTCCGATTCCTCCGGCGGCAGGTCCAGGACGAGCAGACCGTCCACGCCCGCGCGCGCGGCATCGGCAATGAATTGTTTGACTCCGCGCTTGTGAACGAGGTTGAAGTAAATATAGAGAACGATGGGAATCTGCGAGTGCTTGCGCACGGCCGCCACCGTCTCCAACACCTTCGGGGGAGTCGTCCCCGACTCCAGACCGCGCTGCGCCGCCAGTTGATTGACCAGACCATCCGCCAGAGGATCGCTGAACGGCACTCCGAGTTCCAAAACGTCCACGCCGGCTTTGTCAAAGGCCAGCGCAAGCTGGCGCGTGGCTCCGAGATTTGGATCGCCCGCGCCGATGTAAACGATGAAGCCCTTTTTGCCCTCTTTCTTCAGCCGGAGAAACCGTTCCACGATGCGGTTCATGCGCGCGCATCTTTAAGATGCGGGTTGCCGGTTGCAAGTTGTAAGTTGCCTGCGCCAGCAACGTAGCGCCCGCATCCTGTGGGCAGGTTGCGCGGCATCTTTGCCGCGGGGTCCACCGCGTTTTGCTACGCGCGGCGCGGACGCCTCGGAACTTGTATGCAGGATGCCTGCGCTACCAGCCGCAGTCCTTCCAAAGTTAAGAGCGGGTCCACCGCCTTTATTTCAGGCATTTTCGACGCTATGAGCTGGGCGTAGCCGCCCGTCGCCACGACCGGCAACTGTCTCACTTTGAGTTCACGCTTCAATTCAGAAATCAATTCGCGCACCAAGCCGCGGTAACCGTGCACCGCGCCGATCAGCATCGCCTGTTCGGTGTTTTTGCCTACAACCGCCTTCACGTCGCGAATCCGAATCCTCGGCAGCAGCGCTGTTTTTTCGTGCAGGTAATCCGTCATCGCCGCCAATCCCGGCGCGATGATGCCGCCGGCGTAATTCCCGCGCCTGTCCACCACGTCGAACGTCACCGCAGTGCCAAAGTCCACCACCAGCGCCGGCGCGCCAAAGTGATGTTTGACTGCGACGGCATTGGCCAAGCGGTCGGGGCCGATCGTGTCCGGTCTTGGATAATTGATGCCGACGCCGCGAACGGTTCGCGGCGTCAATTCCACCGGCGAAATATTCCAAAGTCGTTTCACCGCGCGCCGCACGCGTGGCGTCGCCCGCGGCACGACGCTGCACAA
>Ga0066685_10001112_pt1 | contig 11202 bp, 10 predicted proteins | sample GraSoiAngelo_134_FD_62305 | JGI IMG/M metagenome (GOLD analysis project Ga0066685, IMG submission 62305) | Grasslands soil microbial communities from the Angelo Coastal Reserve, California, USA - 14_0929_05_30cm | ecosystem: Environmental > Terrestrial > Soil > Grasslands | place: USA...
CCGCCGCGAGCGACCCCCTCATCCTCTCAGTCCTAACGCTCGCGGACATAGAGGTCACCTTCTTCCTGGCGGCCTCGAATTCCGAATTCACGATCAGCTGCATGACCTCAGCTATGTCCGTGCTCTTGCTCCCTGTCTTCAACGCTCCCTGTTCTACCGAGGGGCAACACCCTTACCATCCACGCGCGACACGATCCTCTCTCCTAGCTGAATCCACGTTCGCTAATAACGCCTTCGGCAACTAAACCCCCACCCCAGCCTGTTAGTGAGGCTAGAATCCTACCTCCTCCTCTTCCTCCTCCCTCCCTCGTGAGATGAATCGATCTGTGCACCATCTGGCTGAGCGTTTCTCCACCGATATGAGCTTCTCGGCTGCCGGCAGGGGTGCGGAAAGAGGTCACCCTGTTAGTCAGGAGGACAGCCCTTCCCATGAGGAAGGCGTCCCTAGCTAGCCCGCTTAGGTAGACGCTGAGGAGGCCTTGACGACGCGTGAGATTCTTGCTTCCCGGATACTCGACAGAAAAGTTCTTCGTCACCGTGTCTACGACTATCATTCGACAACCCGCCAGCTCCGCCTTCGTGTGTACGAGTTTGGACGCCTCGATTTGAGAGGAGGCATCGGCGGCCCTCATCCTGTAAACTTTTCGAAGTAGCTCGCGGCCGTCCAACCCTTTCGCCCGCGCAATCGCGTCCATCCTCTCGGGTCTGAAGGTGCCTTCGGTATCTATGTAGAGGACGCTCGAGTCGCGGGCGGCGCACGAGAGAGCAGCCTGCATAGCGAGCTGGGTCTTCCCCGTGTTGCTCTCGCCATAGACCTCGACGAGTTCACCGCCTCTATAACCCCCCTGGAGGAGGGAGTCGATTGCGGCAGAGCCCGAGGAGATTACGGGAGATCCCCTTGATAACTCGACCGCCTCCCCGAGTGTGATCGTTCTTCCCCCGCGTTCCGAGGAGGCGCTCAAGACTCGTGGGGTCGCGCATCCGCCAGATAGCTTTTTAACTCCGAGAGGGCCCCCTTGCAAAAGTCCGACGTGACTTCGACGCCAGCTCCGCAGCCCAAGAGACCGCTGACAGTTTTGCAGAAGGCAACAAACAAGGTCGTATCCGTCAGACTGAAGAGCGAGATTGAGTACAGGGGAAAGATGTCGAACGTCGACCCCTACATGAACGTCATTCTTGTCGATGCTGAGGAGTCGGAGAACGGGGCTCCAAAGGCAAACTACGGGAAGGTCGTCATAAGGGGAAATAACGTCCTCTACATCAGGATCGAAGACAGACTCTAGGAGGTCCCCTTGGCAAGGTCGCTGCATGTGGAGCAGATACAAGGGTACGGCGTTCAGGACTTCGAGGTGGAGATTGTCGAAAGGAAGGGGAAGGGGCACCCCGACAGCCTCATCGACGGAGCCTCCGAGTCCGTCTCTCTGGGTCTGAGCAAGTTTTACCTGGAGAATTTCGGCGCCATTCTTCATCACAACGTCGACAAGGGGATTCTCGTGGGTGGAGAAGCGAGTGCCAAGTTCGGGGGCGGGAGAGTGCTCCAGCCCATCTACCTTCTGGTGGCGGGGAGGGCCACGGCCGTCGTCCCCTTCAAGGGGAGGGAGGTTCGTGTCCCGGTCGACAGGATTGCCAAGAAGTCGATAGAGGGCTTCCTCAGCGAAACGATGAGGTTCCTCGACCCCAAGAAGCACGTGAGGATCGCAACGATGATCAAGCAGGGCTCACCCGACCTAGTTTCGGTCTTCATGCGGAAAAAAGAGATGCCCATCTCCAACGACACTTCGATTGGCGTGGGATACGCCCCTCTCTCACCCACCGAGATGCTCGTGCTCAGCATCGAGAAGCTCCTCAACTCCCGCGACTTCAAGAAGAAGTATCCCGAGGTCGGAGAAGACGTGAAGGTAATGGGGCTCAGAAGGAAGCAGAGGCTGGACGTAACAGTCGCTGCAGCGATGGTCTGTGGCAAGGTCCCTGACGCAGACCACTATGTCGGCGTCGTTTCAGACGTGAGGGAGGAGATTGAGAGGCTCGCTTCGAACATCGACCTGGGTGTAAGCATCAAGCTGAACGCGGGGGACGACCCGAGGAGAGGAGCCTACTACCTCACGGTCACGGGAACCTCCGCAGAGCAGGGAGATGACGGGAACACGGGGCGGGGGAACCGCGTGAACGGTCTGATCTCCCCGATGCGACAGTACTCGATGGAGGCGACGGCCGGGAAGAATCCGATCAACCACACGGGCAAGCTCTTCAACGCCCTGGCGATCGTGGCGGCTGAGAGAATTGCGAAGGAGGTGCCCGGGGTCGGGGAGTCCTACGTTCGCATCCTAAGCAGGATTGGCTATCCGATTGACCAGCCGCAGATCGCGAGCGCCGCTCTTGTTCTTGAGCGGGGTAGAACGCTTTCGAGCGTCAGGGGGGACGTCGAGTCGATCTTGGACGAGTCCCTCCGGACTATCAAGGACGTCACGACGCTCATACTCAAGAAGCGGGTCCAGCTCTTCTGATTCCGAGGGTTGCCCTCCTTCCCACGACGTAATCGGCTACCTCCGACTCCTCGAGGAGCACGCGGTAGACCCTCCGGAAGAATTTGAGGACGGTGTGGAGGTCTCTCTGCAGAAGCGCCGCCGAGTTGGGATGAGTTGTCCTCACCGCCTGGGGCCAGTCGATCAACCAGACGCTCCGACCATCAGTTAAGATGTTGTACTCGCTCAGGTCCGCGTTAATCATCCCCGCCTCCTTGTATGCAACTCTGACGCATTCGATGATCTCCTTTAGGATAAGCGGAGGGTCGTCCAACTCGGGCCTCTCGACCAGCTTAACTCCATTCAGCTCCTCCAGGAGGACTGTGCTGCGGTCGTGAGCTATCGCCCTGGGAACACTCTTGGTGAGTCCCTCGAGCTTCCGCAGCGAGGAGAGCTCTTTCTTGGCGGCCTCGTAGTTCCTCGCAATCCAGCCCTTCGTCTCCGACCTTTCTAGGGACCTCTTTCTTGCGACGTCACGGAAACTCGTCCTCCCAATCTTGAAGAACTTCACCGCAAGTAGTCCGCCCTCTTCCGTAAATGCCTCGTAGACATCGGATTCCTTTCCTTTTGCGATTATCGCCCCCAGAGCCGAGATGAGCCCCCGCCTGACGTATTCTCTCAGGGCGAGCGCCTCGATGGCCGAGAACGCCAGGGTGAAGTTGGCGCCTCTCCCCCTCACCAGGTCTCTCCCGTTCAGCCTATCGAGCGCGAAGTTCACCCTTTCTAGAGGAATCCCCGCGAGACGAGAGGCCATCCCCGGGTCGGCGAAGCCATACTTCATCGACGCACGCTCGAGGCCCAGGAGTGTCTTCCACTCCTCCTCCCCGAGGACTTTCACGAGCCTCGCCGCCCTTTCAGTCGAGGAGAAGTTTCTCTCCCCCCGCGGCCCTCGCTGCGGCTTCGAGTGCGGCCACACCTTTCCTTGTCAACTCGTAGATCACTCGCTCTCTACCCCTTGCCCTGACCATACTCGACCTCCTGACGAGGTCTATCCCCTCAAGCTCTGAGAGATGCTGATAGATGCTCGGGATGCTTATCGACCTCCCCTCCTTGATCTTCTTCCAGAGGAGGTAGCCGAAGAGGGGCTCCCCTCGCAGAAGGCGGAGAATCGAAACTTTTGTCGCCCCGAGCTGGACCGGCTTTATGACTAGCTGCTCTCTCGTCACGATGTGCTTCGCCGTCCTCGCGATTCTTGAAATTGCCTTCGTGTCCTTTAGCCCCGTCCCTGTGATGACGCAAACTATCCTACTATCTTTCGACAGAAGCTCTTTCTCCCCGATCTTTCTCATTGCAGCCACAACAGATGCTGCGGCTGGCTCCGCAAAGATACCCTCCGTTCTCGCGAGCTCCCCCGTCGCGCCGATCGCCTCCTTCGCCGAGACTTTCACACCAAACCCGCGCGAGTCCCTGATCGCTCGCGCAGCTGCCTTCAGGAACACCGGGTCTGACTCCTCCAGCTCGGCGAGCGCCCCCCTCCCCTCCGTCCCCCTCCGACGCTTCTTCTCTAGGATATCTGTCAGGGGTGGCGAGCCCTCGAGCTGGACCCCCACCAGGCTGCAAGTGGGTTTCTGAACGATTCCGGCGGCGGAAAGCTGGAGAAGACCGTTCCAGACCATCGTCAGGTGGCCGCCCGTCCCGACGGGGAGAACGATTGCATCAGGTTGACTCCATCCCTCGTCCTGAATGATCTCGAAGGCAGTTGTCTTCTCTCCCTCCAGGAGGTAGTGGTTGGCAGCTGTTACGGCGGTGCCTTCCTCCCCCTCGCTTGGAGCGGCTCGTGGGTGAGAGAGCATCTCGACCTTCGCGCCGTACGCGATCATCTGGTAGAGCTTCCCCTGGTCTGTATTGGGGTGAATTCCTATCCTGGTCTCTATCCCGGCTTTGGCCGAGTAGGCGGCCAGAGAGGCACCGAGGTTCCCTGTCGTCGTGCACAGTACTCGCCTCACCCCGTCCCTCTTAGCCACGGACGCGAGGACCGTCGCCCCCCTATCGATGAATGAGCCGGTGGGATTCCTAGTTTCATCCTTGACGAGAAGGGCACCGAACCCAAGCTCGGCTCCCAGCCTCGTGGCGGCCAGCAGTGGAGTCCCTCCCTCCCCCAATGTGACGACCTGGTGCTCTTCGACGCGAGGGAGAAGATCTCTGTATCTCCAAACTCCCGGGGGGAGTGATTCGAGCTCGCTCCTCTTCACTCTCCGCTCAACCAGCGGGAGGGGGATGAGTGCGCCGCCGCACTTCCTACAGCGCGCCTCGAGAGACGCCTCCTCTGTCTTCATCGAGCACGAGGCGCACTCGAACCTTTCCATCTTGCTCGATATGTAGGTTATGACTTATATATTCTTCCGAGGGCCGTTAATTCTTATTATCGATTTTTCTGGATCGTGGACGTGCTTCGGATTCTTCTCGACACCGACACTGCGGGCGACGATACAATCGCGATACTGATGGCGCTCCGGGCGAAGAACGCGAAGCTCGAGGCTCTCACAATCAATTGCGGGAACATAGATTTCGACCAGGAGGTCGAGAACGCGCTCTATACAGTCGAATTCGCGGGGATGTCGGGGAAGGTCCCGGTGTACCCGGGTGCTCGGCATCCACTCCTCCGAGAGTGGACCACGGTCGAGTACATCCACGGCAAGGATGGGATGGGGAACTCTTTCTTTCCAAAGGCGCGGCAACGCCCGGAGAGAAGGCATGCCGTCGACGCGATTGTGGAGACGGTCAACTCGAACCCCGGCGAGATTACTCTCGTGGAGATTGCCCCGATGACCAACATCGCCATGGCCCTGCGCAAGGACCCGACCATCGCCCGGAAGGTGAAGGAGTTCTTCTTCATGGGTGGGACGAATCAGTACCTTGGTAACCAGACCCCGGCCGCGGAGTTCAACATTTGGGTCGACCCGGAGGCTGCGAAGGTCGTACTACAATCCGGAATGCCGACGACGATGGTCGGTTGGGAGATTTGCATGAGATACGCGGTGGTTGGCGAGAGTGAGTACAGGGAGATCGAAGCGATGAGGACGAAGGAGGCCGAATTCTTCATCGCGGTGAACAGGCAGGTCCGTAAGTATCACAAGAGGGTCAGGGGGGTCGATGCCACCGAATGTCCCGACAGCGTAACGATGTCGATTGTTCTCGACCGAAAGGTCGCGAAGAAGGTCTTCCCGAAGTATGTCGAGGTAGACAACCAGAGTGAACTGTCCAGGGGCGCCACGATCGTCGACGACCTCAACGTTCTAGGAAGGAAGCCCAATGTCAACGTCGTCTACGAGGCCTCCTCTCGCCTCTTTCGACGAGCCCTCTACAGGCTTCTGCGTGGGGAAGGCTCTAGCGCGCCGCGCCGCCGACGCCCGTGAGGGAGTCTTGCGCAACTGCATTCGTTTCGACAAATAGGAACTTCCTCCTCTGTGTCGCTCTGTGCACTTCGGCACTGCGGTGGGCTGATCAGGTCCTCTTGTGGGGGCAGCTGAAGGACTCGCTGTGACGCAGTTCACTTGAGCCCTCTTTCGACTGCTTTCTCGTAGGCGTCCCAGTAGGGGTCACGCCCGCGAGGGGTGAACCTCTTCGCTCTGTCTTCGTTAGAGACAAGCCAGAGTCCTATTCTTCCTCGCTCGCCGACCCTCCCAATCTCGAAACTCTTTATGCCCTTGCGCCTGAGCCGCCCGATCAACCCCTCGACCGATTCGCGTTTGCAGGTGATTATCAGCGCTCCTCCGCTCAACGAGAGGAGCGGGTCTGTCCTGAAGATCGAGCAGACTCCCCGAGTCTCCTCCGATACGTGTATTCGTCTCTTCTCAACCAAGAAGCTCCTGCCGGAAGCGACCGCGTGCTCGTGAAGAGCACCGAGCACTCCCCCCTCAGTGGCGTCGTGCATGGAGGTAACGCCTCCTCGGAAGGCTCCAGAGACCGCCTCAAGAGCATCGCCAACGGTCGAGCAAAGCGAGAGATAGCTTCTCGCCCTCCCAAGCATTCTTCTGCCCAACTCTCTTTCCACGGTTTCGGGAAAACTATTCGCCAGTATTGCGGTCGTCTCGATCGCCGCACCCTTTGTGAGAATTATCGCATCGCCTCGTGAAGCCATCTCGGGGTTAAGGTACCCTCCATCTCTGGCGACGCCGAAGACGACCCCCCCTCCAACGACCGTGAATCCTCCACCCGGGTACCTACCCGTGTGGCCGGCGACGATTGATATTCCCAATTCCTTGCAGTAATCGCCCAAAGCTTCGAAGTAAGCCTTCAACTGGTTAGTTGAGAGTTCGGTCGGCAGATTGAAGTCGAAGACCGCGAACTCCGGCTTCAACCCTGTGGTCGTGAAGTCCGAGACCAGGTGGTGGAGGCTTAGCCATGCGGATTTTTTCATCCCTATCGCGGGTATCATCGATACCGGGTCTGACGTCAGGATGAGAGATTTTCCCGCCCCGATTGACACGACTGCGTTATCGAACCCGCCTCTGGGTCCCACCTTCACCGCTGGATTGGGGGCGCCAAGGTTGCGGAAGACGATGTCAGAGATGACCTCGGGCTCAAGCTTGCCGAATAGCCTCCGCCGCCTCCCCACCGGTCCAGTCGGAGGGCTAATGGAAACCAAGCCTCTTGAACGCAGGTGAAGCTGCCTTTATTATTGCGAACGCGACAGGCACGTAGACAACGTCGAAAATCGTGAGTATGTCCGGCAGTGCAGTCACAAAGCCGGTTCCGACGTCCGCTGGAGACCCGTAGCCGAAGAGGCCATAGGTGTAGAACACCCAGTCCGGGAGCAGAAACGCGATGGTTTCGTACACGGTCGCAAGACCCATCACCACGGCGAGGGTCGTCCTGTCTTTCTTTCTCGCCCATCCTATGAAGAGGGCTTCGGGTGCTCGGGCCCAGACGATTCCGAGGGCGTAGATCGGAGGAAATCCCCTGATCGCAACATTGGTCGACTCCCCCACGAACGATCCTAGAGCCGTGGCGAAGAACGCAGGCCACGGCCCCGCGAGGACGCTCAGGGCCATGTAGATCGGTGGAGACCAGGTAAACTCACCAAGCGGTGGCGGGAGAGGTATCACCAAGATCGTCGAGACGGCAATAAGCGCCGAGAAGACTGAAACGATTCCGATGACTTTGCTCTTGCCTACCGCCGGTTCCTTCGAGAGCATGCCACCGGAGAGAGCTGGCGGAGACTTATAAGCTGGTCAATAATCGACTTATAACGTGCATCCACCCTGCGAGATCATGATGGAAGCTTTCCTCCCTTCGATGAGGGCACTAGTCGCGAGGCGGTTGAGTGAAGAGGGAGACTCGCAAGGCAAGATCTCACGACTCCTCGGAATAACTCAGGCCTCTGTCAGCAATTACCTCTCTGCCGACCTTCGTGAGATTTACTCGAAACTCTCTTCCATAGGGATATCGCCCGAGGAGGGGGAGAAGTACGGCTCCCTCCTCGCGGAGGACGTGAAGAAAAACCCCGTCTACGCGGTCTCGACCCTCTATTCAATCTGGAGCAACCTTCTGGGGAAGGGAATCCTGTGCGGCTTCCATCGGGAGGGCTACCCATTCCTCGCGGAGTGCGACGTCTGCGTCAAGATGTTTGGTTCGGGCAGGTCGCTAGCCCCTGGGGCACGTGAGCAAGTCTCGCGGGCAGTCGCCCTACTGGAGTCTTCTCGCTCCTTCGTCCTAATAATGCCAGAAGTCTCGGTAAATATCGCATACGCTGAGGGGGAGGCGAGCTCACCGGAGGAGGTCATCGCGATTCCGGGAAGAATCGTGAAGGTCGGAAGCTACGCGAGGTCCCTCTCTCGACCTGAGTACGGGGCATCGTCTCACCTCGCGAGGGTCCTGATTCAAATCAGGGCGAGAAGAAAGGATGTTCACTCCGTTATGAACCTCAGGTTCGACCGTCGGATGGCGGCGGTCATCAGACGCCTCCGATTGAAGATTCTCAGGACGGGTGGGGAGTATCCTAGTGATGTTGAAGACCCCATCGTCGAAGGAATGAAGAGAAGGGTAGCGACATCAAAGGAATACGATGCAATCATCGATATTGGTGGGCTAGGTGTAGAGCCGAGCCTCTACCTCCTCGGGAGCGACCCAGTGAAACTCGCGGAACTCGCCATCAAGGTCTCGAGGGACTACTCGGCGAATTAGTCAGTTAGACGGGGACCTCAACCCTCTTCCCCTCCATCTCTGACCTGTCCACGCAGGCCTTCACAAAGGCTCGATAGATGGGCTCGGGTCTCTCGGGTCTGCTGACGTACTCGGGGTGGAACTGAGTTCCCACGTAGAAGGGATGCTCTTCGAGCTCGAAGATCTCCGCCCTCCTCCCCCCGTCGCTGAATGCAGAGTAGCGCAACCCCTTCTCCTCCAGCCGTGGAAGGTACGCCTGGTTAAGCTCATACCTGTGCCTGTGCCTCTCTCTTATCTTCTCCGAACCGTATATCTCGTAAGCCCTGCTCGGCCTCTTGATATACACGTCGTGCCCTCCGAGCCGCATCGTCCCACCGAGCTCCGAAACCTCCCTCTGCTCTGGGAGAAGGTCAATCACTGGGTCGGGAGTCTCGGGGTCGATCTCCGTGCTGTTCGCCCTCTTCAGGCCGAGGGCGCTTCTCGCGAAGGAGACGGTCGCGAGCTGGAAGCCGAAGCACAGTCCCAGGAATGGTAACTCCTTCTCTCGAGCGTAATTCGCGGTGGAAATTTTCCCCTCACTTCCCCTGCTCCCGAAGCCCTGGGGGATGACCACCCCGTCGAAGGAGTCGAGAAGTTTCAACTTCGCGTGTTCCCTCTCGACCTCCTCGGCTTCTATCCAGGTTATCTGCACCCTGGCTCCGTTTGCGGCCCCGGCGTGCAGGAGCGCCTGATTGACGCTCACATAGCTGTCGGAGAGGCTGGCGTACTTCCCGACCATTGCGACCCGTACGGTCTTGTCGTAGTCCAGAAACTTTCCCGCCACCTCGTTCCACCTTCTCATGTTCAGCCTTGCTCCCCTGAACCTGAGCTGCCTCTGGACCGCCTTCATCAAACCCTCCTCCTCCAGCGTTTGAGGCAGAAGATAGATCGACGGGACGTCGGGATTCGAGATGACGTTCTCGACCGGGACACTCGCGAAGAGAGATATCTTCTCCTTCGCCTCGCTGGGGAGCCTCTTCGTCCCCCTGACCACAATCACGTCTGGCTGTAGTCCGATCCTGCGCATCTCCTGCACACTGTGTTGCGTCGGTTTCGTTTTCATCTCTCCGACTACGGCCAGTTCCGGAGCGAGGCTCACGTGCAAGAAGAGCGTCTTCGACGTTCCTTCCTCCATCCTCATCTCTCTGAACGCCTCGAGAAACGGAAGACTCTCGATATCCCCCACGGTCCCCCCGCACTCCACGACGAGGACGTCGAGGCCCTTCGCCTTCGCGAGTCCCCTTATCCTCCTCTTGATTTCATCGGTGATGTGAGGTATGATCTGAACCGACTTCCCGAGGAAACTTCCTCTCCTCTCTTCCTCGATCACCTCCTTGTAGACCTGCCCCGTGGTGACGTTATTCTCGCGGGAGAGGTCGTGGTTCAGAAACCTTTCGTAAGTCCCGATGTCCATGTCGGTCTCCCCCCCGTCGTCGGTGACAAAGACCTCACCGTGGATTATTGGGTTCATCGTCCCGGCATCAACGTTGATGTACGGGTCTATCTTCATGCAAGTTGCGTTTAGGCCGGTGAGCTGGAGAAGCTTCGCGACGGCGGCGGTGGTGACGCCCTTTCCCAGACCCGACATGACCCCGCCCGTAACAAAAACGTACTTCGGGTTATTCGAGCGGCGGTGAACATGTACGGTGGCCGTTTTATTCCCTTTGACGCTATTTATCATGATAGCGCTGCCCTACCCGCCGAAGAACTTCGCGGAATGCAAGGTCGAGGGATGGAATAGCGAGTATTTTAGCGTGCAGAACGTGCTGAAGCATCTTCAGCGCAAGGCCATGGGCTACGGGACGCCCAGCTACTCCTCGGTCGGCCTCTACGTGGCCATCCTCGCACAGTTCTGCAGGTTCTCGGGGAAGAATCCGGACGATCTCGTCGCGCTTCCGAAGGGGGAGATCGAGGAACTCATCCACTCCTACCTCGACCAGTCGCTCGCGAAGGGGCTCAGCAGGAAGACCGTGAAGACGAGGCGCAGCTTCCTCCTGCTCCACTTCAGGAAGAACGGCTTCAAGGGAGAGAGAGCGCTCGACATCGAGGTGTACTCTGTCCCCGCGAGATACCGCAAGGCCCCGGAGCACATACCCAGCTCGGAAGAGATACTCAGGATGGCGGACGCAGCCCTGTCGGTGAGGGACCGCGCGATCATCCTCTGCGTCTACACCTCGGGGCTGAGGGACAGCACCGTGAGGGCCCTGAGGTACGGCGACGTGAAGGACGACTTCGACAAAGATACGATCCTCGTCCCCTTGTACCCGGAGATGAAGAGGGTGCTGCACAAGGCCTGCAAGAACAACATACCGTACCTCACCTTCTTCGACCCCCTCTCCACCGCCGCCCTGAAGTCGTACCTCAGGGACAGGGAGAGGAGGTTCGGGCAGATAGAGGACGGGGAGATACTCTTCCCTCCCGGGGCGGGCGCCTCCCATCTCGCCCGCCACAGGAGCAGGCTCAAGCCGCTCGGCGACGTCGACGTGAACAGGGTGCTCAAGCAGGCGGCGCAGAACGCGGGGATGAAGGATTGGCA
>Ga0066685_10001113_pt1 | contig 11202 bp, 9 predicted proteins | sample GraSoiAngelo_134_FD_62305 | JGI IMG/M metagenome (GOLD analysis project Ga0066685, IMG submission 62305) | Grasslands soil microbial communities from the Angelo Coastal Reserve, California, USA - 14_0929_05_30cm | ecosystem: Environmental > Terrestrial > Soil > Grasslands | place: USA...
AATATACCACTCCGTCCCGGGGCGTGCAAGGGATTCTTCAAGGGGCCGTTTTTGTGTGCGTTAGAAGCGAAAGGTGCGGGCTGGCGGGACGCACACCTAGAGCCGGTAGATGCCGCGGCGGCGTGTACCCTTGAGGGCATTTCGCGAATCAACGATGTACCGCGCGTGGCGTGCGACGAGACGGAAATCGAATGCCCGGTGCGGTGTGATGATCACGACGCAATCCGGAGAGCGCAGCGTTGCCGCGCTGAAAGGCTTCGACCGCCGCGGTCGACCGCCATACGTGAGCGACGGCACGTACGGGTCGCAGTAGTCGACGAGCGCGCCCTCCTTGTCCAGGATCTCGATCAGGTCCAGTGCCGGAGACTCGCGCACGTCGTTGATATCGGGCTTGTACGCGACGCCGAGAACAAGGATGCGTGATCCTCGAATCGCGAGGCGCCGCGCATTCAAGGCCTCGCGGACTCTTCCGGCCACATGGTACGGCATCTGGCCGTTTACCTGACCGGCCAGCTCGATGAAGCGGGCCTCGAATCCGCTCTGCTTTGCCTTCCACGAAAGGTAGAACGGGTCGATCGGGATGCAGTGCCCGCCGAGTCCGGGGCCCGGGTAGAACGGCATGAAGCCGAAGGGCTTCGTGGCGGCCGCATCGATGACTTCCCATACGTCGAGGCCCAGCTTGTCGGAGAGGAGCGCGATCTCGTTCACGAGCCCGATGTTCACGCTGCGGAATGTGTTCTCGAGCAACTTCACCATCTCCGCGATTTGCGAGGACGAAACCGGTACGACCTTGTCCATGACCGTGGCGTAGAGCGCCACGGCGGCGCGAGTGCAGTCCCCGGTGACTCCACCCACCACCTTGGCGATATTCCGCGTGTGATAGGTTGGGTTCCCGGGATCGACCCGCTCCGGCGAGAACGCCAGAAAGAAGTCCTTGCCGCAGGAAAATCCACGTTCCTCGAGCAGGGGGCGCAGGAGCTCCTCCGTGGTCCCCGGGTAGGTCGTGCTCTCGAGGACAATGAGCTGCCCGCGCCTCAATCGCGGAGCGATCTCGCCGACCGCTGCCAGAATGTGGGAAACGTCGGGATCCTTTGTCTTCCGGAGCGGCGTGGGAACGCATATATCGATCGCGTCCATCCGGCGGAGCTCATCGAAGCTCGCCGTCGCGCGGAGCGTCCCTTTCCGGACCAGATCGCGCACCTCTCGTGTCGGAACATCCTGGATGTACGATCGGCCCCGATTCAGCTCCCCCACGCGCTTCTCGTCGATCTCGAACCCGGTTACGCGATACCCCGCCTTGGCAAACTCGGTGGCGAGCGGAAGGCCCGTATAGCCAAGCCCAATCACGCCCACTCGAGCCGTGCGGCGCTCCACGCGACGCATGAAGAGGCGAAGCAGTGATCCGAGCGCAGGGGGCTTCGGCATGCGGTTCAGCTAGATCACGCCGCGAATCTGATGCTTAGAAGGGACAGCGATGGCAGGTGCTTGAGAGAACATCCTGTGATCGGATGAAGGGCTTACCATGGGGTCGTCGAATCGGACTTTAGCATCGGGTCCGAAGGGGTGTCAACCGGCTCCGATCCACCTTCCCATCGCTCGGGTCCAGCCACATGGATTTCACTCACAATCCGGTCCATCCGAAGGCGCTCGCGAGGAGCGCCAACCCCGCCGACGCGGCCGAGACGAACATGTTCCGTCCGAAATGGCCCACGCGGTCCCCCAAGGCGGTGCCCGCGAGGACGCTCTCCAGCACGCTTGCCAAGAATCCCGCGCCCGCCGCCGTCCAGGCCGCCGTCGCGGGGAGCAGGCCGATGCCCAGGACCGTGATCGCCGTCAGGAGCGCAGATGCCGAGCCGGCCAGGAGCCCGGCTCCGCTTACCCCGCCCGGCGCCCCGTGGGTCAGCGCGACGACCCGGAAGCGACGGAGGCCGAGCACGCGCCCGCCAAGGACCGGTCCCAGCTCGGTCGCCGCGGTATCCGCGAAGGCACCGGCCAGCGCGGAAACATAGACGAGCGCGAGGGTCCCCTCCGGCGCCGCACCGAACAGCGCGAGCGCTCCGGCGATCGCTGGAATCGCGAGCTTCGCCGCCACGTTGCGGACGCTCCGGCGGCCCCGATCATTCTCGGCCGCTCCAAGACGCTCTTTCTTCCCGCGGCCAATCCGGGTCAAGAGGCCCGAGCCAAGAACGAACAGCGCGAGCGGCGCGAACGCCGCGGCACCGAGCCCCGCGGTCGCTATCAACGCGACAAGGAACCCCACAAGGGCTCCGGTGAGTGTGCCCTGGCGCGTCAGCACCACGAGAGCTGCCCCTGCGAGAGCGAGAAGAGCTCCCCATGGCGCGGAGGGGTCCAACATCACCGCTCACGCCAGAAAGCGGTAGGCCGCGGCAACAAGGAGTGGAACCGTCACGTTGTCCACGCCGGGGGGCGAGAGCGCCTCCGCTATGGCGCCGGCGACGCCGCACCCGACGCCGGCCCGGAGGGCGGGCGGTCCCCCTGGGCAGGCGGCGGCGACGGCGGCGCTGGCCGCCGCGGCGACCAGGAAGAAAGCAAGCGAGCCCTCCACGGACCGCCCATGCGCCCACCGACCGTACCGCCGTTGGCCCAGGTCCGTTCCCACGAGAGCCGCCGCCGGATCCGCGAAGGACAGGGCCGCGATCCCCGCGAGCACGGCCCCGCGGTGTCCGAAGTCCCAGAAGAAGAGATAGGTGAGGCACACGCCCAGGGGAAACATCCAGAGCCCGAGTGCCTCCCGGGCGTCGTCGGCCAGGCCCGGGACGTAGGCGCGGAGCTTCTGCGAGGCGTTGAGCGCGATGAAGAGCGCCGGGGGCACGATGGCCCAGCCCCGGGAGTGAAACAGGACGGTCATGAGAAGGGTCACCGCCCCGATGAGCGCGTGGAGAATCTTCCGAAATAGGAAACGTGAGAAGGGGCGTTCCCGCCGTTGGGACCGGCGTGCGACGTCAAGAAGGAGCGCGACGAGACCGACCGAAACCAGGACCAGGAAAGGATCGTGGAGCCGCGCCAGCACGGCCGGACCTTATCCGCTCAGGTGAGCGGATGTCAAAGCGATTCCCCTTCCCCCGTGCCGGCCTCCAGATCCTTGACGTCGAACACCGGGTCTTCTTCCCTCGGGGCGTCTCGCCCGGGCCTGGTCGCAGGTGCTGGAGCGTCCTCGTCGGTCAGCGGAGTGAATTCCTCGGTCCTGAGATGGAGGCTCCGGCTGAGCCGGATCAGCTCCAGCTTGTCCGGGGTCAGCTCTCGGCGGCTGCGCAGAGGCGACTCGGGCGCGTTGCGGATTGACTCCATCCGATGGCGCTCCCCTGCCTGCGCCCTGCGATCGACCTCCTCGAGGAGCGTGTCGACCTGGATCGCGATGCCGGTGTGATCCGGAGTCTCCTGGGCGTCGAACTGGAAGTAGCCGACCTGCCAGGTGCAGAGGTCGTAGAGCGCCTCGCACGTCTGATAGAGCACCGCGCCGTCCTGATCGGCTCCCGTGATCGCCCCCATGTCGACCAGGATCGCGCCAAGACGCCGGGAGCCGCCGGCCGTCTCCTGGGCCTCGAGAGCAGTCGACAGGGTATCCTGCGAGATCTTTCCCAGCTTCATCATGATCTCGCCGAACCGCTCGTCGCGAAGCGTGTCGGTGGCTTGGACGATCTTCCCGCGGTTTAAATGGATCTGTGCCGTGGCCGCGTCGGAGCGGATGGTGATGACCCCGCTCTTCTCTCCGTTCGCGATAATCGCGAGCAGTTCGGGGAGGCTGAGATCGCGCAAGCTACCTACGAGCGCCATCGTTTCTCTTCCATCAAGCGGTGGAAACCTGATTCTTGCCGGCTTGCTTTGCGGCGTAGAGCGCGATGTCGGCGGCTTCGAGCAGCTCCCCGGCCGTAGCTCCGCTATCCGGGAATGTCGCCACACCCACGCTGATCGTGATCGCGCCGGCGTCCACGAGCGGAAACGCCCTCGATTCGACCGACTGCTTGACGCGTTCCGCAAGCACGCACGCGCCTTCCCGCGCCGTCTGGGGCAGGATCACCACGAATTCGTCGCCGCCGTACTTTGCCACGAGATCGATCGCGCGCGCCTCTCGCACGAGCGCTTGAGCCACGAGCTTCAGCACTTCGCTCCCGCGCAGGTGTCCATGCCTGTCGTTGTAGGATTTCAGGTTGTCGACGTCGAGCATCATAAGCGAGAAGTACTGACCGAATCGAGCCGCCCTCTTGACCTCGCGGCGGAGCGCCATCTTGAGGAACCGGTAGTTGTAGACCTGGGTGAGATCGTCCGTGACGGCCAGTTGCTCCGCCCGGCGGAAGAGCTTCCCGTTTTCGATCGCGATCGCCGTGTGGTTGGCGAGAATCGAGAGGACTCTAAGGTGGCGCACCTCGAACGGCGATCCATCGATCCGGTTCACCGCGACGAGAACTCCGAGCGTCGTGTCACGCACCTTGAGGGGCGCCGCCAGGCAGGCCGTGGTGCTCAGCCCCGGCAGCGAGTCGGTCTCCGGGCGGTACCGCGGATCCGCTCCCACGTCCGGCACGTGGAGCGGTTGGCCTTCCAGCATGACCCAGCGGGAGATGCCGTTCTGGCTCTCGATGTCGTATCGCTCGAGCTTGTGGAGCTGGCCGTCGTTGGAGATCCTGCGCGCATACTTCCGGACCTTCCTGCCCTCGACGGTGATGAGGAATACCGCCTGGGCGTGCAGAATCTGGAGAGCGCAGTCCAGGACGGACTCGAAGATCGTCTCCTGTGCCCTGCCCCCGTTGATCAGGCTGGTGATTTCCTGAAGGGTGGCAAAGAACAGCTCGTTCTCCGACAGGTCGGGGGTTGCAGAATGCACGATTTCGTCATGGCGATTCATGGCGCTGAGGAAGGTTGCAACCTCCATGCCGCTGGGGGGTCGCTCTACTGATCTTGCCTGAACAGACGGAGTTGCGTGAGGAAGCGACGGAGGGCAAAGAGCAGGACCGCCAAAATCCCGGTCGGGATCATGTACCGGTAGAGCGGTAAGTCTTGGAGCATCGGGGCCACGGTGCGGAAATAAACGAAGAGGAGGACGACATCGAGGATGACCACGGCCCCCGCGACAATGAGGGTGGAAAGCCGGGCGACCCTGCGCTCGGACCAGCGGAACGAAGCGGGCATCAGCGGCTGTCTGACATGGATTGCGTGGGTGTTGCCTCGGCCTGCGCCGCCGGGTGATGAGTGGTGCGCCCGAAGGGATTCGAACCCCTGGCCTTCTGCTCCGGAGGCAGACGCTCTATCCAGCTGAGCTACGGGCGCAAACGCTACTCGCAGGGAGCAGCTTACCAGGTCCTCATTTGAGGAGTACGAATTGTCCGGTTTTCATTCCGTCCGCCGTCTCGATGCGATAGAAGTAAAGCCCCGTAGCCAGCCGCCGGCCGTCGTAGTCCAGCCCATCGAACCTCAGTGAGTGCAGTCCATCACCACCGTCCGTCTTCACCAGCGTCCGAACGAGGCGTCCGCTGATATCGGTGATGTCGACACGCAGCCTGCCCGCCCGGGTCGTCGTGAAGCTGAGCGTTCCACTGTTCCGGAACGGATTCGGGGAGAACCGGGGCTCGACCATTACCGCCGCGACGGTGAGCGGAGCGGAACTCGAGGCGGTTGCTCCAGCGTTGTCAGCCACGGTCACGACGGCGGTCCAGTTCCCCGCCGCATACGTATGTGTCGCGGTCGGCGACGTCTGCGAAACCGGAGTCGTGCCATCACCGAAGTCGAACCGGTAGGATACGATCAAACCATCGGGATCCGTCGACCCCGAAGCATCCGCCATGACCGCGAGGGGCGCGTTGCCGGTAGACGGGGTCAATACCAAAGAGGCCGTTGGAGATTGATTATTCGGATCCGGTTGCACGGTAATGGAGCGCGTGTCCGGAGTAGGATCCGCCTTGCCGAGGGCATCCGTCACCGTGAACGAGATGGTATACGTGCCCGGCGTGTAGAAGATCACCGGGCCTGGATCCTCTGCAAATTGGTTCGTCGCCGCGCCGCCCAGGTTCCAGAGGTACGTAAGGGGCGTATCCCCGTCCGGGTCGGTCCCTGTGCCGGTCAGGTTAAGCGCCTGGCCCGTGTGGATCGTCACGTTCGAGGGAGGTGAGTCAATTGAGCCCTCGGGCGGCAAGTTGGGACGGGACGCTGTAACGGGTGCAAGGGCGCGCCCCGTGAGTCCTAGATCATCCGTCGCGATCATGGTCACGGTCCAGTTGCCTTGCAAGTACGTGTGCGTCGATGTCGGTTGAGCCTGTGGGCCGACGACTGTCTGGTCGCCGAAATCGAACTGATAGGAGACGATGTTGCCGTCCGCGTCGCGGGACCCGGAGGCATCCGCTATTACCGCCAGCGGAGCCTCACCCGACGAAGGAGTCACGATCAGGGCGGCTGCCGGAGGATCATCTGGATCGAACTCTAGCGCCCCCCGATCCCCGTAGGCCACTGGCCCCACACCCGTGTTGGGGGTCAGCAGATCATCCTGACGCGCGGAACCGTCAGCGTCGGTTGCCGGCCAATTCGGAACCCCCGAGTCGGCCGCATCGATCGCGGGCGATCCCGCCCCGACATGGAAGTCGCCGCTCAACGGGCTTAGAAACTTTGGATCCGCTTGCGTCGAGTGCGTGTCTTGGCCGCTCACGGCGCTGTAAGCCGCGATTGTGGAGTAAAGCGTCCGGATGTACTTGATCGGCGCCTGGGTCGTCGAGTTCCAAAAGATGTTGTAGTCCGACCTGAACCCCGGCGACGATGCTTCGTCCATCCACAAATTGAATTCGTTTGTGGTCAGGCCGTTATCGATGGCGATGCAGTTGTATAGAGATACGTACTGGGCAGTGTCCTCGATGGAAAAGCCATCCTTGAAGTTGTTGCAAGCCACGTCACCGATATGGAAGACGCCTCGGCAGCGCACTTGGTCGAAGCCGTGGTCGCCATTGTTCCAGGAGAGGTTCTGGATCGAGAGACAGTTGTTGGATCCCACGTCGATCTGAAGCCCGGAATCCTGGTTGTCGTGCAGTCGATTGCGCCGGATCAGATTTCCCGGCGAAGAATAGATCAGGATCCCCACCGATAGGCGAATGGTCGGGTTGGCATTCCGGAACGACTCATTGTCCTGAATGGTGCAGCGTGTGCTCTGGTGCGAGGAGGACTCCGTGATCATGATTCCATGGCCGCCATTGTCGAAGACCGTGTTCTTTTCAATTAGAACGTCGCTGCAGCCGGGCACGTAGATCCCGTATTTGAAGCTATGACTAATCTTGTTGTTTCTGATCGTGCAGAAGTCGGAGGAGCTCCCCAGCCTAATGGCGCGGTCGTCACTACGTATGATCGTGAAGCCGTCCACCGTCACATGCGAGCCGGTCCAAACATAGAATGCAGTGGGTCGCCGCCCGACCAGCAACTCCCGAGTCCCCGGATTGAGGCCACCTGCGTTCAGGTAGAGGCCGTTCCCCGAGACATACGTGAATGAGTTCATCGGTAAATCCGCGGGAGAGTCGGTAGAAGGCGCAAGCCGTACGCCATCCATGAATACCTGGTTCGGACTCCAAGTGACGCTCGCGGCCAGATACACGTTTCCGGAAAAGAGGGCCCACTTGGATGGGAACGAGAAGTCGTCGGAGCCATCCAGGATCACCGGCCCGCCGAGCGCCTTGAACTCGTATGGACTGGCGGCAGATCCTGAATCCAGAACCGCCACCGATTCTCGATACACGCCGGGCTTGACGTATATCGTAATCCCCGGGCCCTTGTGGGCCGCGGCCGCCGCCGAGATCGTGCAATAGGGCCGCGCCTCGGTACCCGGCCCCAATTCGGAGCACGAGGCACTCGAGTTGTCCACGTAGTAGTAGGTCTGCGCCGAGAAGGATGGGACTGGCCCGAGTAGTGACAGCACGACGGCCACGGGTCCCATGAACGTGGCCAGCGAAGTCGACCGGGGATGGGCCGCCGCTGCGCCTAGCCCGGGGGAGCCCCGTTCAACGGAGGTCCCACCTAAAGCGATGATATTCATGATACTGTCCAGATCCCGTGCAGAAGCCTCACGACGGTCCCGCCTCCATGCGCAACCCGCGATGCAACCGCACGGAGCCCTACTGCCCCCTGCGACAACATTAGTTTACATATTTTTCCGACCGGATGCTATCTGCTTTTCAAGCAGCGGTCGTGCGTCACTTCCAGGGAATCCCGTGGGAATCCAATTGCTCCTGGGCTGCCGTGAGTCCCAGCCGGGCGGCGTGCACCATGGCGGCTATCGCTTGGTCGTTCCTTCCGAGCTCATCCAAGGTAACGGCGAGGTTGTAGAACGCCTTCGCGTGATGCGGATCGACGCTTGTTGCGCGTTGGTATAGCCCAACGGCGCCCTCACGGTTCCCTTCCGAGTACGAGATGACCCCCAAATTGTAGAAGGCCTCCGCGTTCGTCGGATCGATCTCGGCAGCCTTTTCCAAGATCGCGCGCGCCTCCCGCAAACGCTTCTCCTGTGCGTAGGAAACACCGAGGTTCAAGTACGCATCCGAATAGTCCGGCTTGGGAGGGAATCCCGCGACCACGTATCCCCAAAGCGACGTCGATGATTTCCAGAGGGATGCCTGGGTCACGGTAAGGCTGGCCAGGATCACGGCAACCGCCCCGCAGGATACGGCCATCGCGATGCGACGTCCGCCTCCTGCCCTTTTTAAGGCGGCCGAGATTCCCGCGCCCAGGAGCAGGAAGAGGCTGATGGTGGAAAGGTAGGAGTACCGATCCGCTACAGGCTGCACCCCCGACGACAACCCACCGACCGTCGGAACCAAGAGGAGGAGATACGCCAACCAGGCGAGCAACGCCCCTTTGCGTCCGCGAGTCGCATGGAGAATGCAGATCCCGCTGATCACGACGACAAAGGCCAACCCGGCAATCATCCATCCAAGTCCGACCCTCGGGTAGATGGGCGACAGGTGGATGGGGAGAAGGGTTTTGTAGACGGAAAACGAAAGGGAGTAGAGGGGAAACAGCATCGCCTCGAGGGGGGACAGATGCGCGACCGCGAAGGCCTTCTTCGCCTCGGGAGATAAGGAAAAGGAGAACCAGGTTAGGACCAGAGAGAGGAGAAGGAACGGAGCCTTTTCACGAATGAGCCCAAGGTAGCCCGGTCTGTTCTCTCGTGGCGACGGCCCAAGCCAATCCAGGAGGAGGAGAAGAACGGGAAACGTCACGGCGATGGATTTCGAGAGAACGGCCAACGCGAAGAGGAGGAGCGAGGCGAGGTACCAGCGCCTGGCGGGGGCGGTTCCCCTCATGGATGAATACTTCATGTACGCGAGGACGCCGGGCAAAAAGAAGAACGTGCAGAGGAGGTCCTTTCGATCGGACACCCAGGAGACCGATTCCGCTCTCAGAGGATGGATCGCGAACAGAATGGCTGCAGCCGACATGCCGATCAGGGCCGAGGGACGCGACGCGCGAAGAAGCCTCAGACCAAGCAGGAAGATCCAGACCGCATTGGCGCAATGTAGGAGCACGCTCGTCAGATGATGGCCGCTGGGGCTCATCCCCCACAGGGCGACGTCCAGGGCGTGGCTGAGCAGCGTTATCGGAATGTACGCATAGAAGTACGGGTGGGAGAGGATCCACCAGACCTGGTGAGGCGATAGGGACCGGATCATCGGGTTGGCAAAGACATAGACGTCGTCGTCCCAGTTCACGAACCCGTGACCGAGGGTAGTCGCGAACGCGGCGAACGTCACCGCGGCGATCGCCAAGGCGCACGCAACGGTTTGCGCTCGACTGGAAGGAGCTCTATCCGGTTTAGTTTGGATCACGGCCTACGCAAGTCTTGACGGGAGGGCACCTTACTCGCGGCGGATCGTACTACTTCCGACTCGCCTGAAGCACGACCGCCAGGTCCTTATCGCCGCGCCCCGAGAGATTCACGACGATCCACGCCTGAGCAGGAATCGTGTGGGAGCGCGCCGCGCGCACGAGGTATGCGAGCGCGTGCGAGGATTCGAGCGCGGGGAGGATTCCTTCGGTTCGGGCCAGGAGATCGAACGCGTCGAGCGCCTCCTCGTCCGTAGCGCTTTCGTAGACGACGCGCCCGGCGGCATGGAGAGCGGCGTGCTCGGGTCCGACGGCGGGATAGTCGAGGCCGGCCGATATGGAATGCGTGGGCCGGATCTGCCCCGCGTCATCTTGCAGGACGTGGGTTTTGGTCCCGTGGAGCACCCCGACCGAAGGATCCGCGAAGCGTGCGGCATGCAGCCCGCTCGTGATCCCCTTCCCGCCCGCCTCGACGCCCACCATCCGAACCGAGCGGTCATTCAAAAACGCATGGAACAGCCCGATCGAGTTGCTTCCGCCCCCGACGCACGCCACGAGCAGATCCGGAAGCCTCCCCGCGAGCGCCTGGACTTGCTCCTTGGTCTCACGGCCGATCACCGACTGGAAATCGCGCACCATGGTGGGATAGGGATGCGGTCCAAGCACGGAGCCCAGCAGGTAATGCGTCGTGCGGACCGAGGCGGACCAATCGCGCATGGCCTCGTTGATCGCGTCCTTGAGGGTGCGGCTTCCGGACGCAACCGAGATCACCTCGGCGCCCAGGAGTCGCATGCGCTCCACGTTGGGATGCTGGCGTTCCATATCCAGCTCCCCCATGTAGACCACGCAGGCAAGCCCGAGCCGCGCGCTTGCCGTCGCGGCCGCGACCCCGTGCTGCCCCGCTCCGGTCTCGGCGATGATTCGGGTCTTGCCCATGCGCCGCGCGAGCAGCGCCTGTCCGAGCGCGTTGTTGATCTTGTGCGCCCCGGTGTGGAGTAGATCCTCGCGCTTCAGGAGGACGTGCTTCAGACCCACCGCTTCGCCGAGGCGCGTCGCGTGGGTGAGGGGCGTGGGGCGGCCGGCGAACGTCCTGAGCTCGCGCTCGAGCTCAGTCTGAAAGGCGGGATCACGCCGGGCTTCGTCGTAGGCGCTGGCCAGCTCGAGGACGGGCGTCATGAGGATTTCAGGCACGAAAATACCGCCGAACTCGCCAAACCGGCCGCCTTCTCCGACCGCGACCTCGCGCCGTCCGCTCACGAGCGTTTCGGTCGCATACGATCCGCTTCGCGGATCCGCTCCACGAACGCCTGTACCTTGGCCGGGTCTTTGCGACCCGGCTCCGATTCCAGGCCGCTCGCGGCATCGACCCCGAATGGCCGGACCTCAAGGACAAGG
>Ga0066685_10001118_pt1 | contig 11187 bp, 7 predicted proteins | sample GraSoiAngelo_134_FD_62305 | JGI IMG/M metagenome (GOLD analysis project Ga0066685, IMG submission 62305) | Grasslands soil microbial communities from the Angelo Coastal Reserve, California, USA - 14_0929_05_30cm | ecosystem: Environmental > Terrestrial > Soil > Grasslands | place: USA...
GTCTTCAACGGAGAGATCTACAACTACCAGGACCTGCGGCGCGGCCTCGTGGCCCGCGGGCACACGATCCGCTCCGCCGGCGACACCGAGACCGTACTCCACCTCTACGAGGAGCGCGGCCCCGACTGCGTGTCACCCCTGCGCGGGATGTTCGCCTTCGCCATCTGGGACGCGTCCACGGAGACGCTGCTGCTCGCGCGAGACCGCTTCGGGATCAAGCCGCTGTATGTCGTCACCGCCCCCTGGGGGATCGCGTTCGCCTCGGAACTCAAGGCGCTGCACGCCGCCCGATTGACCTCGCGCGAGCTCGACTGGGAAGCACTCGACACCTATTTCCAGCTGGGCTACATCCCGGCCCCCGCCTCCCCGTTTGCGGACGTGCGCAAGCTCGAGCCCGGGCACACCCTCGTGTGGCGGCGGCAGGGGGACGTCGCCACCCGTCGCTACTGGCAGTTCCCGCTGGACAGCGCGCCCAGCCCTCGCGACCCCGAGGCGTGCGTGCGCGAGTGGCTCGACGGCTCGGTGGCCGCGCATCTGGTGAGCGACGTGCCGGTGGCCGTGTTCCTGAGCGGCGGGCTGGACTCCTCCGCGGTCGCCGCGAGCATGGCGGTCGCGGGGAACGCGCCCCACGCGTTCACGGCTCGCTATTCGGGCTCCGGGGCGACGGCGACGGACGAAACCGATCTGGCCCGCGCCCTGGCGACGCGGTACGGCGCCGAGCTTACGCTTGTCGATATCCGCCCCGACATTCGCAACATCTTCGAGCCGATCGTCGCGGCGCTCGACGAGCCTCACGCCGACGACTCGGCGATCCCCACGTGGCTCCTGTCGCAGGCGGTGGGGAGTCGCTACAAGGTGGCCTTGACCGGCATCGGAGGCGACGAGCTGTTCGCCGGGTACCGGCGACATATCGGCCTCCTCGCCGCGGAGCGGTACGCCAAACTGCCCGCGGGCGTGCGGCGCATCGCTGGCGCCGCGAGCCGGCTGCTCCCCGAGCCGCGGAATGGGACGCTCGGCATCGACCGCCTCAAGCGTTTCCTGCGCTCCGGGAACGGCGCCGTTCCGGATCGGTTCCTGGGGCTGATGAGCCGTCTGTCGAACGGCGAGCGTCTGGCCCTGTACACGCCGAGCCTTCGGGCGCACATCACGGGAGACGCTGCGAGCGCCCGCTTCCGCGAAGTGTTCGCCGCACAAGGTCGCCCCGCCGGACTCGCCGCCGGCCTGTACCTGGATTACATGACGTTTCTCCCCGACGACATCCTCGCGCTCAGCGACCGGCTGGCCATGGCGCATTCCCTCGAGGTGCGCGTCCCCTTCGTCGACCACCTGCTGGTCGAGGCCGTGTTTCCGATTCCCCAACGGGTGAAGATTGGAGCGTGGTGGCGGGGCAAGCGACTGCTGCGACGCGCGCTGCGCCCCCGCCTGCCAGCCCGTCACTTCCGGGCGCCCAAGCGCGGGTTCGTGGGCCCCACGAGCGCCTGGCTCCGGCACGAGCTCGGCGACATGCTGGCGGACGAGCTCTCGCCCGGGCGCCAGCGTCGCCTAGGCTACTTCGAGCCGTCGACCGTGGGGGCCTTGCTCGGGGAGCACCTCACCGGACGCCAGAATCAGGAGCGGATTCTGTGGGCGCTGCTCTGCTTCTCGACTTGGCACCGGTTGTACGCGGAGTGAGCGGCGGGCGCGTTTTCAGAAGGCCGAGCCACTGCAGAGTCTCCACGAGGAACGGCGCCGGATCCCGCCAGCGCCACACCTCGCTGCGGTCACGGCCAGGCGAGACGCGCAGGAAGTCGCGCAGCGCTCGGAGACGCGACCCGCTCCGGTCGTGGCGCAGGCGGAGATACAGGTGGTCGACGTCACCCCAGAACCAGCGACTGCGGACGCCCACACGGTAATCCCCGGTCTGCGGCACGGTCTCCCCCGCCGCGCAGCGGACCAGCAGTGCGGGAAAATCGATTCCGGCGTCGATCGCCAACTGCAGCGAGCCCCAAAACCGGCCGTTCACCTCCATCACCATCTCCCGCCCGGTCGCCAGGTCCCGCTTGCACTCGATCATTGCGACGCCGCTCCAGTCCAGTGCCTCCAGGAGGCGAAGCCCGGGACCGACCAGCCGCTGCTCCAGCGGGATACTTTCGCGGTAGACGCTGACCCCACCGGTGGGCGGCTTTTCCCGCAGGCGGCGATGGGCGAACATCGCGACGGTCCGACCGCGCCATCGCAGCGCGAAGAACCCCTCGCCATCGCCCGAGACCAGACGCTGCAGCAGCACCGGGAACGCGCCCGCCGGTAGGGCGGCCAGCGCGCGGCGACACTCGGCCGCGTCGGCGACCGGCACCACCCCCAGCTTGCGCCGGGTTGCCCCGACCGTGACGACGGAGCGGTGGGGCTTCACGACTGCCGGAAAGGAAGCTTCGGCCACGGCGGCGTCGCACTCCCCAGGCGTCGCGATGATCCGGGTGTCGGGCGCGCCGAAGCCGCACGACCGAGCGAGCTCGAGCACGTGCGCCTTGTTCGAGGCGGCGCGGTAGGTTGCGAGGTCGGGAAACGGCAAGACCACCCCCGCCGGCAGCGTTTCCGGATGCTCCAGCACTGCGCCGAGCGACGGGTCGGTGATCGGCAACAGCAGCCCAACTCGCTCTCGCTGCGCCGCACGACCCACCTCCGCCGCGTATGCGGCCGGATCTTGAAGGGGATCCGTCGCGAGCCGGAGTGGCCGCACCCCACGCGAGACGCCGGCGAGGGACAGCGACGTGGGAGCGGCGACGCTTACGGCATGCCCCGCCCGCACCAGCGAGCGAGCGGCGGCGAGCGCGGCGCGCTCGTTTCCGTCGGTGATCAAGATGTGCATGGTCGTCCTGTAACCCGACGCAACATGCGGGCCGGTCGTCGCTTACCCCTGGGCCCCGAAGGCATAGGGCTCGCGGTATGGCGCCTGCGCCACAGGCGGGGGTTCCCCGCACCGAACCCACCACAGGCCGCTCCGTGGCTTCGGTCTTGCGGTACCAGGCACACACACGGGACGAGGGATGGCGCATGGTCAGTGCGGCGCGGTGGCAACGTGCCCAGCAATACGAGCGCGGCTACTGGGAGTCGCTCGCGACCAATATCGCAGGTGGCACCGTCTCGCAGTTGGACTGGTATCGGTGGCGAGCCGACCAGCTCGTGGATCGGCTCCGCGCCCTCGGCCTCGGGCGCCTGACGGCGGGGCGCGCCCGCGTGTTGGAGGTGGGGAGCGGGCCCGTCGGCATCGTGGGCTTCTTCCCGGCCGCCGAGCGCGTGGCGATCGATCCCCTCGAGTCCTACTACGCCGCCAATCCCACCCTTACGGCGTTGCGCAGCCCGTCAGTCGAATACCGGGGGGGGTCGGTGGAAGCGCTGCCGTTCGAGAGCGGGCGTTTCGATCTCACGATCATCGAGAACTGCATCGACCATGTCCGCGATGTGAGCGCCGGGATGCGTGAGATCAAGCGCGTGCTCAGCCGTACCGGTGCGCTCTACCTCACAGTCAACTGCCGCACCGCCTGGGGCTTCGTGGTGCATCGCGCGCTTTCGCGTCTGCGCGTGGACGCCGGCCATCCTCACACATTCACCCCCCGCCGCGCCGCAGCGCTGCTCCGGGACCACGGCTTCACCCCGCTGCAGTTCGAAGTCGGCTCTTACGCCGTCGCCCGGCGCGAGGATCTCGCCGCTCCCGAGCTGCGAGCCCGCATCAAGGCGGTCCTCGGGGTGAGCGAGTTTCTGGTCAGCGCGGTGGCCCAGCAGAGCCCGGCGCAGTGAGCCCGGCGATGCCCGGCTCCCGACCCCTGCGAATCGCGTTCGTCGGCGCCGGCAACATGGCCGGGCTGCATCTCGGCGCGCTGAAGCGCGTCCCGACACCGCACACCGTCGTGGGCGTCCATGACGTTCGGCCCGAAGCGGTGCACGCCTTCGCCCGGCGCGGCGGCGGCGCGGCTTACGCTTCCCTGCCCCAGCTGCTCTCGGAGGCTCGGCCCGATGTCGTGCACGTCTGTACGCCGGCGGGAATGCACTTCGAGCCCGCCCGGCAGGCGCTGCTCGCCGGGGCGCATGTGTACGTCGAGAAGCCGTTCGTCGAGACCCAGGTCGAAGCGGACACCCTGTTCGCGCTGGCCCGTGAGCGGGGGCTGCTCATGTGCGCCGGACACCAGCTCGTGTGTGATCCGGCGTTCGGCCGGTTGTTGCAGCGCGCCGCGGCCTTGCGGCCCGTCAGCCTCGTAGACAGCTACTTTGCCTTTCGACCTCCGCGGCTCGACCTGGAGCGCTCGGGTCCTCGCGCGCTCGCTGACCAACTGCTCGACATCCTTCCTCATCCGCTGTACACCCTCGTGGCGGCCCTGGAGCGTTTCGGGCCGTCGGGGGCCCCGCTGGAGATCGTCACGGCGACAGCGACGCCAACCGTGCTGCACGCGCTGCTCAGGGCGGGCGAGGTAATCGGCCGTCTCTGCGTGAGCCTCCGCGCCCGTCCGGTCGCCTCGACGCTCACCCTCGCCGGGGCGCACGGAACGCTGAGGACCGATTTCGTGCGTGCGATCGTCCTGGGCGCGGCGAACGAGGGCACGAGCCCCCTCGAAAAGATCGCCAACCCCTTCCTCGAGGCCGGACAGCTCGCGTGGCGGAGCGCGGCGAGCCTCGCCGGACGGTTGATGCGCGGCGCGGACTATCCGGGGCTCGTGGAGCTGCTGGGGGCGTTCTACGCCGCCGTCGTCGCGGGCGAGCGCCCGCCGCTCAGCGTCGAGCATCTGCGTCGCGTCACGACCATCTACGAGCAACTCGCGGCCACGGTCCGCAGCGCCGCCGAGCCGGTGGCCCTCCTTTCGACACCGGCGCCACGTGCGGGCCCTCTCGCGGTGGTCACGGGGGCCGCCGGGTTCTTCGGCCGCGCGATCAGTCGTGAGCTCGCCCGGCGTGGGTTTCGCGTGCGGGGCATCGGCCGGTCGGAGCGGCCCGACGATCCGCACGTGCACGAGTGGGTACGCGCTGACCTAGCGCGGGAGATCCCGGCCGACGCCCTCGCCGGCGCGGGGGTCGTGGTGCACGCCGCAGCCGAAACCGCCGGAGGATTCGAGGCTCACGAGCGCAATACCGTGGGCGTGACACGCCAGGTGCTAGGGGCCATGGCCGCCGCCCGCGTCGACCGGCTGGTGTACGTCAGCAGCCTTTCCGTGCTGCGCCCGCCGCAGCCATTTTGGGAGCGCCAGCACGAAGGGACTCCGCTTGCGGCGCGTCCGGAACGGCTCGGGGCGTACACGTGGGGCAAATGCATCGCCGAGGACCTCGTCGCCGCGGCCGTGGGGCGCCAGGAGATTCACGCCCGGATCATCCGGCCGGCGGCCCTCATCGACTGGCGTCGTCTCGAGCTCCCGGGCCTGATGGGCCGACGCTTGTTCGGCAACTGGCACGTGGCGTGGGGCCGCCCTGGCCTCCCGTTCGCGGTGTGTGAGGTCGGGCAGGCGGGGGCTGCGGTGGCGTGGTGCGCGGAGCATTTCGCGGCAGCGCCCCCAATCGTCAACCTCCTCGACCCGACGGTCCGCACTCGGAGGCAGCTCCTGAAGCTGTTCCGCGACCACGGCTGGCGCGGCCGCGTGATGTGGGTGCCGATCAGTCTGTTGGCCGGCGCCGTGGGGGTGGCGCGTTTCGTGGTCGGCCTCATCCGCCGCGACACGGGCCGCCCCCTCGCCGTGTGGTCTGTTCTCCGATCTCGCCGCTACAATGATGCCGTGGCGGCACAGGTCCTCACGGCCGCGAGCGAGGACCCGCTGCCCCCGAAGCCGCCGGTTCGGGGCGTTGTGAGCCCTCGCGTGAGCCGGGCGTATGGGTGACCCACTGCGCCCGCTGAGCGTGCCGTCGGCCGCCGCAGCGCCACGACGAGCGAGGGCGGCCGGATGGGATCTGCTGCTCGTGAGCCTGGCGGTGTATGTGGCCACGGCGGTGGGGCGAGTGCATCAGCTCTTCCCGGTGCTGCTCCTGCTCAAACCCGCGCTCCTGTCCGCCGTGCTCGCCATCGGCCTGTTCTTGCTCCAGCAGTCGGGCCAGCGCCGCATGAGTCTCCTCCGCTCGTCCACGACGGCCTGCTTGGTCGGGCTGCTGGTGTGGAGCGCGGTGTCCGTCCCCGCGGCGCTGAACCAGGGAATCGCCTTCCACTCCTGGACGGATTTCGTCAGGACCATTGTGATGTGTCTCGTGCTCGCCGGCGGCCTGCGCGGCGATCGCGATGTCGAGCGAGTGATCCTCGTCTACTTCGGCGTGACCGTCGTGTACACGGCCATGGTGCTGTCACAGTTCCAGCTCGGCGCCGACAGCTGGCGCCTGGGCCGCCTGTACTACTACGACTCGAACGATCTCGCGACGTTGATCGCCACCGCGATGCCCCTCGGGCTGTACTTCGTGCTCGCGCGGCGCCACCCCGTGGTGCGGGGGCTCGCGGCCGTCGGGCTCGCCGTGTTGGTGGTGGGACTGGTTCGCTCGGGCTCTCGGGGAGGCTTCGTCGCCCTCCTCGCCGTTGCGGCGTTCGTCCTGGTCGGCTTCACGACGATACCGGCGCGAGCGAGGTTGGTGGGACTCGTCGTGATCCTCGGCGTCGCCGGCACCAGCGCCAGCGACCGGTACTGGTCTCAAATGCAAACGATTCTCCATCCTCATCAAGACTACAATTCGACATCCGAGGCGGGGCGTCTGAAGATCTGGGAGCGCGGCCTCGGTTACATGGTGGAGCGCCCCGTGTTCGGCGTCGGGATGCTCAACTTCGCCGTGGCCGAGGGAACCATCTCACCCTTGGCCAAGCTCCAGGAGCGTGGCATCGGCGTCGTTTGGCTGGCGGCCCATAACAGCTTCATTCAGGTGGGTACCGAGCTCGGGGTGCCGGGCTTGCTGCTCTTGGTCGGGGTCATCGCCACGGCGTTCCGATCCCTGCGTCGCGTGGTGCGACACCCTCCCCGGGCGAGTCCCTCCGGCGGTGATGTGGCGCGACTCGCGCAGAGCCTCATGGCGGCGCTCGTCGGGTTCACCGTCGGGGCCTTCTTCCTCTCGTTGGCGTACTCGGACATGCTGTATACGCTCGCGGCGCTGGCCATCGCGCTGACCAAGGGCGTTCCCCGTGAGGGACCGCCGAGCCGGCAACCGCCGCGCTACGCCCCGGCCTGACGAGGGCGCGTCCGATGACTGCGCGACCGCGTCTGCTGTTCCTCGCCCAGTGCTTCCCGTACCCGCCCCACAGCGGCGTGGCCTCGCGCACATTTAACATCCTGCAGCAGCTGCAGGTCGCGTACGACGTCGACCTCGTGGCGTTCTCCCGGGCCAACCACCAAGCCGATCGATTCGCGCGGGAAGCGGCGTGGCAGGGGTTGCAGCAGGTGGTCGCCCACGTCGCCGAGCCGACTCCGATTCCCAACGAGCGCTTCGCGCTCCGCAAACTCTGGGACCACGCCTGCAGCGTCATCAGTGGGCGCGCCTACACCTATTACGAATTCCAGAGCCGCCCGTTCGCCGACCACCTCCGGGCCGCCCTCCGCGCGCGCCCTCCGGACCTCGTGCACCTCGACAGTCTGGATCTCCACGGCTGGCTCCCCGAGTTACCGGCCGTGCCGATTGCCTGCACCCATCACAGCATCGAGTCCGAGCTGCTCCGGCTGCGCGCGTCCTGGCTCACGCCCGCCGTCCGGCGGCGCTATGTGCTCCTCCAGGCGGACCGCCTCGAGCGCGTCGAGCGGGAGCTGTGTCCTCGGCTCACCCTCAACGTCATGATGTCGGAGGTCGATGCCCAGCGACTCCGCGCGCTGGCCCCCGGCGCCGCCACGGTCGTCGTGCCGAACGGCGCCGACACGGAGTACTTCCAGCCCAACGGCGCCGAGTCCGTCGCCGGGCGCGTGGTGTTCGTGGGCCCCACGTACAGCTATCCCAACCGCGACGCCGTGGAGTTCTTGCTGCAGGAGATCTGGCCCCGGGTGCGCGGGGCGGACCGCTCCGCCTCCTTGCGGCTGATCGGCCGCAACGCCCCGGAGGACCGGGCGCGATACGACGCCGAGCCCGGCGTGACCAGCCTGGGCTACCTCCCCGACATCCGGCCTCGGCTCGCGGAGGCTCGCTGTTGCGTCGTGCCGATCCGCATCGGCGGAGGCACACGCCTCAAGATCCTCGACGCCTGGGCAATGGGGAAAGCGGTCGTGTCTACGTCGATCGGCTGTGAGGGCCTCGACGCCGTGGATGGAGAGAACATCCTTATCCGGGATACCCCGGATGCGATCGCCGACGCCCTCCTGCAAGTCCTGCGCGATGCCCGCCTGTGTGCTCACCTCGGTCGCAACGCGCGACGGCTGGCGACCGAGACGTACAGCTGGAGCGTCGTCGGCCAACGGATTCGCTCGGCCTACGACGCGCTGCTCGGCCGGCCACGCGCCGTCCGCTAGGCCTCGAGCGCAGCCCAGGCAGTCACCGCCTCACGGACCCGGCCACCAGTCGGTGCGGATCTGCACGCCGGCGAAGTACCAGGCAAGGCCGGTGTCGGCCGCGCCCGCTTGGCCGTTGTTGCCCATCCCGAAGCGCGTCAGCATCGTCGGATCGACACAGAAGCCGTACCCGGCCGCGTAAAACGACGCCAGCGTCCAGTTGTCGCGCCCGTGAAAGCTCAGGTTCCCCGACGCGCCGTAGTCCTCCTGGCGGAACTCGGCGTCCCCGAAGATCTGCGTCCCCGTCGCGTCGTACACCCGCGGATGCACCTGAATGTGCGTGGGATCCACGAAGTGCACGTAGTACTCGAAGCGATACCACACCCCGTGGCTCAACGTCGCGTTCGTCGGCCCCCAGTGCCCGATCGGGTAGGTGAAGCCGCAGCCGTACATGCTGATCACGAACTGCCACCCGGTGCTGCTACTCGTCTTGCGCATGAAGGTGAGGTTCGAGTAGCCCCAGGTGTCGACCGTGACGATGTGATCGCCGTTGGGCGAGGTGTCATCGTTGCGCATGTAGAAGCGCACGTAGAAGTCCGTCGAGGGCGGGAGCACCCTGTTCTGCTGCACGTTGGCCGCGTAGGTCGGCCCGCGTTGCAGCACCTTCAGCGCGTTGCGCCCGCCGGGCCCGTTGATGCTCGCCCCCGAGACGACCGACAGCAGCTGCGCGCCCGCAGGGTCGTGGTTCCATTCCCAGTAGTTCTTCCAACGACCGCCGTCCGTCACGGCGCGGCGGGACCTGCCGGTGTCGCTGCTCCAGTCGCTCTCGAAGACCACACCATACTTGGCCTCCGCCGGCGCCAGACAGGCGGTCGCGCGGATCATCGCGGCGGCCAGACCCAGCAGCACCACGGCCCCAAACAGCGTCAGGCTCCGTCGAGTCGAAGAGGACACGGCAGGGATCTGCGATGCAAGCCCCGTGCACTCGCGACCATCATTCGGCGTCCATTCGGGCGCTGGGCGACTCGTTGCGCGCATGCCACAACACCGGGGCGCGGGACCGAACGGCCCCCTCGTTGCGCCGCAGTGGCGCGCTGTTTGCGATCCGATCCCTCAAAGCACGGCCGACGGTCGCGGTCGTCCTGGGCAGGGGGTGGCGCGGATGCGGATCGTAACCAACACGAAGTGGTTTGAAGGGCGAGCGATGAACGGCGCGCCCGTTGAGACGCGATACATCTCGCGGAGCGCTCTTTCCGGCGGGATTCGAGAGTTCCTCCGACTGCGTTCGTGGGATGCTGCCGTCCTCAACGTCGCGCCACATGACGTGTTCGCGTTCTGCCTTCTCAAGCGGCTGTTCCCGTCGAGTCGGCTCAGGATCGTTTGCGTAGATCTGGTGCTCCCGCCACCGCGGAATGTCCTTGAATGGGCAAAAGCTCGATTGGTGCGGTGGCTGTTGCGCGCGGTCGACCTGTTCGTCTTCTACTGCAGGGACACCGCTCGCCTCCGCGTGATCTACGGCTTGCCGGCAGAGAAGATCCGTTACGTTCCCTTCAAGGTGAACGACTATCAGGAGATCCTCACCACGCCCACTTCTGACGCAGGCTACGTCCTCTCGTGCGGCCGCTCATACCGCGATTACGTGACGCTCTGCAAGGCACTGGAGGGCTTGCCGTATTCCGCCCGCATCCTCGTCACCCCGGACGAGCTCGCGGGGAACGGGAGCGAACTTGACCTGCGGTCGGTACCCGCCAATATCACCGTCGTCACGGACGACGGCTCTTCCCGGTCGTGGAGAGAGTGGATCGCCCACGCGAAACTCGTCGTGCTTCCCATCTCGCCCGATGTCTTGGCTCCGGCGGGCATCAGCACCTACCTCGTCGCTATGGCGTTGGGCAAGTGCGTGATCATTTCAGATAGCCCCGCCACCCGTGGGATTTTGAAAGATGGGGAGCAGGCCGTGGTCGTCCCCCCTGCAGACCCAGCGCTCTTGAGAGCCGCCGTGGTGAAGGCGAGCGAGGACGCTGATCACCGGGCACGCATCGCGCAGGCCGGTCGAGAGTATGCCTTGTCGCTGCGCGATGAGGATCGCCTGGCGGACGACATCGTGCATGAGGTCACGAGGGCCATCGGTCGAGAGCGACGCCAGCCTGGCAGGCTGGCGTCGCTCCCTGAATCATGATGCTTTGAGCGCCTTCAACTAGTTACTCGGGCGCAGCACCGGTCACGGGCCCGGCCAGCGGTCGGTACGAAGCTGGACGCCCGTGAAGTACCAGGGGAGGCCGGTGTCGGCCGCGCCCGCTTGCCCGTTGTTGCCCATCCCGAAGTGCGTCAGCATCGTCGGATCGACACAGAAGCTGTGCCCCGCCGCGTAAAACGACGCCAGCGTCCAGTCGTCGCGCCCGCCAAAGCTCAGGCTGCCCGACGCCCCGTAGTCCTCCTGGCGGAACTCGGCATCCCCGAAGATCTGCGTCCCACTCGCGTCGTACACCCGCGGATGCACCTGGATGTGCGTGGCATCCACGAAGTGCACGTAGTACTCGAAGCGGTACCACACCCCGTGGCTCAACGTCGCGTTCGTCGGCCCCCAGTGCCCGATCGGGTAGGTGAAGCCGCAGCCGTACATGCTGATCACGAACTGCCACGCCGTGTTGCTACTCGTCTTGCGCATGAAGGTGAGGTTCGAGTAGCCCCAGGTGTCGACCGTGACGATGTGATCGCCGTTGGGCGAGGTGTCGTCGTTGCGCATGTAGAAGCGCACGTAGAAGTCCGTCGAGGGCGGCAGCACGTTGTC
>Ga0066685_10001120_pt1 | contig 11172 bp, 12 predicted proteins | sample GraSoiAngelo_134_FD_62305 | JGI IMG/M metagenome (GOLD analysis project Ga0066685, IMG submission 62305) | Grasslands soil microbial communities from the Angelo Coastal Reserve, California, USA - 14_0929_05_30cm | ecosystem: Environmental > Terrestrial > Soil > Grasslands | place: USA...
GGATTCCTCTGCGAAAGAGGATTTTACGTGATGAAGGAGAAACATGAGAGGGGCCTGTGGTGCGGGCGGCGGCCCCTATGGAGGGGTCCAACGTGGAGAGAGCGGCGTTTAGGTATGCTTGAGGATGGCGGCCCTGCGCAGATTGTAGATGGTAGCGAACGCGAAGACGTCGGCGGCGACATAAGACAAGCAGGGCGAGCGGGCACGTGCGAGGCCGTAGAGACGTTTCATCGCGCTGAACACCGCTTCCACCGGCGCTCGCCGCCGCGCCACCAGTTCGTTCCAGCGCGCTCGCCAGCCGATGATCTTGCGCTGATGCTTGTCGGCGCGATGCATGATGCGGTCCTTGATGCCGAGCGCTTTGAGCCGCGCGCGACGTGCCTTGAGTGGATAGGCGCGATCGCCGTAGACGGCGCGTTCATCACCGCAGATGAGATCGTCAGCGACTTCGCTTTCATAGACGCGCGCCGAGGTGACGACCAGGCGTCGCACCAGGCCCGAGCCCTGGTCGACCCCGACATGCGCCTTGTAACCCAGCACAGTCTTGCCGCCGCGGCCGGTCCAACCAGCGTCGGGCTCCTGCGGATTGATCGCACCGCGTCCGGCCGCCATCGGCGGCGCTTGTCGCTGTGCGCGGATGATGGAGGCATCCATCATCGTGCCTGCCCGCAGCACCAGCCCTTGCGCCTCGAGCTGCGCAATCACCAGCGTAAAACATTGCTCCAGCACGCCTGCCTTCGCCGCATCGTGGCGAAAGCGCAGGATCGTGGTTTCGTCCGGCGTGCGCTCCTCCAGCGAAAATCCGCAAAACACGCGGAACGACAAACGGTCGAGCAGCGCCTCCTCGAGACCGGGATCGGAGAGGTCGTAAAGCCGCTGCAGATAGAGCGCTTTGAGCATGGCCAAGGCCTCATAGGGCGGACGACCCGCCGTCCCGGGCCGAACGCGCTGCGCCAATGGCTCCAACACCGACCAATCGATCTGTCGATCGATCTCTTCGAGCTTCTTGTTCGATCCAAGCCGCGCATCGGCAAATGCGCTGGCAAAGCCAATCTGCTTGCTCATCCGTCGCTCCTCCCAATGCGACGACGGAATCACCGAATCACGTTCATTCCAAGAAGAATTTCGCAGGGGAATCCGCAAGCGGGGAATTCCAGAGGCGTGACCATGGGTGCCCGCTTTGGCGCGGACGACATGTGCTCATGAATCGGTTTCTGTAGTTCGACATGCCTGGAATCGATAACAGCAGGCAATTCGTATCGCTGAAGATCGCGGTACTCACGATTTCTGACTCGCGCGCACTGGAAGGCGACAAATCCGGTGCGACATTGGTCGAGCGCATCGAAAAGGCGGGCCATTCCCTCGCCAGCCGCGCGATCGTCACTGATGACGTCGGCAACATCCGTGCGCAGGTCAACCAATGGATAGCCGATCCTGCAATCGACGTGATCATCACAACCGGCGGGACCGGGTTCACCGGACGGGACGTAACACCGGAAGCGATCGAGCCGTTGTTCGAGAAGCGCATGGATGGTTTCGCGACGATGTTCTTGCTGGTGAGCCAGGCCAAGATCGGCACCTCGGCGATCCAGACCCGCGCAACTGCAGGCGTTGCCGGCAGCACCTATGTGTTCTGCCTGCCGGGCTCGCCCGGCGCCTGCCGCGACGCCTGGGACGAGATCCTGGTACACCAGCTCGACTACCGCTACCGGCCCTGTAATTTCGTCGAGATCATGCCGCGGCTTGACGAGCACTTGCGCCGCGCCAAGGCGAAGGGCGCAACCGTCTAGCGCAGCTCCAGCTCCCACGTTTCGGCGTCGAGCTGCTTGCCGAACATGTCGTGCTTCCATTGATCAACGAGCTTGAAACCCGCTGCCTCGTAAATCCGGCGCGCGGCGGTAAGCACGGTATGGGTCCACAGCGTGACCTTGCGGTACTGCGCCTCGCGCGCAAAACGCAAGGACTCATCGACCAGTCGGGCGCCGATCCCGAGGCCGCGCGCTTTCGGCTCGACCAATAGAAGGCGCAGCCGTGCGACTTCATCCGTCTCGCGCACCAGTAGGACCGATCCCACATTCTCGCCCTGCTGATCGGCGATCCAGCAACGCTCGCGCCTCGGATCTTGGTTGCGGACGAAGGCTGCAACGATTTCCGCGATGAGAGCTTCGAGGCGCTCGTCCCAGCCGTATTCCTCCGCGTAAAGCGTGCCATGGCGAGCCACGATCCAGCCCATGTCGCCGGCGCGTGGAGCCCGCAGCAGGTAGGGCACTGGCGGCGCGGGTTCCTCGCACAGGGAGATTTCGATAGTGCGCATCGCGGCGACCACCCGCTCCTGATCCGGAACGGACAACGCGCCGAGCATCGCGCCGACTTGTTCTTGTGAATGCTGCTCGAGCGGCGCGAATGCCATGCGGCCTTTTGCGGTGAGAGATAGCAGAGCTTGCCGCCGATCATGGGGCAAAGCGGTTTTGACGAGGAGGCCACGCTTGTCGAAGTCCCGCAGGATCCGACTGAGATAGCCATGATCGAGACCGAGCTCGGCGGCGATCTCGGTTGCAGTTGATTTGGGACGGCGCGCCAGCTCGTAGAGCACGCGCGCCTGCGTGAGCGAGTAGGGGCTTCCTAGAAAGCCATCCTCCAGCACGCCGATGCGGCGTGTGTAGAGCCGATTGAAGCGGCGGACCGCGCCGACGCGATCATCGAAATTATGGGCGGGTGTCTCTGCCATGGGAGGGTGCGGAACTTTAGGTTGACAGAGTCAACTAAAATGTTGACGGGATCAAGTAATTTCAAACTGCGGCGGTTCGCAGCCGTACGAGGCGGCGGCGGCCCAGGCGGCGCAGCAGATCGCGCTCCGGGTCCTCGACGTCGCGGTGGCCGCCCACCGCGTCGTATAACGTGCGGGCGATCACCAGCCCTTGGCCGGGACCGAGGCTTATACCAAGCGCGGTCCCCAGCAACGCCATGGCTTCGAGCACGCCGGCGCGGAAGGTGTCCGCGCGGAATACGGCCGCATAGCCGTGGCGACGACGCTCAGCGTTCTCCATAAAACGCCTGCTCTCCTCGACCCAACTCGGCTCAAGGACGACGCCGGGGCAGAGAAAAAGGAGCCAGAGGGCGCGCGCTGCTTCGGCCCCTTGCCTCAAGCGCGCGCCATGCGATTTTGTCGATTCCAATACACGACACCCCGCGCCGTCGGCGATCGCGGCGGTCGCGTCGCGCGAGCCGCCGTCGGCAACGATCACCTCGCGCACAAGGCCGGCAACCGCCCCGGCAACCAGCGCCGACAGCGTCGGCAAGAGTGCGCGCTCGCTGTTGTGCGTGCCGATCACCACGCTGAGCATGAGCCCATGTTCCCGACGCGCGTCCTTGACCCCATCCCCGTCCTTATCGCCCTGGCCGCGCGGAGAAAAAAGAGGTGGTCCTACTCCGCCGGAGAGCGATCGTGGAGTCCAGAGCCGCTGGCACTTTCTCGTGGCGACCCGGATACGGGTCGCGAGACTTGCGCGCCGTCCCCTGGTACCATTATGTTCTTGTTTCGTTCGCAAGGTAACGCTAGGATTAACCCCATGGCTCGCTCACATGCAGCCGTCAGACGCCCGCCGGCGCCCTCCTGGCCCCAGCCCCGCACGCCGGCGGGCGGCGGCTCTGCACCCCGGTCGGGACATATTCCAGGCCGTCCCGCCGCCGTGGAGCTGGCAGCGCCAACCGACGCGGAGGTCGCCGTCGAGGCCGCCCGTCGGCGCGGTCGCGGCGCGCAGTCGAACGCCTCCGGCCGCTACGAGCCGCTCGCGCGCGTTGCTTTCGATGACGGCTGGCAAAGCTTCGACGAGTTGCCGCCTTTCAAAACCACGGTGACCTTCGATTCGACGCGCAAAATCATCACCCGGAACGATTCACCGGATGTTTCTTTCGATCGATCAATCAACCCTTATCGCGGCTGCGAACACGGCTGCATCTACTGCTTCGCGCGGCCCACCCATGCTTATCTCGGCCTCTCGCCGGGGCTCGATTTCGAAACCAAGCTCTTCGCCAAGCCCGACGCGGCGAAGTTGCTCGAACGCGAGTTGTCGGCCCCCGGCTACGTCCCGCGCACCATCGCCATCGGCACCAACACCGATCCCTACCAGCCGATCGAGCGTGAGCATCAGATTATGCGCCGCATCCTTGAAGTGCTCGATCGCTGCGGGCATCCCGTTGGTATCGTGACGAAATCGGCCCTGGTGCTGCGCGACCTCGACATCCTCGCCCGCATGGCACAGCGCGACCTCGTCAAGGTCGCACTGTCGGTGACGACCCTGGATACTCGCCTCGCGCGCGTGATGGAGCCGCGCGCGGCGACACCTCCGCGACGGCTCCAGGCGCTGCGCCAACTCACGGCGGCCGGCGTGCCAAGCTCGGTGATGGTGGCGCCCGTCATCCCTGCTCTCAACGATGCCGAGATCGAGCGCATCCTGGATGCTGCCGCAGCCGTCGGCGTGCGTGAGGCCGGCTATGTGTTGCTGCGGCTCCCGCTCGAGGTGCGCGATCTTTTCAGGGAATGGCTGATGGCCAATTTTCCCGACCGTTATCGCCACGTCTTTAAGCTGATCCGCGAAAGCCGCGGCGGTAAAGATTACGATTCGAGCTGGAATACGCGCATGACGGGAACCGGCCCGGTTGCCTGGATGATCGGGCGCCGTTTCGAACTGGCCTGTGAGAAGCTCGGCTTCAATAAAACGCGCATGCGGCTGACGACAGACCATTTCTGTCCACCTTGGCGGGCTGCGGAGCAGCTGAGTTTGTTCTGATTTTTCCCGCGTCGTCGCCCGCAAGCGGGAAAAACGACGTGGAGCGTACTCCACAGCGGCGAATGCGGCACGGTTGACTTGCACGCTGCGGCGCGCACCATCGCGCCATGACTCGTCCGCCCTCGCCCCGCCCAGGCGCTAGTCGTACCGTTCGCGTGGTGCGGCTGCCGCTGGGAGATGACGACATCCGCCCCACCTTCCGCCGCGAGCGCGCGGCGCTCAAACGCGGTGTGTGGCCGATCGCGGGTTGCGACGAAGCGGGCAGGGGGCCGCTCGCCGGTCCTGTCGTTGCCGCCGCGGTCGTGCTCGATCCCCAGCGCGTGCCGCGCGGACTTGATGACTCCAAAAAGCTCGATCCGCAAACGCGCGAAAAGCTGCACGCGAAAATTTGCGCAAGCGCGCAGGTCGCGGTTGCCATTGCGCCGCCATGGCGCATCGACCGCGACAATATCCTGCGGGCGTCGCTGTGGGCGCTCGCTCGTGCCGTCGCATGCCTGCCGGTTCGGCCGCAGCTCGTATTTGTCGATGGACGCGACCGCATCGATGCCGGCTGCGACTGCCAAGCCGTAATCAGCGGGGATGCCATTCTCTCCTCGATCGCCGCTGCCTCCATCGTCGCAAAAGTCACGCGCGACCGGCTCATGACGCGATTGGGTCTGCTTTATCCCGGCTACGGGTTCGAGCACCACAAAGGCTATAGCGTGCCCGAACATTTCGAGGCGCTCGCGCGGCTCGGCCCCACCATCCACCACCGCCGCTCTTTCGCCCCGGTCGCCGCCGCTTATGGCGACGTCGTCACCGCCGATCTGGCGACCGGTGAGATCGAGGAAGGTGCGCTGCCTCTTTGAGCCACGCCCGCCTTACCTCTGCCGGGCGCCTAAAGTAACGTCCGGCTGATGCTTTACGTTTCCATCTTTGTCGAGCTGTTGCGCTCGCGTCCGTCACTGGCCGTCTGGCTCGCGGCGCTGGCGCAGGCGCTGTTGTGGCTGCTGGTCCCCGCCCTGTTTTATGCGGGCCCGCCGGGCGACGTGCCCGATGTGCTCGCCGTCGGGCATGAATTCCAACTCGGCACGTATCTCGGTCCTCCGCTCGCCTTCTGGCTTGCCGAACTCGCCTTCGATCTCGCCGGCCGCAGCATGATCGGCGTCTACCTGCTTTCGCAGATCTGCGTGATCGTGACCTATTGGGCAGTCTTTGCACTCGCGCGCTCGATCGTCGGTGCGCAGCACGCGGCGCTCGCGGTCTTGTTGATGGTGGGCATTGCCGCCTTCACGGTGCCGACGCCGGACTTCGGGCCGGTCGTCCTCACCATGCCGCTGTGGGCGATCATCCTGCTGCATTACTGGCGCGCCGTGGGCGAGGGCCGGCGGGGCTATTGGCTGCCGCTGGCCATCGAGATCGGGCTGCTTTTGCTCACGACCTATGTCGGGTTGATCCTAGTCGGCTTGCTCGTGCTGTTCACGGTTGCAAACCGCCACGCGCGTGCGGCGCTCAAGTCTTATGACCCGCTGATCAGCGCGCTTGTGGTTGCAATGGTCATCGGGCCGCACCTCGTCTGGGTCGCGGATTGGGGAGAGGGTTTGGGGCCGATGCTGTTGCGCCTGCGCAGGCCGGAGGCCGTGGCCGGCAACTTCATCGCCTGGGCCCGACAAATCGCGCTGATCTTCGCGGCGCACGCCGGTCTCATCGTGCTGGTTGCGCTGGTGGCGGGATGGCCATGGCCGCGGCATGACCCCGCGCCGGTGATTGTGCGGCCGGCGGTCGATCCTCTCGCCCGGCAGTTCGTCTACTTTTTCGCGCTGGCGCCGGCCTTCGCCGGAACGTTCATGGCCGTGCTCATTGGAGGATCGATGCCGGTCGGCGGCATCGCGCCCCTGGTCATCCTATCCGGCCTTCTCGTCATCGTGGTCGCAGGCGATGGCATCGAGTTCAGCCGTCAGCACGTCGTCATTGCCGCCTGGTTCGGCCTGCTGATCATTCCCCCTATCATGACGATCGCCGCGCTTGTCGTCCTGCCGTGGCTTAACATCGACCTGAAAGTGACGTATCCGGCTCAGGCGATGGCACGTTTCTTTTCCGAAAGCTTCGAGCGGCGCACCAACGCGCCGCTTCGCATCGTCACAGGCGACCCGCGCACTGCAGCGCTCATTGCGCTCGGCGCGCCGAGTCGCCCGAGCGTTTTCCTCAGTGCAACTCCCGAGCGTTCGCCGTGGGTGAAGCCCGATGCCATCAGGACCGAGGGTGCCATTGTCGTTTGGCCGACGACCGATACCGCGGGGACACCGCCGGCCGAGATCAAGGAGCACTTCCCGGAGCTCGTGCCAGAGGTTCCGCGGGCATTCGAACGTTCGGTGCAAGGCCGGCTGCCGCTTCTGCGAATCGGTTGGGGAGTGATTCGTCCGCAGGGCCAGGCGGTACCCTCAGCCGCAGCCGGCGAGCAGAAGCCGTGAGCGCGTGGGTGTCCTACGCTACCCACTCCGAGCCTCCTCTTCAGTACAGATTCCAGTATTGAGGTCGGTAGATCGTCTGCCTCGGTGGGGGCGACGCAGCCGACTCGTCCGCGGGGTCGGGCGCATTAGCCCATGTCGTGATCGCCAGGACGGTCAGCGCGAGCGCAAGCGCCATTCCGAAGGCAGATGCGAGCGTCTCTCGTTTGCGTGCCATGTCCACCTCCTTGCCGTAGATGGATGTCGCTAGGCCGCACTCTAGAAGAGCGATCGGCAATGATATGTGAGCCGCGTCACATTCACTCGAAAACATAAGGCCTGCGCGGACCGGAGCCGAAAGGACGCAACTATGATCATTGGTAGCCGTCGTCTTCGCGTACTTTGCCGCGGAAGAGCCCATCGACGAACAGGATGTGGCAAAAAATAATCGATGACAGCACCAGCGTGCCATGCTGGGGCTGCCGCCAAGATCAACGCCTTGGGCCGCAATCTCTCGCCAGTGGACAAATCGTCGATGCCTGCGGCTTCGGCTGGGTTTGCGGCTGCTTCCTCGCTACTCTGATGCGGCTTCGAACCTGCTTTGTCGGGCTTAGTCCCTGCGGATCGGGTGAGCGCTCGACGGGTCGGAAAGTTAAATGACCGATGCAACGAAGGCTGTACGCGAGCGATCACCTCTCGATCGCTATTTCGGCTTGCGCGAGAGCGGCAGCGACGTGCGCACCGAATTCATCGCTGGCGTCACGACCTTCCTCACCATGGTCTATATCGTGTTTGTCAACCCGCAAATCCTTTCCAATGCCGGGATGGACAAAGGCGCGGTGTTCGTGGCGACCTGCATCGCGGCTGCCGTCTCGACGCTGGTGATGGCGTTCTACGCCAATTATCCGATTGCGCTCGCGCCGGGCATGGGGCTCAATGCGTTCTTCGCCTTCACCGTGGTGCTCGAGCACAAATACAGCTGGCAGCAGGCGCTCGCCGGCGTGTTCTGTTCCGGGGCGATCTTCTTTCTGATCTCGATCTTCAACATCCGTGAATACATCATCAATTCAATCCCCAAGAATCTCAAACTGGCGATCTCCGCCGGCGTCGGGCTCTTTCTTGGCATCATCGCGCTCGAGGAAGCCAAGATCGTGGTGGCAAATCCGGCGACGCTGGTGACGCTCGGCGATCTCAAACAATGGCCGGCGATCCTCTGCCTCTTAGGCTTCACCGTGATCGTTGCGCTTAACTACCGCAGGATCATCGGCGCCACTCTGATCGGGATCCTCGTGGTGACGCTCTTCGGGCTACCACTGGGACTTGCCGAGTTCGCTGGAGTCATGTCGACGCCGCCTTCGCTGGCGCCGACTTTTCTCCAACTCGACTTTTCCCGCATCTTGGAACTGACCTTCATCATCATCGTATTCAGCTTTCTGATGGTCGACGTCTTCGACAATGCCGGGACGCTGATCGGCGTCGCCCACCGCGCCGGACTCCTCGATGCGCAGGGCAATTTGCCGCGCATGAAGCAGGCGCTGCTCGCCGACAGTTTCGCCGCCATGTTCGGCGCTTTGATCGGTACATCGACGACAACGAGCTACATCGAGAGCGCGGCCGGCGTTTCTGCGGGCGGCCGCACCGGCCTGACCGCCGTGTGTTCGTCGCGCTATTCTTTCTCCTGGCTCTGTTCTTTTCTCCGCTTGCCGGAATGATTCCGGCCTACGCCTCGGCGGCGGCGCTGCTCTATGTGGCGTGCGTAATGACGCGCGGGCTTGCTGAGATCGAATGGGAGGACATCACGGAATATGCGCCGGCAGTGGTGGCTGCCGTTACCATGCCGCTCACCTATTCGATCGCTACCGGCATCGGGCTCGGCTTCATTACGTACGCCTTGGCCAAGCTGATCGCCGGCAAATTCGGCGAGGCGAAACCGACCGTGGTGATCCTGGCCGTGATCTTCGCGATAAAATTCGCTCTACCTGGATGAGTCGAAGCGTAATCGCTGGGCCGATCTAATCGATCACAGCCACCGCGTTGATCTCGACCAGACACCGGGGATCCGTGGCAAGCCGCACCACCTGTACCGTGGTTGTGGCGGGCTTGACCTCCCGGAAATATTCGCCCCAGACCCGGTTGAGCGCATCTTGGTCCGAGAGGTCGGTGACGAAGCGGTCGGCAGTGACGACGTCGCCAAAGGTCGCCCCCACCGCCTCGAGGCCACGCTTTAAATTCTCGAGCGCGGCGCGCGCCTGCCCCTCCATCTCGCGCGGCATCGCGTCAAACTCCTCGCGCCGGTGCGGGTGGTGGTGATAGACCGGTGCCGCAGTGACCCCGGCGAGATAGACGGTCGTGCCGCCCTTGACTTTGATCGCGGGCGCATAAGGCATCCACATGTCTGGTGCGTCGGGCCAGTGTACGTGCTCGATGGTCTTTGTCATGCCGCGCTCCCGTCGCTGGTTGCGGAGCGATTCGCCGCTAGTGCTTTCTTGATTGCCAGAAAATCTCTCCACGCCAGTCGCTTCTGCAATGGCTGGCGCAGGAGATAAGCGGGATGCAGCGTCGCTATCGCGCGGATCTCGCGCGTGCCGGTGTGAAATGGGAACCACCGCCCGCGGGTCTTGATGATACCTTCTTTGCTGTTGAGCAGCGTCTGAGTCGACGGATTGCCGAGACAGACCAAGATGTCGGGATCAGCGAGTTCGATCTGGCGCAGCGTGAACGGCAGACAGATCGCCGACTCCTGCGGCGTCGGCGTGCGATTGCCCGGCGGACGCCACGGCACGATGTTGGCGATATAGGCCGAGCTGCGGTCAAGACCGATTGCCGCGATCATACGGTCGAGCAGTTTGCCCGACCGGCCGACGAACGGCAGTCCCTCGATATCCTCGTCGCGTCCGGGCGCCTCGCCCACGAACATCACGCGGGCTCGCGGATCGCCATCGGCGAATACGAGCTGGGTCGCCGTGGTGCGCAATGCGCAACCTTCGAAGCGCTCGAGGATTGCACGCAACTCCTCGAGAGTGGCGGCACGTTTCGCCGCCTCGCGGGCCGCTAGGACGGCCGCCTCGGGCGATGGCGGAGGCGCGATGCGGCCCTTAAGCTCGCGTTCTCGAGGCGGAAACGGGCGGGCGGGGGTTCGCTCCTCGGCTCTTGGCGCGGCGTCCTTGGCGCGCATGGCCGGCGCGGCTGTTGCATCATCGCCGGCGAACCGATCGGTCGGCGTCTCCTCGAGAAGCACATCGACGCCCGCCTCCCGATAGAAGGCGAGAAGCTCGCGAGCGGCTTGGTGGCGCGGCGTGGTCAATCCGTGCTCCTGGTGTCGGCCCAAGCCGACGACGGGAGCAACAATGCCTCCTGTGGGGCTCCAGTAAAAGGGGTAGACCAGCAAGCGTTCGTTGTTACAGTCGCCCCGTGCTCGTAACGAGTGCGCGCGCTTGGAGAAGCCCATGAGCGCAGAGGAGCTGCCCGCCCGCGAGGCGATGGAGTTCGATGTGGTGATCGTTGGCGCCGGGCCGGCCGGGCTCGCCGCCGCGATCCGACTCAAGCAGCTTTCGCCGGATTTCACGGTGGTCGTCGTCGAAAAAGGCTCGGAAGTCGGCGCGCATATACTCTCGGGCGCGGCGATCGATCCGGTTGGCCTCGACCAGCTGCTGCCGGACTGGCGCAGCGAAGAGTCCCCGATCAAGACGAAGGCGAGCGATGATCGCTTCTACTGGCTGTCGGCCTCGCGCGCACTGCGTTTGCCCAGTGTCATGCTGCCGCCGCTGATGAACAACCACGGTAATTACGTGGTTTCACTCGGCAATCTCTGCCGCTGGCTTGCGAGCAAAGCGGAAGCGTTGGGGGTTGAAATCTATCCGGGCTTTGCCGCCGCCGAGGTCCTGTTCGATGGTAACGGCGCCGTGGCAGGCGTCGCCACCGGCGACATGGGCGTTGCCAAGGACGGGCATCACAAG
>Ga0066685_10001125_pt1 | contig 11156 bp, 11 predicted proteins | sample GraSoiAngelo_134_FD_62305 | JGI IMG/M metagenome (GOLD analysis project Ga0066685, IMG submission 62305) | Grasslands soil microbial communities from the Angelo Coastal Reserve, California, USA - 14_0929_05_30cm | ecosystem: Environmental > Terrestrial > Soil > Grasslands | place: USA...
CAGCGTCCCCGTCATAACGGGCCCGCTTACAAGCGCTCAACTTGCCTCAGAGGTTCTCGTAGACATTGAGGCCTTGGCACCGAATATTCTCGGCTATGTCATGAGTTTCCTACTCCTCATTACTGTTTGGATAAGCCATCACAACGTTTTCCATTACATCTCCAGCGTAGACCGTCCGCTGCTTTGGCTCAACGCCGCTTTCCTACTCACAGTAGGCTTCATCCCGTTCTCAACGGCGTTGCTGGGAAGATATCCTCTCGTCCAACTGCCCGTCGTAATCTACGGGGCCAACATATTTGGCATATCTCTCTCCATGCAGGCGATCCTAGCCTACACCGCACGGAACAAGGCGTTTGTGGCAGACGGCTGGAACGCGAGAATCATGGGAAGAATAAGCCTGCTCTGGAGGATAGGGATGATAATCTACGCTACAGCGATCCTCCTTTCCTTCATCAGCCCAGCCATTAGTTTTGGAGTCTACGTCGCCGCACTGTTCTTCTTCCCCCTATCGAGTATCTTCGGCTTCAGATCAAAACAAGAGCGGCGTCACCTAGACGGTGTCAAGTGAGCCCCTTCACCTTAGTGCGTGGAACCAAGAGGGTCAGGAGAAATGCGCTCGACAGTTGCTTAATGCGTTCAGGAACTACTTGGCCAGCGTCTCGACCTTTACACTCTTTCCGTCTCCCTAGCTATTGACCTTCTCTCGTTTCCTCGCCTAATTCGAGCCTGACCCTCGTCCTAGAAATGCATGCTTTGAGTTATCCTGTACCCACAGCTTTCTGAAGCTACTGAGAGCATCCTCGGGCTCACTAACTCTTATATGAGTTGTAGTCCAATCAAAGTTGAGATTCTTTGTCTCGAAGGGTCCTTTCACCTTTCCTCATAGTGGCCATTGCACTCATGAGTGTGGTTCCAGAAGCTCCTTTCCTTGCTCAAGCCCAGACGAGCGCTACGCTATCTGTCAACCCAACTTTCAACGCTGGAGGCATAGGATCATCCTTTACAGATGAGGTGGACATATCCGGCGTCCCCAACCTCCTTGCATACGATGTCTCGCTGTGCTACAACCCTGGAGCGCTAAACGCGGTTTCTGTAGATTTCGATTCCACTACAATCGTAGCGGGCACAAGCCACTTCAATATCGCGACGGGCATCGATAACGCGGCCGGCTGCGTACGGTACGCAGTTACCCTTCTCGGGGGCAGTACGATTGACGGCTCCGGTACCGTTGTCGCACTATACGTAACCTTCCGAGTCATCGCGGACCAAGACTCGCCGCTGAACATCGTAAGCCCCCAGGTGATTCAGCTCTTGAATGGCGTCCCCGTAGCTGTCGACAATATTGTCGTGAACAACGGCGTATTCAATTTGCCGCCGACCATTCTCGTCGTCCCACCTTATTCCGATGTTGTTCAGAGGGTGCGGCACCTTAGCAAGGGCCAAGACCATACCGACCTGAAAGGCTACATACAACTCGCCCCTAACGCGACGAGGCCTGGCTTTGGAGGAGTCATCTTCGACATAGTTGGCCCAGGCGGTGAGGTTCAACTCCCCTCCAACGTTGTTTTCCTCTTCCCGGGCAATTCTACGACTGTGACCGCGACGTTCTTCTTCCCGCTAGCCAGTTCGTCAGTCGGAACCTATTCTTACAGTGTATTGGCGATGCGGTGCGTTACCCCGGATGCTTGCGTAATCGGGACCACAGCCTTCCTGAGCCTCAACGGAGCCTTCTTCAAAGTAAAGTAACGGCAGCACACTTGAACTAGTCCAGAGTGAGGGTGCCGAAATCTTCCCACGGGTTTCCCCTTATTTCGAACCAAGCTCCGTCTATCGCTTCCGTCTCTACAAAACCCACAATGGTTAAATCAGCGCGGGGGCAAACCGTCTTCGTGACTGTCACAAGGACGCTTCAGTCTAACATGCCTAGAAGTCCTTGTGCAATTCTAGCAACCGCAACTCTCCTCTGCCTGCTACTTTTCCCTACCTTAGTACTACCTTCTCACGCAGTTTCCCCATCGGCATCTTGCACACCTCTTCCTGATTTCACCATCTCAGCAAGCGAACCGTCCGTGACCATACCAATTGGCGGGTCGGATATGCTGAAAGTCACGTTGACCAGCTTCAACGGCCTCAGCGGCCCGGTGTCTCTCTCATATGCAGTCTCCTCACAAGGACTCACCGTGACCGTGACTTCAGCCAGTGTAACTCTGAGTGCTGGAGGCTCTGCAAGCTCTGACGTGACAATTTCGGCATCGCCCTCCACCACTCTCAGAGACTACAATGTCACCGTTAGAGGCACCACTGGCTCACTTACCCATTCGGATTCCATAATCGTGACCGTTGTAGAACCCAGCTTTAGCATCTTCGCCAATCCGACGGTTCTCGCATTCGAACCTGGCTCCTCCAGCTCTTCAAAGGTGAATGTTACCAGCCGCTACGGCTTCACAGGGACTGTGACGCTCTCAGACACCGTCTATGGTTCGAATCTTGCCACTTCTTTGAGTAGGACGAGTGTCACCTTAGGCAGGTCGGCTTCCTCGACGTTAAAGGTCAACTCAACAACCAGCACGCCCCCGGGACGCTACATCGCAGCGATATATGGCACGAGCGGGAGCTTATCGGAGCAAACTTCGATCACGGTCATGGTCATTGGGCCCGGTTTCGAAATATCCGCGAGCCCTATGGACCTAGTAATACCAGCAGGTACCTCAGCCCATTCCAACATTACTGTGTCCAGTCTGAACGGCCTCTCAGATACGGTAACTATGACCGCTCGTCCTTCGACATCCGGATGGACCGCAACCGTGACCCCTCCGATTCATGTTCTTGACCCAGGTGTGCCTAAAACGTCTAGGCTGGACGTGTCGGTTCCGCCGGGATTCCCCAGTGGCCCCTACGTTGTGTATGTGGAAGGGGCTGCAACGTATGCGAGCAATCTCACAATCGTTTATGTGAACGTGCCTGGACCACTTTTTAACCTCACCACCAGTCCCGACTCCCTTACACTCCCCGCAGGGTCGTCCGACACCTCCACCATCTACGTGACTAGCCTCTACGAGTTCTCCGGAACTGTTGGTCTATCGCTGCACTGTGCCCCTGGCGTATCAGCAACCGTAACCCCTGATACTGCAAACCTAACCCCTGGCGGATCCTCTACTTCCACACTAGTCGTATCCGTGTCGGTTTACCAGCCTCCAGGGTTCTACTTTGTAGAGGTGGAGGGTGATAGTGGCTCGCTTTCTTCGACCGCCATCCTATTTCTGAACGTATCCGCGCCCGGACCTAGCTTTGCAATCTCAACCAGTGGCCCTGTGAGTTTCGTCTCGGGCTCGACGAACTCTTTCACGGTGACCCTTACCAGCCTCTACGGTTTTACTGGAACTGTAGCTCTGGCGACAATTGTATCGCCCTCCACCGGCCTAGATGTTTCATGCACTATGCCAGCTGCTCTGACCGCTGGCAGCACTTCCACTTCCACCTGTACTCTCAACTCCTCGACAGCGGGAGGCTACACGGTGACAATTACCGGAACAGCCTTCTCGAAAACCAACTCAGCAACCATTCAAGTCACCGTCACCGTGCCCTCCATGACACCTGACTTTTCAATTTCTGCATCTCCAGACTCGGTGAGCATCGAGCAAGGCTCCTCAGGAACCACAAGTGTCACCCTAACCGCTCTGAATGGCTTTGCAGGGACAGTTTCCCTGTCAGCGGCCGTTCATCCATCGGGTCCCCGAGCCTCTCTGACCCCAGCGTCTGTCACACTAGGCTCCTACGGAGGCCAAGCTCAGACCATCACCCTAAATCTAAGCGCGGACCCAGGGACACCCCTGAGCACCAGCGCTGGAACCTACACGATGACCGTGACCGGAATCAGCGGTTCCAAGTCCCACACGGCGAACGTAACGCTGACTGTTATCATCCCGTCGAACCCCACTCCGCAGGGAGCGTCGAGGATTCTCGGCTTTGACCCAACCATCTTCTATGGCTTGATAGGCATCATAGTAGCTGCCGGGGCTAGTGGAATCGGCGTGGTCGTTTGGAAGAGGAGAACTTCACCCAGTAGGACCTAACAGCTTAGGTCCGCGAAGGCAAGTCCCCATTCATCTCTGCTTCGGTATTTTCTATTGTGATCTGTTCTTGGCGGGTTTGATTCCGCTTATGAATGCACTGAAGACTCCTGAAGTGGATTCTCCGGGCTTGCGCAACTGTTTCACATAGACCTCTTCGAAGCCCACGTTCTCTAGCATTCCAGCATAAACGCCCTCGGTCACGGCCCCTGTTATGCAGCTGCACCATTTACTCGGGTCGGCTTTCTCCTCTTCGGAAAAGACTCGCAAAGCAACTTCGTCAGCTATTGCCAGTCTTCCACCGGGTCGAAGAACTCTGAACATCTCCTGGAAGACCTGCTCCTTGTCAGTGCTTAGGCAGATCACGCAATTGCTCATTATCACATCTACACTCTCCGCGTCCAACGGAATATTCTCAATCTGGCCCAGTTTGAACTCGACATTTGCCGCGTTCAACTTGACAGCGTTAGCCTGCGCCCAGCTGACCATGTCGGGTGTCATGTCCAACCCGATAACCCTCCCGTTCGGTCCAACCTTCCGACTTGCGAGGAACACATCAACTCCGCCTCCCGAGCCCATATCCAGTACTGTATCACCTTCTCTGATCGTTGCAAGCGCTGTGGGGCTTCCACAGCCATCGGCCAATGTGACGACCGATTCCGGGAGGGTTTGCAACTCTTCAGACGAGTAGCCATATTTCACGAGCTTCTCCGTTTGCAAAGAATCGCAAGATTTCTGGTCAGCACTCTTAGCCAGGGAAGCATAGGATCCCTTCACAGCCTCCTGAATCGTCCCAGACTTGGCCATCGCCACAGAAGAGGGCTCATTCCCTTATTTGTCTACTCTTCGGAGGCCCTGAGACTAGAGAGAGTCTCTAGTTTGCCGGTCTGCGAAAAGCTGAACCCTCCCGCATGTCCGGCAGACATAGGCGTCGAGGTTGAGGAGACCTTCACCGACTTCTGCCCATTCGCCGAGGAGCAATTTCCAAGCCCCCCTTGTGCCGCCAGTCCTAAACGGAATGTCACCCATATCTTCCATCGCCACGTTGCAGGCGGGACAATTCACAACAACACTGGCTTGAGAAGTGGATTCCACCAATTTCCCTCTATCAGACCCTCATGCACCGCGAACTTAACCCTTCTAACGGGCGGACCCTTACAACGGTTCGAGGCAGGCTTCAGCCTGAACGAGGGAAATAATCGAGAACTATGCGCCAGGCTGAAAGTCAAAGTATCTCGATAGGCAGAAGACCTTCCAATACTCGGTAACAAGAGGTCGAAAAGTGCCAGCTGAATCTGGGTCCCGGTATGGAGTCGGAAACGTGCGTGTTTCCCTCCATGTCAAAGAAAGTTTCCAACGGCAGGGAATAATGAGACTGCTCGGTGCACGAATTTCAAAATATGAGCCAGGGCATGTCGAGATTTCCGCTCCCAACCGCCCAAGGTTGAGCCAACAAGACGGCTACGTCCACGCCGGCGTCATGGCCACACTAGCCGACAGCGCCGGAGGCTACGCCGCACTATCGCTCCTACCACGAGGTTCCCGGGTTCTCGCCGTCGAGTTCAAACTTAACTTCACACGGCCGGCTGTGGGGAAAATTGTCCGTGCAACGGGGAGGGTCCGGAAGCTGGGCAGAACCATAGCTGTCTGCGAACTCGAAGTTGAGCTACAACATGAGGACAGATGGTTGTCCTGCGCCTGGGGATCCCAGACAGTCTACTGCATCCGGGGATGCTCATCCAAGGTGGCCTAGCGATTCCGACAATGAACTCTAGTCTCACGAGGCTATGTCGTATTGTAACGTAAAGGCCATTTCTTGGAAATCGTTAATCTCACGTGCAGGAATATTCTGTTGTCTACAAAGCCCCGCTAGCCTAGAGCCTTTGATTGCGAACGGGTAATCTGCTTCCTTCAATGCGTGTATGTCCCATATTCCGTCTCCAACGTAAGCAACCTTCCGTCCCTTCGCTTTGTGGTATTTGACCAAGTCGTCTTTCAGGCTCAGCGAGGTTTTGTCTCGTAACCGTGGGAAGGTGAATTTGATGCCATCCGGGGTACTCACAGCTTTGGGGGCGTACAACTTTACCAGGCGGTCCCAGCCCTTCATTCTCAGCAAATGTCTGATCGCGAAATCCAGCCCCACACTTGTCACCGCGAGCGGAGCCTTGTTCTCTCGGGAATACGCGATTAGCCTGTCGAAATTTGGACGGAACCCTGTGATCCTTTCCAACTCCGCGACAAGCACCATCTCCGGCGTCTTGACAAGCAGGCCCTGCCTTCTCAAGCACTCAGCTAACGTGATATGTCCCCTCTCATACTGCTGGTCGAATATTTTCCAGTCTCCTTGAGCATACTTTCTCAGGACGTGCTCAAACGTGTCGTTGAGCGTAATCGTGCCGTCGAAATCGCACAGAACCGCGAGGTTCTTCTTCGCCCGAAGTTCGTCGCCGTGTATCATTCCTAAGACCGTCGATTACTTAATGGATTGAGTATTCGGATCTAAGTTTGGCACCCTATCTTAAATAGAGAGTGGACGGTCCTAGCTAATCGGGACTGTCTAGTACGTCAACCTGTCCCAAATGCGGTTATCAAAACTTACAGGCTGCCGAGTTCTGCCAGTCCTGCGGCACGGCGCTTCTCGCCCGCCTTTTCAGTCAACCGTCCGCCCCGGCGCCCGCCCCATACTACACTCTTCCTCCTGCGAGAGGAATGAGAAGCGAGGAGAAAGCGATCATCATAGCAGTCGTTTTAGTGGCAATACTGGTCGTTGGGGCTGCCGCCTTCACCTTCATCTTCTTCTCCCCCTTCAACTTCATAAACCGAGTAACTACCCGGCCCGCACCTATAGTCGTCACCGGTCTTATCCTCCACATCTTATACCCCAGTTCAGCGTCAAACGGCTATTTCGGACCTGCAATGCGGATTCTAAAGACTCCTTCCTTCATGTATTTTCAACATAGCGAGCACTTCCTGGTCAACTTCACGCTGACATTGGCGGTGAATGCGGTGGCTCACAATGTCGATTCGATAACGTTCAGGTCCTCACCTGGCTTCACTCTGCTGTCCGCTAGCCCTAATCCACCTGTTAGAATTCAACCCGGGTCTTCCGTGAGCTTTACTGTAACATGCCAAGCTCCGAACCGTGACTTTACCGGACCCGCGATATTAGACATAGTTACGCAATAGGCCTCGGAAGGGAGCTCATTCAATGAGTCGACCGAAAGCGTCAGAGCTTGATTATTTCTCCTCGAACCTCCTTCCCGATGTGCAACACACCATAGGTCATTTCTCTGGCCGGAAAAGTCCCAGTTGCACTCCCCGGATTGAACCAGAGGATTCCGTTCTTGACAATGTTCTTCGTCTGATGGCTATGCCCGTGAATGATAACCTGGACCCCAGTGAACTTCGCTCCTATTCGAGCCTCCAAAGTGCTCGGTGCTCCGCCCTCGGAGGGATGGTTGACGCCAATTTTGACCCCGCCCGCTTCGATCGTTTCGACATCAGGAAGCTCTCGTCTAACATCCGGTCCATCAATGTTCCCGTAGACGCCTCTGAAAAGTCCAAGCTGTCGAAGCCCGTCGACCAAGCTCTTTCCAGTAAAATCTCCCGCGTGCACGACCAAATCCATCCCCGACAGGTCATCAACGAGCTTCTTCGGTAACCGTTCCAGAGAATCAGTGTGCGTGTCTGAAAGAACACCAATTTTCATTGTGCGATCAGGCAGGCCATGCTAGCTTGCGTCGACTCTTGGAAGAAAAGTGTTACGCAGATCCGGATGCTTTGATCTAGGGAGGACATTCATCAGCCAAAATTGGTAAACCAAGGTTTCCGGGTCCTGTCGCCGAATTAACACCTACAAACTGGCGAGCCGTCTTTCACTCTTTCCGCGGAACCTGCCGCGTCTCAGTTGACTGCACTTCGGATAATCCCGAGGCTACCTTTTGAGAACGCCAGCCATCCTGCGGTAGTTTCAGGAAGCCTCGCGCGCCCTCTCCTTCCCAGCGGTCCAGGCTCTCCGCCCGCAGGCCTTTAATGCCTCATAGGCCTGGGCCCAAATAGGCAGAGTTTGAGCCTCTCCAACTTACGCTACCCTGTGACCGTTCACCTCCCTGCAGAATACGTCAGCCTAATCGACCAAGCCCTGGGACCGTCCCAGACCTTTTCCAAGAAGGGCTACAGGGGCCGAGCTGATGTCGTCCGCCACGCAGTCTACAAGTTCCTGGTCGAGAACGGTATTCAACCAACTCTCGACCCGTCAATGGTGGACGCTCCCAAAGCCAGAAAGCGCGCTGGCGCTCTGTCAGAGACAGAGTTCTGGAAGATACTGACCCAACGACACTAGACAGCTCAGCAAATTGTAGAAGCTAGGTAGAGCTTCAGCCTCAGTTCTGACCGGGTCTGCTGAGCCTGTTCCTCACACCTTCTCCGGAAAACGGATTTGGTAGACACGCGTCCACACTGCTCGTCGTCAGCAAAGGTTACCTAAACCGCCACCGGCTTGCTCCTGGTGAACTGCCAGCGTTCTCGATAATACCAAACACTACACGGGGTCGGACAACGTACGCAGGACCCATGGATGAATCAATGTCCCAATCGTACTTCTTCTTGTAAGCTGGGCGAAATCGGGGTGGAACAGAAGACCAGGCAACCTTCTCCGCAACGCCTTCCACAATCACGGCCCGGTCCGCCCGGTCGGGACACAGCACAACGTTCGGGTTAGCATGAATGTTCCTTGCCTTTCTCGACCCTTCACCGCTAGTAAAGTAGAACATGTTCTCCAGCCAGACACCCCAGACACCCGCCAAGTGTGGACGTCCATCAGATCTGACGGTAGCAATCCAGTAATTGTGCGATCTCGACAATTGTTTTACAGCCCAGCTCCAAGGCAGCAAGCCCTTTCCAAACATCATCTCGTATCCCGGCATGTAGGGCCGGCTGGCCTTTGGGACCGTTCGTCTAGGTGGACTTTCTCGCTTTACCATGGCACCTGGAGTTCCCACTGACCCGCCGGATAAGTTATCTCTTGAAAAAGAGGGGATGCCGACAAGTAGGAACGTGTATGTCTAACGTTGGCTCTGGGCGTTTTGCCAGAGTCCGACGACATTGCCTTCGGTGTCTTTGAAGTAAGCTGTGAAGCCCATGTCCGCCACGGGCTGTTTCTTCTGGACCACTTTGCCACCGAGCTTTTCGATGCTCTTCAATGACGAGTCAATGTCTGATACGTCAATGGTGATGACTGTGTTCTTGACTGGGTCTTGCCGTTTGGTCATTCCGCCGTTGATAGCTCCTGGTTCTGTGGGCATCCGGGTTTTCTGGTCTACGGGGGTGGTTCCTACCCCCGTGATATTCCATTCCAGGATACTTCTCGATTTGCCATCCGAACGCTTTCTTGTAGAAGGTCTTGGCGCGTTCCACGTTGTCGGCCGGTATCTCGAAATGCACCACTTTACCAGGCATTTCCAAACACGCCTAGGTCCAAAAAAAGTGCGTCTAATAAGCCATCGCTATACTTCCCTTCCCTTGTCTACATGACTCGTGTCCGCAAAGCAGAGAGCAGGATCTTCCACTGCGCTCGCACCTTTCATGATCATGTATGCGTGATAGCTTCTTGAACCGCGAACATAGATAGAGCGAAGAGGATTTTGTTCGAACACATTGACGAGTGAGTTTCTACCTCGCGCCCACTCTCGGAAGCTTGGCGAGCTTGATGTTTCCAACTGGAAGAAACTCGAGTCAAAGCGCAACCTTGCACGGGTAGACCCTGCGATTCGGGAGGTTGTCTCTCTCCTCAACGCGAAGGGCTACACAACCTTCTCCTCGTGCAGTGGAGGGCACAGCGCGAACTTACGTCGGCGGTTCGACCGTCACGAGAGCGGCTACCTCGCATTCTCCCCACCGTCCAAAGTCGCCTTCACCCTCTACGACTCGCTACACCGTGCAAACCTAGACTTTGGATTTGAAGCGCAAGCAGTCGTCGACAATGGAGCTGGAACTGGAATGGAGACAATTTGTACAAGGTTGTACTGGCAACTTCTAGATGAGAAGCCTGCCAAACAACAATATTACGCGGCTCTCTTCAGGGATTTGAGACAGATCATCGAGCGGCTCCCTAGCAAGCCAACTGACTATAGAGGACTCCTAGCTGGCGTTTTGGGCAGAGGTCGTCTTCCCGCCGGCCTAATAATTGTGAAACGGCAAATGAAACGTTTCACCGCTCGCTAGTCAAGCATTCCATGATTCCCGGTTTCAAGGTCGTGAGCGGTTAGACTTCCTCACGGGGTCACTGTGAAGTCGAACCGATTGCCTGCAGCGGTTGTCACCGTGACGGAGTATGTTTGTCCTAGTGAGAACTGCTGGAAGCCAAAGAGGATTCCTGTGTACGTGCATGCGCTACAACTGCTGCCAATCAGAATGTCAGCAGCGGCGACGGTGTTAGGCGCAATGGAGGGTCCTGCCCAGCTGTGAAGAGACCAGATGTCACCGAACTTATCGGTTACACTGTACGTCTGCAGTGTGACCTGCCCGACTCCAGTGTTCTGAAGGAGCAGGACCAAGTTGGTCGGCGTGCTTAGGGAAAGTCCTGTTAGGACTAGTGATTCTACAATCGGGTCTGTCACAGTAGTCGGGATAGCGATGGTGTGGACACGCTGCTTGCCTGTTCCGATAACAGTGATGTTGTAGGTCCCAAGTGTAGTATTTGTCATGGTTGAGATCTGAAGGGTTGTCGAGACTGTTCCTCCAGCTGCCAACGTGATCGGGTTCTGGCCTCCCATGATGGCGATGAAGCCAAAAGGTGTCATGGCTGCAAGACTGACATTCCCGCTGAACCCGTTCAGACTATCGACATCTATCACAACGGTGGCGGATGACCCAGCGTTTTGTGTGACTCTCGACGGGCTGGCCCACAAGGCAAAGTCAGAGTTCGAGGAAACCATTATCGACATTAAGGCTGAGCTGGAAATTGTCTTCTTCTGAACGCTCGCGGTCCCTGTCACTATAATCCTGTAGTCGCCCGTGACGTTGATTGGCGCTGTCAAGGTCAATGTTGTCGTTGAGTTCCCGTTGACTTTTAGCGTCAGGGTGCGA
>Ga0066685_10001129_pt1 | contig 11135 bp, 9 predicted proteins | sample GraSoiAngelo_134_FD_62305 | JGI IMG/M metagenome (GOLD analysis project Ga0066685, IMG submission 62305) | Grasslands soil microbial communities from the Angelo Coastal Reserve, California, USA - 14_0929_05_30cm | ecosystem: Environmental > Terrestrial > Soil > Grasslands | place: USA...
ACTTTTTTTTCAGCATGTTTTCGCCGTCTAATTCGAAGTCCTAAATTTGCGGAATTAGTTCGGCTCCAGAGGAGCCTGACATGAACCTATAGTCTTTTAAACCATAGAAAAGTGACACGAGAATCGCTTTGAAAATACTCTCACTATTCGTATTGGTCTTAGCGCTATCCTTCGCCCCTACGATTGTTCCCCAGGCTGCTGGAGACACTGTTATCGTGTCAATAAACTGCAGCACCAATCCCCCCACGATCAATCCCGACCCTGCGTTTCTTGTAGTAAATCAATCCAAGATACAATGGACGATCAATCAGAACTGTACCGGAATAGATGGATTCAGTGGCTTGATTCCGATCGCACGAGTTATCTCCTCAAGAATTACCCCCGCTGTTGATACCGGACCGTTCACCCCCGCCATAGCTTCCAATGTTCTCGGACCGTTCACCTCTCCGGCGGGCTTGTACAAGTATGGCCTCTACGCCTGCAGCGGAACCTGCAACCCCTGTCCAGGTACAGGATGCACCCTACTGCTAGAGCCGCAGATACAGCTCACCACTTCTTTGATAGGAGGCACACTCGTGCCGATAAGCGCACTAGCACTCTTGGCACCTTACATCGCAATAGCCTCAATACTCGCACTATCCGCGTCCGTTCTAGTATATCTCAGACGCCCTAGCCACTCTTCCCGGAAATAATTACCCGCCGAATATTGCCTCTTCCGATTGGATCGTGAGCCGATGGCAAACCGAAATACGACACGGCTATCCATCGCTTTGGGGAGTAATGTGAGGACCGCAATTGCGACTCGAGGCAGAGGGTGGTGCCAGCGTTCTGGGGCTTGAAAAGGCGAGCAAGGAAGAACATAGTACCGGTTCGAACCTCAGGGATAGACGAGGTCATACTTCATTGGCGCTCAAGCCATCCGAGAAGGTCGACACATGCGCGATTCGCCGTCGGGCAAGCGCGGAATCTTAGAACTGGGTTATTCCTACTCTTACTGGCTAGTCTCTCGGTATCATTGGCATTTCAAACCGGAGTCTTTGAGGCCAATGGTTGCAGTAGTACAATGCAATCTATGCAGCCTGTCCACAAGGTCGCTTTGATCGATTCTCTCTCTTTAGATATGCCAAATCCTGACTTCGTGAAGAGCATCGCGTCTCTATCATCCGCATCAGGATATCATTTCGACTATTACCCTCCTGACAATTTTAGTTTTGAAGTGCTCACCAATCTTCCCAAGCTCGGATACGCAATTCTCATCTTTCGAACTCATGGTGCGCTCGGCGAGCCTGTTGTTGCCACGTCCATGGTTTATTCTTCCTCCTCTCACGTACGTGCCCAACTCGGAGGTGAGTTGGGACGAGTCCAAGTAAATCAACATCAATACTTCGGCATCTTACCTGGTTTCGTTACGAAGGATATGTGTGGCCGATTCCCTGGAACATTGGTTCTAGGAATGGGTTGCACCTCTCTCGGTGGTGACGCTCTGGCGAAAGCGTTCGTTGAGAAAGGCGCAGATGGATTTGTGGGATGGAACGGCTGGGTCACTCAGGGGCACACTGATGCGGTCTTTACGTATCTAGTTAGATTGCTGCTATCAGGTGACTCAGTTGGGGCGGCAGTTACCAATACGATGAGAACAGTCGGGTCGGATCCGGCTACCGGGTCGATTCTCACGCACTACCCGTCATGATACCCCGTCTCAAATCGACGGATAATGTTTGAGGCCACGGAATACGTTGCGGCCTCTTGCTTCAATAGACAGCGAACACAAGAACACAGCTCTTTGGTGCGGGGGGTGGGATTCGAACCCACGAAGGCCTTCGCCACAGGGTCCTAAGCCCTGAGCGGACCCGTTTCTTGCCGGGCCCACTGCCCATTTGACCTGGCTATGGTACCCCCGCGTATCATGCATTGGATCGTGATTCGAGACTCGAGATAAGCCCTGCGATGACCGCGATTTTTCTCAACCCGGACGACTTTCCCGATCTTCAAGCCGCGGTTGGGAAATCGCGTGTTCGGTGAAGCAAAAAAGGGTCGACAAGATTGTTGGAACACGCTGGCGACGATGCGCGTTCGCATCTTCGCGACTATCTACATTCTGGCCTTCCTCCATTCATTTCGTAAGCTTGACGCCGCGCCGCAAACGCAAAAACAGGTTTAGGAACCTCTCTGCATGATAAAAGCCGATAATATCTTTCAGAGATGCTCTTGGGAAGAAATCCAATAGTCCCTTCGACGCTTACAGCTCTAAAAGGAAAGGTCAACGCTGCCTGGCTGGGGGCCTTGATCCTGGCAGATGGAGAAGTTAGCTACACGAGTGCACCGGACCATGGGGGGCGGTACTACAGAGCCAGGGTTCGGATAGGCATGTACGATCGCGAGCCTGTCGCCAGGGCCGCTGTGTTGATGGGCGTTGCACTGATGGGGCCTCGCAAAGGTCGTTATGAAGCTGAGTCCCAAGGCTCGCGAGCAGTCGCTGTCATTACGAGGATTGTTCCCTACATAGTTGGAAGAAAGTCCAACGAAGCATTCTACATTCTCAACCATGGCGGTCGAGTCGAGGAGAGTGTTTACAGGGAGTTTCAGGGGAATTTTCCTTCGTTAGGGCGGTGGCAGGGAAAGCTAGCGTGGAAGAATGGTGCTCCGGGCGGGACGATCAGAGCCTTCTTAGAGCCCTTTTGAACTCGCGAGCCATCTTCCAATGATATGAGAGCTTCCCGCGATCAACGGCTCGAAAGGCCGCTATGCTAAACCGGGCTACATTCGGCGTTCCGTCCAATCGTTCATCGTTCTTGGCGGACCTCCACCGGAGCGTCCTGCTGCCCGATCGTCATCGCACTCCAGACCGGAGCGAGCGAACAGGCGATCACTCTCCCCAAAAGTCTTACTGCGGCTTGTCGAGCTGAGGTTGATTTGAGTCTTAAGTTCGTGGATTCATTCAACCTGGTAGCTTGCGGAGGCAGGAGGATTTGAGAATCCTGGACGATAGGAAGAGGATTCCGCCTAGTCAAACGCAGCCGGATAGCGACTTGATGACGTTGACACGGACTCCAAGGCCCATATTCACCGTTTTTTCCAGCTGTTGAACACGTCTTCAATCCGCTTGGAATCAAGCTCGGTAGTGGCTGCAATTGGCTCATTGTTATTCGTTCCAATCCTCAGTTTCCCCTTTCTTCAAGTTGTCGGAGCACATGCTCAGTTAGGGCGTGTCTCGACATCATTCTTGCGTTGAGAGTACGCAGCAGCTTTGAATTCTGACACAATCGGAGAATCAACAACTCGTGTGAGACTCGATAGGCTCCCTCTGCCAAAGAGATTTTGTGATTCAAGTCTTCAAGTGAACGATCACCAAATCAGCAAGGTAATCCTCCGTCTACACCACCGGAGCATCGTCCCGGGGGCTCTGCCCAATGGGCTATTACTCTTTTTGTCGGGCTGGTAAAACTAGGTTGGTTTGGAGTTCTCCCATAGAAATTCGAAGTAGCTCTTCCCGAACTTTACCAGACCTGCATGACGTGATGATATGGCGAGGGTAAGACCCTTTTCGGGCTCCTCGCCCAGCAATATGATTATTTCATTGCTATCTGAGATTATTCCTCCACCGAACATTTGCTCCCGGACCCTGACCTCGGCCAATCCCTTAAGCTTCCTTACGACATCCTTGCTAGTCAGGCTCGGAATCATAACCGAGACTTTGATACCTCTATCGATCATAAGCGATAGCAATGGTCCGGCCATCGAAACTACGGAATCGGGAACTATGGGCATCGCAACGAGCAGTTCTCTCCTGGTTCTGCCCAGAGTCTCCTTGATCCTGTCTAGGATATTGTTCTGTCCTCTGACGATCCATATATCTGGTCTTTCTTGGACTCCCTTCTTCTCGTAGATGGGCTGCAGCTCCGACATCGCGTCTGTCTGGCTGGACTTGAGTGTGTTTTCCATTCTTACCCTAGACGATTCGAGAGCTGTGGAAGGAGGTTTTGGAAAGTATTTGCTCGGTCTGCCCTGTTCGCTTTCTACCCAGCCCTTTCTCTCCAGATTCCCTAGTATCTCGTATATCTTCGAGTAAGGAATCGCCGCTGTAGTACTGAGCTGGCTTGCGGGCATCGGTCCAGATTCGACCAAGGCAATGTACGCTTTGACTTCGTACTCTGTTAGACCGAAATCCTTCAAGGCTCTTCTCGTCGTCTCCGAGACCATCATAGCATCCGTCTCCGGGCTAAGATGGCGACCTCATACTGATTCCCGGGAAGGAGAGCGTAAATAGCAAGGAAACCATCCTAGTCCTATCTCGAACCGTGGCCCATCCTTTGGTCGATAAGAACCTAGTCATCGAAAAACTGAGGAGCGTACTCGATCCTGAGATAGGCCGAAGTATCGTCGATCTCAACATGGTCCGAGATGTTGCTATTACCGATGGGAGTGTGTACGTGAAGATTGCCCTAACAGTTGCGCACTGTCCCCTCGCAAAAACCCTGCAAGCTGACGTAGAGAACGCGGTCCGAAAACTCCAAGATGTGAAATCTGTGAAGGTCGAAACAACGACAATGTCGAGAAAGGAGCTGGAGGAGTTGAGGGTGCAGTTGCAGGCGGGAACGGGCACTTCGACTCATGCGAAAAGCGCGTCTAGTGTCGGCCCGGGTATCGAGCGTCTCGGAAAGCGAGGCGTCCGTAGCATTATCGCCATCATCTCAGGAAAGGGGGGCGTCGGAAAATCCTTCGTCACCAGTATGCTCGCGTCGGAACTGAAACGACATGGCTACGAGGTAGGGGTCTTGGACGCAGATCTCACGGGTCCTAGCATCGCCAAGGTACTTGGTGTGTCCGGTAAGCCATACAAAGGTCCCGGAGGCGGCATCGTACCCCTACGGACGAAAACCGGGATCAAAGTAATGTCCATCAACCTTGTACTGGACGACCCCAGCATGCCCGTAGTCTGGCGAGGTCCAATCGTTAACAGTGTAATCCGGCAGCTATACTGGGATGTTGATTGGGGAGACCTCCACTATCTTCTAGTCGATCTTCCGCCTGGGTGCGTTGCAGCAGATACAATTGTCTATGCCAACTCACACCCGGTTCAAGTTGAGCAACTGAAGCCCGGGGACAAGGTCTACTCTGTCGACGCTTCCATTAGCGAGTCCCATAGATACCAAAACGCTCTGACGGTGACAGTATCGCCGAAGAAAGTCTTATGCGTGGTCCCGCAAGGGGAAGCCGAAGTGTTCGAACTAAGGACAAGGACACGAAAAGTCACGGCGACATTCAATCATCCAATTCTAACCTTGGAAAAGAGAAGACCCGAGGGATCACGCAACTACCGTTACTCGCTCAGCTGGAAGCGGCTAATTGAGCTGAAATCGGGCGACGTGATCGCCGTGATCAAGAAGCTCCCTCAAGATGAGGAGGTGCCATTGGACTTACACACCGTTACGGGCATTACACGAGGAGACCATCTTCTCCCGAAGCACACAACAGAAGGTTTCTGTCAACTAGTTGGATATTTCTTGGGAGATGGTTTTGTCAGGTTCAAAACGGTCACTAGGACATATCAAGTCTTGTTCGCGGAACCTCAAAACGGGCGGCATAGGAAAGACTACATCGCGCTTCTCAAGAAAGTGTTTCCGGGAACCAAGGTCTACGAAGACGCCTCTGAATTTGGGATCTTGTCTCGACGGGTCGCAGAACTTTTCCAAGAGCTAGGCTTGGACAAGCATGCTCTCGAGAAAAGGGTCCCCTCATGGGTCTTCGATCTTCCCGAATCGCAACAACTGGCTTTGTTGGAGGGCTACTGTGATGCCGATGGATATCGGCGCCCTGGGAAACCGGGCTTCCGACGCTCTGGCTGGATGGTATTCGAATCTCCGAACCAGGGTCTTTTAGAAGACTTTAGAACCTTAGCAATTACGATTGGATTAAGAGTCACAAACCTCAATTCTAGGACGCGAGCCATTACGACGCCGTCCGGCAGGGAATACTCGACAACATTCTGGAGCTTTGAGTGCACCAGATGGAGTCGTTCCAGCAAGTACGGGGCACGGATCATCAGAGGAAATGGTCCTCAAGCCCTAGGTGGAGGACTCACAAACGAGTTCCTCGGATTCGATAGAGTCACGAGAATCGTTCCAGTGGGACGAACACAAGTATACGATGTTGAAGTGGAGGGAAACCAGAACTTCGTAGCGGACGGTTTGGTAGTTCATAACACAAGCGATGCTCCTCTGACTGTTTTTCAATCCCTGCCGCTGGACGGCGTCATAGTAGTCTCTTCTCCGCAAGATCTTGCTTCAATGATCGTTTCAAAGGCGGTGAACATGGCTAAGAAAATGGACGTCCCTATGCTCGGTCTGGTTGAGAACATGAGTTATCTCCAGTGCCCGAGCTGCGGTGAGAGGGTCAATCTCTTCGGGGAACCAAAGGGTGAGAAACTTGCTACTAGCCTTGGGCTACCATTCCTCGGGGCCATCCCTCTCGACCCGGTCATCGCACAGCTGTCAGATCAAGGAAGGATCGAAGATTATTCTAATCCTATAATCGAGAATATCGCCAACGAACTCCGAACTCGTGCCGCAAGACAAATCGAACAACTAACACAGGGTCTGCCAATCGCCTGGTCCGTTGAGCCAACCCATTGACCATCAAAGGTCCTTCTCAATAGGGCTACCGTCAACCCCGAATCTTTTAACGCAAGTGTACCATTATGTAATGTAGTCTAGAGGACTGTGTGATGGCACCTAGGAAGAAAAACGCGCGAAGCAAGGCGAAAAACAAGGCGAAAACAAAGGCGAAACCATCGAAGACTCGTGCCGCCCCGAAAAAGCCAGACTTCAGGAAGGCTGGATATGTGATGCCCCCACAACCGCCGATTCGGATCGAGCAGCCCGTCAAGGAGAGAGCTAGGATAACCATCGAGAATATCCGGGGCGAAACCGCGATCGGAGACCTTCTCGTGGCTTTCCCACGGACTCGCGAGGTTCTCGCTAGGAACGGTCTACGGCTGGAGGCGGAGGATGCAGGCGACATCTACATGACCCTTGACGCTTTCTCTGCCCTCAACGGGCTAAAAGCTGAAATCTTGGTCCAAGATCTGGTTGATATTGCAAAGGAGCCTCCGTTACAACAGTCCGTTCCCCAACTCGCAGTACCGCCCGCGGTCTAAATCCTTCCCTTCATCAACTTCGGGAATTAGATAGTTCACCTAAACAATGATATCAACGAGCATGAAGCCTTTCAATCTCCAAGGTTGAAGGCGCGCGCTCGAATCGTAATAAGAGGCCTTGTACAAGGGGTCCTGTTTCGAAGGGAGATAACCGAGTTAGCTCGACGAATCGGGATCACTGGTTGGGTTCGGAATCTCCCGGATGGAAGAGTTGAGGCCATCGCTGAAGGAGAAAAACAGAAGCTTGAGGAGCTCGTACGGTTCTGTCATGTTGGCCCGCCGAGAGCGAGGGTCAGTGGGGTTGAAGTGGACTGGTCTGACTTCATAGGAGAGTTCCGTGGATTCAAAATAATACAGTAATCTAACTAGCAACACTTGTTTGTGCTTGGGGGCTAGAGCTGAATTCCTCGTAATACTTTCTAGCCACCTCTACGGCTTGGCTGCTTCGCTTCAGAATTGTCTGGTATTCGGGGTGGGAATCTCCCGCGAGCGCTGCTGCTTTTGAGAAATATTTGTTTACTCCGTCCGAGTCCCCTTTTGAGAGTGAGATTCCACCGGCGATCCTATACCCAACCTCGGCTCTCAGCTTGTTACCTTGAGCTTCGTATTCTTGAGCGTCTTTGAGCACCCCATCTAGGGGTATCATTATTTTTTTCGGGTCCAAGAACATAAGATGGGACATGGCTAGGTAGAGGTCGGTGTCGTCACCGCATAGTTGCTTCAGCCTGTTGGTGATGACAGATTCGGACGTGGTTTCATCGGACTCTTCTTTCTGTTTCGGTTTGCCGAATCCTAGCTTCAAAGTGTTCCGGATTCTCCGTTCGAATGCTGGTAAGCTGTTTTAGCGAGCAATTTAAGAATTAACATGTTTGAGAAGCCGGGCATGAGAGTCATGGGAGGGTCAACCATTGAGTTTTGAAGACAAGATGATACGTAAGAGAGAATCAAAGAACAAGGCTCGTCGCCGAAAGAGGGGGCCTTATAGAAAGTCATCCGGCGGAGGAAGAGTCATCAAGTACTAAATCGGTAGATCGTGCCTGCTAGTCTGAACTGGGCTAGGCTCCCACCTGTGGACTATTACATTGATTCAATCAAGAAGGCTAGGAAAGCTAGCAGCGTGCCCGTGATCGAGCCTTGCGTTCCAATGTCGCGTTCAGTGCTGGATCGGGATCTTCCTATATTTCGCAATACTGCTGGGCTCGATGCTCACGGTTTCGGCGCAGCTGTGATGCCCGAAACAAATTGTGCAGTGCTCAACATCCCAGCTGGGATCGACCTTCCTGCATGTCTCGCACATGAGCCCTAGGGCACGAATATCCGTACACGCTTGGCAGAACTTTCTTGACACATCCAGCGGGTCAGGGTTATCGACAAGAGTGGAGGCGATATCTCTGCTCATCCGACGGACCTCCGCAGACGCCCCTAAATCGACCGCCTCACCACGAACTTGGTGCCGGTACTTGCTGACGGCCGCCTGTGTAATCCCTAATCGTTGTGCGACAAGTTCCTGTTTCATTCCGTAGTCCTCTATCAGTTCACGGGCTATCATTGCTCGTAATGCAGGAATGACGGATTTTGCTGCAACTTCACAGGGAATGATCAATAAGACGACATAACAAATGGCTCGTAAAATCTATTTAAACATGACTTATGTCATAATCCCGAGAGCCTTCCCCTCGGGGCGAAATCGCTCATTATCAGCTCAATCCGCCCAAGCATCCATTTTGTCACTTCCGAGGAACCTATAAATCAAAACGGGCACACTCCTCTATCCGAAGAGTATGGTCACTGTCGATGCAGTCGAAAGGGAGCTTGAGAAGGTTGTTGATCCGGAGCTCGGGCTTCCAATTACGGAGATGCATCTAGTTGACGAGATAAACATTCAAGAGAACGGAGAGATTTTCATCAAATATCATCTGACTGCACCGTTCTGTCCCCCGATCTTTGCAGAAGACATAGGAATGAACATTAGGAACCTTACGTCAAAACTTGAGGGTGTCAAGAAGGTCACGGTTATTCTCCACGGACACGCTCTCGCTAACGAGATCAATCAGAGAGTCAACCCCGGCTACACTCCGCCCCCAGTCCAGCCTGCAACACCAGCTCAGACCAAGGCTTGAGCTAGTCAAGGCCTCCACGTACTGGTTCATATTCGATCCGGAAATATTCGTGAGGGGATCTCTGGAATGCCTCCTTCTAGGCTCTACCTCTGAGCGCATCGTACAGGAAGGCTCGGAGCAACCCTCCTAGAATTGGTCCAACGACATAGATCCATAGGTCTCCCAACGGCGTCAGGCTGAACACTGCTGAGGCGAGTGTCCGCCCCCACGTTCTAGCAGGGTTATGAGACGCCCCAGAAATCGGGCCGAACATCCAGACCGCCGCTGATTCTCAGTCTGAGGAGTGTGAACCTCAAGGGCAAAGAATTTTCTATGCTAGACGATCCCCTATTAGGGCAGGATTTGACAGTAACCAACAGTTTCACGTGGATGATTGGCGGTCCTCAGGGCAGCGGGATCAACTCGGTTGCAGAGAACTTTGCAAAAGCATGCATCAGGGGAGGACTCCATATATTTGCCAACATCGAGTATCATTCTAACATCAAAGGTGAACACAGCTACTACAGGCTCAGGGTAGAGTCAAAAGCGCCCCGATCCCACGTGGACTGGATAGACCTACTCGTCGCCCTCGATCGGGAGACAATCTTCGGGGACATGAACAAGCCTCACCCTACTCATCGAGGGCATAGACACGAGGTCAGCCCCGGAGGAGGAGTAATCTACGATCGCAGCTTGAACCTAACGCCCGACTCTTTCGGGCGTGATGATATCAAACTCTTTCCAATTCCCTACATGGATCTCCTCGTTGAGGCACTGAAAGAGTTTGGAAAAGACAAGGAGCTCAGCAAATACCAGGTTATGGTCAACACGATTGCTCTCGGCGCTTCCCTCGGCCTCGCCGATTACGACTTTGGCCTCGCGGCCGAGGCTATTCGAGAGGGATTCACGGGACGCAAAGCAGCTCTCGGCGACCTAAACGTCAACGCAGCAAAACGTGGATACGAATATGCAAAGACGAGTTTCGGCGGAGATGCCTTTCCGATAAAGTTGCGAAAGCAACCTCTGTCTGGAAAGCGGATGATGATCAGAGGTGTCCAAGCCGTCGCTATCGCGAAGCTCAAGGCCGGATGTGGGTTCCAAACCTATTACCCGATTACGCCGGCAACGGACGAAAGCGAGTACCTGGAGTCCCACCAGAAGGACTACAATATGATAGTCGTTCAGGCTGAGGATGAGATTTCGGCCATCAATATGGCCACGGGTGCGGCTCACGCTGGTCTCAGGTCTTCAACCTCTACTTCTGGACCGGGCTTTTCTCTTATGGCTGAAGGTTTGGGTTGGGCGGGGATTACTGAGGCGCCTGGGCCGGTTGTGGTATTGTACCAGCGAGCGGGTCCTGCAACTGGACTGCCAACCCGAACGGAGCAAGCAGACCTAAGGTTCGCCCTTCATGCTGCCCACGGAGAGTTTCCCAGAATCATTATTGCGCCCGGAGATGTCGTCGAAACCTACTACGACACGTTCGACGCCTTCAACTACGCCGAACACTATCAAGTACCTGTAATTCTTCTAACGGACAAGTTCCTAGCGAGCACGTACCAAGATATCCCTCTCTTCAATGGCGACAATCTAAAGGTGGATCGCGGAGACCTGCTCAAGGAATCGGATCTAGCAGCCAGCACGGACTATCGGCGCTATCGCTGGACGGAACTCGGCATTTCACCGCGAGCAATTCCTGGTCAGAGGGGGGGAATCTTCTGGACAACTGGAGATGAGCATGATGAGTATGGTCATATTACTGAGGCGCCTGATATCCGGATCAAGATGATGAGAAAGAGAATGCGCAAGATCGAGCTCGCAGGAGAGGTGATTCCAGACTCAAAGAAGGCGATTCTGCACGGGCCCAAGTCGGCTCCGGT
>Ga0066685_10001131_pt1 | contig 11133 bp, 8 predicted proteins | sample GraSoiAngelo_134_FD_62305 | JGI IMG/M metagenome (GOLD analysis project Ga0066685, IMG submission 62305) | Grasslands soil microbial communities from the Angelo Coastal Reserve, California, USA - 14_0929_05_30cm | ecosystem: Environmental > Terrestrial > Soil > Grasslands | place: USA...
CCGAGCGTGACCTGCTGGGCGAGCGCCGGCCGCGCGCCGAGCGCCAGGGCCAGGACGACGAGGGCCGCGCGTCCCCCCGTCCCCCTCACCGCCCGGCCCCCGACGGCTTCGACAGCGGGGCGATGGTGAGCTGCACCTGCTGGCGCCGCGTGACGTTCTCCTTCGCGATGTCCTGGTTGCGCCGCGCGATCTGCTCGTGCAGCAGCTTGTTGTAGAGGATGTTCCCCTGGGCCGGCCGGGCCGCGGGCTTGCGCAGCATCATCACGAACCCCGTGACCAGCGCCGCGCCTCCCACGATGCCCAGCTCGCGCTTCGAGCTGGACCCGAGGCTCGCGCTCTCGAGGCCGAGCGTGCCGACGAGCGCGCCCCCAGTATAAAGGAAGGCGAGCCCCACCGGCCGCCAGCTCTGGGGCGCGATCTCGGTCTCGGGGAGCTCCTGGTACCCGGGGAGGCTGGTCAGGTGGGGCAACGTATCGACGGTGCCGTGGACGATGCGCACGGGCTGCGATGCCGAGAAGCTGTTCTGCCCCGCGGTCGCGTCCACGACGATCAGCCAGTCGCCGGCGGGAACGGGATCCCCGTTCGGCAAGCGTGCCGGCCAGCGCACGTTCACGGTCCCCGTCACCACCGCGGAGTCGACGAGCAGCGAGGCGGCGCCGCTCACCGCCCGCGTGCGGACCCGGGCGGGGCTCGTCACCGTGAAGCGGATCGGAAGGCTTCCCTGGCCCCCCACGAACCGGGCGCTGTCCACCTTCAGCTGGCGCACCACGAGCACCTGTCCCAGGGCCGAGTAGAAGAGGCTCGTGATCTTGGGCGAGATACGCCGCGGGTCAAGCTCGCGATCGGGGTCGAGCAGGATCGTCTGCTTGAACGCGTCCACCGCCTTCACCTGCGAGTCGGTGGCGCTGTAGGCGAACCCGAGCAGCTCGTAGGCGCGCGCCTGATCGGGGCCGCTCATCCGCTCGAGCAGGGCGCGCCGCGCCAGCGCGATCGCTCGGGCGAAGTCGACGTTGTCGTACGCCTGGAGCGCCTGGCGCAAGGTGGCGTTCTGGGACGGGGCCGGCGCCTGCGCCAGAACAGGTTTCGCGAAGCCCGCCGCGAGCACCAGGAGCAATCGGCTGCGCCGCATGCCTCAGCTCTCCGGGAGGAGGGTGTAGACCTTGGGCACCGTGTTGCCCGCATCCACCTGAACGGCCTCGGTGACCGTGCGGTAGCCCTCGCGCAGGATCCGAATCGTGTGCCGGCCCGGCTTGACGGGCCACCGCACGACTGGGGTCGGCCCTGCGTCCACGCCGTCGATGTAGACCTCACCGTAGGGATTGGCGTTCACGGTGATGAATCCCTGCGCCTGCTCGACCGGGGCAGGCGAAGAAGGCGGCGGCGCGGCCGGACGCCGGGAGCGGAGGCGCTCGGTCGCGGGCAGGCGCACCGTGTCCGCGATCCGCACGGTGTCCACGGCAGGGGGGGAAGCTGCCTGGTCGGACGCGGTGCCACGCCCGAGCGCGAGATACCCCGCCGCGGCGATTCCCGCCACGACGACTACGCCGACGACAAAGCCCGTCCGCGACCTGGGCTTCGCCGCCGGCGGGCGTGCACGCCGGGCGCTCCCCGGCGCAAGCGGCGTCGTCGGAGCCCCGGTGATCTCCGTCGGGGAGTCAGCCGTGACCCGTACGCGGGGGCCGGCGGCCTTGCGTCCCTTCTTGGGCGCGACGACCGGCTGCTCCGGCCACACCGCGGTGGCGAAGTCCTCCATCGTGGGGAAGCGCAGGTCGGGGTCCTTGGACATGGCGCGCGCGACGGCCGTCGCCAGGAACGGCGGCACGGCGGCGTTCTTGCTGCTCGCGAGCGGTGCCTCCTCGAAGATCTGCTTGTAGAGGACGGTGTGCACCGAGTCGCCGCTGAACGGCAGCTCGGCGGTGATCATGCGGTAGCCCACGACCCCGAGCGAGTACTGGTCGGCGCGGCCGTCTACGGCATGCCCTTTCGCTTGCTCGGGCGCCATGTAGTGGGGCGTCCCGATGATCATGCCGGTGGCGGTGAAGCCGGTGGCCGCCTGCAACGCCTTGGAGATCCCGAAGTCGGTGAGCATCACGCGCCCGTCGTGGTCGAACATGATGTTCGCCGGCTTCACGTCGCGATGCACCACGCCGCGCTGATGCGCGTGGCCCAGCGCGCAGGCGGCCTCCCACAGGATCCGCTGGATGTCCGCGATCGCGAGCGGCTCTTTCTTTTCCAACAGGTCCTCGAGCGACGTGCCCGCGATGTACTTCATCACGAAGTAGTTGAGCCCGCCCTCGCTCTCGACCCGGTAGATTGGGATGATGTTGGGGTGGTCGAGCTTGGCGGCGGTCTTCGCCTCCTGCTGGAAGCGGCGCACCACCTGGTGGTCCTGGGCCACGTCGGGCGGGAGCACCTTGATGGCGACCTCGCGCTCGAGCGCCATGTCGTGGGCGAGGAACACGGAGCCCATCCCGCCCTTGCCCAATAGGCGCTCGATCCGGTACTCGCCCTCGATCAGCCGTTGCAGGCGCTCGCGGAGCGCGTCGATGCTGCCGGTGTTGGGCGAGCCCTCCGCGCCCGAGACATCCGCGCCGCACGAGAAGCAGTACCGGCTGTTCTCCGGTATCGGCGTGTGGCAACGGTAGCACTCGACGGCGCCGCTGTTGGTCATCGTAAAGAACTGCCCGGACGGAGGGGCACGGAGCGCGGGCCGCCCTTCCTGATCAGAGCCTCGAGCCGCGCTCGTCGCGCCGCGCTTGTCTGGAGCTGGGCCTGGCTCAGCGCCGTGACGGAGCTCGCCGGGAGGGTCTGGCAAGCCTGGTTCAGCGGTATCACGGTCGAGATGCCGATGCAGATCGAATAGCGCGTCGGGACGCCGGCGAAGTCCACCACAACCGCGTAATAATCGTTCGGCGCCAGCGACAGGGTCATATCGACCGTGGAGCCGGCCGTCGCAGCGCTGCCGACGATGGTCATCGCCGTGTCGCCGGGTGCCGGCACGTTCAACACGTACAGGTCGATATCGCTCGAGTCTGTCGCCGCGAACGGCCGGGCGGCAGTCCGGAAGCGAACGAGTTGGGCGAGCGAGCCGGGAACGTTAAATCGGAACCAGTCCACATCGTGCGGGTTCTCGATGGCGAGCGTGTCGAGGTAGGTGTTGTTGGGCAGCCCAGCGAGCAGGATCGGCTTGGTGTCCGCCGCATCGCAGTAGTTGTCTTCCTCGTGCGCGTCGCGCGGAATTCGCGGGTCGGATAACGCGTAGCCCTCGGCGACCGTGAGCGAATAGCGGCCGGGCTGGCCATAGATGGTGATCGCGTCTACGCTGCCTGCCGGAAAGTCGTGAAACGCCACAAACGTGGACTCTGCGGCCGCCTCCTTCGGGCGGAACGCGGCTCCCTTGCACGCATGGAAGGACGGGCCAAAGGTCCAAGCGCCCCGCCCGAGAAAGTAGCTCGTGTCGGCGGCCCGGAAGCCCAGGGAGTCGGTGAGGAACGTCAGGAACGTCCCGGGGACACTCGAGTTGAGCGCGATCGTCAGGTCGCGCGTCTGGGACTGCTGCAAGCGATACCAGTCCGCGCCCACGGTGACGTCGCGCGGCAGCACTTCGAACGACAGTGCGGGGTTGAAGAACAGCAGAAAGTTCCAGATCGTCCCCGGAAACGGCCGCGAGGTCTCGAGGTCCACGCTCGCTGGCGCGATCTCGTTCGGCTCGTACAGGTCCCGTCGAATTACTCGGACGGTGTCGCGCGTGAATCCGAACACCCCATTGCCGATGAAGAACAGGGAATCCGTGTGCGCTGGCGGCGGCACCCAGAACCGCGCCTGGGCGTAGCCGGTCGCGTCCCGCAGCGGGGGAATGAAGAACGCATACGGGATCAAGACCGCGTTTCCCATGCTCATCTGGAAGATGGAGTCCACTCCAACGCCATACACCGTGGCGGTCTCGCCATACGTCACGGTCTGGGGCCGGACGCTGTCCACCTCGAGCGGTGCGGAGACCCGCAGGATGGTTTGCCCAGGGAGTGCGCTCTTGTCGAAGTTCGCGGCCGCCGCGCGAATGTCGACGGTCCCCGACTTCACGCCGGTGATGTGCCCCGCATTGTCCACTGTCGCGATCTTGGGATCGCTGCTCGTCCACACGAACGCGACGTTGGGGATCGCCACGGAGTCGCCCGGCCCGCGCACTTGCCAGGCGGTGGCGGTGGCGACGGTGTCGTTGCCCCGGATCAGGATTTTGAGGGGGGTGATGCTCACGTGCACCGAGCTGTCGCGCTCGGTGGGGAACACGCATCTCCCGACGGTTACAGACGTGAACAGCAACGCCAGGGCGCCGAGGCCGCGATGGTGTGGCATTCGCCCAGTCCGGCGGAGTTGGCCCTCAATCTAATATGCTCAGAGCCGCCCGCGGCGCTTCAGGTCGAGGTAGCGCGCCACGACCGCCTGCGCCGCACGCTCGGGCGGTACGTCCAGCACGAGCACACCGGCCCGCCGCATGTAGCCGAGCGCCTCCTCGCGCGCGCGCAACAGCTCCTCGGCTGCCGCCTTCCGGAACGCGTCCCGCTCGGCCGTAGGACGCAGCGCGGCGACGTGGTCGAGCTCCGGGTTCCGGAGCGTGACCGCGAGCGGCAGGTGGCGCGGCCGCAAGGACGCGACGTTCGCCACCAGCGCGTCGGACGCGAAGCGGTCGATCACGTCCGTGAAGAGCACGGTGAGCGCCCGTTTGCGATTGCGGGCCGCGAGATAGCGGAACGCGCCCGGGTAGTCCGACTCGACGAGCGTCGGCTCGACGACGGCGAGCACGTCGAGCGCCCGCTTCAGGCCGACCCGGCCGCGCTGCGGCGCGACGAAATGCTGCACCCCGTCCGCGAACGCCATCACCCCCACGTTGTCGTCGTGCTGCGCCGCGGCATAGGCCAGCTCGAGCGCCGCCTGCACGACGTAGTCGAGGCGCGACACGCCGGCGATGTCCGCCGTCAAGAGTCGCCCCGTGTCGAGCACGAGCAGCACGTGCTGGCGTCGCTCGGCCTCGTACTGGCGGGTGATGACCTTGCCGCGCTTTGCCGTGGCCTTCCAGTCGATGTGCCGCAGATCGTCCCCGGGCACCCACTCCCGCAGCGACTCGAACAGCCGGCCCTCGCCCAGGCGGCGCAGCGGTGTGATCCCCTGCTCGCGGCGGCGTCGCGCCTGGGCCACGGAGGCCCGAAGCCGGACCGACACGAGGGGCGGATACACGGCGGCCTCCCACGGCAGCGCCACCACGCCGCGGCGCAGGCCCAGGCCGAGCGGGCCGATCGAGTCCACCACGAACGCCCCCCCCTCCGTGCCCGTTGCGCGTCCACGCCGCACGGGCGTGACGGGGAGCGCTTCCCGCGTCTCGCCGCGGGGTGGGACCGTGAGCCGGCGGGGCGGCTGGGTGCCGCCCAGCAGGTCGGGCCGCACCTCGCGCACGCGCAGCCGCGCGCGCCGCCGCGTGGCGTTGCGCCAGCGGTAGCCGACCTCGCCCCGGCTGCCCACCGAGAACGCGGGCGGCGCCTCGCGCGCCACGCCGAGTCCCCCGGGGCGGGGACGCACCGCGAGCGCGGCGTCGATCCACACGGCGCCGAGCAGCGCGACGTCGGCGAGCAACATCGCATCGAGACCCCACGGCACCCAGAACCCCAGGACGCCGAGCGCGGCGACGGCGGCGCCGGCCCAGAGCGCGCGGCGCGTCAGGAGAATCACGCCGTCGGCACTTCCGTCTTGTCGAGGATCGTCTTGAGCGCCGCGTCGGCCGTGACGCCCTCGAGCTCGAGCTCCGGGGCGACGCTGACGCGGTGCCGGAGCACCGCGGGCGCGAGGTGCTTCACATCGTCGGGGATCACGTAGTCACGCCCGTCGAGCAGCGCCGTGGCGCGCGCCGCCTTGAGCAGCGACACGCCCGCCCGCGGGCTCGCCCCGAGCGTGAGCGACGCGGCCTCGCGCGTGCCCCGCACGATCGCGGTGATGTAGGCCGAGATCTGCGCCTCCACCCGCACCGCTTCGACGGCCCGGCGCAGTCCCTCCAGGCCGTCCGCGTCCATCACCGGCGTGACTCCGTACGTCTCGGGCCGGTCGGCTTCGAAGCCCGCCACGGTGCGCGCGAGAATCCCCTGCTCGTGCTGGGCGTCGGGGTACCCCACGAGCACCTTGGTCATGAAGCGGTCGAGTTCGGCCTCGGGCAGCGGATAGGTCCCTTCGAACTCGACCGGGTTCTGCGTGGCGAACACCGTGAAGACGGCCGACAGCGGGTGGCCCACGCCGTCCACGGTGACCGTGCGCTCCTGCATCGCCTCGAGCAGCGCGGCCTGTGTCTTCGCGGGCGCACGGTTGATCTCGTCCGCGAGCACCAGGTCCGCGAAGATCGGGCCGGGCCGGAAGATGAATTCGTGCGTCCCGGTCAGCAGCGTGACGCCGGTGATGTCGGCGGGCATCAGGTCGGGCGTGAACTGAACGCGCTGGAACTTGACGTCGAGCGCCAGGGCCAGGGTGCGCACCAGCAGCGTCTTGGCGGTCCCGGGGACCCCTTCGAGCAGCACGTGTCCCCGCGCGAGCAGGCACACGAGGGCCTCCCGCGTCGCCGCCTCCTGGCCGAGCACCACGCGTTGCAGCGCCTCTAGGATGCGGCGCGCGTCCGCTGCGGGCGAAGCTCCTCCCACACGTCCTCCACGGCTTGGGCGGCCGCGAGCGCGCGCTCGGGGCCGCCGGGTTCGGTGATGATGCGCTGCAGCCGGCGCACGGCGTTGCGGCCGGCGGCGGTGGGGAGCGCGAGCTCGAGCGCCGCGAGCCAGGCGCGCTGCTCGTCGGGGTGCAGCACGCCGGCCCGACCGAGCCGGCGGCGCAGCCCCGCGACGGTGAGGCCGATCGACGTGTCCACCCCGACCGCTCCCTCGAGGCCCGCGGCGAGCGCCTCGAGGTGCTCGAGCGGCGACCGGCGGCGCCGCTCGAGCACCGGCCGCGCCGGCCCGAAGCGCACCGCCGCCACCGCCAGCCCCGCGAGCCCCACCGCGACGAGCTGCAGCAGCGCCCACCCGCCGGGCGTCCCGGCGAGCCAGCCCACGAGGACCCCGAGGATTGAGCGCTCCTTGCCGAAGCCCTGGTGGTATTCGTCCCACGCCACACGTCCACGCCGGCCGGGCACGAGCAGCGGCGCGATGAACTCGGCGACCTCGGTAGTGCGCCACGTCCGGTTGCGGAAGTAGCCGACGTCGGCCACCAGAGTGACGCTGCCGCCCCCCCCGCCTTGCGCCGCGAGGCGCACGGCCGCGGGCCGTCCGTCGCCCAGCCGCAGCAGCGTGTCCTGCGCCACGAAGCCGAGCGTCTCGCACTCGTTCTCCTCCACCTCGCCGCCGCGCCACCGCCGGCGCGCCTCGTCTCCCGGACCGCCGACCGGCTTCAAGTAGTCCGCGACCGGTGGCAGGACGAGACTTCCCTCCCTGAGGGGCGCCGTCACCGGGAAGCTGTCCGTCGCCACGAACCGCCTCGCGTTCGCAGTGCGCCACCCCACGCAGCGCGTGAGGCCGCCGCCCGTGCCCGCCACGACGACGGCGCCCCCGCCCCGGACGAACCGCACGACCTGCGCGAGCTCGGCCGCCGCGAGATCGAGCGGCGGGTCGAGCACCACGAGCACGGCCGGGCGATGCCTGGCGTCGCGCTCCAGATCGAACAGCGGCGTGCGGCGCCGCTCTACGGGGATCCGCAGGCGGGCGAGCACCTCGTACGTCGCGCTGCTCCCGCGGGGGCCGCTGAGAAACGCCGACGCACGGAAATCGAAGTCGGGCGTCCCGCCGCCGCTCCGGTTGCCCGCCCACACCGCGACCCCCACGGCGAGCGCCAGCAGCAGGACGAGCCAGATCTCAAGCCGCCGCAACATGCTCGAACACCAGCTCCGCTTCGGCCGCGAACTCGTGGTACGCCCGCTCGTCGCACGGGACGGCGCCGAAGACGTGGCGGTACAAGCGCCCGACCAGATCGGCGAGCGACGCGCGACCCGAGGGGTCGAGGCGCGCTTCGCCGACGTACTCCGCGGGCGTCTTGGATGGATGGAACTTGATCGCCTGTCGGGCGTCGAGGTCGAGCACGACGGCCACGAAGCGGTGCGCGAGCGCCTCGGTGTAGCGCCCGGCGCGGGCCAGGGCGTCCGCGCGCTCCCGGTGGGCGCGCGCATCCTCGAGCCGCAGTCCCCCAACGGCGCCGCCCGGTGTCGGCGTGCGCGCGGTCGGTCGCGTGACGCGCCAGACGACGTAGGCCATGTGGGCGAGCATCGCGACCAGCGCCAGGCTCAGCACGACGACGAGCAGCTTGAACGCGGCGGGATGATTCTCCTGGGTCCGCCCCAGCCAGTCGAGCACCCGCCCCACCAGCTCGAAGAGCCACTGCAGGGGGTTCCGACCGGAGACCCAGCGGTACTCCGGGCGCGCGAACACCTCCGCGACGGCACGCCGCAGCGAATCCGGCGCGACCGCCTGCGCCAGGGCGGCCAGCTCCGGCGTCAGACGATCCCCAGCCGCTGGCCCAGCACCTGCAGATCGAACGCCTCCCGGCGCACCCGCAGGTCGTAATACATCAGGGTGATGACGGCCGCGATCACCGGGGCCAGGATCAGGGGCAGGATCACCGCGGCCACGGTGAGCACCATGCCCGCCACTGGCGCGGTCTTCATCACCACGTTGGCGATCCCCTGCAGCACCTGGGACGGCAGAATGTTGCACAGCAGGAACGCCACCACCGCGAGCCCCAGGACCTTGAGCTTGAAGTCGCGCGTCAGCTCCCACGATCGCCCGAACGCGTCGAACGAGCTGCCCAGCTCCTCGAGCACGACCACGGGCGTGGTCACGCCGTAGCCGCAGGCCACGAAGATGGTGAACCAGAGGGCCGCGCACGCGAGCACGAAGACCAGCAGTATGCCGACGCCGCTCCCCTTGAACACGGCCCCAGAGATCCCCACAACCACCCCGGCCCCGATCATGATGAGTCCCAACACGATCGCCTTCCCCAACCCGACGGCGATGAGGGGCAGGATCTTCGAGAGCCCGAGCGCGAGGGCGTCATGCAGCCGGGGGTCGCGGCCGAGGTAGGAGTCCGAGATGATCCGGATCGTGCCGGCGGTCAGCACCAGCGTGGCGGCGTAGTAGACGATCACCACCGGGACGAGGTACAGCAGCGTCCGCAACGCGTTCGTCAGGTCGCCGAGTGCGCGCAGGTCGCCGAACGCCCGCAGGCCGACGTACACGAAGAGCACGACCGGCACGGAGAGGGCGACCAAGGCGAGCTTCAGAAACAGCCCGAAATGACGGCGGTAGATCATGAGGGCGCCGTCGAGGATCTCCCCGAAGTTCATGGGACGGATGTCGGCCATCTGCCACTCGCTCCGATAGCGGGGTGGCGATAAGATGGGGACGTGAACGCGCCCGCGCGAGACCGGCCGGAGCCGGCGGCGACCCTGCGGCAGCAGCTCGGCATCGAGACACCCGAGCATGTCGCGGTCCACTTGGAGCTCGCGGGTGTCGGGTCGCGGACCGCCGCGGCGCTCCTCGACACCGTGGTCGCGGTGTTCGCCCTCGTGCTGCTCGGCTGGGCCGCCGTCGCCCTCCTGGGCGGCGGGGGCGGAACGCTCGCGCGCTGGGTGATCGCGCTCCTCATCCTCGCCTTCACGTTCGGACTGCTCGGCTACTTCGTCCTGCTCGAGGCGTTGAACGGCGGCCGCACGCTCGGCAAGCAGGCGGTCGGGATCCGCGTCGTGATGGAGACCGGTCACCCGGTCACCGCCACCGCCGCCGTGGTGCGCAACCTGTTCCGCCTGATCGACTGCTACCTGCCCGTCCTGCCGTTCCTGCCCGGGCTCGCGATGATCTTCCTGCACCGGCGCAACCAGCGGCTCGGAGACGTGGTGGCGGGCACGATCGTGGTGCGCGACCGCCCGACCGAGTGGAGCCTCGGTGCCGTGCCGGCCGCGCCCGACGAGCCCCTCGAGGCCGGCCCGCCGGACCTGTCCGACGACGAATTCCGCCTGCTCGACCAGTTCCTGGCCCGCGCCGGCGAGCTCGACCCGGCGGTGCAGACGCGGCTCGCGACCGAGCTCGCACGCCGCTTCCAGGAGCGAGTCCCGCGGCGCACCGCCGACGCGGACGCCTTTCTCGCCCAGCTCCACGCCCAGGAGCAACGCAAGCGACGCAGCCGGTTCGGCACCCGGGCGCAGGCGGGCGCCGTCGGCCGTACTACCGTCACGGCCGAGCGTTTCGTCGAGCGGAAGCGGGAGGCGTGGGAGCAGTTCTACCGTCTGGCGAGCCAGGTCGAGCGCTCCGGCGTGAGTCAGCTGGCGTCCGATGAGATCCCGGCGTTTTCCGCCCGGTACCGGGAGGTCGCGGCCGACCTGGCGCGCGCCCGCACCTATCGCGTGGACCCGCGCGTGATCGAGTATCTCGAGCGCGTGGTGAGCGCGGGCCACAACGCGCTGTACCGGACGCGGGGACGGCGCCGGGCGCCCCTGTTCCGCTACCTGGTCCGGGATTTCCCGGCGGCGGTGGTCCAGTCGTGGGGCTACGTGCTTGCCGCGTTTCTCCTGTTCGCGGTGCCCGGGGCGATCGGGTACGCGATCATCCGCGCGCACCCGGAGCAGGCGGAGGAGTTGCTGCCGCCGGTGATGGTCAGCCGCGCCGAGCAGGCGGCGGAGCGCCAGGCGAAGGGGCTGGGGTACGCCCAGTCGCGCGAGGAAGACCTACCGGTGATCGCGTCCGCGATCATCAGCAACAACATCAGCATCGCGTTCTGGGCGTTCGTGGGCGGAATCCTCGCCGGGCTGCCGACGGTGCTGGTGCTCGTCACCAACGGCCTGAGCCTCGGGATGGGGTTCGGCCTGTTCGTCAACTATCACGCCGGCGGCTATCTCGCGACGTTCGTGGCGGGGCATGGCGTGCTCGAGCTGACGGCGATCTTCATCGCGGGCGGCGCCGGGTTCCGGGTGGCGGGCGCGTTGCTCGTGCCCGGAGACCGCACGCGCCGGGACGCGCTCGTCGTCGAAGGCCGGATCGCCGCGCGCATGGTCGGCGCGGTCGTGACGCTGCTGGCCATCGCGGGCACGATCGAAGGGCTGCTCTCGGCGAGCGATGCGCCGGCGGG
>Ga0066685_10001133_pt1 | contig 11131 bp, 13 predicted proteins | sample GraSoiAngelo_134_FD_62305 | JGI IMG/M metagenome (GOLD analysis project Ga0066685, IMG submission 62305) | Grasslands soil microbial communities from the Angelo Coastal Reserve, California, USA - 14_0929_05_30cm | ecosystem: Environmental > Terrestrial > Soil > Grasslands | place: USA...
AAGGTGGGCGTGGACATCATTGACTGGCGGTTCCTGAGACATACGTTCCAAGCGCCTCGGCCCGATGTGCTGATCATGGGGATCGTCCTGCTCACGACGGTCCTGGTGGACCTCATCACGGCGGTGGGTGTCGGCATGGTGCTGGCGAGCCTGTTTTTCGTCAAGAGCATGGCGGACCTGGTGCTCGCCAACTTGAAGGTGATCACTACGCCGACCGAGGAGGCGCAGTTAACGGAAGAGGAGGCCGACATCCTGACCCGCAATCAGGGCCGCATCATCTTGATACACATCGACGGCCCGATGGGATTCGGATCCGCCAAAGACATGGTGCGCCGGCTGGAAAGCGTCCGCCAGTTGGCCAGCTTCAAATGCGTGGTCCTCGATCTCTCGGGGGTGCCGGTGATTGACGGGACGGCGGCCCTCGCGGTTGAGGATATGCTGCGAATGGTGCAGGCGCATGGCCAGCATCTGTTTTTGGTCGGCGTGCAGCCGGCTGTCACGAAGGTGCTCGAAGGGCTGGGGGTGCTCAAGTTGGTGCAGCCGGGGCACCTCTATCCGCGGCGATTGGATGCGTTGCGGCACGCGGCACAGGTCAGCGACTCAACCAACCCAGAGAATGCTCCGTCGAAAACGGAGGAATCGAAAGAACCCCCCAGGCCGAACTAGCGCATCACGCGACAGGCTGCTCTGGCAGCCCACGCGCTAAGCTGTTCCTGATCTTCGATCAGGTCCACCGGCACTTCGTAGTAGGTCTTGAGGGTCTGTTTGGCAGTGGGACGAAAGGGTTTCATGCCCTTCTTGACGTACAATAGTTTGGTCCGTTCGTCCGTTTTAAAGTAGAGTCGTCCCTTGTGGATGATTCCGAAGAAGCTCTCGCCCTGATAGAGCCCGTACCCGCCGAACATGGCGCGGCAGGTGACACCGGGCAGGTCCCTCAATTGATCCAGCACGAAGTCTTTGAACGAATCATTCCTGGCCATAGGTAAAGGTCGGGTTCTTGAGTCGCTCGAAGGCCTCACGCCATCTCACGCGTTCCTTCGGGCTGTACCATTCAACAAAGGCAGCACCTGGTGCCGCCCATTCCGAAAAGCGGCCCACGGCCTGGGCATGAACACCGGTTCGAACAAACGCTTGCATCGCGACTTTCGATCGCCACACCGACAGTGTCCAGAACCGCCTCCGAAGCCACCTAGCCTTCACGCGGTATCGCACGAGGCCTGGGCTCGCGCGGAGCTGTTTCCCGACTTGCCGCGTGAGCAAGAGAAACGGCAACACATCCTGCCAGCGCCGGATCGGCAGCACGGTGGCGACGCAAAAGAAGTCGTCTGCTGAGTGATCGGAGGGCATGGCTCTTCCTAGGAAGCTGGCGCCACCTTCGCAATCACGAGACCGGCCAGGAACCAGCCGAGAAGGAGATCCATAACGCTGACGGAGGTGAAGCTCGTCGAGAAACGCCACCAGGTCCAGTCAGGCAGGTAGGCGACGATAGCTGCGGTCAATGCGATCAGCAGGACGAACCCGACTCGTCCCAGGTAGCGCAGGCCGTTCGTCTTGAGCAGCATCCAGGTGGCTAAGAGCGCTGAGAGAATGTTGCCGAGCAGGGTGATCAACAGGTGGTGCCCCATATTCCCGACACCGGCAAGACTCACCGACGCAAACATGAAGGGACCCTGCACCATGCGTTTCATACCTTCCGCTTCTTCGGCTCTCTTCTGTTCCTCACTCATGCCTGGCTCATGTTTGTGGGGGTTGGGCAGAAGGTAGACGCCCGAGACGCCGGCATTCGCCAAGAGCGCATTCGCGACCGTCGCTTCATTCGTGAATTTCTCCAACGTCATCAGGTGCCAGGGCAATACCATCCAGGAAATGGAGCCCCACACAAACAGCGCCAGGCCACCGAGCACCCCCCCGAGGATGAGTGATTTGTTCATGCGAGCCCCCCTTCTGGCCATCTGGTTACCCGCCGCTTAGTGCGCAGATGATGTGGATTTCATCGTCCGGTCGAAGCGCGGCAGACAGATCCCGCGCCTGGTCCTCATTGACGAAAATTCTAATGTGCTCTCGAATCGTATCCTGCTCGGTGACGATGCGGAAACGGAGACCGGGAAAACGGTGATCCAGAGCGCGGAGCACGTCGCCGACGGTCGAACCTTCAACCTCGACCTCGCTTTTCCTCCCCGTGTAGGAACGGAGTGGGCTGGGGATATATACCGTCACGGTCACAATTCCACAGCTTCGACCGAGTAAATCTCCGGAAGATTTCTCACGAGACAGGTCCAGCCGCCCCCGCCAGTGCGACTGCCCCAGAGCTCCCCGCCGGTCGTTCCAAAATAGAGACCAACGGGCTCATGCGCGTCCGCCGACATCGCCTGGCGTTTGACGGTCCACCAGGCTTGCGCTTTCGGGAATCCCTTATCCTGCCTCGTCCAGCTGTTGCCGGCGTTCTTGGTCACATAGACGGCCGGCTTGCCGCCAGGACTGACACGCGGCCAGACTTCTGTCCCATCCATGGGAAACACCCAGGCCGTATCGGGATCGCGGGGATGCAGGACCATCGAGAAACCGATGTCGCCGATCTGCTTCGGCATGTTCTCACCGATCCGAACCCACCGGTCATTCGAATTCCCATGGGCTCGATCCATCCGATAGATGCCGCAGTGATTTTGTTGATACAGGCGATCCGGCTTCAGGGGATGGAGCCGGACGCAATGGGGGTCATGGCCGTACTCCGGGTCCGCCACGGGTAGAAAGTCCGCGGCGCAGCCCTTGTTCAAGGGACTCCACCTGTTGCCTTTATCTCTGCTTTCAAAGACACCGCCCGATGACATCCCGATATAGAGATGGTTCGGGTCACGGGGATCAATAAGGATAGAATGCATCTTCGGCCCATCGGGCGTCCCGTCCTGGTCGCCGCCGGTCCACTGGCGACGCAGCGGGTGTTCGTTGAATCCCTTCACGCTGTCCCAGGTCTGGCCTCCATCTTTGGAGCGAAACAAGCCTTGCGGCGAAGTTCCCGCATACCAGACGTTCTGCTCCTTGTGATGTCCCGGAGTCAGCCAGAAGACATGGTCCACCACGAGGCCTTTCTGGCCTTCTGGCACTTTTGGAAAGGCCGGTGGGGTCTGAGCTTCTTTCCAGGTCTTGCCGAAATCCGTGGATCGGAAGACAGTGGGACCAAGGTGGCCGGTGCGTGCCGCCGCGAGCAACGTTCGCCGATCTCTCGGATCGAGCACGAGATGGTGCACGATGTGACCGAGAAACATCGGCTCAGTCAGCTTCCAGGTTCGACGGGCGCCGTCGCTGCGCAGGAAGAACGCACCCTTGCGGGTGCCGATCAGCAGCGCGACCGGGCCTCTGGCCGGTTTGGGCGAGGCCGCGACAGCCTGTTTTTCAGAAGGACGGCGCGTCACGGGAGATCCGGCCCTGCTTGATGGCATTGTGTCCTCCTTTGAAGCAAGTCTGATGGCAGGCCTTCATGATAGTAAGGGGAACTTAGCCTTTTGCAACGCAGCGCCGATCTCGGGGCTAATGGAGACCTTGACGCCGATCACGGCCGCGTGGTTCTTGGGATCCAGATAGATGTTGAACAACTCCTGTGGCGAAGCCTTGAAAGTCACGGTTTGTTGGATCACGGCCCTCAAGTTCATCTCCTTTCGACCCTATTTTTTCCGCTGTAGCGTGAACACATGCGGCATGTCCTTGCCATCTTTGCTGAGCACCCACTCCTGGGTGATGTGGTCCCGGTCTTGAACGGTGAACGTCACTTTGTGCATATGCGGATCGGTCGGGCTCGCGAGATTGGTGGCATCCAAGAAGGAAAAGCTTAATTTCTTCACCTCGCCACGGGGCAGATCGGCAATCATGCGGGGCTGGTTGCCGAGGGAACAGTAGTGCGTCAGCATCAAGTGACGCCCATCCACATGGTAGAGCGTAGTCATGCTCGGCTCTTTCTCCGGCATGATTGTTTCCAAGAGGGCGCTCCCGCCGGAGGTCAGTTGATACGTGACGTGTAGAGCTTGACCGTCCGGGCGCGTGCCTTGCCATTCACCGATCAGGAATTTCAGCGGGTCGAGCGCGCTGTGCGGAGCTGAAGCCATGTCCGCAGAACTAGGAGAAACGAAGAGTGTGATCATCAGCAGACTCAACAAAGGCAGTATCCGGGTCATGGCCTCCTCCTTGTGCGATGAGACGTTGCGCGTAATTTGAGATCCGACCGGCAACACGGCACACCTACCACAAGGCTCTAGAAACAGCAAGAAATCAAGGCGCGTATAATAACTGCCATGCTCCTCGCTCGCCTCGTGGAAGTGGTTAGCAAGGTTCGGGCGACCACCAAGAAGACGGAAAAGATGGCTCTGCTGGCCGACTTCCTGCGCCAAACCCAGGATAAAGAGACAGAACTGGCCGCGCTCTATCTTTCGGGCGCTCTCCCGCAAGGCAAGATCGGAGTCGGCTGGCGCATGATCCAAGACGCCATGGGCGACGATTCACGGTCCGGGGAGCCATTGACGCTAAATGAGGTTGATGAGTCCTTTGCGTCCATTGCGTCTGATCAGGGTCCTGGTTCCACTGAGAGAAAAGTGAGTTCTTTACGGCGCCTCTTTCAGCGGGCGTCGGCGGAGGAACGCCAGTTCCTGTCCCAGCTCATCATGGGAGAGCTCCGGCAAGGGGCTTTGGAAGGGTTGATTCTGGATGCCATCGCCAAGGCGGCCAAGCTGCCGGCTGGTGATGTCCGGCAGGCCATGATGTTCTCCGGCCATCTCGGCGAAGTCGCACGGGTTGCGGTCGAGGAGGGGGCGGCGGGCCTGTCGCGCTTTTCCCTGCGCTTGTTTACGCCTATCGCGCCCATGCTGGCGAACAGCGCGGAGGATGTGGAAGAGACCCTGGAACGGTTAGGGGAGGCGGCCTTTGAGTACAAGCTGGACGGGGCGCGCATTCAGGTCCACAAGGGCGGCGATGACGTCAGGATTTTCACGCGGCAACTGCAAGACGTGACGGAGCGGCTGCCCGAAGTCATCGAATGGGCGCGGGCCGTGCCGGTGCGCGACTTCGTGGTGGAAGGGGAGGCGATCGTGTTGCGACCGGACGGACGGCCCTTCCCGTTCCAAATCACAATGCGGCGGCTGGGCCGCATCAAAGACGTGGAGCATGTGCGGCGAGAAATTCCGCTGTCGTCGTTCCTCTTCGATTGTCTGTACCTGGAAGGAGAGGGATCGGTCATTGCGTTGCCCTACCAGCAGCGGATTGATCTGATGTCCAAAGTGATCCCGTCATCATTCATGATTCCGAGGATCGTGACGAATGATCGAGCGGAGGCCGAGGGCTTCCTGGCGCGCGCCTTAGCCGCGGGCCATGAAGGGGTGATGGCGAAGTCACTCACCGCGCCCTATGTCGCAGGCCAGCGCGGATTTCACTGGCTCAAGCTGAAGGCGGCGGTGACGTTGGATCTGGTGGTGCTGGCGGCGGAATGGGGCCATGGCCGGCGCAAAGGCTGGCTGTCGAACCTGCATCTTGGCGCGCGCGATCCGGAAAGCGGGCAGTTCGTGATGTTGGGGAAGACGTTCAAAGGGCTGACGGATGAGATGCTCAAGTGGCAGACCGAAAAGCTCTTGTCGCTGGAGGTGAGCCGCGATGAGTGGACGGTCTATGTCCGACCCGATCTCGTCGTCGAGATCGCCTTCAGCGAGATTCAGGAGTCGCCGCGCTATCCTGGAGGCTTGGCGCTCCGCTTTGCCCGTGTGAAGCGCTATCGGCAGGACAAATCAGCGGCGGAGGCCGATACCATCCAGACGGTGATGGGGCTGTTTCAGAAGCAAAGGGGAGAGGGGCAGCCTGGTTAATCCCCTGTGCTCGCAGAACATGAAGAGTTGGAAGGTCGCCCTACGAAAGGTTTGATGGCCAGATCTGAGGTGGCCCTCTTCTATCCATTGGTTGCTCAGTCCGCTTGACATGAATATACTAAAACTTGCATATTAATCGCCAAGCAGCGGTATCAAGCACTGATCACGCTTCGCCGAACCGGCGACCTGACAGGAGGTTAGGTGAACCATGAAGCTCAAGGTGACGCCCTCGACCGGTAATGTGTTCCGCGACCTCGGCTTCCGCCGCGAAGAGGCCGAGCATCTCCTGGTCCGAGCGGATCTCATGATCCAGGTTCAGAAGCTCATCGCCTCCCGTCGCCTTAAGCAGAGAGAGGCAGCCAAGAAACTCGGCGTGTCTCAACCCCGTGTCAGCGACCTCCTTCGCGGACGGATCGATCTCTTCAGTACCGACGCGCTCATTGATATGCTGGCTCGCCTCGGGGCCCGTGTGCGCCTGACCGTCAAGTCTCGCCCCGGCAGATTGAAAGTTGCCTGACCACCTGGCCAGATCGGTATATTAGATCCCAGTCCCGATGACCGTTCTTCGTCGTTCGTATCTTGATCATGCGTCTGTTGCGTCATCGCGTCTGTCGCAACCAACCCGTCCGCCGGAAGCCTCTGGAGGGCGGGCGCTAGAGACGCTATTTGACGCTATCGACGCCCCTTGCGCTTCACGAGATACGCTCTTCTGTCTGAGCCATAAGCCATACGCTATCAGCTATACGCTCATATCTTCTGACGAGATACGCTTCACGCTTCACGGACAACGGCTCACGGTTGGCGATCAACCAGGCAGCCATGGGAGGAAGGATGGCAAAATCCCCTCCGTGCAATTCGCGATGCTGGACGGACCATTGCCGCTGCGTTCGGACGCTATTATTCGAACAGCAGATCCGGGAAGCCAAGAAGTAGAGCATTCGTCGTGGCCATCACTGCGTGAGTGGTATCTGTCGGACTGGCCAGTAAAGTTGAGTACCACAAGCACACTGGAGCACACACAAGCACAGATGAGCACATAGAGCACCATGGCCTTCCTGATGACCTTTATCACACCCGCATCTTTATTGGTGTCACCCTGCGAAATTTCGCCATTTTGAACTGCGAGATCGCGGAAAATCGTGCAGATGGGGGAGTTTTTCCGCTTCGTTTTGTCCTTGTTGCTGCGACATGTTGCTAGACAAAGCGTTTGATTATCAACGCATTTCGAAGGATAATTGCGGCATCGTTCGGGTGGCGTCCTTTGTAGCAGCAACCCCGGAACGCAGGCTTGGTCGCAATTGTTAGCGTCGCGCCCGTACCGAACCAACCATGGAGGTGATACAACCGTGAGTACATTTGTGCCGCTGAAGCTCGTCGGCAAAAAAAAGAGCTCCATGGAAAGGAGGCGTAGCCTCAGAGACTCACTCTGGCGAGATGCGGAGAAAGTAATATGGAGCCGGAAGACGGATGATGGATACTGTTCAGTTCCGAGAACCCTTCCCCTTATTATGACTCTCATCAACCAGCTTTCTCCAAAAGGAAAAGGAGATGCTTCTCGCGTTTACCAAGAGCTGTGGTGCCACGACTTCGACCTAGGATTCATCGAGATCACAGATGAGAACGCGCATGCCTATGCATCAGGATACTTAACGCCGACACGCGCCGTCCGCACTTGGCGTGAAAGGATGGGCGTTTTGGAGGACCTTGGATTTATCAGGACAAAACCTGATGGGAATCGGAAATACGGATATGTGCTGTTGCTACATCCTCATGATGTAGTTGAATCGTTGAAGAAGAAGCGGACAATATCAGAGGCATGGTACGGTGCGTACGTGAAAAGAGTGGAAGGGACGGGTGCACGACACGGTCGTGTATCCAGCAAGACCAAGTGAGATGCTGGAGATGCCGCTAACACTTGCCCAAAGTACCGCACTGAGTAAGTTGGCAGATCATGTAGCTGACTTCCTGCCAGGTAAGCCCCATCCCTTTGCAGATCAGGGCATTTCGTTTGCTGGTGTTGCGGCGTCACTTGGGCTGGCGAAGTTCTGGAGGAATGGAAGCAAGCTTCCCAGTATCTGTCAGCTCCTCAGTCTAACACTTGATCAGCGTCCCGCAACCTTTTGCGCGCTCTTAATCCAAGTCGTGCAGCGAGGCATTGTGTATCGATTAAACAAAGGGCAGCCCATCACACGCGAACACATTGAAGAACTCAACAAGTTGATATCTTCTGTAGGTTACAAGATTCCTGATCTTTATGATCCTAAGTTTCTCGACTCGCTCCCTCGAAGAAAAGATCCGAGCGGAGAAAGCGCTGAGGTCATAGGCGCCGAGTTGGAAACACTGAAACAAGGTTTAGTAGGCCTTGCCTCTCTTGCGCCCCAAGAAAGAGGATACAGGTTCGAAAAATTCCTGGCTGACCTATTTGAGGCGTTCAAGTTGGCACCTAGGGGAGCATTTCGGCTGATCGGAGAGCAGATTGATGGGAGCTTTGAGCTAGAAGCAGAGACCTACCTGGTAGAAGCGAGATGGCAGAACGAGCAGATGGGTCAGGAAGCCTTACTGGTTTTTTCTGGAAAAGTTTCGGGCAAAGCTAAGTGGTCACGTGGTCTCTTTCTCAGCTATTCAGGCTTTACACATGATGGCTTGGAAGCATTTTCAAGAGGCAAGCCTACAAACATCATCTGCATGGACGGACTTGATCTCTACTTAGCTTTGAATGGGAAGCTAGACTTGCTCGACATTCTCACTAGGAAGGTAAGGCGAGCAGCCGAAACCAATCTTGCGTTTGTTTCCGTGAGGGAACTCTTCCCCAATACCTCATAGCGCAGAGAAGATCAGGTGCTGCCATTACACATCGCGGGGCGGGGCGCGCGGCGGGCATGATCCTTCTTCAGCTGCCCCTCACCTCACATAACGCTTCCTCAATACAGCAGTCGTCGTTCGATGCACGACGAATGAATGGACCAGGCCAATCTGACAAAGTAGAATATTCCTGCTTCTTCTACCTCAATCACGAAAATGAGGTCCTCATGGCTGAGTGGCACGTTAATCTTCAAGGAGACGATTTCGACTTAGCGGCGTTAGCGGCAAGATTTACCTCGCAGGACTTTCGAATCCAGCGAGAGGGCACTGTGTACTGCCTTATGGCAGATGAATTGAACACTCTCGAAGATCCCCGTGAAGTCCGCGACGCAGCCGAGCGTATTCTCCAACCCCTCAATGGTTTGGCTAAGCTAATGCTCAACGCCCGCAGACCCTTGTCTGTAAGTAGTCTCTATCAAATCAAAGGCGACAGGAAGAATCATCACTACTTGCTGGCGGACGCTGGTTCATTATCCCTACAAGAAAGTGCTGCCGTGTTGAAAATTGGCAGTGATGGGACAAGCGAGGCGGTACAACAACAAGACCCCATGCATTCCCAACTCTCGCTTTCCTGGGTTGATGAGAACGTCAAACGGGTGCTCAGTCTGTATGGAAAGGCCGATCAGACCTGGAAAGATCTCTATCCCATCTACGAGATCATAGAATCTGATCTAGGTGGTGAGGCTGCGCTAGTGGACAAGGGGTGGACCAGTAGAAATCAAATAGAACGATTTGCGCGCACAGCAAATAGTCCAGAAGCCTCCGGTGAGACCGCCAGGCACGGAATTCCAAAAGGGGCACCACCATCAAACCCCATGACACCCTCCGAGGGGAAAGAATTCATCGCTTCACTAATACTGAAGTGGATAGAGTCCAAGCTAACTAAGCAGAGATAATGAAAAGTGTCAGGACTCATTTCGCGGCGCGGGATAGTCGCAGCAGACTTATTAGTTAGCTAGTCATGGTGTATGAACGATGAGAGTGTATCTAGACAACGTCGCGGCATCCGGTCGGGTTCTCGGAGACTTGGAACCTGCCTCCGAGAGGAAAGCGTTGGAGGAGATCGAGCACGCTCATTCCACGGGACGTATCAAGATAGTGACATCCCGTGAGTCTTGGCGGGAACAGGACCGAACCAAAGATGTCGCTAAGCATGCCAAGCTGGCTGCAGCTCGAGCCGAGGTCTCAGTAGTCGCCACCGATCACGTTGTGCTGGGTTCTGGAACCCTCAATGATCTGCGTGGAACCACCATGACCTATCCATTGGTGAGCGACATCGTTGACGACGCGCTGTTCTGTGATCTCAAGAAGATCGGCCTCCGCGATGCCGACGCGCGACATCTCATGTACGCATCCGTAAACGCATGCGAACGGTTCGTCACGCTCGATCCAGACTTCCTGGATCGTCGGTCGGCTCTCGAAGCGCGATGTTCCAATCTCAAGATAGTCAAACCTTCGGAATTAGCCGCCGAGCTACGAAATGCACCTCACGGCGGGCTGCCCAGCAAACACTAGGAGAAAAGCATCAGGAACCGTTTTGCGGAGCTCTGCGGGGCGCGCGGCGGACCTTCGTAACTCGTATCTCGTGGTTCGTATCTCGCTGAAAGTCCGAAACGCTTCACGCAATACGCTTCACGAGAGACAAGATAAACTCGGCGGGGCGCGCGGCGGGAGCATGTAGCGCCGGAAGGCCAGGTTCCGCATGAAGATTGCTCCATTGTTCTAGGAGAAAGAACTCATCGCACGCGATCTCAACTCCACGCTGACTCACTGCCCGCCTGTGGACATGTTGACTGCCTCAGGTTGATGTGCGAATATTGCGGCTCGCGAATTCCCTGATCGGTTCCTTCAGTCTCTCCTTGGTGCGATCATGCACCGTTGTAACCCCGTCGCATTGCGGAACGACCTACACTTTTTCCTAGAGTTTCCAGCCGATGAAGGTGTTCCGGTGGAGGGCTCTGGCTTTCCCGGTTTCACTTTGACGCACAATGTTCACACCGGGGAGGAGGTGGATCGCTTACTGAAAGAGGTCGCGGCCTCAGGTGGAAGCATCGTGAACCGACCAGCGCGCGGACCGGAGCCGATACTCGGGGCACTTCGCCGATCCGGATGGCTTCTTGTGGGACGTGGCCTGGGACCACACTTCCCACACGTCTAGGCGCAAATGAAGAATATCTCCTTGTTCACCTCACAACGGAAAGGAGGAACGCCATGGCCACTCAAATGCTCAAAGGAAAAGTTGTAGTCGTCGGTGCCGGAGCGAAGAATCTGGGCGGACTCATCAGCAGGACGTTTGGCGCGGATGGCGCCTCCGTCGTCGTCCACTACAACAGTAACGCCACGAAGGTGTCGGCCGACGAGACGGTGAAGACCGTCAAGGCGTCGGGCGGCGATGCGTTCGCTATCCAGGGGGACCTTACTAAGGTCTC
>Ga0066685_10001145_pt1 | contig 11100 bp, 9 predicted proteins | sample GraSoiAngelo_134_FD_62305 | JGI IMG/M metagenome (GOLD analysis project Ga0066685, IMG submission 62305) | Grasslands soil microbial communities from the Angelo Coastal Reserve, California, USA - 14_0929_05_30cm | ecosystem: Environmental > Terrestrial > Soil > Grasslands | place: USA...
GACGATGACCGACGAGGTGTAACGGATCAGGCGGAGCCGTTCCGTCACGCATCAGGTGGAACTCTTCAGCCCCACGCACAAGTTTGTTTGGATCCGCCTGACGCGTGACGTTTCGGCTTCGCCTGACGGGTGACGCGGCTTCGCCTGACGGGTGACGCGGCTTCGCCTGCCGGGTGATGCTGGCTCCGCCTGATCTGCGACACACTCCCGAGCATGTTGGTGGAGCTGAGCGTCGTGGAGCAGAGGTATCAGGCGGTCCTCGCGATGACTTCACCTGCGTGTTTGCCGCCGCAGGCGATGCGAGCATCAAGACGCCGACCCCCGCGGTGACCGCAAGTAGGAGAAGCCTCGTGGCGTGCCGCATCGCTGGTCCCCCCTCCCGCGGGCCCAACTCTTCTCGGGCGAACCCATCCTGCCGTCTCGCTTCAGGTAAACCAGATCCAGCTCGCCCGGATCGCTGGCAGTCAGCTGTTCGCGCATAGGACATCGCGCAGGTGTGCGTGGACACCCTGGGGGGCCGTCAACGTCTCGAAGTGCGCGCACCGGTTCAACTTGCGACGCCCGGACACGGCGTGAGGATATGGATCCGAAGACGGCTACCAGGCAGGGGGAGGGTGCGTATGTCGGAGCCCATCATCTACATCGACCGGTCCAACATCAGGGAGGGCAAGCTTGAGGAGGTCAAGGCGGCGTTGCCGCGGCTCGTCGAGTTCGTCGATGCCCATGAGCCTCAGCTGCTCGCCTACGGCATGTACCTCGATCCGGAGGGGATGAGCATGACTGTGACCGCCATCCACCCCGATACCACCTCCCTGGAGCTTCACTTAGCAGTAGGGGGTCAGGAGTTTCGCAGGTTCGCAGGACTCATCGACCTCCGATCGATCGAGGTCTTCGGCCGGCCGAGCGACGCGGCGCTCGAGGAGCTGCAACGGAAAGCGGCAGCCCTGGGAGAGGGCGGGACCGTAACCGTGCACGAGCGGGTCGCAGGCTTCTTCCTTCGTTGACGACCACGAGAACACCCTGATCCGGGAACGACGCCAGCGACGCCATCCGCCGGCCTGGCCCCTGTTGCTCGCTCTCCTCCTGGGCTCGGCAGGATCACATGGAGGCAGCGGTGGCCGGCGGCTCGAGTCCAGCGGTGACCGGAGACGGCTTGAATCCCTTGATGATGAGGTAGAAGCCGAGCGACAACTCCCAGAAGAACTCCGGGATCGTCGCGACGACCTGTGCCGTGGACGCTGGCTCGATGACATCGAACAGCACGGCTGTCCCTGAGATGATGATCAGCGGACCTCCGACGAGTCCCAACCAAGTCATCCCTCGCGGTACCAAGCCGGACGAATACATCAGGTAGCCGAGGATCAGGCCGTTCCCGACTCCGACGACCCATCCGGGTCCGAGCAGGAAGGTCCAGTCATGGATCGCGACGAGCGATCGGCCGAAGGCGACGTTCGCCCCGACGACGTCTTCTCGCACGGTCAAGATCGCAAGGAGGCTGAGGAGACCGATGGCGATGAACGTGGATTCGATGATGCGGGCTGCGACATAGCCGAGCGACAGCGTTTCGTTCTGCCGCTTGAGGATCGGGAACAGCACGATGGCCGTACCGATGTTGGCGATGATCAGGAGAACCTCAAGGAGGGCTCCCATGGCCACGCTCGCGTGGGCGTCTGCACCAGCACCGGTGACGTAGTTGGCGTTGGCGTCACCCAGCACCGGGGCATAGAAGATCAACTGCGCCGGGATCGACGTGACGAAGGTCGCGATGAAGAGCCAGCCTGCGATCGAAGCAGTCCTTCTCAGCGGGGTCACCGGATCCCCTCCCCAGGTCATGGGTCGCAACCCTTCGTCTACCCTGCCCCGCACTGGCAGAAACGGAGACTCGCCGCATCAGCGGCATCCGCTAGCGTCCGTACGCCATCAAGGACTGGAGCGTTCGTCGTGCCATCACTCAGTCGACGAGGAAAGAAGAGAAGTAGAGTGCTTGGCCCTGCGTCAGGATCCCTAACCTGCGGGGAAACACATGAAGGCGATCGTCCAAGGCTCTTACGGCTCCGCCGATGTGCTCGAACTCAGGGACATCGACATCCCGGTGGTCGGCGATCATGACGTGCTGGTACGCGTGCACGCGGCCGGCGTCGACATCGGCGTCTGGCACGTCATGGCCGGCAAGCCGTACTTGCTTCGTGTCATCGGCTTCGGGCTGCGCAAGCCCAAAGTACCGTTGCGAGGCCGCGACGTTGCCGGGGTCGTGGAGGCGATGGGGAAGAACGTGACCCGGTTCCAGCCCGGTGACGAGGTGTTCGGCACCGCCGACGGCTCCTTCGCGGAGTACGCGTCCGCGCCGGAGGCAAGGCTCGCGCGGAAGCCCGCGAACCTCACGTTCGAGCAGGCGGCCGCCGTCCCGATCTCCGGCGGCACCGCCCTCCAAGGACTCCGCAAGGGGGACATCCAGTCGGGGCAGGAGGTCCTGATCGTCGGCGCGTCCGGCGGCGTGGGCTCGTTCGCGGTGCAGCTCGCGAAGACGTTCGGAGCGAAGGTCACCGGCGTGTCGAGCACGGCGAAGATGGACTTCGTTCGATCGCTCGGCGCGGACGACGTCATCGATTACACCCACGAGGACTTCGCGGACGGGACCCGGCAGTGGGACCTGGTCCTCGATACCGGGGGCCGTCGTTCGCTGTCGGATCTCCGACGCGCACTCACACCCAAGGGAACGCTCGTGATCGTCGGCGGCGAAGGCGGCGGCAACGTGCTCGGTGGCTTCGACCGCAACATCCGGTCGGGACTGGCCTCGAAGTTCGTCTCGCAGCGCTTGACGATGCTGACGTCGAAGGAGCGGGGCGAGGACTTCGAAGCTTTGCGGGAGCTCATCGAGGCCGGCAAGGTGACGCCGGTGATCGACAGGATCTATCCCCTGAACGAAGCCCCTGAGGCCATCCGTTATCTGCAGGAGGGGCACGCCCGCGGGAAGATCGTCCTCACGGTCTGAGGCACGGACCTCTGCGTCACGGCGAACCTGTAGGATTCGCTCGGTCCCGCCCCGGGTACACCCCCGGTCAGGGGAGGGAATGGATGAGGCTTGGCGACGACTGTCCGGTATGCCTAGAGCGAGGTGTGCGGCGACCTGCCTACTACCCCAGCGAATCACCAACGGTGCAGGGCATGGTTTGTTGGGATCATCGCTACGGTCAAGGTGTGGAGTCCGAACGGAACAGAGAGCGGTTGAGTCATGCCGCCACCGAGCGGCGTTCGCAAGCCGCGCTCCGGCAGAGGATCCACTTCTCCCGACGCCGTCGAGGGGGGCCGAACCCACCCGGCGACGATCGCCGCGTCTAACCGTGGGCTATCGGGTCGTTGCTTAGAGGGCCAACTCGAACATGAGCATATCCCGGGCACGCAGGCCGTCTTCCCAGATCGGTTCCGGGTAGGCGTCGAAGAATCCTCGCTTCACCTCGGACATCCGGAAGCCCACCTTCTGATAGAAGCGGATCGCGTCGAGACTCGAGTTCGCGGTGCCGACCGTCAGACGATCCACGCCTCCCTCACGGGCCCACGTCGCCGCGAACGAGACGGCGAGCGTGCCGACACCCTGCCCGCGAGCTGCTTCCGCCAGGGCGAGGTTCTTCACCTCAACGGCATCCCCTTCGTGGATGAGCAGAAGCACGCCGATGTCTGTGCCCCCATCGAGGATCGCGAACAGCGTTCCTCGATCGAGGTACGACTCGACGATCGCTTCTGACTCATCGGCGAGGAGGAGGAGGGGAAGGAGTCGTCGCCGATCGTTCGGGACGAGCTCGAAGGTGATGTTCATCCGAACCTCAGAGGATAGGTGAACCGGCCGCGACCAGTTCCATCTCATCGGCGGTGAGGACCCAGCCGGCCGCGGCGGCGTTCGCTTGGACCTGCTCGGGCGTCGTCGCGCCCGCGATGACGGACGCCACCGGAGCGTGAGCGAGGAGCCAGCCGATCGCGAGCTCGAGGATGGAGTGACCCCGCTCGGCAGCGAACCGCTCGAGCACCTCGAGCTGAGCGAAGGTGCCATCCGTGAGCAGTTGCTCCGCCCGTCGTGAGCTGGCGAGCCGAGAGCCTTTGGGCACCACGCCGGGGCGGTACTTTCCGGTGAGCAGCCCGTTCGCGAGCGGGAAGTACGGGATGTACGCCAACCCGAGCTGCTCGGTGACGGGCAGCGCGTCATGCTCGTCCGCGCGGTCCAAGAGGTTCAGCTCGTTCTGCACGCTGACGAAGCGGGCAGCACCGTCGTTCACGGCGGCGGAGGCCTCGTGGAGCTGCGGACCCGAGAAGTTCGAGCAGCCGATCTCGCGGAGCTTCCCCTCGCGGACGAGGCCGTCGAGGGCCCCGAGCGTGTCGGCGATCGGGGTCGCGGGGTCGGGCTCGTGGAGCTGGTACAGATCGATGCGGTCGGTGCGCAGCCGCCGGAGGCTGTCCTCGAGGGCGCGCCGGACGTAGGCGGGTGCCGCGCCCCTGCGTACGCGATCCACCTCCATCCCGAACTTCGTCGCGAGGACGACGCGATCCCGCCGACCCTCCAGGATCCTTCCGAGGAATGTCTCGCTCTGTGTGCGGCCGTAGATGTCCGCCGTATCGAAGAAGGTCACGCCGACGTCGAGCGCGGCGTCGACGACGCGTCGTGTTCTGCCCTCGTCGAGGCGTGAGCCGAAGTTGTTGCATCCGAGCCCCACGACCGGGACCTCCAGGGAGCCGATGCGGCGCGTCGGCAGATGGATCGAGGCGCTCATCCGTGCACCGCGTTCGTGACATCGCCGTCGCACCGCGTCGGACCGCGCCCCGACGCTGCGTCGCGCCACGTCTGCAGGAACGGCACGAGGAAGCTGCCCAACAGCCCCTCCTGCCCGGTGATCGGGTGCACACCGTCGCTCCCCAGGAGCTCGGGCGGGACCAGGCGGTCCCAATCGAGGATGGCACCGTTGGGGGCAGACCCCATCATCGTGACGATCGCGCGGTCCACCTGGTCCGTGACGGGCTGCGGCCCGTGCGCGGTGACCCACACAACCAGATGGGCGCTGCCGACCGCGGCCAGGATCCGTTGGGCGTTCGCCGCGAAGATCTGGGCGTCGACGTCGTTCACCCCGAGCTCCACGACCACGACATCGGGGATCGTCAGGAGTGACTCGGCCGGAGTGATCCCGCCGGAGGAACCGCGCCCGATGACCGCGTCGACCGTCACGTTCCAATCCGACAGGCGGGCGACGATATCGTTCTGCCCGCCGTCCAGGATCGAATCGCCGATCATGAACGTCGTGGGGGGGTTGGACAGCGCGCCGTCGGCCGGCAGGGAGAGCCAGCGTTCGATCCGCCCCCCGGCCTCCACGTAGAGCCGGCGGTCGTCCCGGGTGATCCAGATCCTGCCGATCTCCGCGATCCCGACCGACAGGGCGTCGGTCGGGATCGCGGCCACCGGAACGGCGTACGGGCCGCCGAGGAACCGCCGACGGGCACCTGCGACGTCGACCGCGGCGACCGGCGGATCGAGGGAAGGGTCGCAGCGGTAGACGACGACGTTCGATGGAGGCACGCAACTGCCATCGGCGGCGCGAAGCGTCTCCACCGTGATCGTCGACGCGGGGTCGAGCCGCACGCGGCAGGGGTCGTTGGTGGCAGGCGTGAGCTGCGGCTGTGCGGAGGGGGTCGCCTGCGCGGCCGCGAAGTGGTCGCAAGCGGACAGCGTGAGAAGGGCGGCGGCGAAGAGCGCAGGTACGGGGGAGAAGCGTCGCATGACCTGGCAGGAATCGTAGCGGGGGAGCGCGAGAAGACCGTGTCGGCCGGTTCGACCGACACCGTCGGCATGGCATATCATCAGCTCATCAGGGCGTCACGCTCGACGGAGGCACCGGGGATGATCCGAGCAACGAACGCACCGCCCATCCACCAGGTGGTCCTTTCCAACCTCTGCGACCTGCAGGCGCGACTCCGCGGCGATCCGGCGACGCTCGTTCTGGCTCGCGGCCCCGCCCACATCGACGATGGGTCGGTTCCCATCGGTGGTCCATCGCCGACGCCTTCCGACGATGCGCTCGCGCAACGGCGCCTGGCGAAGCTCCACACGCGGTTGGCCGAGCTCGAACGCGGATCCACGAGCGTCGTCGACCTGCAGCGAACGATCGATCGACGGCTGCGCGACTCCTGAGGCTCGTCCTTCCGGCCGCGCACAGACCGGGTGATACCGTCGGTCGTGTGGAGCTCGATGTGCATCCCGACCTCGCCGCCCTGACGTTCCTCCTGGGGACGTGGAGAGGATCGGGTCGAGGCGAGTACCCGACGATCGACCCGTTCCGCTACGACGAGGAGGTCGTCGTCGAGCACGTCGGCGACCCGTACCTCCTGTTCGCGCAGTCCAGCTGGCTCTCGGGCGACCACGCTCCGCTGCCTTTCGAACGCGGGTTCCTGCGCCCGGGGACGGAGCCGAGAGAGGTCGAGCTCTGCCTCGCGCATCCGCTAGGGCTGACCGAGATCGCGCACGGGACGCTCGAAGGGACGTCGATCGATCTGTCGACCGCGAGCGAGGGGATCGTGGCGCGGACCCGGTCGGGGTCGGCGGTCACCGGACTGACACGCCGCTACGTGGTCGAGAACGACGTCCTGACCTACCAACTGTTCATGGCGACCGAGGACACGGCGATATCGCTGCATCTTCGCGGGACGCTCCGGAGACGATCGTGAACCGCACCCGCTTCAACATCGACGGCGCCTGGCTCGTGTGCGCGATCGTGGGGGTCAGCGTCGGGGGGATCGTCTGGCTCGCCGGCGCGCACGACGCCGCGAACGTGGTGTGGGGAATCACGACCTTGCTGGGAGCGATCCCGCTCGTGCTCGACATCGTCCGGTCCCTCGCGCGGCGTGAGTTCGGCGTGGACTGGATCGCGCTCTTCGCGATCGTTGGGTGTCTCGGTCTCGACCAGTACCTCGCCGGGGCCGTGATCGCCCTGATGTTGTCGACCGGGCAGACGCTCGAGTCGTACGCGGATCGTCGGGCCCACCGCGAGCTCTCCGATCTGCTGGAGCGAGCGCCTCGACAGGTTCATCGCTACGAGGACGGGTCGCTCCAGACGCGCCCGATCGACGAGGTTCGCCTGGGCGACCGCCTCTTCGTCAAGACCGGCGAGGTCGTTCCGGTGGACGGACTCATGGAGAGTGACGCGGTGCTAGACGAGTCGGCGCTCACGGGTGAATCCCGCCCGGTCGAGCGTCTCCGTGGGGACCTGGTGCGATCGGGCGCCGTGAACGCGGGCTCGGGCCTCGACCTGCATGCGACGTCGACCGCGGCCGACAGCACGTACGCCGGCATCGTGCGCCTGGTCGAGGAGGCGGAGCGACAGAAGGCCCCGTCGGTCAGGTTGGCCGACCGCTACGCGATGGTCTTCGTCCCCGTGACGCTCGTGATCGCGTTCGGGGCTCTCGCGATCACCGCCGACTGGATCCGCTGGCTGTCGGTGCTGGTCGTGGCTACGCCGTGCCCTTTGATCCTCGCGGTGCCGATCGCGATCGTGGGCGGGATCTCGCGCGCGGCGAAGCGCGGCGTGATCGTGAAAGGCGGGGGCTCGCTCGAGACGCTCGCGCGCGGACGGACCCTGATGTTCGATAAGACGGGGACGCTCACGTCGGGCATCCCCCAGCTCGCCGACGTCGAGACGTTCGGGCCGATCGATCCGGACGAGCTACTGCGGCTGGCTGCGTCGGTCGACCAGGTCTCCGTCCACGTGATGGCGACATCGATCGTGCGCGCGGCGGGGGAGCGCGGGTTAGAGCTCTCCTTCCCCGAAGAGGTCGACGAACGCTACGGCGCCGGGATCGCCGGGACGGTCGACGGTCGGAAGGTCGCGCTCGGCAAAACCGAGTTCGTCACTGGCGGCGGACAGCTGCCTCGACGCGCTCGCGAGATCCGGCGCCGGACGATCCTGGATGGGTCATCGTGCGTCTTCGTTGGGGTCGACGGCGAGATCGCGGGAGCGATCGTGATCGACGACCCGATCCGGCCGGACACGCCACGCGTGATCCGTGCGCTTCGGCGCGCAGGGATCACGCGCGTCGTGATGGTCACCGGCGACCACCCCGACGTGGCCGAGTCGGTCGGCGCCGCTCTCGGCGTCGACCGGATCCTCTCCGAGCGAACCCCGGAGGAGAAGGTCGAGGCCGTGACGGTCGAGCGCGAGCACGGCGTCGTCGTGATGGTCGGCGACGGGCTGAACGATGCGCCGGCGCTCGCCGCGGCCGACGTAGGCGTCGCGATGGGCGCGCGCGGCGCGACGGCGTCATCCGAAGCCGCGGACGTCGTGCTTGTGGTCGACCGCCTGGACCGTCTCGTCGACGCGATGGCGATCTCGCGTCGCTCGACCCGGATCGCGACGCAGAGCGTTTTCGTCGGGATGGGGCTCGCCTTCGCGTTCATGTTCGGCGGCGCCCTAGGGTTGTTCGGCCCGATCGCGGGCGCGCTGATCCAGGAGGGGATCGATGTCCTGTCGATCCTGAACTCTCTCCGTGCGATCGGCGACAGCCGCCGGTCGGGCCCCCCGGGCCCGGCCACCAACGTCGCCGATCGCTTCCGTCGCGAGCACCGCGAGTTCGCCCCCGAGCTCCAGCGGATCCGTTCGGTCGCGGACCGCCTCGAGGAGCTGTCGTCCGGGGAGGCCGAGCGCGAACTGGAGGCGGTGCGGGTCTTCATCGCGGAGCGGCTCCCGCAGCACGAGGAAGAGGAGGAGGCAGCGGTCTACCCAGTCGTCGCCCGCCTCATGGGCGGCGAGGACCCGATGTCGAGCATGGCCCGCGCGCACGTGGAGATCTCGCACCTCGGACGGATGTACCTGCAGCTGCTCGACGACCTGCCGCCCGAGGGACCGACGCCGGACGACCTGATGGACCTCCGGCGCGTGCTCTACGGCCTCCACGCGATCCTCCGGCTGCATTTCGCCCAGGAGGAAGAGGCCTACGCGTGGTTGTCGTCGGGCGAGCCGGTGCCCGTCGGCTGATCGCGCTCCAGCTCCGTCAGGTCCACGTCGCGCGGCCGGGGTGTCGGGTCGGCGGCCAGCGTGACCCGGAACGACGCACCCCCGCCGATCCGCTCTTGTACCCAGGCGCGCCCGTCGTGCAACTCGGCGAACCGCGTGACGAGAGCGAGCCCGAGGCCGGAACCGGCGCCCGCGCCCGCCCCTTGGCGGAACATCTCGAAGATCCGCTCGCGATCGCCGGGCGCGACGCCCGGGCCGTCGTCTTCGACCATGAGCATCGCGCCGTCGTCCGTGCGCTCCAGCCGCACCCAGATCCGCGAATCGCCCGGCGTGTGCTTCAACGTGTTGCCGAGCAGGTTCTCGACGATCCGTTCGACCATGACGGCGTCCGCCTTGACGGTGATCGGCGCGACGTCGATGGCGAGACGACGCTCCGCGACCAGGTCGGAGTTCGAGACGATCTCGCGGATCAGTGCACCGAGGTCGACCGGCTCGAAGTGCGTCTCCGCCAGCCCTCGGTTCAAACGCTCCAGATCCAGGAAGTCCGAGACGATCCGATCGAGCTTCCGCGCGTTCGACGCGATGCGACGCGCCATGTCGCGGGTCTCGTCTTCGGTGATCTCGATGTCGTCGCGCTCCATCGTCACCGCGAGGCCGAGGATCGCGGCGAGCGGCGTGCGGAGGTCGTGGGAGACGGCCTGCAGGAACGTGGTCTTCATCTCGTCCTCGACGCGCAGGCGCTCCGCCTCTGCCCGCTCGCGCTCCAGATCACGCTCAAGGTCCTGGGTCCGCCGTTGCTCGGTGACGTCGATCAGCACGCCTTGCCAGTAGACCGGCCGGCCTTCGTCGTCGAGCACCAGCCGTGCCTGGTCCTGGACCCAGACCTCGTGCCCGTCGCGCGCGATCAGCCGATAGGTGGCTGCGTGCGGCTCACCACGCGCGGCGCTCAGCTCCATCAGCGCGCGGTCGTCCGGATGGACGAGTTTCGTCCACAGACCCTTGTCGGCGTACCACGCCTCGGGCTCGTACCCCAGGATCGTGGCGGTCTGCGGGCTGATGTAGACGGTCGGACCGTCGTCCACCGGGTCGATGTAGGCGATCGCGGGGATCTGCTCGACCAGCGTTCGGTAGCGCGCCTCGGCCTCGGAGAGCTGGCCGGTCGCCTCCTTGAGCGGCGTGATGTCGATCATGACGCCCTGCCAGTACGCGGGTTCACCGTCGGACCCGCGCATCATCACGGCCTGGTCGCGGAACCACACGACGCGACCGTCGCGCGCACGCATCCGGTACTCGCTCAGGAACGGCTCGCCGGTCAGCTCGGTCCGGCGGTTCTCCTCGATCACGGAGGGCCGGTCGTCCTCGTGGATCGTCTCGAGCCAGATGCCCGGGTCACGCATCCATTCGTCCACGGTGATCCCGAGGAGCTCCTGGACACGTGAGTTGATGTAGACCAGCTCCAAGCCGTTGCCGGTGACCTCCTCGCGGTAGACGATCGCGGGGATCTGCTCTACGAGGGTGCGGTACCGATCCTCGGATTCGCGCGCCCGCTCTTCGGCTTCGCGCTCCGCGGTGATGTCGTACATGATCCCCTGCCAGTAGAGCGGGCTCCCGGCCTCGTCCCGGATCAACGCCGCCTCGTCGCGGAACCAGCGGACGTCGCCGTCGCGCGTGAACATCCGGTAGTCGGCCTGGAAAGGACCGCCCGTGCGCTCGATGCGCTCGTACTCCTGGCGGACCCGCATCCGGTCGTCCGGGTGGAACTGGAGGGCCCAGGCCGATGGATCTTCGATCCACTGCTCGGGAGGGAACCCCAGGATCTCCTCCACCTGCGGGCTCACGTAGAGCATCTCGCCGATGCCGTTGTCCTCACGGGTGACGGATTCGAGGTAGACGATCGCCGGAAGGTTCTCGACGACCCGCTGGAAACGTCCCTGCCGCTCCTCTCGCTCTTGCTCGCGCGCCTTCTCTGCCGTGATCTCGACCATCAAGCCACGGATCACCGCCGGCGACCCTTCGTCGTCCTTCACCGCGTGCCCGACGTCGCGGATCCACACCCACGAGCCGTCCCTCGCGAGGAGCCGGTATTCCTCGTCGAAGGGGCCGCCGGCGGTGGCGA
>Ga0066685_10001147_pt1 | contig 11098 bp, 8 predicted proteins | sample GraSoiAngelo_134_FD_62305 | JGI IMG/M metagenome (GOLD analysis project Ga0066685, IMG submission 62305) | Grasslands soil microbial communities from the Angelo Coastal Reserve, California, USA - 14_0929_05_30cm | ecosystem: Environmental > Terrestrial > Soil > Grasslands | place: USA...
AGGATCTCGACGCGTTCGATGGTCTCGACCTCGGAGTGGAGGTACTGGACCTTGATCCCCATCTCGCGCAGGTAGTCCGCGAGGTCCTCGGCCATCTTCTTCGTGAGCGTCGTGACGATCGCGCGCTGGCCGCGCTCGACGCGGGCGCGGATCTCCGCGAGCAGGTCGTCGATCTGACCGTCCGTCGGACGGACCTCGATCTCGGGATCGACGAGTCCCGTCGGCCGGATGATCTGTTCGACGGTCCGCGCCGCATGCTCGATCTCGTACGGACCGGGCGTCGCCGAGACGAAGATCGTCTGGTCGAGACGCGTCTCGAACTCGTCGAAGGTGAGTGGACGGTTGTCGAGCGCGCTTGGCAGGCGGAAGCCGTACTCGACGAGGATCTCCTTGCGCGAGCGGTCGCCGCCGTACATGCCGCGCACCTGCGGGATCGAGATGTGCGACTCGTCGACGAACATGAGGAAGTCCGGCGGGAAGTAATCGAGGAGCGTCCAAGGGCGGCTCCCCGCAGGACGGCGTGCGAGATGCCGCGAGTAGTTCTCGATCCCAGCGCACGTGCCGGTCTCGCGCATCATCTCGAGGTCGAAGCGCGTGCGCTGTGAGAGCCGCTGCGCCTCGAGCAGACGGCCCTTTTCCTCGAGCTCCTTAGTGCGCAGGGCGAGCTCGGCCTCGATGTCCTTGAGCGCCTCGAGGAGCTTCTCGCGCGGCGTGACGAAGTGGCGTGCCGGGTAGATGTCGATGCGATCGCGCTCGGCAAGCACCTCTCCGGTGAGCGGGTCGAGCTCGGTGATGCGTTCCACGTCGTCACCGAAGAACTCGACGCGCACGGCGAGCTCCTCATACGAGGGGTGCACCTCGAGCGTGTCGCCGAGGACGCGGAACTTGCCGCGCACCAGGTCGCTGTTCGTTCGCTCGTATTGGATATCGACGAGGTGCCGCAGGACGGTGTCGCGACGGACGCGCTCGCCCTTGTTCAGGCGGACCGTTACGGCGCCGTAGTCGACTGGCGCGCCAAGGCCGTAGATGCACGAGACGGAGGCGACGATGAGCACATCGCGCCGCTCGAAGAGCGCACGGGTCGCGGCGTGGCGCATGCGGTCGATCTCCTCATTCCGTGAGGAGTCCTTCTCGATGTAGGTGTCACTTCGCGCGATGTACGCCTCGGGCTGGTAATAGTCGTAGTACGAGACGAAGTACTGGACGGCGTTCTTCGGGAAGAACTCCTTGAACTCGCCGTACAGCTGTGCCGCCAGGGTCTTGTTGTGCGCGAGCACGAGCGTGGGACGGCCGGCGTCGGCGATGACCTGCGCCATCGTCACGGTCTTGCCCGAACCGGTGACGCCGTGGAGCGTCTGATCCTTTAGCCCATGTAACAGACCGTCGCTGAGCTGCGTCGCCGCCTGTGGCTGATCGCCCGCAAGCGGCCACGGCAGCACGAGTTCGAAGTTCGCCGGCCCCGCCGGCCGCTCAGCGGGAACCTGGAGCGTCTCTCCCCGGGGCATAGCGCCTCATTCTAGAACGGATGTTCTTACGCCCGACACTTAAACGGTCGCCAACCGATGGTCGCATATCGAGGACGCCGGACGTGCGTTGGTGGCGATGAGGGCAGCATTTCACTCTGCCTTGTGACGGGAATTCGCCGTCTCATCGTCTAGAGTCCGCGGCAGCACGCGAGGAGAGGGAAGAACAAGGTGCAGGACGGCTCAAAGCGACGCGCTCGGTTGGTTCTTATCGTCGGGGTCCTGCTGGCGGTGTTCGCCGGCGTCGGGACCTTCGTCTACGCATCCGGCGCGGGCGGAGTCCAAGCCGCACCTGCCATCCCGACCACCCCCGTCGTCGTCGCGGCGCGCGAGATCCCTGCCAAGACCACGATCACGCAGGGTGACCTCAAGGTCGTCGAGTTCAACCTCGACAGCAAGCCGGGCGCGGCCCTCGCCAAGCAAGAGGACGCGATCGGCAAAGTGACGACGACACCGATCAGCGTCGGCGAGCCCGTTCTCCTCAGCAAGCTCAACGACGGAAAGACCGGCTTCGTCGTCATGCCACTCGACGCGCTCGGACCGGACGGCGCACCGAAGGCCGACGCGCCCTTCTTCCGCGCGTTCTCGGTCACGGTGCCCGACGCCGATGCCGTAGGTGGCAACGTAGTGCCTGGCGACATCGTCGACCTCATGATCACGTTGAACTTCGACCCGACGAAGTTCTACGACCGCACGCGGCCGACGCAGACCGCGGACACGAGCACGAAGATCGTCCTCGAGAAGGTCGTGATCCTCGCGCGAGTGGGCGCCGTCTACACGATCCGCGGTAACACGGACACGGCCGAGCGGCTCGCCTACTTGCAGGGTGCCGGCGTCAAACTCTCGATGCTCCTGCGCGCACCGAAGGACGAGCGCGCGGCGAACACGGGTGGCCAGACCGGGCCCGGCGTCATCGCCGAGTACAAGATCAAGGTGCCGGAGAAGGTCCTCGCCCCCGCGCCGCGCTAGTTAGCCGAGACCACTCCGCGCCCACGCGTGTCTTGAGCTGATCGCGGTCGAGGCCGTTCTCGATCAGGACGTCGGCCGCCTTCCGGTACTGCTCCTCGCTGTACTGGTTGCGTAGCCGCAGCTCCGCCTCGGCGCGCGGCAGCCCGCGTTTCTCGAGGCGTTCGAGCATCGCTTCGCGCGGCGCGAGCACGACCCACACCTCGTCGCAGACGTTCCGGAGTCCCGACTCGAGCAGCTTGATCGCCTCGACGACAAGAACGTCGCGCTCGCGGAGCATCTTGCGCGCCTCGAGGATCCGCGCGATGACGCGGGGGTGAAGGATGCGCTCGAGCGTCGCGAGCTTGTTCGGATCGGCGAACACTTCCTCCGCGAGCTTCTTGCGATCGATCTCCTTGTCCTCGCCCAGCACCTTCGTGCCGAAGGTCTGGACGATCGCGGTGTAGCCCAGCGTGCCGCGCGACTGTTCGTCGTGGACGATCGCGTCGGCGTCGAGCACTTTCGCGCCGAGCTCGCGCAGCAGGCCCGCGACCGTCGTCTTCCCCGCCCCGATCGGTCCGGTGAGCCCTACGACCGTCGCGCTCACTCCTCGGTCTTCGCCGCGTCCTCGCTCGCCTTCGCCCACTCGTCGTAGAGCGCGCGCAGCGAACGCTCGAGCGCGGCGTGCTCTTCGCCGATGCGGCGGGTCTCGAGGTAGTTCCCGCTCTGCGCGATCTGCGCGACCTTCTCAGTCAGTTGCTTGAGTTGCAACTCCATCGCTTCGATCCGTGCTTCGAACGCGCGCAGGCCGGAGACCCGGCGCAGCGGTCCTGAGCGAGCGTTCGCACGAGGCTTTTCTCTTTTAGGGACCGGGGACGCGGGGCTTCCCGTACTCGCGGGTCCCTTCCCGCGCCGTGCAACGTCGTCACTCTGTCCGACGCGGCCGGCGGCGCGTGAGTCCCGCTCCGTGCGGTAAGCCCCGCGCTCCCGTCCCTCTTCGGTGTCGCCTCCCTCGATGTCGCGTCCCTTTGCGTCCTGCTCGTACTCGACCACCTTCGCCTCCCGGCCTGCGGCGCGCTCGCGCTGATAGGAGCTCCAGTTGCCCTCCCAGCGACGGAGAAGGCCGCGGTCGATCAGCCAGAGCTCCGTAGCCAATTTGTCGATGAAGTAGCGGTCATGACTGACGAACAAGAGGGTTCCGCCAAACGTGTCCAAGACACGCTCCAGCTGTTCGCGCGCGGCGAGATCGAGGTGGTTGGTCGGCTCGTCGAGCACCAGCAGGTTCGCCTGACGCAGCGAGAGACGCGCAAGCGCGAGGCGAGCGCGTTCGCCACCCGAGAGCACGCCGACGACGCGGTCGACCTCCTCGCCGCGGAACAGGAACCGCGCGAGATGGTCACGCGCCTCTTGGTCGGTCAGCGAGCTCGACGCGCGGATCGTCTCGAGCACCGTGGTCGTGCCCGTGAGCTCTGCCTGCGCCTGCTCGAGATACGCGATGCGCGCCATCGGCGCCGCGGAGACGTAACCATCGAGCGGAGCGAGGTCGCCGAGCAGCGTCCGTATGAGCGTCGTCTTCCCGGCACCGTTCGGACCAACGACGGCCACGCGCGCGTCGCGCGCGATCCGCAGCGAGCCCGTGCGCACGACCGGCTCGCGGTATCCGACCGCGAGTGAGGTCGTCTCGAGGACGGTCTCGCTCCCGAGATCCGCTGCCTCGAGACGCCAGGTGTGTCGCGCAGTCCGCGTCGGCGCTTCGATACGCTCGAGTCGCGCGAGCTTCTTCCCGCGGCCGCGCGCCTCTTTCGACCGCTGGCCTGCGCCGTAACGGCGGATGAAGTCCTCGGTGCGCGCGATCTCTTCGGCCTGGCGCGCGGCCGCCGTCGTCTGCGCCGCCTCGCGATCGGCTCGCTGTCTCGCGTAGTGCGTGTACCCGCCGCGGTACTCGACGACGGTGCGATCCTCGATCGAGAGCGTGCGCGACGTGACCTTGTCGAGAAACCACCGGTCGTGCGACGAGACAAGGGCGGTCATCTGCTGCCCAACGAGAAAAGTCTCGAGCCACTCGAGCGCTGCGACATCGAGATGGTTCGTAGGCTCGTCGAGCAGCAAGATGTCGGGATCGTCGAGGAGGAGGCGCGCGAGACCAAGGCGAGTGCGCTCGCCACCCGAGAGCGTCGCCACGTCACGTGCGAGCAGATCGGCGAGACCAAGCCCTGCCATGACGCGCCGCAGCGTTCCCTCGAAGTCGTAGCCACCGGCGTGGTCGAAGTGATGCTGCAGGTCCGCATAGCGCTCGAGCCTCGCCTGATCGGCATCGCCGAGCGCGTGCTCCATCGCCCGAAGCTCGGCTTCGAGCTCGCGCAGGTGCGCGGCCGCACCGCGCGCGTGTTGCTCCACGGTCCCCGTCGCCTCCTCGAGCAGCTCCTGCCGCAGGAAGCCGATCCGAGTACCCCGCGCGTACGCCACCATTCCGCTGTCGGGCTCATCCAGTCCCGCGGCGATCCGGAGGAGCGTCGTCTTGCCCGTGCCATTGGGGCCGACGAGCCCGACGCGATCGCCCTCCGCGAGCCGGAAAGAGACGTCGCGCAGCACTTCGCGCTCACCGAAGTAGCGACCCACGGCCTGGACGGAAAGGATGCTCACGTCAGTTCATGATGACGGGGCGCGCTGGCAGCGTGGGCAGTGGAACGTCCCACGCCCCGCGACCACCGTGCGGACGATCTCGCGCCCGCACCGCGGGCACGGCTCGCCAGCGCGGCCGTAGACGTTGAACTCGCGCTGCATCCGGCCCTCGTTCCCGCGCGCATCGACATAGTCGCGGCGCGAGGCACCCCCGAAGCGGATGCCCTTGCGCAGCACCCAGCGGATCGCCTCGTGCAACCGCGCGATCTCGGCCGGACGGAGCGAACCGGCCTGCCGAAGCGGATGGATCTTCGCGCGCCACAGCGCCTCGATCGCGTAGATGTTCCCCACCCCAGCGATCGCGCGCTGATCGAGCAGGAGCGGCTTGATCGCGGCGCGTGCGCGCCGGCGCAGGAGGTCGGTGAGGTAACGCGCCGTGAAGCGCCGAGAGAGCGGCTCGATCCCAAGAGCGCGGTGCAGCGGCTCCCGCACGCGGCGGCGTTCATGCGTCCTGTCGACGAGGTCCGCGCGATCGACGATCGCCATGCGCCCGAACTTGCGCGTATCCGCGAAATTCAGCAGGGTCCCGTCCTCGAAACGCACGACCGCACGCACGAAGCGGTCTTCGACGGTGGGGTCGTCGCGGAACAGCAGCTGCCCGGTCATGCGCAGCGAGACGATGAGCGCCTCGCCCTCGTCGAGCTCGAGCACCACGAACTTCCCGCGCCGGCTCACTCCGGTGATCTGACGACCGATGAGGCGCTTCTCGAAGTCGCGCGCCGAAAGCGGCTCGGTGAGCCTGTGCCAGAGCGACGTGAAGCCGCCCACGCGCCGACCGACGACGAGGTCCTTCAGCTGGCGCGCGATCGTCTCGACCTCTGGGAGCTCAGGCACGACGTCTACGCAGCGGCCTTCACCTGCATGCGCGTCATCTCGTCCCAGTTGTCGCCGGTGCGCACGTCCACGACGAGCGGCACATCGAGCGCATACGCGCGGCCCATCTCCTCCCAGAAGACCGCCGCGACCGCATCGACCTCGCCGCGCGGCACCTCGGCGACGAGCTCGTCGTGCACCTGGAGGAGCACTCGCGCCTGGAGACCCTCTTTCGCGATGCGGTCGTACACGCGCCGCATCGCGATCTTCATGATGTCCGCGGCGGTGCCCTGGATCGGCATGTTGATCGCCATCCGCTCGGCGGCACCGCGGATCGAGCGGTTCGGGCTCGTCATGTCCGCGATATAGCGTCGCCGGCCGAGCAGCGTCTCGACGTAGCCCTGTTCGACGGCGAACGCCTTCGTCTCGATGACGTAGCGCCGCACCTGCGCGTAGAGCTTGAAGTACTCGTCGATGAAGCGCTGCGCGTCTCCGCGGGCCATCTTCATGCGCCACGCGAGCCCGAAGTCGCTCATGCCGTAAACGATCCCGAAGTTGAGCATCTTCGCGACGTCGCGCTGCTCGCGCGTGACCTCGCTCTCCGACACGCCGAAGCCCGCCGCTGCGGTCCGACGATGCACGTCGGCGCCCTCGCGGAACGCCTTGGTCAGCTCGGGGTCGCCGGACATGTGCGCGAGCACGCGCAGCTCGATCTGCGAGTAGTCCGCCGCGACGAGGGTCGTGTCCCGGCTACCGGCGATGAAGGCGCGGCGGATACGCCGTCCGAGCGGCGTGCGGATGGGGATGTTCTGCAAATTCGGGTTCTTGCTCGAGAGACGTCCGGTCGCCGCAACGGCCTGATCGAACGTCGTGTGGATCCGCTTCGTCTCGGGGTCGATGAGCGCCCCGAGCCCCTCGGCATACGTCGACCGGAGCTTCTCGATCTCACGGTACTCGAGGATCTTGTCGACGACCGGATGCGCCTCGCGCAATTCTTCGAGGACCGTCGCATCCGTCGAATATCCGGTCGCGGTGCGGCGTCCGCGCGGCAGCTTGAGCTCCTCGAAGAGGAGCGACGCGAGCTGCTTTGGCGAGTTGATCGGGAACTCGTGACCCACCGCGTCGTACGCCTCGCGCTCGATGCGCGCGACCTCCCGTGCGAACTCATCGCCGAGCGACCGCAGGTGCGCTGTGTCGACGGCGATGCCCGCCTCCTCCATCTCGACGAGCACGTCGGCAAGAGGCACCTCGACCTGCGCGAAGAGCTTGCGCATACCGAGGCGGTCGAGCTCATCTTCGAAGAGCGAGCCAAGACGCTGCGCCGCGACCGCCCCCGCGCCCGCGCGGGCGATGCGCTCGTCGAAGGTCGCGACGCGATGCGGGTCCTTGCGATCGGGGACCGGCAGCAGCGGCACCTCGAGCTTCAGACGTTCGGTCGAGAGGCTCTCGATGTCGTGATAGCGGCGGCTCGCGTTCACCAGATAGGAGGCGAGCATCGTGTCCGTGCGCAGACCGCCCAGTTCCGCCCCGGCACGGCGTAGCGCGCGGCGTGCCGTCTTCGCGTCGTGGACGGTCTTCGCGATCGCCGTATCCGCGAGCAGAGCCGCGAGCGACGGCGGCACTCCGTCGCTGGTCGGCAAATACCAGGCGCGATCGCCGACCGCGAGGCCCAGGCCGACCAGCTGCGGATGCCGCTTCGTCTCGACGTCAGCGTGAAATGCGAGCGCGCCGGCCTTGCGAGCCAGCTCCACGACGTTCTCCGCTTCGGTCGCCCCGATGAGCGTCGTGTCGACCGGCGGCGCCTCCGACGGCGCGGGATCGAGGCCGAGCGCGAGCTGTCCCGGACGCGCCACCGGCGTTGCGGCCGCCATGAGGTTCGCGTCCGCGGGCGGCAGGCGCGGGATGAGGCTGCGGAACTCGAGATCGCTGAAGAGATCGAGGACCGCGGCGCGGTCGTACCCGCGCCAGCGCGTCCGGTCGACCTCGAGCCGCACCGGGAGGTCAGTGACGATCGTCGCCATCTCGCGGCTCTTGAAGACCTGCTCCCTGTGCGCCTCGAGCCCTTCCCGCAGCTTCGGCGTGAAGCGCGTGGTGTCCGCGTACACGCTCTCGAGGTTGCCGTTCTCCGCGATGAGCTTCGCCGCGGTCTTCTCGCCGACGCCGGGCACGCCCGGGATGTTGTCGGTCGTATCGCCTTTGAGCGCCTTGAAGTCGACCATCTGCGACGGCCGCAGGCCGTAGCGCTCGTCGATCTTCGCCTCGTCGTACACGACGGTGTTCTGGAAGCCCAGGCGCGTGGTGAAGAGCTTGATGTTCGGCGTGACGAGTTGGAGCGGATCGAGATCGCCGGAGACGATGATGACCTCGAGGCCTGCTGCCTCGCCCTGACGCGAGAGCGCGCCGATGACGTCATCGGCCTCGTAGCCGGGGAGGGAGTACATCGGCACGCCGAACCGTTCGAGCAGCTCCTTCACGCGCTCGAACTGCGGACGCAGCTCGTCGGGCATCGGCTTGCGCGTCGCCTTGTACGTGACATCGGCCTCGTGACGCCACGTTTTTCCGGGCAGATCGAAGGCTGCGGCAATGTGTTGCGGCTTGATCTCCTCGATCGCCTTCAGGAATATCGAGGCGAAGCCGAACGTCGCGTTCGAGAGTTCCCCCTTGGTCGTCGTGAGCGGCGGGATCGCGAAGAAGCCCCGGTAGATGAGGGAGTTGGAGTCGATGAGGATGAGACGTTCGCGCACCTATCGAGTATCGCCGCCCGCGGGCCTAGGCCGAACGAAGCCTCCGCTGCAGTGCGATCGCGAGCGCGCCGGTGATCACCGCGACCGCTAACCAGAACCATGGCGAGACGAAGATCGATCGCGAGGGCTGCGCGGGCTGGGCCGCGGCAGGCGCGCCTTCGCGCGCCTGGACCGACGCCGATGCGGCGCTGAATTGCGTCTGCGCGCTCGGCGACGGCGTCGCGCCCGCTTGCTTCGCGGCGTCGGCGAGGCTCGTCGCCGTGGGCGCCGCGGCGCCGACGGCCGGTGCGGCCGATGACCGATTGCGCGCCGACTGATCCGCCGCGGGCCCGATCGGACCGAACGCGCCAGGCGCGCCAGAAGCCACCGTCGCGGCGCCACCCGCGGGCGCGGCGGCGGGCGCGGATGCCGCGGACCCGCTCATGCTCGACACGAGCGCGGTCGCGAGGAACAGGAAGACGGACACGCCGCTCGCGAACGTCGAGAGCGTGCGCAGTGGCGCGAGCCACGCCGGCGCCGCGGCGATGTGCGGCACGAGGCGCCGGCTCGGACGCGGCTCAGGCAGCGCGCGGATGAGCATCGCGGTCGCGCGAAGCTCAGCGAGCCGCGCGCGGCAGTCCGCGCACGCGCCGAGGTGCGCCTCGACGACGCTTCGCTCGCTCGGCGCGAGGGCGTCGTCGAGGTACGCCGACAGCTGGGCGCGCGGGTGCGGTCTGTCGTTCATCTCGTATTGGTAATGACGAACGAACGCGTCATCGGTTCCCTCATCCTCCAGACCCTCGCCAGCCGCGCGTCACGAGGGCGTTGCGGACGGCGACCCGCGCGCGATGGATGCGCGATTTCACCGTGCCGATCTCGACGCTCGTGATGACCGCGATCTCTTCGTAGGCGAAGCCTTCGACGTCGCGCAGGAGCAAGGCGGCCCGCTGCTCCTCGGGCACGAGGCGGAGCGCTTCCTCGACGGCGGCGACGGCCTCGCGGTTGCCCACGAGATCCGCGAGGTCCGGACCCGGTGCGACCGGCTCCGCCCAGGTCACGGCCTCATCTTCGGCGGGCTCGAGCGGGAGCTCAGGTCTCCGCCGGCGCGCGCGCACGCGATCGAGCGCGCGATTCGTGACGATGCGGTAGAGCCACGCGCGGAACGAGCTGCCCTCGAACGAACCGATCGATCGCCACGCCGAGAGGAAGGCGTCTTGGACTGCGTCCTCGGCGTCAGCACCGGCGCCGAGGATGCGCGCGGCGTGGCGGTAGAGCGCGCGTTCCTCGCGGACCGCGAGCTGCTCGAACGCGCGTCCGTCGCCGCGCCGTGCTCGCTCGACGAGGGCACCGTACTCGGCATCGGTCGATTTCATCTTGTCGCCGCGTTCAAGTAATCTCGGCGCCGGTGGAGCAACGGAAGAAAGTCGTCGTCATCGGTGAGGACGACGAGCCGATCGCACGACTCCTGCGCGATGCGATCAACGACGAGCCGAATTACCAAGCGGTCATCGTGCCGGACGGCGCGGTGGTGCTGGAGACGGTGCGCCAGGTGCATGCCGACCTTCTCATCCTCGACGTCATGATGCCCGGACTCTCGGGTATCGAGGTATTCGACCGGGTCCGCGCCGACCCAGACGTGAAGAACATGCCCGTGCTCTTCGTGAGCGCGGCGACCGCGGACTTCGAGCGGGAGTTCAAGGACCGCAAGATCGGCGACGTCGTCGCGAAGCCCTTCGACCTCAACGACCTCCTCGCCAAGGTCCACAAGCTCTGCCCGGCGTAGCCGCCACAGCCGCGCGGCGATACGCGAACCTCGCGACGCTCGCCGCACGCACCGCGGTGTCGGTCGGCAACGCGATCGTCGCGACAGATGTCGGCGTCGTCACACGCAAGCGCGGTCGGGCGAACTTCGCCACGGCTGCGGATCACGCCGCGGAGAAGGCGATCATCGCGGCGCTCGCGGCGCACGATGCGTCGATCCCGGTGCTCGCCGAGGAGTCCGCGACGCGCGCGTTGCAGCGGGCCGAGCGCCTCTGGGTCGTCGATCCGATCGACGGCACGCTCAACTTCAGTCGCGGCATCCCCTTCTACGCCGTCGTCATCGCGTACGTCGAGGACGGACGCGTGCGCGCCGCGGCTGTGCACTCGCCACGGACGCGCGAGACGTTCGTCGCGTCGGAGGGCGCCGGCGCGCGCCGCGGTCGCGAGCGGATCCACGTCTCCGCAACGGCGCGCCTCTCGCAGGCACTTGCGACCGCGAGCCTCGGCTATCGCGCGATGCGGGGACAGCAGCCGAAGATGCCACGCCTCGCGGCGGCATGCGCGGGCATGCGCGACGTCGGGTCAGCTGCGCTGGGTATCTGCTACGTCGCCGACGGTCGCTTCGATCTCTTCGCACATCAATTCCTTTGG
>Ga0066685_10001162_pt1 | contig 11032 bp, 9 predicted proteins | sample GraSoiAngelo_134_FD_62305 | JGI IMG/M metagenome (GOLD analysis project Ga0066685, IMG submission 62305) | Grasslands soil microbial communities from the Angelo Coastal Reserve, California, USA - 14_0929_05_30cm | ecosystem: Environmental > Terrestrial > Soil > Grasslands | place: USA...
GCCTCGTCCTCGCTCGTGTGGTGGACCCGAGCGTCGGGCGAGGGCTGGGCGAGGAGCTGGAGCTCGGCGGCGCGCTCGAGGAGGATCGCCGCGTAGGCGGCCTCGGCGATCGAGCCGCCCACGACCGCGATCCCGTGGTTGCGCAGGAAGATCGCGCGCGCCGCGCCGAGGACCCGCGCCAGGGTCTCGCCTTGCGCCTTCGTGCGTATGAGGTCGCTCGACGCGGTGTACGTCGGCACGCCCGGCGGCCAGAAGAAGGACCCTTCGTGGCTCACCGGCCGCAGGTCCAGACCGCGCGCGGCGAAGGCGATGCCGAACTTGGGATGCGTGTGGACGACGGAGAGCACGTCGGGCCGCGCCCGGATGAGCTCGGTATGGATCGGCCACTCCTCGTGCCGGCGCGACCAGCCCTCGAGCCGGTCGCCCTCGAGGTCGACGCGGACGAGATGCTCCTCGCGCACCTCGTCGAGGCCCACGCCCGATCCCTTCATCCAGATCGTGTCCGCGCCCGCGAGGCGGGCGCTCACGTGGCCGTAGATGTTGTCGGCGTGACCCTCCCCGGCGAGGATGCGGCACGCGAGGACGAGCTCGCGCTTCAGCGTGCGCTCGTCGGCGATCGATCGATCGACGACGTCGGCGAGCGGCTTCGACACCGCACCTAGTATGGCCCGCCGATGCCCGACGTCGTCATCCGGAACGGGACGATCTACGACGGTTCGGGGGGCGAGCCGTACGCGGCCGACGTCGCGATCGACGGCGACACGATCGCCGCGGTGATGCCCGCGTACGACGGCCACGGCGACCACGAGATCGACGCCCGCGGGCTCGCGGTGGCTCCGGGATTCGTGAACATGCTGAGCTGGGCGATCCCCTCCCTCATCGCGGACGGCCGTGGACAGAGCGACATCCGGCAAGGGGTGACGCTCGAGGTCTTCGGCGAGGGCTCCTCGATGGGCCCGCTCACCGACGGCATGCGCCGCGAGCAGATCGAGCGCCAGGGCGACATCGCGTACGACATCCCCTGGACGACCCTCCGCGAGGGCCTCGAGCACCTGACGCGTCGCGGCGTCTCGCCGAACGTCGCGTCGTTCGTCGGCGCCACGACCGTGCGGATCCACGAGGTCGGCTACGAGGACCGCCCGCCGACCGTCGACGAGCTCGCGCGGATGCGCCGGCTCGTCCGCGACGCCATGCGCCAGGGCGCGCTCGGCGTCGGCTCCTCGCTCATCTATACCCCGGCGACGTTCGCGGACACCGAGGAGCTCGTCGCGCTCTGCGAGGAGATCGCGCCGTTCGGGGGGATGTACATCTCGCACCTGCGCAACGAAGGCGAGCGGCTCCTCGAGGCCGTCGACGAGCTCATCGCGATCGCGCGCCGCGCGCACGTGCGGGGCGAGATCTACCACCTGAAGCAGGCGGGACGCGTGAGCTGGGGCAAGCTTCCCGCGGTCGTCGAGCGCGTCGAGGCGGCGCGCGCCGAAGGACTCGCGATCAGCGCCGACATGTACCCGTACACGGCCGGCGCGACCGGCCTCAACGCGTCGATGCCCCCGTGGGTGCAGGAGGGCGGGTTCCGCAGCTGGGTCGAGCGGCTCCGCGACGGGGCCGTCCGGCAGCGCCTGGCGGGCGAGATGCGCGCGCCGGGCACGACCTGGGAGAACCTCTACGAGGCCGCCGGCTCCGCCGAGAAGGTGCTCCTCGTCTCGTTCAAGAACGAGAAGCTCAAGCCGCTCACCGGCAAGACGCTGGCCGCGGTCGCGGCGATGCGCGGGCGCTCGCCCGAGGAGACCGCCATGGATCTCGTCGTGGAGGACGAAAGCCGCGTCGGCGTCTGCTACTTCACGATCGACGAGGCGAACGTACGCCGACAGGTGGGACTCCCCTGGATGAGCTTCGGCTCGGACGAGGGCGCTCCCGCACCGGAAGGCGTCTTCCTCAAGTCAAACCCGCACCCGCGCGCGTACGGCACGTTCGCGCGGCTGCTCGGCCACTACGTCCGCGACGAAGGGCTCGCGGAGCTGCCGGACGCGGTGCGCCGCCTCAGCGCGTTCCCCTGCGACAACCTGCGCCTCGACCGGCGTGGCCGCATCGCCCGCGGCTTCTTCGCCGACGTCGTGGTCTTCGACCCCGCGACGATCCGCGACCACGCGACCTACGAGCGCCCGCACCGGTACGCGACCGGGGTCACTCACGTCTTCGTGAACGGCACCCCGGTGCTGCGCGATGGCGAGCACACCGGCGCGATGCCTGGCCGCGTCCTCGCGCCGCGGAGGGACTAGGCGCCAGGCGCGGGCATGACGACGACCGAGCGCAGGACCTCGCCGCGCGCCATCGCCGCGAAGGCGGCTTCGACGTCGTCGAGCCCGATGCGCGCGGTCACCAGGCGATCGAGCGCGAGATCGCCGAGGCGGTAGCGCTCGGCGAGGAGCGGGATGTCCCGCGAAGGCAGGCAGTCGCCGTAGAAGGTCGCCTTCAGATGTCCGCGCGCGTAGAAGAAGCGCGACAGGCTGAGCGGTAGCTCCGCCGAGGGCGCGGGGACGCCGATGAGCACGCAGAGGCCGCCCGAATCGCACGACGCCATCGCCTGCTGGAGCGTCTGCGGGATCCCGACGCACTCGAAGGCGTACGCGACGCCGGTGCCGGTGAGCTCGCGGATCCGCGCGATCGGCTCCACGGCGCTCGCGTCGACGACGTCGGTCGCCCCGAAGTCGCGCGCCCATTCGAGCTTGCGCGCGACGCGGTCGACCGCGACGATCCGGCCGGCTCCCGCCAGTCGCGAACCCTGGATGACGCTCATGCCGATGGCGCCGCACCCGTACACCGCGACGCTGCTCCCCGCGGCGACCTCCGCCGCATAGAGGGCCGCGCCGACGCCCGTCCCCACGGCGCAGCCGATGAGCGACGTCGCCTCCGGCGAGAGTCCCGCCGGGATCGGGACGGCCTGCGTCGCCGCGACGACGGTGTGCGTCGTGAACGTGCCGAGGCCGAGGACGCGGCCGAGCGTCTGGCCGTCCGCGGTGCGCAGCCGCGGCTTCGCGGTGAGCGGCTGGACGCAGAACGTCTCCCGGCCGGCGGCACAGAACCGGCAGCGCCCGCACGGCGCGCGCCACGCGAGGACGACGGTCTCCCCGACCGCGGGACGCGTGACGCCTTCGCCGAGGGCGTCGACGACGCCGGTCGCCTCGTGGCCGAGCAGATACGGGAACTGCGTCCCAAAGTTGCCGAGCTTGGCGTGGAGATCGGTGTGACACACGCCGGTCGCGAGGATCCGCACGAGCACTTCGCCCGGCCCGGGTGGCTCCACGAGGATCGGCTCGATCGTGACCGGGTCGCCGGCTCGCCGGACGATCGCGGCACGCGCTTCACCAGACGCCGTCACCGGGCCGCGGCCAGCGCCTCCCGGAAGTCCGGAAGGACCTCCTTCGCGACGCGCTCCATCATCGCGAGCACGTTGCCATGCGGGTACGCGCCAAAGCTGAAGTACATGATGACCTCGTCGATGCCCGCCGCCTCGACTCGTTTGAGCTGAGCGACGACGTCGTCGCGGCCTCCCGTGACGATGCTGCGCTCTCCCACCTGGTCCGGCGTCATCGCGTGGATGCGGTCGACGATCTCCTTGAAGTACCGGAGCGACGGCGGAGCCTTCGACATGTCGTGCGGGAACGCCGGGCTGATCCCCTTGAGGTAGAAGACGAGACGTTCCTTCGCGGCGCGGACCTCCGCTTCGCTGTCGGCGATCGCGGTGAAGTACGAGCACGCGGCCTTCACGTTCGGATGTCCGGCGGCGCGCGCCAGCTCCTTGAACTTCGCGACGGCGTCGGCGAGCGTCCCGAACACCATCGACGCGGCGAAGGGCGCGAAGAGGATGTTGTAGCCACGTGCGGCGGCGAGCCGCATCGAGTGCTCGCTGAAGGACGCGACGTAGATCGGCGGATGCGGCCGCTGTACGACGCGCGGCAGCACCGTGACCGGATCGGGGATGGTGTGGTGCCTGCCGCGCCACGTGAAGGACTCCTCGGTCCACGCCTTCACGACGAGGTCCATCTCCTCCTCGAATCGCTCCAGGCTCTCGGAGAACGGGATCTCGAACGCGCGGTACTCGCGCTCGTCATAGCCACGGCCGACGGCCCAGCTCGCGCGCCCGCCCGACAGCAGATCGAGGACGGCGAGCTCCTCCGCGGCCCGCAGCGGCTGGTTGCACGGGAGGAGCACGATCGCCTGAGCGAGACGTAGCCGCGTCGTCTTCGCGGCGACGAACGCGAGGACCTGGTTCGGCGTCGGGCAGACGCCGAACCCGCCGAAGTGGTGCTCCGGCAGCCACGCGCCGTGGTAACCCATCGCCTCGGCGGCGATGGCCTGGTCGACCGTGTCGAGAAGGAGCTGGTTGCTGTCCTGGCGCTTCGCGCCGAACGTCACGGGGTTGTCCGTGAGCGTGAAGTAGCTGAGCTTCACGCGCGCACCGCCTCGGGTCGCGCGATCGCGTCGGCGAGGCCGAGCCCGAGGTCCTCCAGGACCACCTGCGCGCAGTTCCGTCCGGGCGCGCCGGTGACCGACGCGCCGGGGTGTGTCGTCGCACCGGTCTGGTAGAGGCCCCGGACCGGGAGGCGGTAGCCCGCCCAGCCCGGCAGCGGTCGCAGCGCGCCCTCCTGCGCGAGGTCCTGGTCGCCGCCATGGCACGAGCCGCGGTAGTTGTGCGGATTGCGGCGCTCGAGGTCGAGCGGACTCTCGACGTGCCGGGCGAGCACGTTCTTTCGCGTCAGCCCGGTCACGTGGCGCAGGTACTCCTCGAACAGGGCGCCGGAGACCTCCTCCTTGACGGCGTCCCAGCGCGCGGGGCCGGCGTCGCGGAGCTCGTACGGGAGGAAGCCCACGACCTTGAGCGTGTGCTTCCCCGCCGGCGCGCGGCTCGGGTCGATCGCCGACGAGGTGACGGCGAGCAGCGGCGGCCGCTCGAGACGCACCTCCCCGCGCCGGAAGGCCGCGAGCGCCGCGAGCAGGTCTTCGGTCGACTCGCAGATCCCCGCACCGACCGAAGCGGTCGGCCCTTGTTCGAGCCGATAGCGCGGCTCGGCGTCCAGCGCGTAGTGAGTGACGAACATCGTCAGGCCGGTGCGCCAGCGCGCGAGGCCGCGCACGAACGTCTCGCCGAGCGCTTCGCGCCCGACGACATCGGGCAGGTGCTTGACGTGGATGCTCGAGACGACGGCGCGCCGGGCCCGGTGCTCGCTTCCGTCGGCGGTCGCCACGCCGGCGGCACGACCGCCCTCGACGAGGACGCGCGTGACCTCGGCGCCCGTCAACACCTCGCCGCCGTACTGGCGCACGATCCGCGCGAGCGCTTCCGGCAGGGCGCCCGAGCCACCTTCCGCGGTCGTCCAGCTGAACGCCTGCCGCCCCGCGGCGATCGAGAGCGCCAGCAGCCCGGTGCCGGGCTGGTCCACGTGCGACATGGTCATGAGCGAAAGCCAGAGGAAGAAGGTCCGCACGTGCTCGTCCGCGAATCGCTCGCGCACGGTATCGAGCGCGCTCGCGTAGCGCCAGCGGACCGCTTCCGCGCCCTTGGTCGTCGCCTCGAGCGCGGCGATCGCGGCGCTCGCGGTGGTCGGCGGCGAGTACCGCGCCCCGTTCTGCGAGTCCTTGATCGCGTCCCAGTCCGCGAGCAGCTCCTCGTACGCGCGCGCGTCGTGCCGCGAGAAGCGCGCGAGCTCGCCCACGGTCGCCGCCCGGTCGCGGAACATCGTGATGCTTCGGCCGTCGGCGAACGGCATCACGACGCCCGGGTCGGGAAAGAGGTAGCGCAGCCCGTACGCGCCGAGGCGCAGCTCGTCGTTCCGGACGATCGGACTCGACTGGAAGATCGTGTGCGCGCTCGCGCAGAGGTCGTGCCGGAAGCCGGGCAGCGTGACCTCTTCGGTCGCCGTGTCGCCACCGATCGTGGGCGCCCGCTCGAGGACGAGCACGCGCAGGCCCGCGCGGGCGAGATACGCCGCGCAGAGGAGCGCGTTGTGCCCGGCGCCGGCGACGACGACGTCGTGCTCGCTCATTCCCGGTCGGGTCCGCCGAGGGCACGCCGGAGCTGGGTCTCGTGCTCGGCGAGGTGCTCCACCAGGAACCGGTCGACGAGCTCTGCGACCGTCATCCTGCCGCGCCGGTGGACGCCGGCGCGCCGCCAGCGCTCTTCCGGGATGCCGCGCAGCGTGGCCACGCACTGATCGAGCGCGGAGCGCAGCCCGCTTGCGAGCCGCTCGCCGCCTTCGCGCCAGCGCTCTTCGATGGCCGCGATGCGCTCAGGGTCGTCGTGCGTGCGCCCGAAGGGCAGGTCCTGACGCTCGCGCGCCGCCACGGTCTCCGCCTGGCTTGCCCAGTACCGCACGAATTCGGCGACGTGTGCGAGGACGTGGGCGGCCGACCAGCCGTCTTCCGCTTCGCGGTGCAGCGCCTCCTCGGGGACGGCTGCGACGGTCGCGAGGATGCGCGCGCCCAGCTCCTCGACCATGCGTGCGCGCCCGGCCGCGACGGCGGTGGCGCGAGCCGCGTCGGTCACGGGACGCCTGCTTCGAGGGCCTTCGCGATGTCGTCGAGGAAACGCGCGGCCGCCGCGCCGTCAGCGACCCGGTGATCGACCGAGAGCGTGAGCGTCGCGACCGGCCTCACGACGGCCTGCCCGGCCTGCGCGATCACGCGGTCGCTCACCCGCCCGACCGCGAGGATCGCGGCCTCGGGCGGATTGACGATCGCGGTGAAACGATCGACGCCCATCGTCCCGAGGTTCGAGACGCTGAACACGCCGCCGGTCAGCTCCTCGGCCGTGAGCTTTCCCGCGTGCGCGTGCTGCTCGAGGCGCTCTCGCTCCTTCGCGAGCGCGGCGAGGTCCTTCCTGTCGGCGTCGCGCACCACCGGGACGAGCAGGCCGTCCTCGACCGCCACCGCGATGCCGACGTGCACGCCATCCTCGCGCACGAGCGTGCCGCCGTCGAAGCGCGCGCGGAACCGCGGATGCGCGGCAAGTGCCTTCGCGGCCGCCGCGACGATGGCGTCGGTGTACGACGCGCCTGCCTTCTTGCGCGCCGCGTTCGCGCTCGTCATGTCGACGTCCCGCGAGACGGAGAACTGCGGGGCCTCGCGCCACGACCGGCTCATGCGCTCCGCGATGGCTTTGCGCATGCGCGAGAGCGGCTCACGGTGTTCGCCGTCCGCAGCGGCCGAGGGTCGCGGCGCGGCTTTCGCTCCGTCGACATCCTCCAACGTCACCCGGCCGCCGGGACCGGTGCCCGTGACCCGCGCGATGTCGACGCCCAGCTCCTGCGCCCGCTTGCGCGCGGCAGGAGAGCTGCGAACGCGCTCGCCATCGGACGGTGAGGACGGCACATCGGCGAGCGGCTCCGGCGCCGAGGGCCCCCGCGCGCCGGGGGCGCCCAGCCCGGCCGAGGGCTGGGCTCCGGCGCGTTGAGAGGGTTTCGGCGCCGGAGCCGCAATCGGAGACGTGGCGGCCGGGACGTCAGCCGGCAGCGGCTCGTCCGCTGTCGTCGTGATCAGCGCGATGACGGAGGCGACGGGAGCGGAGGCGTCGGCGGCGACGAGGATGCGGCGCAGCGTCCCGGCGGCCGGTGCCTCCACCTCCATGGTCGCCTTGTCCGTCTCGACCTCGAAGAGGATCTCGCCCTGCCGGACACGGTCACCCTCGCGCTTGCGCCAGGCGACGATGCGGCCCTCGTCCATCGTGAGCCCGAGCTTGGGAAGGATGACGCGCGTGACGCTCAGCTCGCGAGCTCCTTCGCCGCGCGGACGATGTCCTCCACCTGCGGGACGACCGTTTTCTCGAGGTGGGCGGCGTACGGGATCGGCGTCTCGAGGCCGGCGAGCCTGCGCGGCGGCGCATCGAGGTCGTCGAACGCCTCCTCCACGATGAGCGAGACGATCTCCGCGCCGTATCCGGCCCGTTTGATCGCCTCGTGGACGACGAGCGCGCGATGCGTCTTCCGGATCGACGCGAGGATCATCTCCTTGTCCAGTGGCACGAGCGTCCGAAGATCCAGGACCTCCGCCTCGATGCCTTCGGCCGCCAGGTTGTCCGCCGCCTCGAGCGCAAAGACCACCTCGCGCGACCAGGTCACGATCGTCAGGTCGCGGCCCTGCCGCTTCACGTCGGCGGTCCCGAGCGGCAGGAGGTGCTCCCCCACCGGGACGTCGCCCTTCGTTCGGTAGAGCAGCTTGTGCTCGAGGAAGATCACCGGATTGTCGTCGCGGATCGCCGACGCGAGGAGGCCCTTCGCGTCGGCGGGGGTCGCCGGCATCACCAGCTTCAGCCCGGCGACGTGCGCGAACCACGCTTCGAGCGACTTCGAGTGCTGCGCCGCGTTCCCGCGACCCGAGCCGCCCTGCGTGCGGAGGACCATCGGGACTCGGGCCTGGCCGCCGAACATGAACCGGTTCTGCGCGGCCTGGTTCACGACCTGATCCATGGCGAGCCCGGCGAAATCGACGTACATGAGCTCGACGACCGGCCGCAGCCCCGTGAGCGCCGCGCCGACCGCCGCCCCGACGATGCCGATCTCGCTGATCGGCGTGTTGCGGATGCGCTTCGGTCCGAACTCGTCGAGCAGGCCCTTCGTCACGCCAAAGGCGCCGCCGTGCTGCGCGATGTCCTCGCCGAAGACGAGGACGTTCGGGTCGCGCCGCATCTCCAGGCGCAGCGCGTCGCCGAGCGCCTCGGCGTAGAACATCTCGCGGGTCGCCGGCTTCTCCCCCTCGGCTCGTACGGCCGGCTGCACGCTCACGAGACGGGGCTCCTGGCCCCTTCCCGCTCGGCGGCTGCGAGGAGCTCGCTGAAGCCGCGCCGCATCGCCCGCGCGCTGACGAGCGCGTCGTAGGCGCGCCACGCGAGCGACGACCAGAACGAGGCCGTGACGTAGCGCTCGACCTCGACCTCGTAGGTAACGAGCGTCCCGTCGCCGTCGGAGCGGTAGGAATAGCGCTCGGTCTGGCGCGCGCGCCGGGCTGGGCCACGCTCGAAGTTCACGTATGCCTCGACCACATAGACGTCTGGTCGCCGCGCCTCGAGCACGCGAGCGGTGAACGTCCAGGGAACACCCCGCGTCGCACCGCGGCCGGTGAAGCCGGCGCCTTCCATCGCGAGACCCTCGGGTGCTTCGATGCGCTGCACCTCCAGGCCCTTTGGATGGACGTGCCAGGTGAGGCAGCCCCTGGGGTCCGCGAAGAGGTCGAAGAGGACGGGGGCTGGAAGGATCGATCGTCTCGTCACGCCCGCGCGCAACATGGGCGTTTTCTCAGCCGGCATAGACGTCCTCCGGCAGCCGGATCGGCGACGCGGGCTCGCCGGCCTCCGCGAACGCGACCCCCTTCTCGATCTCCGCGTCGACCTCCCGGTCCACGCGTGCGAGGTCGGCCTCGGACGCGAGCCTGTCCGTCGTGAGCCAGGTCCGCGCGATCACGAGCGGGTCGCGCTTGGCGCGCCAGTCCTCGATCTCGTCCTTCGTCCGGTAGACCTGCGGGTCGCCGTAGTAGTGGCCCTCGTAGCGGTACGTCTCCGCGACGATGAACGTCGGCCCGAGGCCCGATCGCGCGCGCGCGACGGCGTCCGCCGCGACACGATAGGTCTCGCGGACGTCCTGCCCGTTCACGCGGACCCCCGGCATCCCGTAGCCGGCCGCGCGGAGAGAGATGTCCTCGACCGCGAACGCGTCCTTCACGGGGTTCGTCTCGGCGTACTGGTTGTTCTCGCACACGAAGAGGACGGGCAGCTTCCAGATCGCGGCGAGGTTCATCGACTCGTGCAGGGTCCCCTGGTTCGCGCCGCCGTCGCCGAAGAACGACACCGCGACGCGGTCGCTTCCGGTATACGTCGCGGTCAGCGCCGCGCCGGTCGCGATGGGGATCCCCCCGCCGACGATGCCGTTCGCCCCGAGGTTCCCCTTCGACGTGTCCGCGATGTGCATTGAGCCCCCGCGGCCCCGGCAGTACCCGGTCTCGCGGCCGAGGAGCTCCGCGAACATCCGCCCGACGTCGGCGCCTTTGGCGATGCAGTGCCCGTGTCCCCTGTGCGTAGAGGTTATCCAGTCGTCGTCGCGCAGGTGCGCGCAGACGCCCACGGCGACGCCCTCCTGCCCGGCGTAGCTGTGGATCGTCCCCCAGATCTTGTTCTCGCCGAAGAGCTGCACGGCACGAGCTTCGAACTGGCGGATGGTCCGCATCACGCGATAGAGCTCGAGCGCCGTCGCGCGATCGAGCGCGCTCACGGCTGCAGCATCACGCGGATCGCCCCCTCGCGGCGCTCCGTGAAGGTGCGCCACGCCTCCTCGAAGACGACGAGCGGGAAGCGGTGCGTGATGAGGCGCGCGACGTCGACCTTCTTCTGGGCGAGGAGCTCGAGCCCTCGGGAGGAGACACCCTTCGGGTTCGCGAGGGAGCCGAGGACGTCGAGGTTGCCGCGGACGATCGTGGAGAGATCGACCCCGGAGAGCTCGACGCCGGCGCCGGTCGAGCCGCCGAGCACGACGCGGCCGCCGCGGCGCGCCATCGCGATCGCCTGCCGTGCGGCCTCGGCGGTGCCCGCGAACTCCACCACCAGATCCGCGGTGCCCGTGAGCCGGGCGGCCTCCGCGCTGTCCACGACCTCGTCCGCGAGGTCCTTCGCGCGCCTGAGCCGCTCGCCGCGGCCGACGAGCGTGACGCGCCCGGCCCCGAGCGCCCGGGCGAGCTGCGCGGCGCAGAGGCCGATCGCGCCCGAGCCGATGAGGACGACGTGCTCCCCGCCGGCGAGCCGTCCGCGCTCGAGCGACCAGAGGGCGACGCCGAGGTTGTCGGTCCACGCGCCTTCCTCGAAGGACACGCCGTCGGGCAGCACGTGCAGGGCGGCCACGGGCACGAGTGCGTACTCGGCGAGGCCGCCCGCGATCGTGAAGCCGATGTGCGCGTGTCCGGTCTCGCGCTTGCCGTAGTTCAGGCAGAGGGTGTACATGCCCTCACGGCACCGGTCGCACGTCCCGCAGCCGACGTGCACCTCGACCCCGAC
>Ga0066685_10001166_pt1 | contig 11021 bp, 10 predicted proteins | sample GraSoiAngelo_134_FD_62305 | JGI IMG/M metagenome (GOLD analysis project Ga0066685, IMG submission 62305) | Grasslands soil microbial communities from the Angelo Coastal Reserve, California, USA - 14_0929_05_30cm | ecosystem: Environmental > Terrestrial > Soil > Grasslands | place: USA...
GGATTGGCGTTTTTCAGAAATTCTTTTCGTAGACGGAAGACAAATTGCCCGCCTTCATCGCCGGCTGCCATCACCGGCGCGCTTCGGGGCAATTGGCCTTGCACTTCGTTCGAGACGTTGATGGCAATGGGGTCTGCAATTTCCTTAGGAATAAGGTAAGGGTTAGTGTTCCTCTCAAGAATCTTCATAAAATGCCAGGCGAACGTGCTATGTCCCTTTTTGCTTTTGTCCACGGCATCGGGCACGGGGTACAGACCGCCGGATGCGAGAATCCATCGCGATTTCTCCTGGTAGAGTTCCTTAATCGCGGATTTACTCAGACCGAGACCGCGGGTGCGTCCCATAAGAGATCCACTGAAACACGAATCGACGACGGCATAAATATGACGGGCCGGGATGTTGGCAAGATAATCCTTGACCTGGGAATTAAAGATGTACGACGACGGATCGTCCAGTTCGGCGTCGGACGGAATCCAGTACCCCATCCCTTCTGATTTGTCTTTATCCTTTTTGTCCTTGCTGCCTTCGTACTCGCCGTGCCCGGCATAATAGATAAACAAACTATCTTTTTCGGTGAGCCTGCGCTTAAGCGATGAGAAGGCCCGAATAATTCCCTTGCGGCTGGCGGCCTCATCGTACAATTCCGTCATCCGCTCTTTTGAAAACCCGTAGCGGTCAACAAGTAGTTTGGAAATCGCTTCAGCATCTTTTCTGGCCGCCTCAAGCTGCTTATCCGCATCCATGGTCGGATATTTGTTAATCCCGATGATCAATGCCCAGAAATTGCCATCAATAAAATCCTCGCTATCCGCAGTAGCCGCCGATGGAGCGGCAGATTTGGCCTCCGGCGTGTTGATGGTCACTCCACGTGATTTGACAGCGTTTGGTTCAGAGGCTGCCTGGGGGGTAGCGAAGAGAAATGCCAGTGCGATAACGCCGGCCAATAGGCATCCGAAACTCAGACCCGTGCCGAAGGCCAGCAGTCTATGAAGCGCTAGGCTATTTACTAGGCTTCGCGAGTTAAAGATCGGCTTGCGGGCTATGCGTCCGGAAAAGAAGGCTTCGTTTTCAACTCGTTGCGTCCGGTGTTTCATGGACATGCCCATAATTCGCTTTTCTTAAAGGGTCAGCGATCATCATGGTGCGAGGATTTTTGTATACAAAATTTTGGCTAATAGTATACCCACCCTTGATTTGTTGTCAATGAAACCCCTAGGAGCTTTACAAAAGACCGCTGTCTGTCAGATATCATCAACTGTCACTAAAAGGTCCTCTAGAAGACGTTGCATTTCCGACAGATGCTGTGTCGTGCGCTGGTGAGCGTGTGGAAGAGGTGAACGATGCAACTCTTCGCCGATGTTAAGTAAATCAGACAATGCATGGCAAATCTTCGTATGAACCTCCTGATAAATGGCCGGCGGGACTGTACTCGTGCAATGGTCAAGGCCCTTTTTGAGCTGTGCCGTGCCGTAATCCAAGGTATCGGTTAGGTCATGGGATATAAGAATTCGCCGCTCAACCGCCTTGAGCATCACTTCAGCATGAGCGAGGGAACGTTCTGCTATATCACGCGCAAACCGTTGGTAAGCTTGATCTTCGGCATTCGCCACTTTTGAAGTCATAGCGGCCGTACTGTCCACGGTAGGCGCAGGCTCGGGACGCACAGACTCAGGAGAGACCTTCATCTCCAAGGCTTGCGACAGTTCCCGAGTTGGTGTCGTCGCCACAGGCGGTAACGATGACTCGCGATCAACGATGTCCTCCTCCTGCCTCACGGTCGAGAAGTATTGCACCGCACTGACGATCACCAATGCCGCAATACAAGCGGATAGGATTCGCGACCGCCGAATTTCACGAAGACGCTTCAAGGCAGGCGGAATCGCCAGTGGTTTCACGAAGGAACGATCAGATGGACGCGGGGGCACCAGATCACTTTCGCTACGATCAGGCATCGGTCCGACCTTCGGCAAGGCTGCGGCAGCAACTTGAAAATGATTGGCCATCGTTACAGGCTGAATGAGTGCTGCTCCACACAGGGCAAATCCTGGCTCCAGCAAATTCGTCTGCATGTTGATAGGTGGCGTGGATATGCCGTAGAAATCCTGCCGTCGCCATCGGGAGGAAATATTCGATGCCTTCCCCCGTCGGTTCGCAGTCGCGAGTCGCGAGCGCGTATTCACGGGTGGGAGCGAGGAAACTCGAAGCAAAACGAGGAAGGCATACCATGGGATCCGCAGTGAACAATTGGATGGGGCAGGAGCGAAAGGCATCGGCGATCCACTCCCTCAGCATGCCGGCAAAAGCGATTTGGCGATCGGGAGGGAGCGACGCGAAGGTCCGTGCCGTCATCAACGCAACATGGAAGAGGACTTCACGTCGCTCGTCGTCTGCTAGCGGGGGGGTGATCTCAACATGCACCGAGACCTGTGTTCGATCCAGGAAGCCGATGGTAACAACGCTGCTCATGGTCTGACTCGTCGCCGCCGTTAGCCCTGTTCCTCGCGACCGGATTCACGCGCCCTTCGTTCCCGTAAGATCGAAAGCCTTTTCACATTTTCTTGCAGCTTCGGCAACTGATACTTGCGGTCGAGTGCCACCACCTGCTCAAACAGTTCTATGGCCTCTGCAACATATCCCTGTTCCTCGCGAATGCATGCCAAAAGATACAGTGCGCCAGCCGTGCGAAGCTCGTCTCGCAAACGGCGACTGATCTCCAGGCTACTGAGGGCACACGCCGCCCCTTCTTCCAATCGTTGCCGCACGACATGAGTTTTCCCGATCATCCGATAGACATCCGCAACCCCGGCATGATGTCCCAAGCGCTGCATCAACGCCAGAGCGCGTTCATACTGACGCATGGCTTCCTCGATGTCGCCCGTCTCCCGTGCCACGAGACCGAGATCGGAATGCAATACGGCGAGGGCCGCTTCATCTCCGAGGCGCTCAAGAATGTCCTGGCCCTCCAGATAGTAGGCCCGCGCACGATTCCATTCTCCTGCGTCTGCACGGAGATTGCCCAGATTCACGAGCGTGATGCCTATCCCCCGTTCATCACCCAATCGTTTCTGCAATTCGAGGACTTCTTGATAGAAGGATGTTGCTTGGTCCGCCCGACCGCTCACCGCGCAGATATTTCCCAGGTTGCCCAGGGTCGCCAGGAGGGCTCGTTGGTCGCCCGTCTTGCGGTCGCATTCGAGCGCGCGCTGATACCAATCAAATGCGTCCGTGTAACGTCCACGATTGAAATAATCGTTCCCGATCTGATTGAGGCGGTCCGAAGTGAGCGGCATGAGGGCGCCGAAGCTTGTAGGTTACGACTCGAGAAGGCGTCGCAACGCATCCTTGCCGGCAGTCATAAGAGAGGCGCCGTCCCCAACAAGCACCATGTCGAACTGATATTTCAGGAGGCGTTTCAACCCTTCTTTGGCCTTGCCCACATCTGCAAATTTCTCGGCGGGCAACAAATTGAGTTGGCCGGTCGGTTTCCCTATCAGGGCGTCGCCTACGATAAGGCATCCCTTCCCCCGTTCCAGAAAGAGGGCGGATTCGCCGGGTGACTTCATGTCATGCAGATGAATGACCCAGATGCCGCCGGGCAACAGTTCGCCATCCTGAAAGGTCTTATCGGGCGTGATCTCCATAAGCGGCGCATCGGCGGCCGGGGCATAGACCTTCGCGTTGAACTCACGCCGGCAGGTCTCCGCCTCGCGGGCGTGGTCCCGATTGGTGATCAGAACATAATCAATGCGCGGGCTTTTAAGGATGGCCGTCCGGTCTTCAGGCTGCAGGGGCGGAGGGTCGACCAGAATGCAATGGTCATTGATAGTAAGAAGCAATCCATTGAAGTCTAGCTGCTTCTCGTCCGAGAACCATGACCACTGCTGGATGCCGGGGGCGATGGTCTTCATGGGGAACGCTAGGAGACGGCAAGGCCTGCAATGGCGACCTTCAGGTCACCGGTCATTTTTGTGACGACATCGTCGTTCTCGGGAAGCTCGATGAGATCGTCCTCGTTCACGGAAATGAACTTCCGCGCCTTCCCTTTGCTGAGCGCGATTAAGAAATTCCCGCGACTCGGCGTGACGGGCACGACGATCTCCACGTCGGGGTCAATACTCTTGACGACTTCCAGAAATTTCTTCTTCCCCTCGTCGAACTCTTCGCTCACAAGGAGCCTCCCGCCTTCCCATCGGCTGCAAGGAGCTTTTCGACCTCGGCTTTGATGACCCCGGCAGCGCCGATCTCCATCGTTCCCACTCGTTGCCAACGGATCAATCCGGCTTGGTCGATGACGTAGACGTTTGGAATGAATCGTCCGCCGCCGAAAAGCTTATCGGTCTCTTTCTTCGGGTCCACCATATACGGATAGGTCACTTTCACCGGAAATTCATTCAGGAACCCTTTCACTTTGTCCTTTGCGTTGCCCGCAGAATTCACGCCCAGGACCTGGACGTTCTTGCCCTGAAACGCGTCATGCACTTTTTGGAGTTCCGTGCCCTGTTCCATGCACGGCTCGCAAATATGGAAGAGCCCGACGACTACGACCTTCCCTTTATATTGGGAGAGGCTGATCGTCTGGCCATCCAGCGTTTCCAATGTAAAATTCGGAGCCGGATCCCCGGGCTTGAAGAAACTCTTCGCCGCAGATATGCCGACGAACAGGCCGATCATCAGAAGCGCGATACTCACACGCCCGAGCTGTCTCATAGAGTCATTCTCCTTTTGATTGCATCTTAACATGGGCTGAAAAAGGCGGGCAACTGCGCGGCGATATGACGGGTGATGCTAGATCAGGCCGCGCCGCTCAAGATAATCCTTGTCGATCTTGATATCCGGCCTGCCCTCATTCGTCCCCGGAAACAACCGCTCGACATATTTTCCGATCAGGTCCGACTCGAGATTCACCTGCGCGCCGATTTGCTTGAGACCGAGCGTCGTTAATTTTGCCGTATGCGGGATGACTGTGACGCCGAAACCCTGAGGACCGATCGTGTTGATCGTCAGGCTGATACCATCGACGGCGACCGAGCCTTTGACCATACAGTACCGTAAGATCTCCGCCGGCGCGCCGATGGTGATCTGCACCGCATTCACGTCTTGGACTCGATCGCGAATGGTGCCAATCCCGTCAACATGCCCGGTCACGAGATGGCCATGCAATCTGCCGTTCATCGGCATCGGGCGCTCGAGATTGACTGGATCGCCGGCTTTCAGCATGCCGAGGGTGGTCATTTTCAGCGTCTCGGGCGAGACGTCTACCGTGAACTGGTCCGTCGCGCGCGCCACCACCGTCATGCACGCGCCATTCAGTGAGAGACTCTCGCCAATATGGATCTCCTCCAGGGCTGTTTTCGCCAGGATCGTCAGGCGCGTGCCCTCGCGCGTTTTGACAACGGCATTGACGACACCGATCTCTTCAATGATTCCCGTAAACATGCGTTCCCTGCTCTTTGAAAGCGTAGTACGGCGTCGACGCGACCGTCAAGCCGCCGTGTCGACTGTTCGTTCGTCCCGCACCGAAAGGTAGAAACCGAACGCGGCAAGAAGGACGAGCCCGGCGATCATCGGAAACGCCGCCTGAAACCCGAAAGCGCCAACCAACAAACCGCTGAGAATCGGTCCGGACGCGTGGCCAATGTCCGTGATGGCGCCCTGCATCCCCATGGCCGAACCGAGCGTCTTCAATTCTGAAAGGTCTGCGACCAATGCCGCGGAGCAGGCATTCACGATCGCTTCGCCGAAACCAAACGCCGCGGACAGGCTCACGAGTCCAGGGAAGAAGGTGGTAAACGGAACGGCGGCGAGGGCGGCGGCGCACAGCATCAGGCCTGCAAGAATCAGCGGCCGCCTGCCGATGCGGTCCGAGGCCCATCCCATCGTCGGCCGGGAGACGAATGAGGTCACACTTTGCAGACCAAAGAGTATGCCCGCATGCGTCGCGTCATATCCGATGCCGACGACATAAATCGGCAGAAATGCCATGAGGGCGCCGTTGGCAATCTGCCGGGCACCGTCGGTCGCGCTCGTCGCTAACACACGAAAATTTCCGACCACCGTCCGAGCGCCACGCGCCATGTCTCTCATCACGGCCACCGGTCCGATGCCGGAGGCGATATGGGGAATCTGCGGCGGCAGACGCAAGATGATAAAAATCAGCAACGCCGTCGAGCCCATCGCCCCCGCGATGACGAAGGCAGTCGAGAATCCCGCCACCTGGATGACCCACCCGCCCAATAAGGGTCCCGCCATGGCCCCGGCTTGCGTCGCCGCCGTATAGCTGCCCAACGCGACGCCGCGAGTTTCACGGTAGAGGTCTGCGACAACCGCCAACGCGATGGGCGCGAAGACTGCCGTCGCCATGCCGTGAAGGAAGCGGAGAACGATTAACCATCCCACGTCGGAGATAAAGAGATAGCCGAAGGGAGGAAGCGCGAAGGCGAGCAGCCCCGCAAGCAACAACCAACGACGGTCGTAAATGTCAGAGAGCGCCCCGGCCGGCCATTTGAGAAACACTCCCGTCAATGTCGACGCCGACACGATGAATCCGATCATTTCCGGTCGGGCTCCCAGCGAGTTCGCAAAGAGCGGAAGCAGCGGCATGCGGACGAGATTATAGCTGATAAAGGCGAAGAGGCCGACGCCGCACAGCAAGGCAAAGGAACGTGTTTTGGTCACCGCAACCGTCCCTCGACCAGAATGTCCGGCCCGATCCTTCTGACCGTAACATCCTTCAAGGCCGGCATTTCCGCCAGCCTCTTGGGCGACTGACCTCCGAGGGCGCCTATGGCATCATGCCCGCCCATCAGTCTGGGCGCGAGAAAAAACATGACACGATCCACGCTGCCGTCGTGCAACACCGAGGCGTTGATTTCAGCTCCGCCTTCGATCAGCAGCGAGTTGATCCCTCGTCGCCCTAACTCCTTGAGCAAGACGGGCCACGCGATACGCCTCCGCCGTCCAGGAAGAACCAGCACCTCCGCTCCGCCGCGTTCCAGTCTCGCGCGCCGGGAGGCCGAAGCATTCCTTGTCGCAATGACAAGTGTGGGCGCTTTGCCGTCGGATAGGACCTTCGATTGTATGGGGATGCGAAGAGTGGGATCGAGAACGATTCGTAACGGCGCCTTACCGAGCCGCGTTCGCCGCACCGTGAGACGAGGATCATCGGCGACCACGGTTCCGACGCCGACGAGAATCGCGTCGGACTGAGCGCGGACTTCTTGAACCCTCGCGCGTGCAGCCGAACTCGTGATCCAACGTGATTCCCCGCCGGCAGTGGCAATCTTGCCGTCCAACGTTGCGGCGACCTTGAGTGTCACGAACGGTCTACCGCGCGTGACCCGCATACGATAGGGTTCAATCAACTGTTCAGCTTCACGACGGCCGATCCCGACGTCGGTGATCACGCCGGCTTTCCTTAACGACGCCATGCTTCTCCCGCATACCTTCGGATTGGGATCCAGCGTCGCCGCCACGACCCGCTTCAGACCGGCGCGAATAAGAAGCGGCGCGCACGGTGGCGTCCGTTTATCGAGATGGCAACATGGTTCCAACGTGACGTACAAGGTGCCGCCTGCGGCGTGTACGCCAGCCTGCCGCAAGGCGATCACTTCAGCATGCGGGCCGCCGGCTCGCTGATGATAGCCTACTCCGACGATCCTGTGCTGTCGGACCACCACTGCGGCGACGGGAGGGTTGGGACTGGTACTGCCTCGTCCACGAGCCGCGAGCGCCAGGGCCTTCGCCATGAAGCGCTCGTCCTGTGCGCGGCCGGAAGAAGGCAACCGTCTAACGGCGGGTATGTCTGCGAATTGCACCACGTGTGCCAGGTTTGCCCGTGGCGCGTCGCCGTGTGACGACACGTGGCGCCTTTTTGGCCTTCGCGTCCTCAATGGCCGCATGGGCGGCGGCGAGCCGCGCGATCGGCACGCGATAAGGAGAGCAACTCACGTAGTCAATGCCGAGCCGATGGCAGAACATGACAGACGCCGGATCGCCGCCATGCTCACCGCAGATCCCGAGCTTGAGATCCCGCCGGGTCGATCGCCCCCGCTCGATGGCCATGCGCATCAAGCCCCCCACGCCTTCCTGATCCAGTGTGACAAAGGGATCGGCATCCAGAATATTGTCGGGCGGTGCGCTCATCTGCAGTCCACAGGAACGGCAACTCATCGTCTTCTGATCCAGGTCCCTGGCGAGGCAGCGCGGGCAGCCATCCCGGCGGTTCATATAGAAGTTGGTAAACTTGGCCGCGTCGTCACGGGAAAATCCGAAGGTCGTCTGCGTCAGGTCGTTAGTGCCGAACGAAAAGAAATCCGCCTCTTTGGCGATCTGATCGGCCGTCACGGCGGCACGCGGAAGCTCGATCATCGTGCCGACCAGGTAACGGAATTTCGTCCGGCACCGCCGCATCGTGTCGATCGCCACTTCCGTGATGAGCTCTTTCTGAGCTTTCATTTCGGACGCCAGGCCGACCAGCGGCACCATGACCTCGGGAACAACCTTGATGCCTTCTTTCATGACTTCGCAGGCTGCTTCCATGATCGCCTGCACCTGCATCCTCGTAATCTCCGGCATCGTGATGCCGAGTCTGCAGCCGCGTAGCCCAAGCATCGGGTTGAACTCGTGCAATTCCTCCACGCGCGCAAGCTGATGCTTCTTTTGCTCGATGGCCGAGGCATCGGCGCGGTTGATTTCCATGCGGGCGATATCCACCATCAGATCCTCGCGCTTCGGAAGAAATTCGTGAAGAGGCGGATCGAGCAGACGGATGGTCACCGGGAATCCTTTCATCGCTCGATAGAGGCCGATGAAATCGCTTTTTTGCAACGGGAGCAGGCGAGCGAGTTCCTTCTCTCGATCCTCCCTCGTCCTCGCCAGAATCATGCGCTGCATGATCGGGACCCGGTCTTCGGCAAAGAACATGTGCTCCGTCCGGCATAGACCGATGCCCGCGGCTCCGAATCCACGGGCGATGGTCGCCTGATCCGGCACATCGGCATTCGCCCGTACACCAAGCGTCCTGAATTCGTCCGCCCATTTCAGCAGCGTGGCGAAGTATCGGTACTTCTCCGACTGCTCGGGGGTGAGGCGGCCCTGAATGACCTGCACCACTTCGGACTCCACGACCGGGATCTTCACGGGATATACCACGCCGGTAAAACCATTCAGCGACAGATCGTCCCCTTCTTTGAGGGTGAGCGATCCAAAGCGCACCACGCCGTCAGGGTCCACGTCCAACGCCTCACAACCCGCCACACAGACTTTTCCCATCTGCCGTGCCACGACAGCGGCATGCGAGGTCATCCCGCCCTTGGCGGTCAAGAATCCTTCGGAGGCATTCATTCCGTGGATGTCGTCGGGGCTTGTCTCGCGGCGCACCAGAATCACCCGTTCGCCTCGCGATTTCATTTCGACCGCGCGATCAGGAGTCAGGGCAATCTTGCCAGCTGCGGCGCCGGGACCTGCGGGCAGCCCTTTGCCGACAGGCTGATACCGCGCTTCCTCTTGCGCATCGAAGACGGGATAGAGGTACTGTCCGAGTTGCTCCGGGGCGACGCGCATCACGGCTTCACGTTTGTCGATCATACCTTCTTTCACCATGTCGATCGCAATCCGGACTGCCGCGATGCCGGTCCGCTTCCCCACTCTCGTTTGCAACATATAGAGCTGGCCTTCCTGGATCGTAAATTCCAGGTCCAGCATGTCGCCGTAATGACGCTCCAGTTTTTTATAGGTGGTCATCAGCACCTGATAGGCCTTCGGCAGCGGCTTCGCCAGCGCCTCGATCGGAAGCGGCGTCCGGATGCCGGCCACCACGTCTTCTCCTTGCGCGTTGAGCAGGCATTCTCCAAAGAATGTCGGCGCCCCTGTGGCCGGGTGGCGCGTGAACGCCACCCCGGTGCCACTCGTATCGCCCATATTCCCGAATACCATCGCCACGACGTTGACCGCCGTTCCCCAGTCATCGGATATGCCGTACAACCGGCGATACGTGACGGCGCGTGCGCCATACCATGAATTGAAGACTGCGTTGATTGCCATGTTGAGTTGCTGGTAGGGATCCTCAGGGAACTCGTGCCCGGTCTCCTCTTTGACGATGTCTTTGTATCGGACAACCAGCTCCCTCAGCGCTCTGGCGTCCAGATCGGTATCCTGCGCGGCGCCGGTCTCTGCCTTCTTGTCCTTCAGGACGTCCTCGAAGCGCTCGCGCTTGAGGTCCATGACGACTGTCGCGAACATCGTGATGAAGCGCCTGTAGGCATCGTAGGCGAACCGCTCATTGCGGGTTTTTTTTATCAATCCCTGCACAGTTCGGTCGTTCAGGCCGAGGTTCAGGACAGTATCCATCATGCCCGGCATGGACGCCCGCGCGCCGGATCGCACAGAAACCAGCAGTGGATTGGCCGGAGCGCCGAATCCCGATCCCATGGCGATTTCCAGCTTCTTCATGTACTGCAAGGTCTGATCCCATAAACCGGGAGGATACTTTTTCTCTTTCTTGAAATACGCGATGCAAGCTTCGGTGGTAATCGTAAAACCGGCCGGCACCGGAATGCCCAGGTTCGTCATTTCCGCCAGGCCCGCTCCCTTCCCGCCCAACAACTCTTTCATCCCGGAGCGGCCCTCGGCTTTTCCGTTCCCAAAGAAGTAGACATATTTGGTGGTTGTCATGATGACCTCGGTTTAGTCAAGTTTGATGAGCTAAACACCTACTAACTTTCCTGGGGGGATTGGTTCAGAAATTACGGAAAAATCGCAGTAACGGCGAAACAGTTTGCGCACCTTTGTTAAGAGCGCCAAGCGATTCCTTCGAATCGCCTCATCTTCAACCATCACCATTACGGCATCAAAGAAGTTATCAATCGGCTCCTTCAGTGAGACTAGGGTTTCGAGCACCTCATGGTACTTTCGTTCCTGGAGTGAGCTTGAAACGCGGTTCTCAGTCTCTTGTAATGAATAATAAAGCTTGCGCTCGGCATCCTCCTTCAATAGTCCCTCCATAACATTGTCATCATAATACT
>Ga0066685_10001175_pt1 | contig 11000 bp, 13 predicted proteins | sample GraSoiAngelo_134_FD_62305 | JGI IMG/M metagenome (GOLD analysis project Ga0066685, IMG submission 62305) | Grasslands soil microbial communities from the Angelo Coastal Reserve, California, USA - 14_0929_05_30cm | ecosystem: Environmental > Terrestrial > Soil > Grasslands | place: USA...
TGTACAGCGTGGTCTCTTACGGAGTGGCGACGCGCACGAACGAGTTCGGGATTCGCATGGCGCTGGGCGCGCAGGCTGCGGACGTATTCCGCATCGTACTCTCGTCGACTGCGGTGAATGTTGGAGCGGGAGTCATTGCGGGAATCGTGCTGAGCATCGCGTTCAACAAACTGTCCACGAAGTGGGTGACGGAAAGCTCGCGCGATCCGCTGTTGCTCGGCGGCGTGACGGTGCTGCTGGTCGCCGCAGCAACACTGGCTTGCCTGGTTCCCGCGCGACGCGCAGCCGCTACGGATCCCATGCAAGCGCTGCGATACGATTAACCCTAAACAACTGCTATGCAGAGGTAGGCGTCGCCACTGTATCGGTCGGCGCCGCCATTCGGAACTTGATTGTGGCAAGAACCGTGAGAACAACGAACGAAGGTCACAAGCACGACGCCTTGCGTGGCGACGACGTTCCGTCCCTCCTACCGACCCGTGCGCGCCACGTTCATCCGTACGCCTTCGACGAACAGGTTATAGACGGCATTCGCATCCATGTCGGCGCGGCGTTGATCTGGACCGAGTTCGGGCCGAAGTTGAGGTTGCTTACTGAAGCATCAGGAAGCACCACCGACGCGAGCCGTAACGGAGCGAAGCGCTTCGACCACGGAGGCGAGCTCGTCTTCCGTATTGTAATAATGCGGGGAGAGCCGGAGGGCTGAGGCGGCGCGTTTCTCGTCCATGTCGATCACCGCGTAGGCGCGGAGGGAGGCGGAGGTGTTGATGCCGCGCTTGCGCAGCAGGTTGGAGAGATTGGTGGCGTCCCAGCCGGCCACCTCGATGGTGGCGAGGGCGGCAAGTTGATTGCCGCGGTCCAGGACGCGTATACCTGGCAGTGTTTTTAGTTTGTCGCGCAACTCCGCCGCGAGCTGACGCGCGCGGCCGCCGCCACGCTCGATGCCTACGGCGAGGGCATAGCGCGCGGCTTCGCCGAGACCGAGCACGAGGCTGTACGGGAATTCCCAATTTTCGAAACGCCGCGCATCGGGGGCCGGCTGGAAGTTGTCCGCCGAGACCCAATCCGCTCCACGCATGTCGATATACAGCGGAAAATCTCCGCGCTTCAGAGCGCGATCGGAAACATACAGGAATCCAATGCCGCGCGGGCCGCGCAGAAACTTTCGCGCGGTGGCGGAGAGAAAATCACATTTTAGTTTGGCGACATCAATAGGGATCTGCCCGATGGCCTGGCAGGCATCCACCAGATAGGGCACGCCGGAGGCTTCCGCAATCTGTCCCAACGCTTCCACCGGCTGCATCAGGCCGGAGTTGGTGGGCACCCAGGTGACCGCGAGCAAGCGGACACGCTTTTCGCGAAGCAAGTCCTGTACCGACTGCGGGTCGGCGCCTCCGGTGGAGAGGTCCGTGGCGCGACGCACGTCCACGCCATGGCGGTGTGCCAGCGAAAGATACGCGAGCTGATTGGAGATGTAGTCATTGCGCGTGGTGACGATGACATCGCCCGGCTTGAAATCGAAGGCCGAGAGCGCCTGGAAAAATGCCACTGTGGAATTTTCAACGATTGCGACGTTGCGGGGTTGCCCGCCCAAGAGTTTGGAGACATTGTCATAGGCTTCATTAACAGCGGCCGCGGCATCGTCCGCGCTTTCGTAACCGCCAAACTTAGCCTCGCGGTTCAAATGGCCCACGATGGCATCGAGCACCGGAAGCGGCATCAGACCGGCGCTGGCATTATTCAAATGGATTTGGTTGGTGCAACCGGGCGTGTCGTCACGCCATTGCTGGAGAAGGGGATCCATGGGTCACCATTGTAATCGCGCGGATGAACGGAAACGATAGTCCGGTAGGGAGGTAAGGAGAAGGGACAATTTGGCCTTGCACCGGAACGGGGCGCTCGCGCTGGCGAGTGGCCTGCGCTCCGAGAAAGTCGAGAATCGCGGCGTGCGCAGCCTCGGCTGCGTGGGGGATAGATACACCACACAAGTCGGGAACCTCAGAACACTTGGAGCATTATTCATTCCCGATCACGTAGGAGGGTCGCGATAACGCGAGGATTGCGGCGACCGTGGAGTATGACTAGAACCATGATGGATATTTTATCAGTTATATGAAAGATAAGATAATCACGTAAGGGATGAAAACGCAGCGGCCGCGAAGTCAGATCGGAACGGCTGTGGCCCACTTGAGGAAAGGGGACGAGGGCGCGAATCGCTTCATAGATTTCCCCTAGAACACGGTCGGTGGCGCCGGGATTGTCGGCAGCGATGAATTCCCAATTTCGTTAAGGTCTGTGAGCGCATCTGGATGGAGAACAAATCCACTCATGAACCGCGGCGGTCTTGGCTCTTTTGGCGCAGTCGTGCAAAGGTCTCTTCGCCGTCGATGGGCTTAGCGCGGCCGCTCTTAATGTCATCGTAGCGGCCATCCAACATGTTGCGTACTTGCGTTAACTCTGCGAAGTATCCGGTCATTGCGTCCTCGACGAGTTCATCCGGCGCGCGACCGGTCGTCGCTGCAAGCTCGTGGAGACGGGCTTCGGTTTCGGGTTTGAGATGCAGTTCCATAATAGTCAGTTTAGAGAGGCCCTGAGGAACTGTCAAAGCGAATTCCAATGACAGTAGTGTGGCACACTCTGTTGACCTGCTCCCTGAAATCGGCGCAGAAGTGTATATGATTTCAGATTCCAAAAACTGCTTGATCGCTACCATTCATTCGTCGGCTTCTCCGGTTATCCGACATAACTTACCAGATGAGATTTTGGAGTGTTCAATCACCCGTCAATGAGCGATCAATCCGGCGGATATCTTGAACGGAATACTCACGTGAGCCGGCACGCCTCACGTCATCGCGTGCGATGGTCATTAAGCCGATACTCGCCGAGAAGATCAGCAAGAATCCATGTTGCTCCAGCAATCGCGAAGGTCTCGGCGTTTTCGCTCCAATTCGTATGACTGTGAGGATCCGAAAGAACCAACGGAATCCACACGAGTAGGCCAAAGCTGACGATCATCATTGTCAGTAGGCGACTCGCGAGGAGTGCCATTCGATTCGTAAGAAGAGCTACGGCCGCGAGTGCGAACGAAACAGTCGTCGCTACCGCCCAAAACATCTGACTTGGCGGAACCCACTTCGGAACAAGATGGACGGTAGCGTCCAGATAAATCGCCTGCTCGAGGGTAAAGGAAGCGGCACAGATGCCCAAAAGAACGCGGCCGATCCGATTAAGCGTTTCCGGTGACCATGCCGATGACAAGTGTGCATAAACGATCGCCGCTCCGGTCAGGAGAGAGAACTGCTCGAATAAGTTGCCCCAGCTATTGTAGATCTGCGGTGCGGCGACGATTCCTGGCACGCACAGCAAGGCGAAGACAAGATAAGCCGCACCAAGGACGGCTGCGCCTGTTTTCGCGGTCCGACGAAGCTGAATCGCCGCGCCGCCGAACATCAGGGCAGCGGATGCGGAGTAGACGATATAACGAAGTCGATGCGAGTCGTTGTAGTCGTGCCAGGCCAGCGTGATGACGCCAAAAGCCAAAGCCGCCACTCCAAACACATGACGGCCGGGGTTCGAACTAGGCGCTAATACGGTCATTTGTTTTCAATCCCGATCCCGCAGGTTTGTGACGATGCGGGAGGGCCGATTCGTCGGTGTTCATTTGAGCAACCGGGGAATCTTAAAGGATACGCCGAGCTTTATACCGACGCTACCTGGATGAATCCCTGGAGCGTGAACTATCGAATGCGACACGCAAGAACCGGAGTCTCGGCGTCATCATGCTCGACGTGGACCGCTTCAAGCAGTTTAACGACATGTTCGGCCATGATGCGGGCGATACAGTGCTGAGGGAACTCGGTGACTACTTGGCGAGATTCATCCGCCGCGGGGATCTAGCCTGCCGCTATGGGGGGAAGAGTTCACGCTGATTTTGCCCGAGTGTTCGGTGGAAGACACGCGCCGCCGCGCGGAAGAGCTGCGTATTTCATTTCAACAACTTTCCATAAAGCACAGGGATATCGTGTTGGGCAAGGTGACTCTTTCTTTGGGGGTCGCTGCTCTACCGGACCACGGAACGACTGGTGTGGAACTTCTAGCGGCGGCGGACGGCGCTCTTCTCAGAGCAAAAGAAGAGGGACGTGATCGGGTCTTGATCGCCGAAGTCGCCGTCAATCGTGCTGAGTAGCTTCCTCCAGACAGACAAAGTCGAGAATGGGGCAATGAGAGATTGGTCTGGGTAATAGTAGAATTGGTACCTGGCATTTGCAGCCGAGGTGACCTCTTTCTTTTTTGGGAGACATGTTAGACCCACGCGTTGGTAGTGCCGTGGGGCCGGATCGCACCACGCGTGCGTTTGCGCTTAAGCCCAAGCGCTGCAATTAATTACGGCGCGACATCGTTGGATTGAAAGGAACGCTGTAGGCCGTACAGTGACAAAACTCCGTGCTTGAAACATGGAGAAACTGACTAGGTTTTCAGACTTGAAGGCCGCATCGGGCATCCAGAAGTTGCACACAATTATGCGGCGCGGCGAGCATTGGGCTGAAACGCCATTTTTTGGCGTTGGCGAGGCAGTCGAGTATCAATTGTTCATAGCAAGGCGGACACGCGGTGCGCTGTTCGTTGACTTAAGTGAAAAGACGACCTACCATTTCGTGCAACAGCGCTTCCCAAGAGGGGCGAACTCATTCGGCGAGTATCGAAGAGAACTTTCATGATCGGGCAGATCATTTCGCACTACCGCGTCATCGAAAAGATCGGTGACGGAGGCATGGGCGTGGTTTGGGCGGCCGACGATACGCGGTTGGCCCGCCGTGTCGCGCTGAAATTTTTGCCCGACGAGCTCGAACGGGATGCTTTGGCGCTCGAGCGGCTGAAGCGCGAAGCGCAGGCCGCCTCTTCGCTGAACCATCCGCACATCTGCACGATCCATGACATTGACTCCGACCATGGGCGGCGCTTCATCGTCATGGAGTTCCTCGATGGCCAGACGCTCAAGCATCGCATCGTGAAATCGGCCTTCCAGATTCCCGAGATGGTCGAGTTCGCCACTCAGATTGCCGACGCGCTCGAAGCCGCCCATGCGCAGGGGATCATGCATCGCGACATCAAGCCGGCCAACATTTTCATCACCGAGCGCGGCATGGTCAAGGTGCTGGATTTTGGCCTGGCCAAATTCACGCGTACTGGCCAACAGCGCGTGGACAACGCACAGCGCTCCGTGGGCGCGCTGGCTAGGTCCACGGAAGAAGTTCTGACCGGTTCGGGGGTGGCCCTGGGCACGATGCCCTACATGTCACCCGAGCAGGTCCGCGGCGACGATCTCGATGCGCGCACGGACCTATTCAGTTTCGGAGCCGTGTTATATGAGATGGCCACCCGGCGCATGGCGTTTCAAGGAAACACGCCGGACAGCATCACGGATAAGATTCTGAACGGAGAACCTATCTATCCCTCGCAGATCAATCCGGCGCTGCCTGCCGCGCTCGAGGCCATCATCCGCAAAGCCCTCGAGAAACAGCGCAGCCTGCGCTATCAGACCGCCTCGGACCTACTGGCCGATTTGCAGCGGCTGAAACGCGACATCGATTCACGACGGCAAAGAGACTCTGACATCGTCCCGCCGATGCCGCGCGCCACCAAAGCCATCGACTCACTTGCCATCCTTCCGCTGGCCAACGAGACGCGCGATCCGGAGACGGACTATCTAAGCGACGGAATCACGGAGACTCTCATCAATAATCTCTCGCAGCTTCCAAAACTCCGCGTGCTCCCGCGCAGCACTGTGTTTCGTTACAAAGGTCGCGAGATGGACCCCACGGCACTGAGCCGCGAGCTCGGCGTGCGCGCCGTTCTGACCGGCCGCGTAGTGCAGCGCGCCGACACGCTGACCATCAAAGTCGAGCTGGTGGATGTGGCCCGACAGGCGCATCTGTGGGGCGGAAACTTCAGCCGCAAGCTCGATGATATTTTTGCCGTGCAGGAAGAGATCGCCCAGCAGATCTCCGAGCACATGCGCCTACACCTGAGCCCCCAAGAGAAAAAGAAGCTCGCCGCACGAGATACGGGGAACCGCGAGGCCTACCAAGCCTTCTTGCGGGCTCTCTACTTCTGGAACAAATGGACACCAACGAGTTCCTGGCGGGCGCTGGAGTATTGCCGCCTGGCAATTGAAAAAGACCCCGGCTATGCCCCGGCACATGCGGTGATGGCAGACTGCTATACCTCTTTAGCAGTGTTTGGTGTACTGCCTGCCAAGGAGGCGTTTCCGAAGGCGAAAGCCGCGGCGTCGAAGGCCGTCGAGATGGGGCCTTCCCTTTCCGACGCGCATCTGGCGGTAGGATTGATCAGCTTGTACTTCGATTGGGATTGGGATACCGCGGAGCGGTATTTCCGCCGCGCCGTCGATCTCAGTCCCCATTCGGCGCGCGCGCATTACGGGCTCAGTCTCTGGCTCTTGGTACAGCAAAGACAGCAAGAGGCCATTCAGGAAGCAGATTGCGCCTTGGAGCTGGATCCGCTCTCGCTGCCCATGAATTTCAACGTGGGATACCTCAACTACTTTGCTGGGAACAACGACCGAGCCATCGCGCAGTTTGAGAAAATTTTGGAGATGGATCCATCGTTCGTGTTGGCCAGCTTGATTTTGTGTCCGGCGTATCTGCGCAAAGGATTGCTGCCGGAGGCACTCGCCACGGTCGAGAAGGCGCTCCCGCAGTCTAGGAATTGGTCCAGTCTGCGCGCCATGCTGGCCGTCGTATATGCCGGTTCCGGCAGAGCAGGCCAAGCGAAGGAAATCCTGGAAGAACTGAAGAAAGAGGGAGCATCGGTCCCGCTGCTCTCGTATTGGGCTGCGATTATCTCCAACGTGCTGCAGGAGAAGGAGCAGACGCTCGATTGGCTGGAAAAGGCCTGCGAAGAGCGCATCGGCTTGCTCGCTCTTCTCAAAGTCGCTTCAGGGTTCCGCAACCTGAGTCAGGAACCGCGCTACCAGGCAATCCTTGAGCGCATTGGCATGCCATAATCATCTCGGTAGTACGCCAGGTCCCATTCGCGACGATTTTATGGCGAACTGACGTAACAGTGCTCACGCGTTGTCAGAAGCTCATCAATGAGAATCTTTAGTTCAAGTACCGCACGTGCATGAGTTGTGAGAACGGATGGAGCGAACACGCCCCACATCCTCATAGATCACCTGGTCTTGTTTACGCGCCGGATGAAAGCACAGAAGAGATACGACGGAAGGCCTCGAACCACGTTCTGAGTGCACTGCGTTTTCTCCTGGGGCGCGCGCGAATCAGTGGCAGCAGCCTCCAGTAGAGTCGCCGCCACAGCGGGGTCAATGAACTCGTTTTCGGCATGCTCGATTGCGCGGATGCCGATCTCCTCGGCAGCGTCGAGGACAGAAGGGCATATCTTCCGCCCAAGGCGATCCATGGGGCTGAAGCGGAAGCAGCGATGAGGGTGCCGGCCTCCATCCATAATGGGCCATGCTCAGCCCAAAAGGCGCCGGTTGGGGCGCGCCGTAACCAGGGCGACCGTCTTCCGGTTGTTACTACTACCTATCTCACTGCTCCAAGAACTCAGGCATCCGCTCTGCATTCGAGGGCAATCTTGGCGCTGCCTATTCAGAATACCGGTTTCTCGGAAACGTCAATCGAAGAGGACAAGAAAGTGGCCCGTCTGGATACACGCTCGGCCTTCGAGTTGAAATACTTATCCATAGAATTGAGAAGACAAGCATGGATTTTATCGGAAGCTGCGTGTTCGCTTAGTACCACGGTGCTAGAGCGTGGTTGGACTTCTTCAGCTTCGCGGGGTGGGGCGGTATTTTTTCATTTCCCTGCAAGTAGGGATTCGGAACGATAGTGAATCGACGGAGAAATTAGGATGCGAAAACTGCCGGATGAACTCCAAGTCCTTGAAAAACTGACTGAGTGGGGAAGAACCCAGCCGTCAGTGCGAGCGTTGATCCTCACCAGTTCGCGAGCCCGCCCCGAAGCTGCTGCGGACCTGCTGTCCGATTACGACGTTGTTCTCGTGGTCACGGATTTAGGGCGGTTCGAGAAAGAGGATGCGTGGATATCAGATTACGGCAGACCCATTGCGCGCTGGGGTGATCAAAGCTCGATATACGGATTAACCACCCTTTTCAGGGGAGTACTTTATGAGGATTACGTGACAAATCGATTGCAGCGTTTGGCCCCATGCCGTGTTGGAGCGGCTATCCGCTGAAGCGGACCTGCCGGACTCCCTCGATGTCGGCAATCAAGTCCTCCTCGATAAGGACAATCGAACCTCTCGATGGAAGCTGCCGTCTTATATGGCCCATGTCCCTGGCAGACCTACGGAAGCGGAATACCTGAGCCTGATCGGAGAGTTCTGGTGGGAAGCGACGTATGTGGCGAGGAGCCTATGGCGAGAGGACCCGGTTTTTGCCAAGTTCTGTTTAGATTACCAGATCAAGTTGGAAGTCATGCGCCGCATGTTGGAGTGGCGCATGGAGATCGAGCACGACTGGCGGATAAGACCGGCGTTCACGGTCGCGACTTGAACCGCCTATTGCCAGCGGACATCTGGGAGCAACAGTCCAGGACTTATGTCGGTTCGGATGTGGCAGAGAATTGGGTCGCGCTGTTTCTCACCATAGAGCTGTTTCGACGTGTCGCAAGGGAAGTGGGCGCCGCGCTCGGTTACACGTACCCGAAACAATTGGACGATGAGGTCGCGACTTACCTGAACGCGGTGAGACGTTTCCATCTGTAGCTCAATCTGGCTTTGATCGCTCCAACTCGCGCTTGACCTCACGAGCCACGAAGTCTACGAAGCGCTGCGCATCCTGTTCCAGCTCAGCCGTTGTCAATCCGCGATGCTTCAGCCGATTCTCTCTAGCGCCATGAATAGTCGCGCGCCAAATGGGCGAGACCGTTTCGATCGCCCAGCCATAGGCTTGGTCTTTGGAAACTAGCGCCCTGTGATGGGCCGAATAGAGGATGCGGCAAGCGGTGAGGACCGCGTAGGAATTGTGGACAAACGCTTTGTCGGATCGATCCCCGGCCTTCGAGGCCAAGTCTTCCTTCAGGTAGTTCAGTTCCAACAGCAGCGCATCAGTGAGACATTGGTCAGACACCTGGGGCGCGGTGAGCTTCGCGTCCTTGCCCCACAGCGTTATGCCTGAACTTCCGATATTCATCCAAATAATGGGGTTTCCGTCCGATCCATGGCGGACGAGCCTTCCCGTGTAGGGATAGAAGCCACAGCATCGCGAACTTTTGTCGAGAAACTCCTGGTCAACGACGAAACGCATATCTATTCGTTGCACCCAGCGGTTGTGCTCGCCGTTGTTCCTGAGCCAGTCATCCAGTTCAGAAAACTCGCGCTCGTCGAGGTCTCGCCGCGTGACCCCAATGCAATCCACGTCGCTGCAAGCCTCATCGAAGGCCTCGTAGGTCAACGAGCCCCAGAGATAGATGCCAACGAGGTTCGCTCGGAGGATGGCGGAGAAATCAGTAACCATCACGTCAAGAAGGTCTGACAGATCCTTTGGGATATTTTTTGGCAAGTTCATTTCTAGCTTCAGGATATCAGCCATCGTTCGTGAGACTAAAATAGGAATCGTGTGGCTGCAGGCGGTGTTGGCAAAAGAAAAAAGGGGCTTCGGAAACCGAAGCCCCTTCGAAACTACCGCTAGAACCAAGCCGCATCGGACACGTCGAGCGCTTCGCTCGAAGCAGCGGAGCTGGAAGTGACGGAAGTAGGGACGAATAACAATTCGCCAGGGGATGGACGTTAATCGGGCATTAGCGAACGAAAAGGTGATACCTGATGTCTGAAGTGAACGTGGAGGGTCCGGTTACTAGATCGTCCCGCTGAACCGCGGAGCACCGTCGATCCTTTCGGGTCTCACTTTCCCGTGAGAAACTAGCTTCTGTGAAGACATTACTTCTGGGGCCCATTCTTTCCTTGCTTCCTCGACGCTGGTGGGAATCGCATTCGATGTCTTCATCGATTCACTGGCCGATTGCTGCAACGCTCAGTGGGATGATCGAGTCGTTTTTCTCATTACTCGTTTTCGTATACTGGTATTCATACTCCGTAACACACTGGGCCAAAGATGCTGTGTACTCGGCAATTAACGCCGGCGCCGGAATCCCACCGAATACTGAAGGCTTCGCCGCCTTTGCGCTGATGTTTCTTCATCCTGTTACCTGGCTGATCAGCTGGTGTGCAGTCGAGGGGATGGTCCGGTTTCTGGGAGCAGCGTTCACTGGGAACGCGCTTGGCATTCTTCCGCTCGTTCTTCTGGACAAGATTTGGGCACGATTCACGTCAAGAGTGCGCGCTGAATGCCCTGCAGACATGGGAAGCAACTGGTCGTCTTTTCTCCCCCTGGGTTCGGCAGCGAGTAGGATCCCTTAGGCGTCCAGTTCTCCCGGACGAAGTGCGCTATTCAGCGGACGCAATGGGCGAGGTCATGTCGATCAGTTCATCGCGTCCCAAATCTGGATGGGAGCCTCCACGCATCATCCGCTGTAAGGATACCTACTATCGCCTGGAGGCTATTTCGGAACAGTCCGGAGCAAGGTCTGTGCTGTATCTGTTGCGGCGCCTCCCAACGGGCGTACCTGGGCGCACGGTAATCATCTATTCACCAGACGATCCCTTCATGCGAAAAGGGTAGCGTCCGCCGCAGGACGGCTTGGTTCAAACGGGTTGTAGGAAGCCAACAAAAACTCCAGCCGTCTTGTCCCCTACACGGAAGTTGAATTCCGGCCGTTGTACGGCGTTACTGGAAGGTACAGACGCCGCGCGTCGTTTACATGTAAACGACGCTCCACACCACCTTTCAACAAACAATAACAATACTCTTGCCAACTACAGAGAACGGGAGGGCGAAATTGGGACTACACTGGGAGGGAATGCCACAGGAGGTGAACGGCCATGGCGCGAATCAGCGGGGCTGATCCGAACAAGCAGGGACTGTTGAGCGGTTTGTTGAC
>Ga0066685_10001176_pt1 | contig 10999 bp, 10 predicted proteins | sample GraSoiAngelo_134_FD_62305 | JGI IMG/M metagenome (GOLD analysis project Ga0066685, IMG submission 62305) | Grasslands soil microbial communities from the Angelo Coastal Reserve, California, USA - 14_0929_05_30cm | ecosystem: Environmental > Terrestrial > Soil > Grasslands | place: USA...
CAACTTAAGCCGCGCACCTACGGTCAAGTCGGCGCGGTGATGTCTGGCCGCGACAAAGTCCACGTTCTGCGCATCTGGGTGAAGCGTCCGGCAGGCTGGCGTTTAATCGTCTATCATGAGGTCGCTCTGGGTCAGCAGGCCGCGACCGCGCCAGGCTTCGGCGTGAATGACTGCCAGAATCCTTGCAAGACGGTGCCATTCAAACCGAAAACCGAAGCGCAACAGGCCATAATTGCTTCCTGGCAGGCGCTGGAGACGGGCGTTACCAACCATGACGCTTCCGCTTGGTCACCGCATATCGCTGAAGAGTTCGTCATGCTCGGCTCGACCAACGATCATCCAATGAGCAAGGCCGATCGCATCGCAACTCTCAATTTGCAGAAGCAAACCGGCCATGGTTCGGCGCCCGCCCCGCTGGTTTCGGCGCAGATGTTTGATTTTGGAGATGCCGTGGTGATGACCTGCCTCCATCAGCCGTATTCTGGCAAGCCGGTCCATGTGAGCCGCTTGTGGATCAAGCGAAACGGTCACTGGGTCATGTCCATCAGCTATCAAACTACGATTCAGGCTGCTCCGGCCCAAGCCAGCTAGAAATTGCTCGCTCACGACCACCATCACCGGGAAAAGCGGAACGCGGCATGAAATGTCTCGTCAAGCACGCACTCGTTGGTGGCCTCGTGTGCTTCGCCGCCATCGCTGCTTTTTCAAGCAGTCACTCTTCTGCTTCCGGTGCCGATCAGGAAGTATTGGAGGCCGATCGTGCTTTGGTCCGCCTCCTTAGCTTGGGGGACAAGGCTTCTCCCCAGGACTATCTCGCGCTCGACGAACTCTTGGACGAGGATTTCACTTGGATCGATTCGAATGGAAAGAGCTTGATCAAGCCTGAGGTCCTCAAGAATTTTCCCGTGCTCGCGAACCCCGACGTTGGACTGCAGGAACACATCTACGGCCGCTCCGCGGTCGTGCGAGCGAATCGCGGCAGAGCGCAAGTGATGCGTGTCTGGGCCCGGCGCGCGTCAGGATGGCGGCTCATGCTTTACCAGGAGGTCACATTGGTCGTGAAGTCAGAGCCGCCCGTCGCGGACGGAGCGGGAATCAGCGACTGTGAAAATCCTTGCAAGGACATCCCTTTCCACCCAGAGACGCCATCCGAGCAGGAGGTAATCGCTTCGTGGCAGGGAGTGATGAGAGCGATGGCGCACAAGGATGCCGATGCTTACGCGCCGCTGATTGCTGAGGAGTTCACAGCGACCGACACGCATCATGACCGGGCGTACAGCAAGGCCGACCGCATCGAGCAAATTAACAAGCAGAAGCAGTCGGGAGTCCAGTCTGTGCCGCCGCCTCTAGTGTCCGCCCGCATGTTCGACTTTGGCGATACGGTCATGATGATCGCGCGCGAGCAGCGCGCGAACGCCAAAGCCTATTTCAATACACGCATGTGGGTGAAGCGTGAAGGGCGCTGGCAGATGCTTTTCAGTTTTAATACCAGGATTGAGTAGAATGTTCCAATGGAGAAAACAAAACCCGTCAAAGTGGGCATCGTGGGGCTTGGCCGCTGGGCCAAGGTGCTGACGCGCACCTCCGCCAATTCACAAGAAATAGAAATTGTCGCTGGCTACAGCCGCTCCGAAGAAAAACGTCAGGCCTTCGAACAGGAACTTGGCGTTCCCTCTGTCCCGGACATGAAGGCGATGCTCTCAAACCCCGAGATTGCGGGCATAATCCTCACCGTTCCTAACGAACAGCATCTTCCCGTTGGCGCCCAAGTCGCCAAGGCCAGGAAGCACGTCTACACCGAGAAACCCATCGCCAGCACGCTCGAAGACGGATTGAAGATCGCGGCTCTAGAGCAGCAGTACGGAATCACCGTTACCGTAGGCCATAGCGCGCGATTGATGGCGGGCATACGCCAAATCCGGGCCGCGATCGACAGCGGTGAGCTGGGCCGCATTGCGTTCATGGAAGCCAACTTCTCGAATGAGCGCGCGCTGGAGCTCACTCCCAAGGCCTGGCGCTGGTACAAGGACAAAGCGCCGGGAGGGCCGCTGTCACAGTTGGCGATTCATCAGTTCGACGTCCTCCATTATCTCGGCGGAGAAGTCGTCGAGGCCAGCGCGATGGCCGGTAAACTTTCTCCGGTGGGTGCTGAAGTCGACGATCAGTCCATGACCCTTCTTAAATTCGCAGATGGCAAGGTCGGCTACGTCGGATCGTGCTGGACGTCGCCCGGAGTTTTTTCCGTGCGGGTGTTCGGCTCTAAGGGATTGATGCACTATGAGATCGACTTCAATACCTGGGATACTCCCGGCCAACTCCACAAGAATGCGACACTTTACATTCAGCGAGGCAAGCATGGCTACGCCAAGCGCCAAGAGCTGCAGGTCCCGGAAAGCGACATGTTCCGAACGGAGCTCGAAATGTTCGCCAATAGCTGCAGGACGGGAAAGCCCAGCGAATTAAGCGCGTATAACGGGAATGTCGCCGTGGCCATCGTCTACGCAGCGCTGCGCTCCATCGAAACAAACGGCCAGTACACGCTTATAGCGGATGTAGTCAGAGAAGCCCAGGCGCGCGTTCGAGAAAGGGTCCACGATGTTGCCTAGCCGCTATTTCATCGATTTGACGCAGCCGGAAATCGCGGCGCAATTGAAGAAGAACCCGCTCGTCATTTTGCCGCAGGGCAGCGTTGAACAACACGGTCCTCATCTCCCCACCGGCACCGACATTTTTGCTTCGAGCGTCATCGCCCATGCCGTCGCCGAGCGCATGGACGGGCTCGTGTTGCCGGGAGGCCCGCTCGGCGTGACCCCATTGCACATGCCCTTCGAAGGCACGATCACGCTCACTCCGGACACCTACATGCGAGTGGTCACGGAAACATGTGCCTCCACCGCGCGGCACGGCGCAAAATATCTTCTGATCCTGAATTGGCATGAGCTCAATATCCCGCCCCTCGGCGTCGCGGCCGACTTGCTCCATCGCGAATACGGGATGACCGTGCTCACCGTGCAGGCCTGCTTCGTTGCTGAAGACATGTTCGGAAAGGAATGCGGCGGACTCACGCACGGCGGCGAAATCGAAGCGCTCGCCGTCCTCGCTTACCGTCCCGATCTAGTGCACTTGGAGCGCATCGATTATTCCTCGGACCACACAGATGGGCACAAGATCGATGCGCTTCGGCGTACGCGCAGTTTTCAGCCGGTCTTGTCCGATGTACGTTCCATCGCACCGACCGGCTGGTATGGCACTCCCCAACATGCCAACGTGGAGAAAGCGCGCCGCATGGTGAACGATGTTGCTGACGCGATCGCCAAGCAGTCCGTGGAAATCTTCAAACAACTCGACAAGCTCCAGGGCGGGATCGCGGAAATCAAGCAATCGAGCAAGGTGCCCTGATGGCGCGCATTTTCACCCAGGCGGAAGCCAAGCGCCTTGGACTTCCGGGTCGCAAAGCGCTGGAGATTGTCTCCGGAGAAAGGGGCGCTCTTGGTGTTACGTTGCGGCTCGCCGAGATTCCCGTGCCCCAGCCTGGTGAATCGCTCCGCGGTCCGCATCGGCATTGCGACCATGAAGAGTGCATCTATGTCTTGTCCGGCAAAGGCACGACCTTCGCCGACAGTGGCGAATTCCCGCTCAAGCCCGGCGATACTGTCCTGATTCCTCCCGGCGAGAAGCACGTGACCCGTAACACCGGCAACGAACCGCTCCTTCTCTTGTGTTTTTTCCCCGTCGCCGATATAAACAAGGGCACTGCAGAGCCCGGCGTCTCTTCCCGTACTTCTCATCGGCCATGACCATCGATGTGCTCTGTTTGCGCCCCGAAGCCGATTTTCAGCGTGCCGGAGCGTTACCGCCCGCCACGCTCAAAATCGTTTACCGCGCTCCCGATGACCCCGATGTTCCGGAATTGATGAAGCAAGCCAGCTCCCTGGTGATTCCCGCCGTTGGCCCCAAACTTCCTCGAGCGCTGTTCGAAAACAGCTCCATCAAGTTCGTCCAAGTCACCGGCGCAGGTCTGGACCGGCTCGATTTACCCGCTCTAAAGGGCCTCGACATTTCCGCAGCCAATGTCCCCGGCGGGAGCAACACTGCCGTGGCGGAATATGTGGTCACGGCCGCATCCGTTCTTCTGCGTGGCTTGGCATGGGCCGACGCCGAAATCCGCGCCGGCCGCTACCGCGAATTTCGGGCGCGCATGATTGCGGACAATCTCTCCGGCCTCGATGGCCTGGTCGTGGGCATCGTGGGACTCGGTGTGATCGGCCTGGCTGTGGCCGAAGCGTTTCAGAAGCGAGGCTGCCAGCTCTGCTACCAGGATCCCGCTCCGAGAGATCCGCATGCGGCTGAATCGCTCGGCGCGAAATCCGTTTCCCTCGACGAATTGTGCAAATGGGCTGACGTCGTCACCTTGCATGTGCCTCTGCTCCCTGCCACGCAAGGGCTTGTCGGGCAACGCCAGCTCGCAGCCATGAAACCAGGAGCCATCCTGATTCAAGCCTCCCGCGGCGGCATCGTGGACGAAGCGGCCCTCGCGGATTCTCTCAAGTCCGGCCATCTGGGTGGCGCTGCAATCGACGTTTACTCCCAGGAACCCCCCGCGGCCGATAGTCCGCTCCTTGGGCTCGAAGGTGATGCCGCACGCCGCGTCCTCTTTACTCCACACGTCGCGGGCGTCACCCGCCAATCCACGGCCTTCCTTTTGCGCGCTGCTTGGCGCAACGTCGAGCGCGTGCTCATCCTAAACGTGCCGCCACTGGACCGCGCCTGGTGAGAGGAGCAATGAAATTCTCTCTAGGACTTCAGCCCATCCTCTGGAACACCCGAGATCTTCACTCGTGACCACCTCCTTATCCACCACGCCGCATAAGCCCTGGTACTCCATTCTCTACGTGCAAGTGCTCATCGCCATCCTCAGTGGCATCCTGATCGGCCATTTCTCCCCAAAGACCGGCTTGGCCCTCAAGCCTCTTGGCGACGCCTTCGTCGCCTTGATTCGAATGATGATCGCCCCCGTGATTTTCTGCGTCGTCGTGCAGGGCATCGCCTCCATAACCGATCTCAAGAAAGTCGGCCGCATCGGCATCAAAGCCTTGCTCTATTTTGAAGTCGTCTCCACACTCGCCCTCATCGTCGGCATTCTCGTCGCAGGGTTTTTTCATCCCGGCGCCGGCCTCAACATCAATCCCCTATCACTCGATCCCAAAACGGCCGCCGGCTATGCCAGCCGAGTCAAGGAGATCGGTATCATCGCCTTCCTGCTCGCCATCATCCCGCGCACCTTCGTTGACGCCTTCTCCACCGGCGACGTTCTCCAAGTTTTGCTCGTCTCCGTTCTTTCCGGCTTTGCCGTCTCTCTGCTGGGCACTCGCGGCGATTCGCTCACCCGCGGCATCGTCATCCTTAGCAAGGTCATTTTCGACATCATCCGTATCATCGTCCGCGCCGCCCCGCTCGGCGCTCTCGGCGGCATGGCCTTCACGGTGGCCAGTTACGGCATCGCCTCGCTTTCGAATCTCCTTAAACTGGTCGGCACCTTCTACGCTACCAGCTTGATCTTCATCATCATCATTCTTGGCGCTGTTGCGCGTTTCGCCGGCTTTTCCATTTTTCGCTTTATCGCCTATATTAAGGACGAACTCCTCATCGTCCTCGGCACCAGCTCCTCCGAAACGGTCCTCCCGGACATGATGCAGAAGCTGGAGCGCCTCGGTGCCCCGCGCGCCATCGTCGGCCTGGTCTTTCCCACTGGCTACAGCTTCAACACCGACGGCACCAACATCTACCTCACCCTCGCCACGCTCTTCCTCGCACAAGCGACGAATACGCAACTCGATTTCAGGCAAATGGTTGGCATCCTTCTTTTCGCCATGATCGCCTCCAAAGGCGCTTCCGGCGTCACCGGCACCGGCTTTGTCACCCTCGCCGCCATCCTCGCCTCCATCCCTTCCATCCCGATTCAGTCGCTGGCCCTTCTCGTCGGCATCGACAAGTTTATGAGCGAATGTCGCGCCCTCACCAATGTGATCGGAAATGGTGTCGCCACCATCGTGGTCAGCCGCTGGGAGAAAGAACTGGACCGTGCCAAGCTCCGCGAGGTAATGGCCCATCCTCTCGAGAACGGTGAAACCAAATCGCCCTAGATGGCGTTACAATACCAGCCATGCCGGTCTCATCGCCCGCCCGCCGCAACTTTCGCAAGCAACAAGGAGGTCCTGTGCAAGCCACGCTTCTCGATCGCCGCAGTTTTCTCCGTGTCTCCGCTGTCGCCGGCGGAGGCATCCTCGTCGCTCTCCATTTCGATCCCGTCGACAAAATCTTTGCCCAGGCGCCGCAGGCCCCGCCCGCCGCCTTCTTGCCCACTGCGTTCCTTCGTGTTGCCACCGACGGCATCGTCACCATCATGTCCAAGAATCCCGAAATCGGTCAGGGTGTGAAGACCCATCTCCCCATGATCATCGCCGATGAACTCGACGTCGACTGGAAAGACGTCCGCGTCGAGCAAGCCGATCTCGACGAAACGAAATACGGCCCTCAGCGCGCCGGTGGCAGCACTTCCACTCCCACCAATTGGGATCCGCTGCGCCGTGTCGGCGCTGCCTGCCGTCAGATGTTCGTCGCTGCCGCTGCGCAAACCTGGTCCGTCCCCGAATCCGAATGCCAGACCTCTTCCGGCCGGGTCATCCATCAGCCGACAAAACGCACTCTGACGTACGGCGCGCTCGCCGAGAAAGCGGCCGCGCTTCCCGCGCCCGACCTCAAGTCCGTCAGGCTCAAGGATCCCAAGGACTACAAGATCATCGGCCAGTCCATTCACAGCGTGGACAACGCTTCCATTGTCACTGGAAGAAATCTCTACAGCATCGATTTCAAAGTTCCGGGAATGTTGTATGCGGTCTATGAAAAATGCCCGGTCTACGCCGGCAAGTTCATTAGCGCCAATTTCGACGAGATCAAAGCCCTGCCCGGCGTCCGCGATGCCTTTTCAGTGGATGGAAGTTCCGATTTGCTTGGCTTGCACTGTGGCGTCGCTATCGTTGCCGACACCTGGTGGCAAGCCAACAGCGCCCGCAAGAAATTGCGCGCCAAGTGGGAGGAAGGCCCCACCGCGCAGCAAAGCAGCGAAGGTTTTGCCCGCCGCGCCGAGGAACTTTCCAAACAGTCGCCCGCCATCACCCTCCGCACCGACGGGAACGCCGAGAAAGCTCTGCAGTCTGCCGCAAAAACCGTCGAGGCTGCTTATTCCTATCCCTTCCTTGCGCACGCACCCATGGAGCCGGAGAATTGCCTCGCCCATTACCACGACGGCCAACTCGAATTCTGGTCGCCCAGCCAGACACCTGAAAATGGCCGCCTGCTCGTCTCCAAAGTTCTCAATATTGCCCACGACAACATCATCGTCCACTTGAAGCGCGCCGGCGGCGGATTCGGCCGTCGGCTCACCAATGACTACATGCTGGAAGCCGGTGCTATTGCTAAGCATGTAGGCGTCCCCGTCAAACTCCTCTGGACCCGCGAGGACGATTTTCACCACGATCACTATCGCCCCGCCGGGTTCCATTTCCTCAAGGGTGGCCTCGATGCCTCCGGCAAACTCATCGCCTGGCGCAATCATTTCGTTAGTTTCGGGGAAGGCGAGAAGTTCGCTCCCTCCGCAAGCATCCCCGGCAACCAGTTTCCCGGCACATTTCTACAGGACTTTTTCTTCGGCGCCTCACTTATGCCTCTCGGCGTTCCCACCTACGCTCTGCGCGCTCCCGGAAGCAACGCCTTCTCCTGGGTCTTTCAATCTTTCACCGACGAGCTCGCCCACGCTGCGGGAAAAGATCCTGTCCAATTCCGCCTGGATCTTCTCGGCGCGGCTCGCGTCTCCAGCGTCTCGCCATCTTCCAATCCCGGCGATGTCGATCTCGACGCTTCTCGCATGCAGGGAGTCCTCAAGCTCGTCGCGGAAAAATCCGGCTGGGGCGCGCGAACGCTCCCGAAAGACACGGCCATGGGTGTTGCCTTCCAATTCGCGCATCGCGGCTATTTCGCCGAAGTCGTCGAACTCCGCGTCGACGCCAAGAAGAAAATCAAAGTCAACAAAATCTGGGTCGCCGGCGACGTCGGCAGCCAGATCATCAATCCCACCAACGCTGAAAATCAGGTCCGCGGCGGAGTCATCGAAGGGCTGAGCTCCGTCATGTCCTACGAAATCACCATTGACGGAGGCCGCGCCGTCCAAAGCAATTTCCACGAATATCCCCCGGTCCGCATGAACCAGGTGCCGCCCGAAATCGAAGTTCATTTCCTCAAAACAGACAACTCACCCACCGGCCTCGGAGAACCCGCTCTCCCGCCGGTTCTTCCAGCGGTGTGCAACGCCATCTTTTCCGTGTCTGGCGAGCGCATCCGCTCGTTGCCGCTCACGAGACACGGCTTCTCCTGGGCCTAGCGATTTCGGACTCTGTAGCTTGGCGGCAAGCTCGGTTGGCAACTCGCCATTCACTGGCAGCGGTCAGCGGGGCTGTGCTGGATAGTTTTCCTGAAACCAGGAAATTGCGCTCAAATATTCGTAAATCGCTCGAAAGTCATAAGCGGTCATATGTTGATGAATGGGCCATGGCATGCTTTGCAGAAAATCTCCGTCAGATGGGAGGGAACGCCACCGCCCTCCAAATCTTTTCATCCGAAATATCTCTTCCGGATGCGTCTTTGCCGAATTCCCCGTCCCACTTGAACATCCCCGAGTACCGCACGCCGCCTTTAATACTCCAGAACAGCTGATAGTCAGGCTTGCGCGGAGGATGGAGGGCAAACACCGGAAGGCTAGGATAGAGAGAGTTTTCCGCTTCGCGCTTGGCGGCATTGTTCGGATCACCTTGGCAGCCCGCGCAATCGCCTTTGAAAAGCCTCATTCCCGCCATCAAGTTTTCTTCTGTGGGCGCGATCGGGTTCACAAGATGCGGTGCGTGCCGCGCTGCCGCCCGATCGAGCGCCAGATGCGCGAAGACCTTTTCAGTGTGCGGGGGGGTGGCGTTCGCGTTCGTCGGCAACCATCCGAGCCAGGCCGCCGCAAATGCCCCGCCGCAAGCGTCAGCATCCCCACCACGAATCCCAGAAGAAATTTACGCATGGCACCTCCTGGGCCCTCGGACGCTGGGCGCTAGTTCTCTATCTAATGAACGTGTTTTAGAGCCGTGGCGATCAGCTTCCTTACTTCTTTATTTCGTTGCCTCATTACTTCCCGTATCTAACTTTCTCACTAAATACGGAATAATCACCTGCCGGAAGATCACCGGATCAGGCCACACTTTCACCTGCCGTCCCAGGTGTCCTCCCTGCGGATTGATCCACGCCTCCTTGGGGACGTCTCCGCTGCTGAGAAGCAAATAGGTGTCGGAAATCGGAACCTGCGTGTCCAGAGCCCCGGCGATAATCAGCATCGGCGCCATCGGCTTTCCAAGCAGACCCTGCGAAACCAGCGACATCTTCGGGAAAATGTTCGCCAGGTCATCCACCGTCTTCGCGCCTTCGTAGATGGACAGTAGTGCCGGCCCGAGCCCGAACAGATACTCGCGATTTCCCAGCGTCTTGTTGATCACAAAATCCTTCTGAAATGTCGCGTCCGCTGGCGGCGACTGCGCCACCACCGCCTTCAATCGTGCGTGCTCGATGATCGCTAGCTTCGTCGCCCAATATGCCCCGAAGCTTTGCCCATCCATGCCAATGCGCGTCTTGTCCACTTCCGGCCGCGTTTGCAGGTAATCGATCACGCGAGAGAATTCGCGTTCCGCCGTTTCGCTCGCTTTGATCGGAGACTGGCCCGTGCCCGGGGAATCCAGCCCGATGAATCCAATTCCGTATGGCAGAATTGCGCCAAAATTCTCGGAAAGATCTTCTTTGCGGCTATCCAGACCGCTAATCGCAATTACCATCGGAACAGGACCTTTCACATTTTTCGGCAGCCGCAAATAGCCGACGATCTCCGAACCGTCAAACGGAATGCGCACGACTTCCAGGGGCGGATCCATCAGTCGCGTATGCGCGAGAAAGGCCTCCAGCGCTTTCCCGTACGCGCGCTGCTTGCCGGGAGAGGCCGGCACCGGCCAACGCCCGAACGAATACAGACGCCACGCTTTCACGTACAACCCGCTCGCCTTGGCAGCGTCCGTGCCCTCGAGCGCTTTGGCTTGCGCCATGTAGCGATCCGCAACCGCGCTGAACCCGGCAGCCCACTCGTCATAGTCGGACGTTTTGATCGCAGCAAACGCCTCGCGCACGTCGGCGGGATCGAGTCCGATCAACGGATACATCCCATTTTCCGCCCGCTTGATTGCTTCGGTCTTGATTTCCTCGAGCGTTCGCTCTTTCTGCGCCTGGGCCATTGCAATTCCTGCCCAGGCAAGCGCGCTGAGAATCATCCCCGCAATCCGCAGAACTTTCACACCACTTTGCATCGCGATGAAATTCATTCACTTCGCCCCTTGGAGTCTTGCGAGCGCCTCGGAGTAATAAGACGAATCGTAGTATTTCTCCGGCGCGGGCGGATGCCCGCCCCACTGGCCTTCCACTTCCGCTCTCAGTTTCAGCACGTTCTTGAAGCCATCGAGATCGAAGTTCGCGTCCTTGGCATACCCGCCGTGACCTTCAAGCAAAAGCGCGTACGTCTCCGCCGCGACGTCAGCGGGAATTTTAGATTCCTTCATCATCAGCTCAATCACATTTTGTTTGTTGGTCGGAGCCATCAGCCAGCGCTGTGCCTCGATATACGCGGCAAGATACGCCACCAGCGTATCCTGGTGTTCGCTCGCCCATTTACGCTGCACGAAAGCACCGTAACTTTGATACGGCCCAATCAGCTTCTGCGTCGAGCCGAGGCTCACGAAACCTTCGCGCTTGGCAACAATCGATGCCGGCGGGCCAAGCATGGAACCAGCAAATTCTTTGTGTTCGCGCATGGCCACTAATCGCTGCGGTGTGGCGCCGTAAGGTTTCATCTCGTAGTCCCGCCCGG
>Ga0066685_10001178_pt1 | contig 10994 bp, 7 predicted proteins | sample GraSoiAngelo_134_FD_62305 | JGI IMG/M metagenome (GOLD analysis project Ga0066685, IMG submission 62305) | Grasslands soil microbial communities from the Angelo Coastal Reserve, California, USA - 14_0929_05_30cm | ecosystem: Environmental > Terrestrial > Soil > Grasslands | place: USA...
CTAAACCTCCGGTCCGCAATCCGAAATCCGCAATCCGAAATCCGCAATCCGAAATCGGAAATCCGCAATCAAAAGGAGGGTCCGAGCGACAGATAGAATCTCCCGCGGCCGCGCTCTGCCAGACCGGCGGCAAATCTCATGGGCCCCAAGAGCGTGTCGAGCGACAGCCCCGCGCCGGCGCCGTGAAAGACCTTGAAGTCGTAAGGCTGCGAATCCTTGTCGCTCAGGGCGGCGACGTCGTACTCCAGCAGGAGAAAACCGCGCCGTACGAAGCTCAGCGGCTTGGAGAAAATCTCGCGGTGATAGGTCGCAGCCGCGAGCCCTGCCTGGCGCGCGACCAGCTCATCCCGTTTGAGGCCGAAGAAGTGGCGGCTTGCCAGCTCTGAAAAGTTGTAGCCGCCGATATAAGCCCGGTCGTAGAAAGGCACCTGGCCGCGCGAGACTGTCGCGCCCACGCGCAGCCGGATAGTCGATTTGCCGGACAGCGGAAACGAACGCTGCAAGTCCGCCTGCAGCGAGGAGTAGCTGAAATCGCTGCCTACGGCGTGGCTCTTGTTCTCTGCCAGCAAATCGAGAAACATGCCGGTATGCGGGAATTCCTGCTCATCCAGTGTGTCGCGCCGGATGTGCAGCCGGAGACCAGCCAGGTCGCGCGCATCGTCCTGGCGGTTGGGGCTTGTCCCTCCGGAAATCCTGACGCGGTCGAACCGGTACCCGGCGGAGACCTCAAGGCGATTGAAAAAGGTCCCCCCCACCATGAACTGCCCTCCGACGCGCTTGTCCGCGTACTTGTCCACCTGTACCTTGTCACGAATATCGAGCCGTTCCAGCTTGCGGTATTGCACCATGGGCTCGAGGAAGAAGATCGGGATCCGCGAGTGGACCAGGTGGAGGCTGGCACTGTGGTTATCCAGGCCGCCGAACTGACTGGAAAAGGTGGCCGCCGCTGACGGCGTTCCGAAAAGGGCGCTGGAATTGACCTCGGCCAATCCTACGAATTCGTAGTCCGGATCGTAGCGCATGCTCGCGCCCAGGGTATTGGCCGGGGATTCTTTAACCTGATAGTTCAACCTGTAGAGGTTTCCGGCCGCAGGATCCAGCCGGTAATCTACATGCTCAAACAAACGGGTGGCGTACAACCGCCTCAGATCCGCGCGAACGACGTCGAGATCCATGGGCGCACCCGGCCTGGTTTTGATCGCGCGCTTCAACTGCAAGGCGTCCAGCCGCATCGGACCTTCAATGGCAACCGAATCAATGATCGGAGCCGCCGGTTGGACGAGCCCGGCCGGCGCGGCGTTGCTTCGGTTGTTCCCCACGATACTGCACAGGGATTCTTTCATCCCCATGGCGGCCTGCTCTCCGCGCGCCGCGATTTCCCGCACGCGCGTGTAGCTGCTGTAGGTGAACCCTTGCAGATCGGGCCGGAGGACGAGATCGGCGCGTTCCAAGTTGGCCTGTATGCTCTGTCGCGTCAGAAGGCTCACGGATTGATCCATCACGTCAAAGAAGGTCCGAATCTCCTCTTTCTTGTAAAGCGGTGAGCTCACGTCCACCGCGATCACGATGTCGGCTCCCATCTCCTTTACGATATCGACGGGCAGATTGTTGGCCAGGCCGCCATCGACGAGCAGCATGTTTTCTTTTTCTACGGGCGTGAACATCATCGGTATGGCGATGGAAGCGCGCAGCGCCTCGGCCATCGGCCCGCGCCGGAAGACGTACGGTTTGCCGGTGAGCAGATCCGTGGCAACTGCGCGAAAAGGGATCCGCAGCCGGTCAAAGTCGAAGCCAGCGTCCAGGATTTCCTTCGTGGTGGTGTAGTAATTCAGCAGCTCGGTCAGTTTCTGGCCGCCCCAGAGCCCTGCGGGGATTTCGACGTTAAACCCTCGGAGCCGCAGCTCTCCGAGGTAACGAAAGTTCTTGCGCTGGACGAGGGGGGAAAGACGGCGATCCGGAGAATCGCTGAAGAGATCATCCCAGTTCTGCGACGAGAATATCTGTTCGATTTTTTCCGGGCTGTAGCCGAGCGCGTACAACCCCCCTACGAGTGCTCCGAAGCTCGTGCCGGCGATGTAATCGACCGGGATCCCTTCACGCTCGAGCGCTTTCAACACGCCGATGTGGGCCGCACCCCGCGCGCCGCCGCCGCTCAAAGCGAGGCCGACCTTTGGGGTGCGGCTCTCGGGCTGACAGGCGCGGAGGGGATTGGAGAGAAAAAAAAGTGCAACTACGAAAGGGAAGAGTCTACGCATGGCAGCCCCCATAGAAAGAGACTGCCTTTGTATCATCAAGGGAACAGGACACCAAGGGGCAAAGGGGCAGGGGGGCAGAGGGCCTGAAGGCTGAACTCCAAACCTGGGCTCGTGGTTCGGAGTTCAGGCTTTAGCCTGCTCGGACACTGTGCAGCCTGAAGGCTGAACTCCAAACCCCTTTGCCTTATTCGAGGCGGCGGCGCCTGAACGCCGGCTCATCCAGATTCTCTTTCACCAGGGCAGCTCGGTACTCGAGAGCCCGTTCGCTGAGCCCTTCGTCGGGAACCATGCGGAGGTTCGAACCCGAGCTCGCGCCCATCGGCAGGACGTTCTTCCCGGACCGCGCCGCATCTGCATTGGCCTTTGACTGGACATCGTTAAAGCCGGTGGCGATCACGGTGATCTTGATACGGTGTCCCATGGAGTCGTCGTAAACGGCGCCGAAGATCGTGTCTTCGGGCGTCGCAACCTCTTCGATGATATTGGCCGCTGCGTCCACCTCGTGCAGCTTGAGGCTCGCCCGGGTTGCGGTGATGTTGATGAGCACCCCTTTCGCTCCGCGGATAGACGTTTCCTCGAGCAGGGGGCTGGAGATGGCGCGCTGGGCTGCTTCGACGGCGCGGTGTTCTCCTTCCGCCATGCCTGTCCCCATCAGAGCCATGCCCTTTCCCGACATGATGGTGCGCACGTCAGCGAAATCCACGTTCACAATGCCCGGCATCGTAATGATGTCAGAGATCCCCTGGACGGCCTGGCAGAGGACGTCATCCGCATAGCGGAAGGAGTCTTCCAGGAGCGCGTCGGTTCCCATGGCATGCAGAAGGCGCTCATTGGGGATCGTGATGAGCGTGTCCACAACTTCCTGAAGTTCCCGGATGCCTTCCTCGGCATGCATCATCCGCTTCTTGCCTTCAAAGCGGAGGGGCCTTGTCACCACGCCGACGGTGAGGGCATTGAGCTCGGTAGCCAGGCTAGCGATGATGGGAGCTCCACCCGTTCCGGTGCCGCCACCCATTCCTGCGGTGATGAAAACCATGTCCGCGCTGTCAAGCAGCTCGATGATGCGTTCGGTGTCCTCGAGAGCAGCCTGCCGTCCTCGTTCCGGGACGGCCCCGCAGCCCAGGCCGTTGGTGAGCTTGGTGCCGAGTTGCAACTTGATCGGGGCAATCGAATTTCTGAGCGCCTGGACATCCGTGTTGGCAGCAATGAAGTCCACTCCCGCGATCCCGGCCTGGATCATTCGGTTCACCGCGTTGCCGCCCGCGCCGCCTATACCCACGACCTTTATCTTGGCCGGGGGAAGCCGGTCTTCATCAAAACTGAATTTCATTCCTGCATCTTCGAATTTCAACTTCTCCGCTTTCATCACTGCCTCCTAGGTTTTTAAGTCTGCGTTAAACTGCAAGATGGTCCCTGGGAGCGCACGCTTCCAGCGTGCTTTGCGCGTCTGACGCGCGACACGCAAGATGCGTGCCCTCCCGGGAGAGATCTGTGTTCATCTGTGGTTTCGTTCATACTCTTGGTTGCGGCTATGCCGCGCCAGGAGGAAAATGTTAATTCCGTCAGCTGCTTACCCATGAGAGGAATCTGTTTTGGAACCAGGCCATGGCGCCCGCTCTGGCCGGTTGCATCGTCTGGTCCCCGTCTTTGAGAACTCCGTACATCACCAGGCCTATCGCGGCGGAATAAACCGGGTGCGACAGGTCCTCGGTGATCCCTTGAATCCCTTGCGGAAGTCCTTGCCGCACGGGAATTCCCAGAGTCTCTTCCGCAAGTCCAACCAATCCGTCCAGCATGCTGCCTCCGCCTGTGATCACCACTCCGGCGGTGAGGTGCGGCGCGATCCCGGAGTCTTCGAGATCGGCCTTAATGAGCTCGAGAACATCCAGGGCCCGTTCTCGCAGGATGTTGCACACGAATCGCCGCGGGATGCCATACATGCCGCGTTTGCCAATTACCTGCGCTTGAATCAACGCGTCTTCCGCTATCCCGTCGTCCGAGACCGTTCCAGTTTCCTTCTTTATCCTTTCGGCCTCTTCAATAGGCATCCGCGTCCCCATGGCGATGTCGCGCGTAAAATGATCGCCCCCGATCGGCAGAACCGAGGTATGGTGGACCGATTTTCTCAAGAACGCGACGATGTCCGTTGTCCCGCCGCCGATATCAATCAAGGCGACGCCCAGTTCTTTTTCATCCGGAGTGAGGACGGCTTCGGCGCTCGCCAGTTGCTGGAGGACGATGCGCCTTACTCTCATCTGGGCGCAGTTGACCGCGTTGACCAGGTTCTGTTTGAGAAACTCATCGCAGGTCACCACGTGAACATTCACATCCAGTCGCGATCCAGTCAGACCCACCGGATTTTGGATGCCTCCTCTGTTGTCGAGAAAGAATTCCTGGGGGAGGATGTGAAGGATATCCCTTCCCGGAGGCATGGGAATGGCTTTGGCAGCCCGGATTACCTGCAACATGTCCTGCGGAGTTACCTGGTTGAGCTTTCCTACGATGGATATCGCTCCGTGGCAGTTAAAGCTCTGCACGTGGTCTCCGGAGTGACCAAGCGTGACCCAGTCGATGGAAACGCCGGACTTGAGCTCCGCCTCGTCCGCGGCCTTGAGGACGCAAGCCGCAGCTGCTTCGATATCCACAACATTCCCTTTGTTGAGCCCGCTCGAAAGTGCATAGCCGGTACCCACGACCTCCAGGTTTTGATTTTTGGACACTCGCGCCAGAAGCATGCAGGTCTTGGTCGTGCCAATGTCCAGGCCGCAAACAATCCGTTCTTTCTTACTCACATCCACCTTCCGCGTCTTGCGACTGTCGGACCCGGGTGCAAATTAGAAGTGCGAGTCAAATTTTTTCCGCGCTACCGTGAGGTGATCTTTTGATCTTTTTCGTGAAATTCGTGGAATTCGCGGCCAAAAATCAGTAAAAACCGCCACGAATTTCACAAATTAGCACAAATTAAAACTCTCCACAGCTTGCGAGCGAGTTAAAGGCCGCATCAATTGACTCCCACTTATAATTGCACCTGTCAGACCCTAGCGGATTGACGCCGCTTTGACGTTCACATCCGAAGACTTCGTCGGGCGATAAATAATCTGCCCGTCGAATCTGAGGTCGATCGAGGCGATCTCGTTGTACTGGGCCTTGAGTTCCTGGTATTGCGACATGTTCGACATCAGCGTCCGAAAGCGCTTCAGGAAGTCCGCGTCGCCCATGTGGATTTCGGCTGTGTCGTCCACCAGGAGAAGCTTCACATCATTGGTGTCGGAGAGGTCCACTTCGGAGATACTGCCGGCAAATGCGCTGGAGCCGTCTTCCAGCTCCGCCAACATCCGGCGGCCCAGCTGGACACGGGCCGAATTCTCTTCCTGATGCAGCTTGTAGCTTTCGGGGCTGTTGCCGAGGAAACCCCTGAATACCGGGACGTCGATCTTGCCATACCTGGTGTCAAACTTGTCGAGCAGGACTCCTTCGTCGTCGGCGAGCATCAAGGCGCCTTTTATTTCCAGGATTACGGAAGGGACGCGCTCCTCGACATAGATCACCAGATCTGACGGGAGGATGCGGCGTATCTCCGCTTGCTTCACCCAGGGCTCCGCCTCAACCAGGCTGCGCAGCTCTTTGAGATCGATTTTCAACAGGTTCTTGCGGGACGACCGCCGTATCTTCTGCTCCAGTGCTTTGGTGTTGAGCTGTTTGCATCCCTCGAAGGTAACGCTCCGCAGGTTGAAATTTTCCGACGTGTAGACATAGTGGCGAAGCGAGGCGAAGAAAGCTGCGAGCAACGCAAGAAGCGTAAGTTGGCCGAGCACCGGCAGAACGGAGACCAGTCTTCGAGGCAGGCTTCTGTATGCTCTTTGAACGGTTTTCCTCCGAAGAGAATGGCCTTTCTCCGGAGCCGAATCCGAGGGTTCCTTCGAACTCTTTGTGGTCTTGATCTCCATCTTTGCTTCCTTTCGCGATTCTTCGCGTCTTTGCGTCTTGGCGGTGAAGCCGGTTCTTTTCACCACGAAGACGCGCAGGCGCAAAGAAGCGCAAAGAATTTCCAGGGCCGCCCCTACGCTTCCGTCTCCAGGAACTCGTCGCCGATTTTCCAAACGTCGCCGGCGCCGAGCGTGATCAACAAGTCTCCTTCCCGCAACTTCTCTTCAAGAATCCTTTGAGCTTCCTCGAAGCTCTCCGCGTAATTGACATCGCGATGTCCGAATTTATTTATCTGCGCGGCCAGGCGCTCCGCGGTCACACCCGGTAACGGATGCTCGCCCGCGGCGTAAATCGGGAGCAGCACGAGGACAGCCGCATGGTTGAAGGCGCGAGTAAACTCTTCTTCGAGCGCCACGGTGCGCGTGTAGCGGTGGGGCTGGAAGACTACAACAATGCGGCGGTCGGTCGATCTGCGCGCGGCGCCGAGCGTCGCGAGGATTTCGGTCGGGTGGTGTCCGTAGTCATCAACCACCAGGACCCCCCGCTTCTCTCCTTTGATCTGGAACCTTCGATCGGCATTCTGGAATGCGGCCAGAGCCTGGGAGATCTTTTCGAAGGAGATCTCGAGCTCGAAGCCGGACGCCGCGGCGGCCATGGAATTCAGGATGCCGTGCAGTCCAGGTATCTGCAGGCGAATCGCGCCGAGACGCTCCCCGTGACGCTGCAGCGTATAACTCGAGCCGAAGTTTTCAAACTGAACGTCGGAGGCCGCCAGGTCTGCCTGACTGCTGAGGCCGTAGGCTACAATGCGCCGCTCGATGCGCGGTATGATGGCTTGCACGTGCGGATCTTCGAGGCACAAAACGGCGGCGCCATAGAAGGGTACCTTGTTGGCGAACGTCACAAATGCCTCCTGGATCTCCGCGAGATCGGCGTAATGGTCCAGGTGCTCTCTGTCGATGTTCGTGATCACGGCAATAGTGGGGCTCAATTTCAGAAAGGAGCCGTCGCTTTCGTCAGCCTCGGCCACCAGAAAGTCCCCTTTTCCAAGCCTGGCGTTGCTGCCGATAGCATTCAGCCTCCCCCCGATGACGACCGTGGGATCGTAGCCCGCGTGACCGAGGACGGTCGCAATCATAGACGTGGTGGTGGTCTTCCCATGACTTCCAGCCACTGCGACTCCGTATTTGAGACGCATGAGCTCGGCCAGCATTTCCGCTCTCGGGATTACGGGGATCTGCCGCTTTTTGGCTTCCACGCCTTCGACATTGTCGGGGCGCACTGCTGAGGAAACGACCACCACGTCTGCATCCGCTACGTTCTCCGCCGCGTGGCCGATGGAGACCTTTCCCCCCAGCTTCTCAAGCCGTTGCGTGGTGGGTCCGGCTTTCAGGTCCGAACCGGAGACCTTGTACCCGAGGTTCAGCAGGACTTCCGCGATGCCGCTCATGCCGATGCCGCCGATCCCCACAAAATGAATTCTCTGTATCTTCCGAAACATCCCTTTGACCTTTGACACGAAATTCTTTGCGCTTCTTTGCGCCTTCGCGTCTTTGTGGTAAAAGAAAATTCACCGCCAAGACGCGAAGACGCGAAGAATCACTAAGAAGATCATCGCTTCCTCGTCGCCGCCAGCTCTGTGACAAGGTCCCCGATACGCGCGGCGGCATCAGGTTTGCCCAGTTTGCGCGCGGCTTCCTCCATCCGGTCCAGACCTTCCGGATGGGCCATAAAATGCCGGATCTCCGCGGCCAGGCGTGCCGGCGCGAGTTCTGCCTCAGGAATCATTTTCGCGGCCCCCTGGTCCTCGAGCGCCCTGGCGTTCTTGGTCTGGTGGTCGTCCGCGGCGCCGGGAAAGGGGACCAGAAGCGCCGCTTTGCCCGCGACGGTGAGCTCTGCGATGGTCCCTGCGCCTGCACGGGACAGGATCAGGTCGGCGGCGGCGAGCTCCTCGTAGATCCTGGGGAGAAAAGCGCGCACATCCGCTTGTATCGTGGCTTCCCGGTAACTGCGCAGGACCCTTTCGAGATCCTTCTCGCCCGTCTGGTGAATCCACCGAAGTCCCGGCCCTGCATCTTTCAGTTCCTTCAGAGCTCCGCACACCGCCATGTTTAAAGCATGGCTCCCCTGGCTTCCGCCATAGACGAGGACGGTCAACTGTCCCGGAGTCCTTCCGCGTCGCGGCACACTCTGAAACTCTTTACGAACGGGGATGCCTGTAACCACTCCTTTGCCGCGAAAATAGCCTCCGGAATCCGGCAGGGCGAGCGCCGCCCGGTTCACCACCAACGCCAGCTGCCGGTTGGTGAAGCCCGGTTGAGCATTTGGCTCGATGATGAGGGTGGGAATCCCGAGCCACCAGGCGCTCAGGACCACGGGCCCCGAAGAGTATCCCCCCACGCCTACGACCACATCCGGCGCATAGCGCCTGGCCAGTCTTCGCGCCTGGATCATACTTTGTGGAAGCAGGAACAGGCCGCGAAAGAAATTTCCCACACCTACCCTTTTTAAGCCCGCAGATTCGATCAGCTCCAATCGGAATCCCTCCTGGGGCACGATGCGCGATTCCAGACCCCGTTGAGTTCCCACAAACAGGAAATCCGCTGCGGCAGCGCGCGCCTGCAATTCCCGCGCGACAGCGATGCCGATATAAATGTGGCCCCCGGTCCCTCCGCCCGCGATGATCACCCTCACCGTCTGAAATTTGAAATTTGAGATTTGAAATTTGAAATGGTGAAAAACTGGCCACGAATTCCACGGTGCAGCCCAGCCGCGGAGGTTCCTTCCCTGGGAGCGCACGCTTCCAGCGTGCTTCGGTGTCCAACATTCGGCACGCAGGATGCGTGCGCTCCCAGGAGAACTGGACCCCGTTTGAGATTTGAAATTTCAAATTTGAGATTTGAGATCATGGTTCTTCAGCGTAGTGCGCGATATTAAGCAGGAGCCCTGTGGCGACCAGGTTCAGCAGCAGCGAGGATCCTCCCTGGCTGATAAAGGGAAGGGCAATGCCCTTGGTCGGTATCATCGCCAGGACCATTGAAATGTTGATGAACGCCTGAATGGCCACCATCAGGGTAATCCCCAGGCCGAGATAAAACCCGAAGCGGTCCGGCGCCCGCAGGGCGATCTTGATTCCTCGATAGAAGAACAACAGGAAGGCCAGCGCGACGAAGCCGGCGCCCATGAGGCCCAGTTCCTCGCCGATCACGGCGAAGATGAAATCGCTGTGGGCCTCGGGAAGGAAGAACAGCTTCTGCCTGCTTGCTCCCAGGCCCAGTCCCCAGGGGCCTCCACTCCCCACCGCCGTGAGTGATTGAGAGATCTGCCAGCCTGTGCCGAGCGGGTCGTGGAACGGATTCAGAAATGCTTTGATGCGCTCCCCGCGATACGGCATGCTCACAATAGCCAGGCAGACTGCCGGCGCGGACAACAGGGCCATTCCCGCAAGACTTTTCCAGCTTATTCCTGCGACGAACAAAATGACAATGACGATGAGAGCGAGGGTGACCGCCTGTCCCAGGTCGGGCTCCGCCGCAATCAAACCGCCGAAGAGACCCAGAACCAGCAGACAGGGGAGCAGCCGCTTGACGGGCTGGTTGATTTCGTCCCCGTACTTGTGGAGGAAGGCGGCCATGAAGACCAAGAACACCAGTTTGGCGATTTCTGAGGGCTGAAAGGATATGAAAGACCCATAGCGTAACCAGCGGTGGGCCGCGTTGATACGCGGTTGTGTGAAAACCAGGAGGAGACTTCCGGCGCTCAGGATCAGCAGCAACCCCACTACCTTGTCCTGCTGCCAGAAGTGGTAGTCGCGGTTCATCAGGGCGAGCATGAGAGCATATCCGGCGGCCGCATAAACAAGCTGCCGCAGAAAATAGTAATACGACAGCCCGTGTCTGGAAGAAGCGACGACGGAAGAGGCGCTGTACACCATGACCAGGCCGAAAATGGTGAGAAGGCTTGTCAGGATGAACAGCATCCGGTCGCTGGGGGCCCTGTACGCCATAGTAGTAAACCATTGACGATTGACGAATGAAAGAATGTGGCGGATCTTATGGCCTTATTCGTCACTCGTCATTCGTCACTCGTATTTGTCGCTCGCCACTCGTCAATCGTCAATCGTCGCACGGCTTCTTTGAAGACCCTCCCGCGGTGTTCGTAGCTTTCGAACATGTCGAAGCTCGCGCACGCGGGCGCCAGGAGAACGACATCCCCGGGCTGTGAGAGCCTGTAGCAGAGGGTCACGGCTTCGGGAAGAGTCCCGGCCTCGATCATTTCTGCCGTGCCGGACAACGCGTCGCGGATTTTCCCGGCGGCTTCGCCGATCAGCGCTACGTGCTTCACTCTTTCCTGAACCAGAGGACGCAAGGGCGCGAAGTCTCCGTTCTTGTCGCGTCCCCCAAGGATCAATTGGATGTCGCCTTTGAACGCCTCGAGCGATTTGATGGTCGCGTCTACACTCGTGGCTTTCGAGTCGTTGTAAAAGTGAATGCCGCCGATCTCGGCAACCCACTCGAGCCGGTGCTCGACCCCCTTAAAGTCCCGGACCACATCGATCATGGAGTCCGGCTTTCCTCCCGCCAGCAAGGCGATCGCCGCGGCGGCGAGGACGTTCTCCAGGTTATGCGCGCCCTTCAGGGAGATATCGCGGGTCTCGAAGAGATTGACCTCCCCGCGAGCATCCCGGTAGATTACGCGTCCGTCTCGAACGAAGCTGCCGCGCTGGACTTCCGGCGAGCGGCTGAACAGGACCGGCGTGGAAGAAACCTTCTTTGCCATGGCTGCCGTTTGCGGGTTGCCGGCGTTCAGGAC
>Ga0066685_10001181_pt1 | contig 10990 bp, 10 predicted proteins | sample GraSoiAngelo_134_FD_62305 | JGI IMG/M metagenome (GOLD analysis project Ga0066685, IMG submission 62305) | Grasslands soil microbial communities from the Angelo Coastal Reserve, California, USA - 14_0929_05_30cm | ecosystem: Environmental > Terrestrial > Soil > Grasslands | place: USA...
TTGAGACAAAGTCGGGTGAAAGTTTCTCCGGTTTGATTGCGAGCGAATCACCGTCAGGGGTCACGCTGGGAGGCCCGAACGGAACGGAGACGGTTGTGCCGCGCTCGCAAATCGTGCGGCTGCAGCCGTCCGGCCAGTCGCTGATGCCAGAAGGCCTGGAAATCGGCCTCACGACGCAGGACCTGGCGGATTTAATCGAGTATCTGGGCCTGGCGGACTAGAGTGGTTGCAAAAAGTAATTTCCAATCAATGTCCTGCGCAGACGCTCCCCTCACCCTGTCCCTGCTCCCCATCCGACGGTGGCCTTCAGGCCGGGTGAGGGGAGCCGTTGGACATTCGAGAATCAGTTTCATTTCGGAAATTTCTTTTGGCAGTCGCTATCGGTCGAACATTTCACGCCCGACTGGCAACCCGGAGCCGGCGCGGCAGGGAAGATACGTCCGATAGCGTGTAGCGCAGATTGGTGCTGCTGCTTACTACATCGTCAGATAGCTCAAGACGCGAATTTCGTCCGCGTATTGCAACAACAGCCGGTTCTTTTGCACGTCGATGCGCCTGGGAGCCTGTGGCTGGTAGTATTGCCAAATGTACTTCCCGTTGCTCGGGTCAATCCGGTAGATCCGGTGATGGACGGGAGCCTCGCTATCGTCGCCTCCGGCGCGGATCACGTCGAGTCCTGAGATTCGCGCTTCCGCGACGTAAACGTATTTCCCGGAGACATAAAACCGCTCGCCAAGCTGGTCGGCTTTCCAGAACACTTTGCCGGACGCGGCGCCAACTTTCATGATGACCGCATGCGGTTTGTCGGTGATACGGATTTGTTGTGAATATTGGATCGACTCGGGGCTGGCGGAAGTCGTCGCCACGTACAGATTTCCGCTCGTGTCGCGCACGACCTGGGAAATGCCGACGCTCGAGATTCGCCACCGGACGTTTCCGGTGCGAACGTCAAACGCAGTCAGCACACCCTTGTCGAACACGTACAGACTGCCGGCGTCCTCGAAACAGGGCGCATTGCCGCGGTCGCCGCCGTAGGCGGCAGTGAATGTGTCTGCGACAGGGTAGCTGAGCTTCCCTTCCCAGAGCTTCTGATTTTTCTTGTTGAAGACATGGACCGACTTGCCCGCCGTCAGCACGTCCACGGTCGTTTGCGGGAACAACATCGGCGGGCCGACCACGTCGCCCGTCCAGTCAGGGGCGTCGGCCGGCGCCAACCGGCGCAAAGTCACCCGATAACGACTCTCGTTTTCATAGCTTACGCCGCCGGTGCGCTCCCGCTGCATCTCATTGAGCATCTCCCCTGTGGCCTTCATGCTGTCTCGCGCCGAGAGGTTGCCGCTGTTCAACGTGGATTCGGCAGGCGCAGCCTTCATCGCTTGAACCGCGACGAGGCGCTTCTCCAGCAACGTGCTTTTGAACTGGGCGACATTGGCTCCTGCGGGCTGAAATTCCTTCGCGCTCGGCACGAAGTCTCCCATATCAGCGGCGCCGGGTCCTTCATCAGCGCCTAACCCGCGCGGCGGCGGCGCGAGGCGCGCGGCCAGACGACCGGGCGCGACCCGGGGCGGAGGCAGGCTGGCCAGGACTTCGGTCTTCGCGGCGCCGGATGGCAGCGCGATGTGAGTGATGGATTTCTGTTTCGTCTGGTCTTCGGTGATCACCATGATCGACGCGTCGGTGAATTCGATATCGCGGACCAGCTCTTTGAGCGGCACCTCGGATTTCTGTTTTCCGGTCTGCCGCTCCAACCGCAAGATGCGGTCGCCCGCCGCAACCCAGATAGCGTCGCCCGCAGCTTGAAATTGAGGCGGCGGTGGCTCGAAGTCATCGTCCGTGAACAGCGCCGACGGGCCCTTCGCCCGGGCCGGAGTCGGCGGCGGTTTCGCCGTCGGCAACGTGGTTGACCAGATTTCCTTTCCGTTGGCGACATTGATCAACGCGAGCTTGTTGGCGCGCAGCAGGAGCAGTTCGGTGGTTGAGAGCAGTTGAGACTGGACCGGCCGGTCCGCCTTTGAAGTCTTGAGCGAGTAGAGCGTGCGCGGCTTGCAACCGGCGAACACATACCAGCCATAAGCGACGAAGAGCGACACCACCGCCGCGACGATTCCCGCCAGGACAAGTTTCGTTTTCCGCCATTCTTTTGCCTGTGCGACAAACTTCTGCCCTTCGTAAACAGGAACCCGGACGCCGCGTTGTTCCGCCTGACTCTGGCAATAGACGGAACAAACGTGGCCAAACTGCTGCATGCACTTTGGGCAAATCGGCTTGCCGCAAACATAACAGGTGTTGGTGGCCGGTTCCTGCCTGTGTTTCGGGCAGAATTGGACGGAGGCGGTTTCGGCGGGCGACGCCGCTGTGGTCTCTGCGACCGCGCCGAGCGGCGCCGACGGTTGTGGTGCCGGCACGGGCGCAGGGGCGGGCGCCGGAGCGGACCCGGCGATCCGAAGCGGCTGGCTGGCCGGCGCGGGAGCCGACGCTGTCGGTGTGAGCTGCTGCTGGATGATCGCATTGGCGGCATCGGTGCCATCGGTGCCGCAAGCGGGGCAATTCACACGCACGGGCATTCTGCCGTTCACCGGCTCAACCTCGAACGCGTAGCGGGTTTCGCAGTGACACTGGATTTTGACTCGCATGATTAGGGTTTGGGATTCAGCAGCGTCACGCCGGGTGGTATGACCAGGGGCGCGGAGGCCTCGGCCGGACTGGATTGAATCTGTCCGTCACAAAACATGAGGTTCCCGCCGAAACGGTGATGATTATTTCCCGGCTTCTTGCCGTTCGCGGAAAATATTTTATGGCCGGTTTCTTTTGGAGGCGTATTCGCCAGCGCATCCGACATCAGCAACTGGTCCCCGCCGTCGTTGATGGTCCGACCCATGCAGTAGGCGTAGCTGATTTTTCTCTGAGCGAACGGTTTGGCCTCCGGCAGTTTTTTGTCCTTGCTGCCCGGACAAATAAAAATTTCCGTGACGGACGTGTAACGGGGAACCAACAGGCTCAGCGGCGCTTCCGAGCTCGCGGCGTTGGTCACCACCGGAAACGCCGCGTTGTTGTCCGAGGAGAACATCTTCAACGCTACGTAAATATGTTCCAGGTTCTGTTGGCAAAGCGCCTTCTGCCGCGCCTGGTAGTGGCGGGAACCGGAGGTGAAATAAAGAGAGTAGACGATCAGAATAATGGCGACCGTGCACAACAGCTCGATCAGACTGAATGCGGATTTTCCCGAAGCGCGAACAAGGCGAGGCCTGGCGGGCTGAAACGGGAGCCTGGAAACGGGAGATCTCATTTTCCCGTGTATATCAGGAACCGGCGCAAATGGCAACCCCAACCGGTAGCGGAACCAGCAGCGTTTACAAATCAGGCGGCGAGTGTTAACGGTGGGGCCGTGAACACTTTTCCCAAGCAGACCTTTTTCGGACTGCTGTCCATCCTGTCGATTGCGACCGTTTCACCATCGGCGTCGGCCGGGTCATCCATGCCGCTGGCGCTGCATCCGGAAAACCAGCATTATTTCTTGTTTCGCGGGAAGCCGACCGCGCTCATCACCTCCGGCGAACATTACGGCGCCGTGCTGAATCTCGAGTTCGATTACGTGAAGTATCTCGACACGCTGGCAAAGGATGGCTTGAACCTCACGCGCACGTTTTCCGGCGCCTATGTAGAACCGCATGGCGCGTTCAATATCGCCAGCAATACACTGGCGCCGGGAGCAGGCCGGTTTATTTGCCCGTGGGCGCGCAGCGATACCCCCGGCTACGCGAATGGGGGAAACAAGTTCGACCTCACGAAATGGGACGAGAACTATTTCAAACGGTTGAAGGATTTCGTCGCGCAGGCGGGCAAGCGCGGCATCGTCGTTGAGATGAATTTGTTCTGCCCGATGTATGACGAGTCGCAGTGGCGGCTCAGCCCGCAAAACGCGATCAACAACGCCAACGGTATCGGCGAGGTGGCGCGCACGAACGTCTATACGCTCGATAAAAACAACGGATTGCTCGCGGTGCAGGAGGCGTTGGTCCGCAAAATCGTCGACGAGCTGAACGGCTTCGACAACCTCTACTACGAAATCTGCAACGAGCCTTACTTCGGCGGCGTGACGATGGAATGGCAGCGTCGCATCGCGGACGTCATCGTGGACACGGAAAAAAGCCTTGGACCGCCTCCTCACGCCGGCGGCTATCATCTGATTTCGCAAAACATTGCCAACAACAAAGCGAAAGTCGAGAACCCGCATCCGGCAGTTTCAATTTTCAATTTTCACTACGCCTCGCCGCCGGACACCGTCGCGATGAACTACGCTCTCAACAAGGTCATCGGCGACAACGAAACCGGCTTTCGCGGCACAAACGATTTGCCGTATCGCGTTGAGGCCTGGAGTTTCATTCTTGCTGGCGGCGGATTGTTCAACCACCTGGACTATTCATTTGTCGCGGGCCGCGAGGACGGCACGTTTGTTTATCCGGCGAAGCAGCCGGGCGGCGGCAATCCCGATTTTCGCAAGCAGATGAAGGTTCTGCGTGACTTCATCAACGGTTTTAACTTCGTGAAGATGAAGCCGCTCAACTCGGTTCTGAGCGCGCACGCGAGCGACGCCCCGCGGGCTTATGTCCTGGCCGAGCCAGACAAGGCGTATGCGATTTACCTTGCGCCGGACGGCGAAAAACCAATGCCACGTGAAGCCGTCGTTTCGCTGGAATTGCCTTCGGGTTCATACCACGCCGAATGGGTCAATCCGTTGACCGGCAAGGTTGACAAACGCGAAACGGTGAAAAGCCAAAAAAACCTGGTGACGCTGACTTCTCCGCCTTATCGCGAGGACATCGCGCTCAAGCTGATCAAAAAGTAGGACAGGCGTCTCGCCTGTCTCTCGCTGAAGGAACGTAAAGCGCATCAGGTGTGACTCGGCGTTCCTCACCCCGCCACGTCCCAACTTCCAGCGAACGGAGCGCTCTGATCTGTTCCCGGCGCGTGTCCTGAACTTTTCCGTTCAATCACCCGCAGTCACCGTCCACATCCCTCGGGGAGCGTTCGTCGTTCCGCTGCCCACGGTGTCGGTGATCCTCAACGTTTGCACGTGGCCGTCGTGAAAGAGATAATTGAATCGTTTGCCGTGAAGACCGTAAGCGACTGCTCCCCAGGCGCGTCTTCCGCCGGTCGCGATCTGGTAAGGCGTCTGATCTCCGGAACTGGTTCCGGTGGGACCCATGGAAAATGAAGGCCAGTCATTTCCGGCAATATTTCCGCCTTCGGGTTGTTCCACCAGCAGGAGTGTCCCGGTAGGGTCTTTCACGACGTTGCTTTTGTAACCGGGCGGATCCCAAGGCGGCAGGGAGCCGTTATTATTCTGAATATAGACTCCGACGCCGTGCGTTGGGGACGCCGGGAGGTTGTTCGGGCCTACGATATCGCTGCCGTTCATGGCATAGGTTCTGCGCTGGGCGAACTTCGCCCAGATGATCGTGACCTCAATGTTGTCAGCGGGACATTTCAAAATCTTGGGGACAACACTGGGACCCGCAATCGCGCCTGAAGCGCCCACCAATAAATCCGCGTCGGAATCGGTGCCGCCGATGTTGCGGTGAATATAATCGTCCCACGCCAGCTGATACTGGTAATCGCCTGTTCGATATGCTGTGGGCGGATACTGGTCACTGTGGTCCATGACAAAAAGGTCGAAGCCCAGCCCAAGCTGTTTCATCTGGGACGTGCATTTCAGCCTCTGAGCCCTGGCTTTCGCGCTGCTCAGCGCGGGAAGCAATAGCGCCGCCAAAATGGCGATGATCGCTATGACGACCAGCAGTTCAATCAGGGTGAATGCCCGCTTGAGAGATAATCGACCAAAGACCTGACGATACGTGTTCATGTTGTCTGGCTTTCTCGGTTATTGTTTCACCAGGACGACCTGCACCGTTTTGGGTTCGATTTCAAATTTCTTGCCGGGCGGCGCTTGCGGCATGTTGTTCACGTATCCCGCCGCGACCACCTCGTTAAACGTCTTTGGCAGGCGGTGGTGTTCGAAGCTGTATTTGCGCAACGCCTGGGTCAGTTCGCCCAGCGCCGCAGCCAGCTCTGCCCCTGACGCCGCGGAACGTGCGATCCCTGCGGGAGCATCAGCGGCGGATTTGCCGGGTTCCGCGGCCGGAGCCGGGGCGGACGGCGAATTCTCCGAGTGCCTTCCGCAGGCAGTGAGGAGGAGAACCATGGTGGACGGCAGGATCAGACGCGGTGTCATACGAGTAATAAGTCAGAACTTTTGAAAAAGACAAGTCGCAAGGTCGCGCTCCGTAGCGCACGCTCCCGCCGGTCAGGCCTTGCGGATAATTTTCTTTCGCGGACAAAGCCGCGATGGTAGAGGGTGATTTGCGGTGGCGGCATCGCCCGACGTATCGCGAAGAATCGCAGATCACAAGCAGGACAGGGGTCTCGCCTGTCTCTGTCATCAGAATGAAGAAAGTTGAAATGAGCGCGCTCATTCCCTTCCCGCGCATGTTCGCCGTGCGACAGAAATTTCCTCCGTCACCGCCGCTCGATATTCCCGCCACGGTTCAGCGCGAATTCAAATCGCAGAATGCATTGTCACGAATTAAGTCCGGCCCGCAGATCGCCGTGGCCGTCGGCAGTCGCGGGATCAGCAACATCAAGAATATCGTCGCCGCGGTGCTGGATGTCCTCAAAGCCGCCGGCGCCAAGCCGTTCATCCTCCCCGCGATGGGCAGTCATGGTGGAGCGACGCCCGAAGGCCAGCTCGGCGTGCTCGAAAGTTACGGCATCACTGAACAAAGCATGGGCGTGCCGATTCGCGCGTCGATGGAGGTCGAGCGGATCGGCGCCAGCGCGGACGGCGTGGACGTCTTTTGCAGCGTCGAGGCGCAGCGGTCGGACGGCATCGTCCTCGTCAATCGCGTCAAGCCGCACACGGATTTTCAGGGCACGCTCGGCAGCGGTGTCTTGAAAATGTGCGTGATCGGCCTCGGCAAACGCGCGGGCGCGGCAGCCTGCCACGCGGCGGCAACCCGCCTCGGCTACGAACACACGCTCCGCTCCATCGCGCGCGTCGTGCTCCGCACCGCGCCGATTGTTTGCGGGGTGGCGATTGTCGAAAACCAGTTTCATGACACAGCCCGGATCGCGGTGCTGAAACGCGACGAGATTGAAGAGCGCGAGAAGGAATTGCTCGAAGAAGCGCGGCGCTTGATGCCGCGCCTGCCGTTCGACGACATTGATCTGCTGATCGTGGACCGCATCGGCAAAAACATCAGCGGCGCCGGCATGGACCCGAACGTGACCGGCCGCTGGGTGCACGGCTATTCGTCCTCGCTCGGCCCGGACAACCAGGCGAAACCGCTGATACGCCGTATTTTCGTGCGCGACCTCACGCCGGAAACGCACGGCAATGCCATCGGCATCGGGTTCGCGGACATCACCACGACGCGCCTGGTCGGCGCGATGGACAAGCAGGTGACTTATATCAACGCGTTGACCTCGCTCACACCGAACGGCGCGAAGATTCCGATTCACTTCGACACCGACCGCGAGTGCATTTCGCAAGCGCTTTCGTCACTGGCGATTCCGGACACGCGCCAGGCGAAAGTTGTGCGCATCGCGGACACGCTGTCGCTGGTGAATCTGGAAGTGTCGGAAGCTTACGCGAGCCTCGTCAAACAACGTGGAGGTTTGGAAGCGCTCGGAGACCCCGGCGAGATGCGATTTGATGCGATGGAAAACCTGGCTCCCTAATCGGTAATACGCGCGGCCAATTCACTCATCCTCTAAAACCTTCATATTCAGGGGGACGTTGCGGTTGCTCGGCGAACTGAACCTGCGCGTGATGAGCGGAGCCCGCAACTTGAATTCGGCGCGGCCCCGGAGTCGCTTGTGCGGGAAACTTTCCAATCGTGCGCCCATTTCGTCCACCTTGCGCTGGACGGCGTCACGGACGGCCGCAGGGAGGGAATCAAATGCTTTGGAGAATGTCGGCGACCAAATCTGGAGCACGGCGGCCACAGCCTCATTTCGGCTGGCGCGTCGTGTATTGGCCGGTCGCAATTTCGTGGCGCGATTGGTCGAGCTTGGCTTTTACTTCATCGGTCAATTCAAACCGGTCTTCAAGATAGTCGTCAATCCAGTCGCGGATTTCTTCGATTTCCGCGCGCGACAACTTCGGAATCGCAGCCTCAATTTCTTTGACTGTGCTCGTGGCGAGAAGTTACCCGATGGTTGCTGGTTTGAAAAGCCCTGTCTGCAACACCTGCGCCACCCTGCATTTGTTGAAGCGACAGGTTTCCGTCGGCATTTTCCAAGAAATTCTGGCTTGACTCTTTTACTTTGTAGTGCAAAGTATCCGCTATGGAATCGAGCTGGGCGACGGAAAGTCTGCAAGTCATCCGAACCTTGATGGAGCGTTCGGCCATTTATCGCCGGGCGCTCGCTCCGATGATGTTGCTGGTGGGCGGCCTGGGACTCGCGGCGGCGGTGATCGGGTGGCTCGCAGGAATCGGGTCGCCGCGCGGCTTTGCTGCCTATTGGTTGATCGTGTCGGTGTTCGCCTTGGCCGGCGCGTTTTTTGTTGTCCGGCGGCAGGCGCTGACGGAAGGCGAGCCGGTATGGTCCGCCCCGACACGGCGGGTCGCGCAGGCGCTGCTGCCGGCATTCTTCGTCGGGCTCGTTTGCGGTTTTCTGACGGCATGGCCAACCTGGCGCGAGCCGCTTCAGGTTTGGTGGCTGCCGCCGATCTGGATGGTGCTTTACGGCTGCGCCCTGCATTCGGCGGGTTTCTTCATGCCCCGGGGGATTAGGCTTTTTGGCGGAGGGTTTATCGTGTGTGGCTGCGCGACGTTGGCAGTGGTCAACGCCCGAAGCTACGCTGCGGGCATGCCGGACCTCGCCAACGCTCACTGGCTTATGGGCGCTGCTTTCGGCGGGCTGCATCTGGCCTATGGCGTTTATCTGGGTTTCACGGAAAAGGGGAAGAATGAAGCGTGAACGCGGAACCTTTTTTACAGCTCGACCGCGTGATTCACGAAAAGGGGCGACTGGCCATCATGTCGCTCCTGGCCGCCTCGCCACAACTTGCGTTCACTGAAATGCGCGACACGTTGAACATGACCGACGGCAACATCACCGCGCACCTCCGCACGTTGCAGGAAGCCGGCTACGTCTCGGTGACCAAGGAATTTCAGGGCGGCCGGCCGTTGACGACCTTCGCGCTCACGTCGCGGGGCCGAAGAGCCTTCACCACCTACATCAACCTCCTCGAACAAATCGTTCAGCAGACCAAATCAGGAAAATAAACAGACCTTTTGAACACAACCGAGCCACTGCGGTCTTTTACTTTGCAATACAAAGCACTGGGATTTTGAAGCTGAACCGGATCGAAAACCGACACCAAGACGTATGAAAATCATCCGCGCAGAACATCTGGGCATGTGCTTTGGCGTGCGCGACGCCATTGCGCTGGCGTTGAACCAGGTCCAGGCGCAACCGCTCACCATCCTCGGCGAACTGGTGCACAACGAAACGGTGCTCGCATCGCTCCAGGAAAAGGGAATCCGCATCGAACACCAGCCGGCGGCGGTCACCACGCCGACCGTCATGATCACCGCGCACGGCGCATCGGAACGCATGATGAAGCGCGTGCGCGAGCGCGGCCTCAACGTCGTCGAAGCCACCTGCCCGCTCGTGCATTTCGCCCATCGCGCCGTCGCAAAACTTGTGGAAGAGGGTTATCACCCGATCATCATTGGCCGGCGCGATCACGTGGAGGTGCGCGGGCTGACCGAAGACCTGCCAGAGGTTGATGTCGTGCTCTGCGAGACGGACGTGGATGCCATCCGAGAACACCCCCGGTTCGGTGTCGCCGCGCAAACCACGCAGCCGATCGAGCGGGTCCGGCACCTCGTTTCCTTGATTCGCCGGCGCTTTCCGAACTCGGAAATTCGTTTCATCGACACGGTCTGTCAGCCGACGAAACAACGCCAGAGCGCCGCGATCGAACTGGCGCGGCGGAGTGACGTCGTCATCGTCGTCGGTGGCGCGCAGAGCAACAACACCCGTGAACTGGTGGCGACGTGCGCCAGTCACTGCGGGCGTGTGCATCATGTCCAGACGGCGGCTGACCTGCGTCCGGAATGGTTTGCCGGCGCCGAGACCGTGGGTATCACCGCCGGCACTTCAACGCCCGATGCCGCCATCGACGCCGTGGAACGGCGGGTCCGCCAGCTCGATTCGGTTTTGATCAAAACGCCAAACGCCCGGGAGGAAAGATTATGCACACCTGGCTGAATTACTTCGAACGCAACCGGAAAAATCGCGCGTCGGTTCCGTGGGAACTGGGAATCGACATCGACCCGCAACTGCGCGCGCCACTGATCCGTTCACTGCAAAAGTTTCAGCTTGGCGAGAGCGGCGAGGGACGCAAACTTCGTCGGCACGCCGCCGCCACGGGCAACGCGGCGTATGCGGCGGCCATCGATTTGTTCATCAAAGAGGAGCAAGAGCACGCGCGACTGATGGGTGAAGTGTTGCGCCTACTTAACGCGCGGCTGCTCAAGAGCCACTGGAGCGACAACTGTTTCATCGTGCTCCGGCGCCTGTTTGGCTTGCACCAGGAGTTGATGGTATTGCTGCTGCCCGAAATGATCGCCAAACGCTACTTCCGCGCGCTCCATGAAGGCACGCGCGATCCTGTGCTGCGGGCGGTGACTACGCAAATCATGGTGGACGAAGCGGGGCACCTCGCATTCCACGTCGAGTACCTGCGCCGCGCCTTCGATTCGATGTCGTTCAGTCGGCGGATTCTCGCGCAGGTCGTCTGGCGGGCGGCCTTTCGCACCACGTGCCTGGCGGTCATGTACGATCATCGCGCCCTGTTGCGCGCCGTGGGGTTGCCGCTGCAAGAGTTCTGGCGGGACTGTGGATGGATTTTCGATGAGGTTGCAGCCGGGATTTTCAGTCCGGCACATGTTTTGGCCCCGGTCAGACTGGCAACCGA
>Ga0066685_10001182_pt1 | contig 10985 bp, 11 predicted proteins | sample GraSoiAngelo_134_FD_62305 | JGI IMG/M metagenome (GOLD analysis project Ga0066685, IMG submission 62305) | Grasslands soil microbial communities from the Angelo Coastal Reserve, California, USA - 14_0929_05_30cm | ecosystem: Environmental > Terrestrial > Soil > Grasslands | place: USA...
TCCGACTTTGAGACGCCCCAGACGAAGCTGATGCAAATTATTCTCGTGGGCCAGACGCAATTGGCGGAGAAGCTATCGAGCGCTAACCTGACGCAGCTTAGGCAACGCATATCGATCCTCTGTCGCTTGGAGCCGCTTGCGCGGGAGGAAATCCTTGGATACATCGAGCGCCGACTTCTACTGGCGGGTTATGCAGGACCACCGCTGTTCAGCACCAGAGCTCTGGAAAGAATTTTGGGGCATAGCGAAGGCATTCCACGGAACATTAACAATCTGTGTTTCAACGCCCTGCTTGCTGGGTACGCTGCGGGGCGCAAGCAGATTGATTCCGCCATCATGGACCAAGTTCTGGCCGACCTTGAAATGGATCCGCTCAAGGTGAAGAACGCGGTCACCCAGCAGAAAACTGCCACGCCGCAGAGGGCCCCAGTCATTCTTGATCCAGGCATGTTCGAGGCCAACCTGGATCGCAAGCAAGCCGACTCCAAAGACTTAGAGAAGATTGTGATCGAGTTTGACGTCACTCCTCCAGACCTGGTGCCACAAGTCGCTCAGCTGCGAGCAACGCCTTCTCCGCCAAAATCTCCGCTCCTTTGTGCCGAGGTCTCGCGCCGGGCTTATTCGGAGCAGAAGGAAGGCGATCTAAGCAGCGATCCCGAGGCCGCATCTCACTTTGACTTAAATCTCCCGATGCGGGTGCCACAAGTCGCGGAGCCTCTTGTGCCGCCGCAAAAGGCGCAATCTGATCCAAGCAAGTCGCGAAGTGAGTTCTCAGGGCCAACGCAAGTCGCTTCCACTATCGTGGACAATAGGGTCGCTAGCTCTGGCGTGATCCCTAGTGCGCAGAAAACGTCCCAACCCGTTCGATTGGCAACCCCCGCGCCGCACCACGCGCCCGTGGTTTCGGAGGTTTCGACGGAGAGTTTGCAACGCAAGACCGTCTACGCTTTGACTCTTGGCTTAGCGGTTCTCCTTGCCTGTCTTTTACTCTTTTATGCCAAGGTTGGAGCGAGGCGACAGTCACAGGACCCGCTTGCTGCGGGAGCGGCTCCTGTTGTATCGCCTCCGCCGAGTCCGCCGGTTTCAGGTCCCCTGACCACCGGCTCAACACCCGCTGCCAGTCTTCCGGGGACGGATGCGGCACGTGCGCAATCATTTCTGACGCGCATGCTGGAAATGAAGATCGTACGTATTGTGATTGATCCAGGTCATGGCGGCCATGACACAGGCACGACGGGGCCGACGGGTTTAACGGAGAAGGATCTTTGCCTGGACGTCGCACAACGGCTCGGGAGGATCATCAAGCAGCACCTCCCCAAGGCGGAAATCGTCTTCACGCGAACCAAGGATGTGTTTATCTCCCTTGAAGAACGCACGTACATTGCCAATGACATAAAGGCTGATCTCTTTTTGTCGATTCACGCGAACTCAAGCGCCTATCCCACGGTTCGAGGCATCGAGACCTATTACTTGGACTTCGCAGGAAGCACGGAGGTGATGGAAGTCTCCGCGCGCGAGAATGCAACGGCTCAAGAAAAGGTATCGGACCGGTTCGAACTGATGAAGAAGATTGGGCTTGACGAAAAAAAGACGGAGGAATCAAGGATGTTTGCCGAAAACATTCAAGACTCGCTCGGCCGGTCAATCCAGCGCTCTGCAAGCAGCGCGCAGAACCGCCGGGTGGGTCGCGCGCCGTTTGTGGTCTTGGTTGGAGCGAATATGCCATCCGTGCTAACCGAAATCTCTTTTCTGAGCAATCCGTTGGACGAGCAACTTCTCAGGAAAGCCGAATACCGCGAGCGCCTGGCCGAGGGCCTCTATCAAGGCGTGGCAACCTATCTCCAAAGCCAGAACAGTTTCACTCATAATCCGCCGACGCGGGGTCCGGCCGTCATCCCCTCTGGCTTTAGCACCACCTCCGCTGGATCTGCTGCGGTCGGACGGCCTCGTGGCCAACGGTAGCTTCTTGGTCTCCGAAGCATCACGGATGCGCATTCGACCCATGGATCGCCAGCCATGCCGTGGATTTTACGGTTACCTCAAAGCCGTTGTTGACCCCGTGGCTGGACCAGGACATCGGTTCAGGGGGACTTGCAGGAGCGCCGGGTCGCAGTTGAAAGTTGGCTGCATGGACTTTCGCTGGCGAACGCGACAAAGGCCAAAGTCAGAAACGTCATGCACGGTGTCGTTGCCCACGCTTGCCGAATGGCTGCACAGGAATCCCATCAGCCTCGTCCGGCAGAGCGCGAAGCGGGAGAAAATGCCTGACGTTTTGGATGCTGAAGAACTAAAGAAACTTCTTGCTGAACTTCAGAACCCCGTCCGCGCACTGGTCTTCCTGATCGCCGCCAGGGGATTGAGAGTATCTGAGGCTCTGGGCCTGAAGTGGTCTGACGTTGACTTCGGCACCGGGGCCATCAACTTGAGCCGCGGCATAGCTCATCAGCATCTTGGCGAAATGAAGACGGAAGCATCACAAAGACCAGTTCCAATGGATGGCGCGTTGGCTATTTCACTCTTTGTATGGAGCGAGCAGACGCCTTACCAACAGCCGGAAAACTGGGTATTCGCCAGCCCGAAGATGAACGGCAAGCAACCCTAGTGGCCGGAAACACTGCTGAAGTGCTACGTGCAGCCTATCGCCAAACGCCTGAGCATCGCGAAGAAGATAGGCTGGCACACCTTCCGCAGGACCTTGGCAACCCTTCTCACCGGCAGCGATGAGAACGCCAAAACCACTCAGGAGCTAACGCGGCACGCGAACGCGGGAATCACAATGAACCTGTACGCACAGGCTCTGACGCCTGCGAAACGTGCAGCACATCTGAAGGTGGTTGAGATGATCCGGCCAGCGGCAGAAACTGCTTCTGTTTCTTTGTGTTCCCACGCTGAAGAAGCAGTCTGTAAGTGCTTGATTTAATGGAGCGGCCTATCGGAATCGAACCGACACCTGAACCTTGGCAAGGTTCCGTACTACCACTATACTAAGGCCGCTCAACAACCTTCTTTTTATAGCACGACGGCGCGACTGCGACAAGTCTTCCAAAACACTCTGCAGCCGGGGATGATCAGGAAACCTGCGTAATCCGAGCGGACTTTACGACCGGGGAGCGGCGCTGGCGCTCCGCGAAGCGCGTAGCTTTACCCTTGTCCGTGTAAACGCGGCCGAATTTTTCCCCGTCGGCGTAGTAAACACTAACGAGATAATGGTGATGTTTGCGGCGACGATCCTTGCCAAAGGAAGTCTTACCTCTAATGGAGCTTTTTTTCGTCACACCTTTTGTCACGTTAGCCACCCCGTCTGAAGAGGATACTCACGGCACTATCTCAAGGGAGTGGGCGCCGCACAAGTACCAGAGAAGATAGTAACACGCGCTCCATTACAGCAGAAAAAGGGCTGCCGCAGGAACCGAGAACTTCACGGCGGGTGACCGCGAAACAAGACGGCTCTTTCCCAATTTTACGGAATATTCATATAACTTCCAGTGTCAAAGAGTGGTTCCAGTCCCAGGAATGATGGAACCAGGAGGCCAATTTGTCAGGGAAAAATTGTTGCGAGCGATGAAACATTTTTCGATTTTCCACGTCTTTACTACTGTGGAGAATATAAGCTGAATGTGGCCGAGAAACATAATCATGATTGACGTTCCAAAACAACCGCCCCTCGTGGAAGATCTGCGGAACCATTCGCAGGAACAGATCGCTGAATTGCGTCAACTTCTCGCTGCGGGAGCGCCCGCGCGGCCAGATCCGCGCCGGCCGGGCTTTTATGAAGTGCAAGGCCTTTCGAACACGTACTACGTGTTTAAGTATCCGACTGGCGCGAAAGTGCTGCTGCTCGGGGTATGGGAGAGCGCGATCGACCCGGTAGCCTCCATCGTTGCCTGCACCTGTCCGGCCGCATAATTCCCTTTTTGCTAGACTCCTGATTGCCGGCAACTGAAGAAAGCGTCCCGGTGACAACCGGGACGCTTTCTTAGTCTTCTTCCAGCTGCAGGGCGGCGGAGTTGATGCAATAGCGCATCCCGGTGGGTTGTGGTCCATCGTCAAAGACGTGCCCGAGGTGGGCGTCGCACCGGCGGCACTTCACCTCCGTCCGTCGCATCCCGTGACTCGTGTCGCTCTCCGCCTCGACGGCCTCCTCGCTGGCAGGGGCGTAAAAGCTGGGCCACCCGGAGCCTGAGTGGTATTTTGTTTCGGAACGAAACAGGGGCTGCCCGCAGCAAACGCACTTGTAGGTTCCGGCCGTTTTGGTATCCTCGTATTCACCGGTAAACGGCGGCTCCGTTCCCTTTTGCCTGGTTACAAGATATTGATTCTGCGTGAGTTGTTTCTTCCAGGCCGAATCATCCTTGCGAAGCTTCTCTTCCATGACCATCCCTTTCTTCGGTTGCGCTTTGATGCATCCCGTGCACAATAAGATTCAGCGCACTGGCCTGACGTTTCAACCTTTAGCCCGCATCGGGGTCCCAGCGAAGGCTTGTGGCCAAAGCCACCATGCCAGAACCGTCGCCAACGAGTACGCCGTTAAACGGAGCAGCCGCAGGGCGAGAATCGCCCGGCCGGTCCGTGTGCGTCCGCCTGATCCCCGAGATGAACACTTCGAAGACCTTCCGGTCAGCGTGAATGCCTCCAAGGATGGAATCTATTTCACCTCACGACGGAAATCGTACTACAAGGGCCGGCGCGTTTTCGTGACTTTTCCCTTCCGTTCACCACACGATCCGATGAACTGCGAATATGTGGCGGTCGTGCGCGTGGAGGAATTGCCGAATAGCAAGATCGGCGTGGCCGTACACCTGAAGTTGTCTATGAATTACAGTGGCAGCTCGGCGTTCGCGCGAGAGAGGTTTCCCGAATCGATCCGTCTATGAGGAGACCGGAGGCATTGCTCATGAAACGGTTTCTCTTGCTTGCTCTTCTTGCCTCGCCTTTGCCCACGCTTGCGCAAGACGTCATGTTTCGCGGCAATCCGGAGCACACCGGTGTTTATGGAGCTGCCGGCGTTCCCCAGTTCACCGGAGTCAAGTAGCAATTTCACACCCAGGGACAAATCCTCTCGTCCCCGGCGATTGCGGGCGACAAACTCTACTTTGGCAGCAGTGATCATTCTCTCTATGCTCTGGATCTCGCCACCGGGGCGCTCAAGTGGAAATTCAAGTCCGCCGGGCGCATCACCTCTTCGCCCGCGGTTTCCGCAGGTGTTGTTTATTTCGGGAGTTTTGATGGCAACTTCTATGCCTTGGACGCCGCGACCGGCCAATTGAAATGGAAGTTTCAGACTGGGGGCGAGCGCCGCTTCGCCGCAAAACACCTCCATGGGGCGGAGCCCGCTGCAGATACGATGCCGGATCCGTTCGATTTTTACCTCTCCTCCCCGGTCGTTTGGAACGGCGGAGTCTATTTTGGCAGCGGAGACACTAACGTCTACGCGCTGGAGGCCGCTTCCGGCAACTTGAAATGGAAATTCAAGACGGGAGACGTCGTGCACGGCTCGCCTGCAATCTCCGATGGCAACTTGTATGTCGGAAGCTGGGACAGCTATTTCTATGCTCTGGACGCCAGCAGCGGGAAAGAGATGTGGCGTTTCAAGACGGGCGAGGATCCTGACATCCATAATCAGGTCGGCATCCAGTCGTCCGCAGCGGTGGCGGACCGCGTGGTGTACTTCGGTTGCCGCGATTCCAAGTTTTACGCCGTGGACGCCGCCACTGGCAAGGAACGGTGGTCCTTCTCGAACAAGGGATCGTGGGTCATTTCTTCCCCCGCCACGGTGGATGGCAGAGTTTATTTCGCAACTTCGGATACGGGCTTGCTCCATGCTTTCGATGCCAAGTCCGGAGCTCCGCTTTATTCCGTTGACTTCAAGCATTGGCCGATGTTCTCTTCGCCGGCGATTGCCGGCGAGACCCTGTACATTGGCTCGCATCAGGGCAGGCTCAACGCCGTCGACCTCCAGACACAAAAAGTCGCGTGGACTTTCGAAACCGAAGATTCCAAGAAGAACGGCCCCACCTACACCAAACCGGACGGCACTCCAAACTACGAAGCGGCCTTCTCCGACTTTTTCTATGACGACATGGTTACGGGCGTCCAGAAGCTGATGTCTGTAGGGGCCATTCTTTCCTCCCCCGCGGTGGCAGGGAACAGTGTGTACGTAGGCAGCACCGACGGCAATGTCTACGCTCTGAGGTAGTCCCTTCGGTGCTGCGCCCAAGTCCATCCCTGGGGGCCACTACGCCTGGCAGCGACATCTCGTACGCGGATGGAAGAATACTTTCGTTGACATGCGGCCAAAATTCTTATAATTTCCTGTCTTGTAATGTGTGGCACCCTCACCGTCCGGGCGCGTCATCATCATCACGGCCACGAGCCGCGCCTGCTGAGGTGTGCATAGCGATTCGCTAAAAAGAGCACTCTTCAGCCCGCTGGCGCGACAAGCCCCAGCGGGATTTTTATTTTTCGGTTCATTTTGTTCAGGAGACGACATCGTGGAGATCGACTTTCAGAAAAGCGGCGGGCTAGTGCCGGCCATCATCCAGGACGAGCGCAGCGGCGATGTTCTGATGCTCGGCTTCATGAATCCAGAGTCGCTCGCGGAAACGCAACGCACAGGAGAAGTCGTGTTCTTCAGCCGCTCACGAAACAAGCTCTGGAAGAAAGGCGAGTCGAGCGGCCACGTTCTGCGGGTTCGCGAAATGCGCGTGGATTGCGACTCCGATGCGCTCCTCGTGCGCGTCGAAGTGGCCGGGCCGGGTGTCTGTCATGAAGGTTACCTGAGTTGCTTCTTCCGAGAAGTGGGGCCGGACGGAAGCACCAAAGTCATCGCCGAGCGCACGTTCTCGCCCAAAAAGGTTTACGGATCGGAGAAAACTCAATGAGTCGGCTGAAGCTGGGAATCCCCAAAGGCAGCCTGCAGGACGCGACGCTCGATCTTTTTTCGCGTGCTGGCTGGAAGATCACGCTGGGCTCGCGAAGTTACGTTCCAGCGATTGACGACGCGGAAATCGAGTGTCTCCTGGTGCGCGCGCAGGAGATGGCGCGTTACGTCGAGTCTGGCGCGCTGGACGCGGGGATCACCGGTCACGACTGGGTGGTGGAAACTGGTGCGGCCGTGGACGAATTGTCGGAGCTGGTCTACGCAAAGCAGAGGCTGGCACGCGTCCGCTGGGTCCTGGCGGTCCCGGAAGACTCCGCCATTCAGGAACCGCGACACTTGAATGGAAAAGTTATCGCCACCGAAGTCGTGCACATTACGGAAAACTACCTCGCCAAGCACGGCGTAAAAGCCCGCGTGGAATTTTCCTGGGGCGCCACGGAGGTCAAAGTACCGCAACTTGCGGATGCCATTGTGGAGGTGACGGAAACTGGCTCGTCGCTGCGGGCGAATCGTTTGCGCATCGTCGATACCGTGCTGGAATCGGCGACGGTGTTCATCATGAACCGCGCCGCCGCCGCCGATTCCTGGAAGCGCGAGAAAGCGGAGAACCTAATTCTGATGCTCCAAGGCGCGATCGCCGCGGCCAGCAAAGTGGGTCTGCTGCTGAACGTCCATCGCGACGATCTGCAAGCTGTCCTAGGAGTTCTCCCCGCACTCAAGAAGCCGACGATTTCCGCTTTGAGTGACCCGGATTGGGTCGCTGTCAACACCATCATTGAAGAAGCGGTAGTCCGGCAGATTCTGCCGAAGCTCAAAGCCGCCAAGGCCCAGGGGATCGTCGAATATCCCTTGAACAAGATCGTGCTGTGATGCGTATCGTGAGACTAACGCCGGCCATAGAGAAGAAGCTTCTGGGTGCGCGCCAGGAGCATGACGAGAAAGCACAAAGGATCGCCGCGGAAATCATCCGCGATATTCGGCGGCGCGGAGACGCGGCACTGTTAGCGTGGGTGAAGAGACTCGACGGCGTCGATCTGCAGCGAGAGAGTTTGTGGATTGGAGAAGACGAAATTCGTGCCGCCTCGAAGCAAGTGACCAGCGAGTTCCTTGGCGCTCTGAAACAGGCCGCCCGCAATGTTCGCCGCGTCGCGGAAAAGCAGTTGCCGAGACCGTGGACGATGGAAGTCGAACCTGGTGTGAAAATCGGCCAGCTGGTGCGTCCCATCGATTCCATCGGCTGCTACATCCCGGGTGGACAGTTTGCGCTCGTTTCCACCTTGGTGATGACCGTTGTTCCAGCCCAAGTTGCGGGGGTCCGCCATATCCACGTGGCATGCCCGCGGTCGAACGCCGCACTTCTCGCGGCCGCCGGTGTTCTCGGCGTCACGCGCGTGGCCCGCATGGGCGGCGCGCAAGCCATCGCGGCTCTGGCTTACGGCACGAAGCGGGTGGTCCGTGTTGAAAAAATCTTCGGGCCGGGTAATCGCTTTGTTACCGCCGCCAAGCAACTGGTCAGCAGCGATTGCGCGATCGATCTGCCTGCCGGGCCGACCGAAGCAATTGTCCTGGCGGCAAAAGGCAATCCCTGCTGGATCGCCGCGGATCTGCTCGCGCAAGCCGAACACGCTCCCGATGCCGGGAGCTATCTGGTGACGAGTTCAACCGGGCTGGCCCGACAGGTGCAAACCGAAGTGGGGCGGCAACTACAACGATTGCCAACCACGAACCCGGCGCAAATTTCGATGAAGCGCGCGGGCGCGATTCTGGTCGCGCCATCCATCCGTGCCGCCTGTGAATTCGTAAATCGATTCGCGCCGGAGCACCTCAGTCTGCCCGATAACGGGGAGGCACTCTTAAAGCAGATTCACGCCACCGGAACCGTTTTTCTTGGTCCTTGGGGCGCGCAACCGCTTGGCGACTACGCCAGCGGAAGCAATCATGTGCTCCCCACCGGCGGGTGGGCTCGCAGAAGGGGTGGACTCTCCACGGCGGATTTTGTGAAATGCATCGCCGTTCAAACCATCGGCCGGCAGGGTTTTAACAGTCTGGCCGACGCCGTTGAAACACTGGCTGCCTCCGAGGGACTCATCGCACATCGCAACGCCGTGAGGGTCCGCCGATGAAAGTTCGCTTGCCAGTGCGCGAAGCGATTCTGAACCGCCGCACGTACGAGGCGCCCGCCGAAGGGCGGTCCGGCAAATTGCGCCTGGACTTCAACGAGAACACTGCGGGCTGCTCACCGGCGGTGCGGCGCGCGCTCGCCAAGCTCACGACCAAACAACTGGCGATGTACCCCGAATATCAGGCTCCCACGCAACGGATGGCGCGCTACTTCGGCATCCGCCCGGAAGAATTGCTGCTCACCAATGGCGGTGACGACGCGCTGCGCGTTTTCTTCGATACCTTCGTGGAGTCCGGCAGCCGCATCCTGATTTGCCAGCCGACTTTTCCGATGTACCGCTACTACGCGGAGATTTACGGCGCTCGGATCAGCGTCCTGCACTACGGCAGCGAAATGGAATTCCCGCTGCAGGAGGTCATCGCTGCGCTGCGAAAGAAGCCGCGCGTTCTTTTCATCGCCAATCCCAATAATCCGACGGGTACTCTGCTCCACCAAGAAGCGTTGCGAGGAATCTTGAGAGCCGCCACGCACACCGCGGTGGTGATGGATGAAGCCTATGCGGAGTTTTCAGGCTTCACCGCGGTGCCGTCGATCCGGAAGTATCCGCAGTTGTTTGTGGCCAGAACCTTTTCGAAAGTTGCCGGGCTTGCGGCCTTGCGCCTCGGCGCCGTGATTGCCTGCGAAGAGTCGCTCGCTCTGGTGCGCCGCGCCATGCCGCCCTTTCCCGTGAATCTCGCCGCTCTGGTAGCGGCAGAAGCGGCCCTGAACGACCGGGCTACGATGCAGCGTTACGTGAACGGAGTGAAGCGGCTGCGCGCCTGGTTCGCGGCAGAATTGGAAAAGCTCGATGTGAAGGCCTACCCCAGCGCCGGAAATTTTCTTCTCGTGAATTTCGGGCCAAGCGGGCCGGTATTGTTTCGAAGGCTAGAGAAGCAAGGGATTCTTCTCCGCGAGCGAAGCAAGGACATCAGGCCCGGATTTGTGCGCATCACCATTGGAACGCAATCCGAAATGCGGCGCTTGCTGAAAACAATTCGAAACGAATGGAAAACTCCGTTCTGAATGCCCGCGCCAGAGAGAAATCCACCATGCCCAGAACCGCAACCATTCATCGCAAGACAAACGAGACGGATATCCGCCTGAAGCTGAATCTGGATGGGTGCGGAAAGGCGCGCATCGCAACGGGAATCCGCTTCTTCGACCACATGCTTCAGCTGGTTGCCAGGCACGGCGCGTTTGATCTGGACGTGGACGCGCGCGGTGATCTCGATGTGGACCAGCATCACACGGTAGAAGATGTGGGAATTACTCTGGGCCAGGCAGCGCGGAAAGCCCTCGGCTCAAAGCGCGGCATTTTGCGCGCGGGCTATTTCCTGATGCCCATGGACGAAACGCTGGCCGCCGCTGCTGTGGATCTTGGCGGAAGGCCCTACTGCGTCGTGAAGGCCAAGATCGCGGCAAGACGCGTCGGCGACTTCCAGGTAGAGCTGGTGGAGGATTTTTTCCAGGGCTTTTCGCAGGCGGCCAAAGCCAATGTCCATCTCCGCGCTCTATACGGGCGCTCGTCACATCATCAGGTTGAAGCCATGTTCAAGGCGTTCGCGCGGGCCTTGCGCTTCGCAGTGACGCGCGACAAACGCTTGCGAAAGATCTTGCCCAGTACAAAGGGGCTTCTATGAGAGTAACCATCGTCGACTACGGCGCGGGAAATGTGCCTTCCGTGGAGCGTGCGCTCGAACGTCTCGGGGCGGAATCGCAGCGAACCCCTTCGCCGGACGATATTTCAAAGGCAGAGGCTTTGCTGCTGCCCGGGGTGGGACATTACGCCGCTTTGGTTCGGGCTCTCGACGAACAAAATATGCGCGCGGCTCTGATTGGCGCCATCCAGCGTGGTGTGCCTTTTTTGGGTATCTGCCTGGGGCTGCAGGTGCTGTACCAATCCAGCGAGGAAGCGCCCCAACTGGGCGGTCTGGATTTGCTACC
>Ga0066685_10001186_pt1 | contig 10975 bp, 10 predicted proteins | sample GraSoiAngelo_134_FD_62305 | JGI IMG/M metagenome (GOLD analysis project Ga0066685, IMG submission 62305) | Grasslands soil microbial communities from the Angelo Coastal Reserve, California, USA - 14_0929_05_30cm | ecosystem: Environmental > Terrestrial > Soil > Grasslands | place: USA...
CGCGGTCCAGCCGCACCGGCACGAACAGCGAATCGATCAGCGCGCCCAGCGTCGGGTCGGCATACGCCTCGCGGTCCATCAGCGCGCACCAGCGGCAGTCTTCCGCCCCCACGTACAACAGCACCGGCCGGTCGAGTCGGGCTGCGAGCGCGAACGCCTCCCGACCCCACGGCTGCCAGCTCACGGGCTGGCGGGCCGCGCGGGTCAGGTAGGTGGTGCTCATCTGCGCCATCCGGTTGGTCAGGGGCCCGCGCTCGGTGACGCAGGCGGCCAGCAGGAACAGCGGCAACAGGCGGTGGCATCGCATGGCGAGCGTGGCACAGAATACCCTGCCCGCCAAGCGTCCGTTCCCCTCCCGCCCCTCCCGCCCTGCAACCAGGCTTAGTGTCAGAAGGCGAAGCCGACCGACACGGTCGTCAAGCCGAGGCTCGCTCCGTCCATCGTGAACCGGCGATAGGTGAAGTCGAACCGCACGCCGGTGCCGTCGCCCGGCTTGACCAGAACGCCGAGGCCGACGTCGAAGCCCACGGCCCCGCCCGCATACATGCTGGCCACGCCGACGAGACCGGAGACGCCGGCGTGCGGCATCAGCCACGCTGCCTCCCCCAGGGGGATCGCCCCCACGGGACCGAGGTCGCTGATCCCGAGGAACACTCCCTCGCCCAGGGCCTTGGGGAAGGTCGAGATGGAGAACTCCACGCCGACGCCGCGGGACTTGACGCCATCGGCACGGATCCCCAGTTGGAGATCGCTGCCGCCGCCCGCGGAGGCGACGCCGGCCTCGATGGCGACGCCAGACTGGGCGCGCAGGCCTGAGACGCCGGCGATGGCCAGCGCGGCGGCAAGCGATAGAAAGCGATTGAGGGTACGCATGGGAACGCTCCGGTGACGAGTATGGGCGCACAGTGCCACCGAAGGGTCAAGTCGGACTCAAGTCGCGCGGGACGAGGCGTCTGCCTTCATTAATAGAAGCGGGGTATCATTCCGGCATGAACGACCAAGCGATTGTCACGATCACGACCAAGGCGAACGGACCACTGCTCGTGGAAGGGCCGTGCCGGGTCCAACGACCCGACGGAACGCCGATTCCGGTGCCGCCCCGTAAGGACGGCTCCCCCGCGCAAGTCGTTGTGCTGTGCCGTTGTGGGGGCTCCGCCACGAAACCGTTTTGTGACGGGTCTCACAAACGCAACGGCTTCACGGACGCCCCGCGGGAGGCCGCCGCTCCCCCGGTTTGAGGGGCCGGTATTATGTTGGGAGCCGATTTGGGCCCCCTTCCGGGCCCGCGTGCACGGCCCTGCCCCCGAATGGAGGAGCGACATGGCGAAGGGTAAATCCCCGATGGCCTCGGACGAAGGCTATTGCGTGAAGTGCAAGGCGAAGCGCAAGATCTCGAACGCGCAGCAGGTGAAGATGGCGAACGGACGCCCGGCCTTGAAGGGCGTGTGTCCGGTGTGCGGCACGGGGATGTTCAAGATCCTCCCGCCGCAAAAGTAGCCGCACCGATCCCGACAACGTGAACCCCCGGCGCACCCGCCGGGGGTTTTTTTCTTGCGCTTCCCTACTTCCTCACGCGCCGACTGCCGTCGCCCTGGTACGCGAACCGGAACGTGATGCACGCAACGCCGACGTCCGCGCAGTAATAGGCGAGCAGCTCGAACTTGGCGTAGTGGCTGTCGGCGGTGCGCAGCGCGTACACGTGGTGCCTCGAAGTGAGCAGGTGGCTCAGCATGCTGTACGAGTACCACTTCCCCACGCCCGGGTTGGTGGTATCGGGATCGGCGACGTTGGGGAGGTATCCCTGCTCGGGGACGAGCCCCACGGAGTCGAAGGGCACGGCGCCCAGATCCTGGATCGCGGCCCCCGGGCCCGCGACGACGTGAAAGCGCCGGAAAGCGAGATCCCACTTCTCCGTGGGCGGCACGCTAGCGCGCCGCGCGACATCGAAGGCGCGCCAATCCACCGTGGACGAGGCGTCGAGCGTATAGATGGCGGGCCCGACGAGCGAGTCGCCGGTGGGCGCGCCGGCGACGGTGGCCACCGACAGGCGATAGGGAGGATACTCCGGCTTGGTGAGCGCCCCGATGACCAAGGCCGCGACGAGGAGCACGAACGCCGCGGCCAGGACGAGCACGAGGATGGGCGGCCGGCCGCCGCCCCGGCTCACTGCTCCGCCATGAACGGGTAGGTGTAGTCGCGCGGTGGGACGAAGTTCTCCTTGATCGCGCGGGCGGACACCCAGCGGATCAGGTTGAGGAACGAGCCGGCCTTGTCGTTGGTGCCGCTGGCGCGGGCGCCGCCGAACGGCTGCTGGCCCACCACCGCGCCGGTCGGCTTGTCGTTGATGTAGAAGTTGCCGGCCGCGTAGCGCAGCGCCACGAGCGCCTCGCCGACGGCAGCGCGGTCCTGCGCGAACACGGCGCCGGTCAGCGCGTACGGCGACGTGCGGTCCACGAGTTGCAGCGTCTCCCGCCACTGCTTCTCCGGATACGCGTACACGGTGAGCACCGGCCCGAAGATCTCTTCGCACATCGTGCGGTAACCGGGGTCGTCCACCTGGAGCAGGGTCGGCTGGACGAACCAGCCGTCGCTGTCGTCGCACCCGCCCCCGAACAGCACGCTCACCCCCCGTGCCTGCTTCGCCTCGTCCACATAGCCCTTGATCTTCTCGAACGCCTTCCGGTCGATCACCGCGCCCATGAAACTGCGGAAGTCCGCCGGATCGCCGACGCGCACGCCGCCCAGCATGTCGAGCACCCGCTCCTTCACGCGCGGCCACAGCGTGTCCGGCACGTACGCCCGCGAGGCCGCGCTGCACTTCTGCCCCTGGTACTCGTAGGCCCCGCGCACGATGGCGGCGGCAAGCGCGTCCACGTCCGCGCTGGCGTGCGCGATGATGAAGTCCTTGCCGCCCGTCTCGCCCACGAGACGCGGGTAATCGGCGTACTCGCCGAGATGCCCCGCCACCTGCCGCCACAGCCCCTGGAACACCTCCGTCGAGCCGGTGAAGTGGATGCCGCCGAAGTGCCGGTCGGCGAGCACGCGGGCGCTCACGTCCGCGGCCGGCCCGGGCACGAAGTTCACCACGCCGGGCGGCAGCCCCGCCTCCTCCAGCAGCTTGAGCAGGTGGTAGTTGGAGTACGCGGCCGTGGCGGCCGGCTTCCATACCACGGTGCAGCCCATGATCGCCGGGGCCGTGGGGAGGTTCCCGCCGATGGACGTGAAGTTGAAGGGGGTGATCGCGTACACGAACCCCTCCAGGGGGCGATACTCGAGCTGGTTCCACGTGCCCGCGGAGGAGATCGGCTGCGCGGCGTACAGCTGCTCGGCGTAGTGGAGGTTGAAGCGCCAGAAGTCGATGAGCTCGCACGCCGCGTCGATCTCCGCCTGGTGCGCGGTCTTGGATTGGCCCAGCATCGTCGCCGCGTTCACGATGGCGCGGTGCCGCGTGGCGAGGAGGTCCCCGGCCTTGAGGAACACCGCCGCGCGCCGCTCCAGCGACCACGCCGACCACTCGCGCCACGCCTCGCGCGCCGCCGCGATCGCGTCCTCGATCTCCTTCGGCCCCGCCTGGTGCACCTTGGCCAGCACGTGGCGGTGGCAGTGCGGCATCACGGCATCGACGGTCTTGCCGGTGCGGACCTCACGGCCGCCGACGACGACCGGGATCTCGAGGACCCGCGCCGACAGGTCCTTCAGGGTCCGCTTCAGCTCGACGCGCTCGGGAGAGCCGGGAGCGTACGAGAGGACGGGCTCATTTTGGGGCGTGGGGATTTTGGGCATGAGGTAAATCTAAGTTGCAGGTTGCACGACGGCAGGTTGCAACTTGCCGTCCTGGAACCATGCAACGTTCTTCAGGGGTGAGCGGTATTCACCCCCAGACCCGTATCGGTCATGTCCACCTCACCGTGGCAGACCTGGACCGTGCCCTGCAGTTTTATCGCGACGTGCTCGGGTTCGAAGTCACGACCCGGTACGGCCGGGACGCCGTGTTCCTTTCGGCCGGCGGCTACCACCACCATATCGGGCTCAACACCTGGGCGGGGCCGAACGCGCCGCGGCCGCCCGCCGGCACTACGGGGCTCTACCACTTCGCGATCCTGTTTCCGGACCGCCGCGCCCTCGCTGCCGCCGTGCGCCGCCTGCTCGACCACGGCATCCCCCTCGAGGGCGCCGCCGACCACGGCGTCAGCGAGGCGGTGTACGTGCGCGACCCCGACGGCAACGGCGTGGAGCTGTACCGAGACCGGCCGCCAGATGAGTGGCCGCGGGCAGCGAACGGCGAGTTAGCGATGCACACGAAGCCACTGGATTTGGACGACCTGCTTGAAGAGAGGTGATCGGTTCTCGGTCGTCAGTCATCGGTAGAACACGCAAACCGATAACCGACGACCGACGACCGACTACCGATGAGTCCCCAGCAACTCCGGCGACACGCGCGCGGCCGTCAGGGGCTGGACCGGGAGCCGCTTGTCGCCGCGCGGGATCATCACCGGCAGGTTCGCCAGCTCCCACGCCGACACGGCCATCACCGTCGACGCCTGCATCAGGTCCGCCGGGATCGCTTTGTCCCAGGTATCCGACTGGGAGTGGTGGGTGTGGTTGTAGCCGCGCGTGATCTGATTGAAGTTGAACCCGGGCACGCCGTACGGCAGGAACGACAGGTGATCGGTGCCGCCCTTGAAGCCGTCGGTCACGGTATCGGCGCCGAAGCGGCGCACCGGCAGGAGAATCGCCCGCCACAGGCCGTAGAGGTCCGGCCGGCCCTGCAGGGCCTGTCCGGTGATCGCGCCGGCGCCATTGTCGAGCACGATCACGGCCTGGATCGAGTCCGCCTCCCCCGCGTGGGCCTCGGCGTACTTGCGCGAGCCGATGAGCCCCTGCTCCTCCCCCGTGAACAGGATGAAGCGGATGGTGCGCTTCGGCTTGAGGCCCGACTGCGCAATGATGCGCGCGGCCTCGAGCGTGGCCATCGAGCCGGTGCCGTTGTCGGTGGCGCCCGTTCCCAAGTCCCACGAGTCGAGGTGGGCGCCCACGATCACGACCTGGCCCGGGTGCTCCGTGCCCTTGATCTCCGCCACGGTGTTCCACTGGGGCACCGAGTCGGTGGTGATCTTGTTTTGGATGCTCGTCTCGAGCTGCGGCGCCACGCCCGCCTGCAGCAGCCGGTCGAACAGCGCGTACTCCTCGTGCGCCACCACGATCTGCGGGAGCGGCAGCACCCGCGTCGGCGAGCCGCTCATGTTGAGGAGGTCCTGCTCTTTGCCGCCGTCGAGCACGATGGCGAGCGCGCCGGTGTTGCGCAGCAGGAACGGCTGGTCGGTGTTGAACTGCTGGATGCGGGCGCGCCGCGCCGAGTCCATCGCGGACGGCGGGCCGAACGCGCCGCGGAACTGGTCGCGCATGCGCTGCGTGTCGGCCGCGCTCATCGGCGGACCGTCGTTGTTCCACACGAACGACGGCGCCCGCAGCATCACGAACGCCCCCTTCACCTTGGCCTTGTTGGCCTCGAGGCTCTCGGCCGAGCTGGCGTCGATGCGCACCACGGGGCCCCGCACCACCTTGCCGTTCGTGCCGGGCGCCCACGCCCAGCTGGCCGCGACGACGTCGTGCGCGCGCGGCGCGGTCATCCGCAGCCACATCGCCCCCCGCTCCCATGTCCCCCCGAAGTTCCACGGCTCGAGGTGCCCGTCGAGGCCGTACTCCTGGAACTTGCGCAGCGTCCAGTCGTTGGCCTGCCGGACGGCCGGCGAGCCGGTCAGCCGCGGACCGATGATATCGGAGAGGTACTGGAGGTTCTGCATCACTTGGGACTTGGTCATGCCCTGGTCGATCAGGGCGCCGACGCCCGTGGTGTCGACGGGAATCGTCGGCGGGGCCTGGGCGGCGAGCGGCGCGCCTGCGAGCGCCAGCGCCAGCCCGGCCGCGGTCATGCGGAGAGCGGTCATGGAGATCCTCGATCGGTGGAGAAGCTTGTCTCTGGGTACGCGCGAGACCGGGGAAGTGTTACACCGGCAGCGGCTCCGCGCTACCCCGCTGCGGCGGCGCCGGCAACTGCACGACGACGGTGGTCCCCTGGCCCTCGACGGACTCGAGCTTCACGCTGCCGCCGAACCCGGCGACGATGTTGCGTACCACGACGAGGCCCGTCCCGCCTTCGCCCGCCGTCTTGGTCGTGAACCCCTGCTCGAACACCCGCCCCAGCAGGTGCTCGGGGATGCCCGCGCCGCGGTCACGCACGACCATGCGGACCGCCTCGGGGTCGCGCTCGAGGCCGACCGTGATGGGGTCGGGTTTCCCCGTGGTCGCGTCGGCGGCGTTGCGCACCAGGTTACTGACGAGCTCGTAGACGAGGTTGCGGTCGCCCTCGAGGTAGACCGGCTCGACGTCGTCGGCCAGCTCGACCCGCATCCCGCGCCCGCGCAACAACATGCTCTCGAGCGCCACCGCGGAACGAACGGCGCCCACGACGTCGAAGCGCTCGGGCCCCGTGCGGGATCCGCGGGCGCGGTCCGCGACGGCCCGCAGGAAGTCGATGGTGCGGTCGACGGCTTCTTCCACCTCGCCGAGCTCTACCAGCAGGTCGTGGCGCGCGGTGGGATCGAGCCCGGCGAGGCGCCCGACGGTCTCGGCAGCAAGTTGGAGGCCGGCGCGGGCCGCGGCTAGCGGGTTGTTCGCCTCGTGCGCGATAACCGAGGGCAGTGTGAGCAGGTCGCGCAGGGGGTCGGCGGCGGCCGGGGGAGGTCCCGCCGGCTCCGCCGTCCCGCGCCGGTCGATCAGGCCGAGGCACAGCCCCGCAAGCTCGATGGTGAGCCGTTGCGGGCTGCGACGCTCCCTCCCGTCCGGCGGCGGCGCCGGCGGGCGGCTGCGCAGCGGCGCAATGACCCAGGGACCCTCATCGGCGACGCGGGCGGCGATCCAACGACTCCCGGGCGGAATGATGTGGCCCCAGCGCCGCAGGGTGGTGTCGAGGTCGATCTTGGTCTCGTGATAACCCGGATGGAGGGAGCTGGAGGCGCGTGGCATGAGGTCGCCCGTCTCCGACGCCTCGTACAGCGTCACGGTCCGGCCGCCGAGCGCGACGCTCGCCTGCCGGAGGACCTCACCTACCCCGTTGAGAAACCCTGCGGCTGCGCCCAATCCCCCTCCCCGCGTGTAGAAACCTAGCCGGCCAGCGAAAACCTGTGCTAGTTATAGACCAGCGCTGGCACATGCCCCCCGAAACGGGGTTTGGGCGCGCTCAACTTTGGGGACGCGGTCGCCACGCGTCAAGTCCCACGACATTCAACGCCTTTGCCGGAGGGAACCATGTCGCTCTCTCGTTCGATCGGCTTGATCACGCTGGCGCTCGCGGCGGCCTGTGGTGGCGGCAACGGCGGGGGCGGCGGACCCGGCCCCACGCCGACCTCGCTCGCGAAAGCGGCCACCGCCACGGGCGATAGCCAGGTCGCGAGCCCCAGTGGCACGCTTGCAAACCCCTTCCGCGTGATCGTCCGCGACCAGGATGGCAACCCGATGGCGAACGTGGACGTGACCTGGGCGGCGGTCGCCGGCGGCGGCTCCATCGCCCCAACGACGGCCCCCACGGACGCGAACGGCGTCGCCACCGCAACGCGCACCCTTGGCCCGAACGCGGGCGCGCAGACGGCGACCGGCGCGCGTGCCGGGCTGAACGGCTCGCCGGTCACGTTCACCGCCTTCTCCGAGATCAACGGGGCGATGACGATCGCCGCCAGCGGCCCCACGCCCACGACCGTGACCGATACGGTCCTCTCCACCATCCCGGTCGCCGTCACCGTGACCAACCACGCGGGCGTTCCGGTCCCGAATGTGATCGTGAACTGGTCAGTGAACGGCCCTGGCGGCGGAGTCAGCCAGGCGGTCGACACCACGGACGTGAACGGGGTCTCGTCGGTGAACTGGACGCTAGGGTCCACGGCGGGCGCTCAGGCGGTGCAGGCCACGGTCACGGGACTAGCCGGATCCCCTGTCACGTTCTCGGGCGGGAGGGCGGGCAACGCGACCCAGATCGCGCTGAGCAGCGGGAACAATCAGGTCGGGCCTGCCGGCTCCGCCCTCGGAAGCCCGCACAGCGTGATTGTCCACGACGGGCACGGCAATCCGAAGTCCGGCGTCGTGGTCACCTGGGCCGCTTACCAGAACGGTGGATCCGTATCGTCCACGAATCCGACGACCGGCGCCAACGGCATCGCGTCGGTGGTGCGGACGCTCGGCACGGCGGGCGTGAACACCGACACAGCGAGGGCCAACGGGCTCAGCGGCTCACCGGTGGGGTTCACCGATACAGCCGGCGCCGTGGTCAACCTGTCCGTCCAGAACAACGTGTTCACGCCATCGGCCACGTCCGTAGCTGCCGGGACATTCATCACGTGGACCTGGACCTCCAGCCCGTCAAATTCACACAACGTGACGTTCACGAGCGCGCCCACGGGCACCCCGCTGCCACAACCGTCCGCTACCAGCGGCGCCACGGGATTCAAGTACACGACGCGTTTCGTCACCGCCGGCAGCTATGCATACGAGTGCACCATTCACAGTTCTCTAGGTATGACGGGCACCGTCACCGTGACCCCATGACACGATTCATTCTTCTCTGCGGGGCGCTGCTGCCGGCCGCCCTGCTCGCTCAGCAGGCGGGCGGCCGCTGGGAACCGGTCGCGCACGCCCTGGGCACGGGCGGCAACACAGCCGGCGAGACCTATCGCGCCACGTTCCCCCGCTCGGACCTCCGAGTGCGCATCGGCGACGTCGCCGTAGCGCCGGCGCTCGCGCTCACGTCGTGGGCGGGCTTCGCCGGCTCCGCGGACACCGCCGACGTAATGGGCGACCTCGTCCTCACCGAGCGGGAAGTTCCCGTCGTGACCCGCGGCCTGCTCGGCGCGGGCTTCGACGTGACGGGCATCCACCACCACCTGATCGGCGAGACGCCGCGGGTGTTCTACCTGCACTACCACGGCCGCGGGCCGGCCGTGCAGCTCGCGGCCCGGCTCCGCGAGGTGCTGGCCCGGACGGCCACTCCGATGGGGGAGCCGGCCGCCGCCACGCGCCCCGCGAGGGTCACCCTCGATACGGCGGCGCTGTTCGCCGCCCTCGGCGCCCACGGCCGGCTGGCCGGCAACGTCGCGCAGGTCAGCGTGCCGACCTCGGGCAGCGCCGTGACGCTCGACGGGCGCGCCCTCCCCGCAGCGCTCGGCGTCAACACGGCGATCAACCTCCAGGGGGTCACCGCGCGGAGGGCCGTCTCCACCGGCGACTTCGTCCTGACGGCCGCTCGCGTCCAACCGACCGTCCGGGCCCTGGAGGGGAGCGGGATCCGCGTGACCGCGATCCACAACCACCTGATCGGCGAGTCGCCCGCAGCGTATTTCGTGCATTTCTGGGGTGACGGCGAGCCGCTCGCCCTAGCACGGGAGCTCAAAGCCGCGATCGATAGCGCCCGATAAAGACCGGGATGGGGGATGCGGGATGCGTGTTGCACCGGCGCCGCACGCATCCCGCTTCCCGCATCCCCTATCCCGTGTATTCTTAGCTCCCCCGAAATCCAGGACTCATCATGTTGACCGTCGTCGCGCTCGTCGCCGTCGCGTCACTGCAAACGCCTGCTCCCATCCGTGGCTTTCCGTCCAGCATGGTCTCCGACCAGGTGCGCCGGGAACGGACGGCGCGGCTCGTCCCCAACCCCGACACGCTGCGCACCCAGCTGCGAGCGCTCTCGGCCGAGCCGCACGAGGCGGGCACCGAGCGCTCGCGTCATGTCGCCGAGCAGATCCTCGCGCGGTTCCGCGCGTTCGGGCTCGACGCGCGCATCGAGCAATTCGACGCCTTGATGCCGCGGCCGGCGTCGCGGTCGCTGGAGCTGGTCGCCCCCGAGCATTACACGGCGCAGCTCCAGGAGCCGCCGCTCCCCCAGGACCCGACGACGTCGCAAACCGCCACCCAGCTCCCCACGTTCAACGCCTACTCGCCCGACGGTGACGTGACGGCGCAGCTGGTCTACGTGAATTACGGCGTGCCCGAGGATTACCGGGTGCTGGACAGCCTGGGGATCAGCGTGCGCGGCAAGATCGTGATCGCGCGCTACGGCCGGTCGTGGCGGGGGATCAAGCCGAAGGTGGCGGCCGAGCACGGCGCCATCGGGTGCCTCATCTACTCCGACCCGCGCGACGATGGCTATTGGGTGGGGGACGTCTACCCGAGCGGGTCGATGCGGCCGTGGCAGGGGGTGCAGCGCGGCAGCGTGATGGACATGCCGACGTACCCGGGCGACCCGCTCACGCCGGGCTGGGGTTCCGTCCCGGGCACGCGCCGGTTGCCGCTTGCCGAAGCGAAGACGCTCGAGCCGATCCCGGTGCTGCCGATCTCGTACGGGGACGCGCAGCCGCTGCTCAAGAACCTGGCCGGTCCCGTTGCGCCCGAGGGCTGGCGCGGCGCGCTGCCGATCACCTATCACATCGGCGTCGGGCCCGCGACGGTGCACCTCGCCGTGAAGTTCGACTGGCAGAGCCGGCCGCTGTACGACGTGATCGCGACGATCCGCGGGGCGAGCGCTCCCGACCAGTGGGTGGTGTTCGGCAACCACCACGACGCGTGGGTGAACGGCGCCGACGATCCGCTGTCGGGCCAGGTGGCCCTCGGGGAGACGGCGCGCGCGCTCGCGGCGCTGCTCAAGACCGGGTGGCGGCCCGCGCGCACGATCGTGCTGGCGGCGTGGGACGGCGAGGAGTGGGGCCTGCTCGGCTCGACCGAATGGGCCGAGGCGCACGGCGACGAGCTGCGCGCCAAAGCCGTCGCCTATTACAACTCCGACACCAACGAGAAGGGGTGGATCGGCGTCGCGGGGTCGCACGCCCTGGAGCGGTTCTTCACCGAGCTGGCCCGCGACGTGACCCAGCCCGGGGCCCCCGGCGGCGGGAGCGTGCTCGACGCGTGGCGCGACCATCAACGCCGCGAGCGC
>Ga0066685_10001189_pt1 | contig 10956 bp, 10 predicted proteins | sample GraSoiAngelo_134_FD_62305 | JGI IMG/M metagenome (GOLD analysis project Ga0066685, IMG submission 62305) | Grasslands soil microbial communities from the Angelo Coastal Reserve, California, USA - 14_0929_05_30cm | ecosystem: Environmental > Terrestrial > Soil > Grasslands | place: USA...
CTGCGATTGCGCTCCACCAAGAGTTGTACAAATGACGAGCGATAAAGCCATGACCGAGACCTTGAACAGGGCGACGCGTTTCCGCATGGAAGTTCCTCCCAGAAAACTACTCAACGTAATTCAACGTAGGCCGATTCAAGACCGAAATCAAGGGCTGCAAATACTCGGCGTCAGTTACGCTTGCGAATCCCAGTCGACGGATGACGCCGTTCGCGGAGAAGTGAACTCGCCCGCGAATCCTGGCTGGTCATATGGTCGAGCGCGACTTAACCGGAGCTAGGTAGAGGGAATGACCTTTAGTTCGACAGTATAACGGCCGTTTTCTTCGACATGCAAGGATTCCCCGCGGTCCTCGTAACGCCGCAAGAAGTCCGGATCGCGATATGCGCCTGTCTCAATATCTTCCCAGGCAAACAGCTTGTATTCACCGGGCGCGATCCCCTGCAAAATGTAACGGCCATTTTGATCCGTGGTCGTCGACTTGTACAAGCGAGCGGTCTCCCGCGAGCGCGGGATCAGGATGACGGCGGCCCCGCCGACGCCTTGGCCATCTCTGTTGAGCGCAACGCCGTCCACGCGCCCGCCGGCCCCACTGATGACGAGTTCCAGCGTCTCTCCCTTTGGGATGCGGCTCGTGCTCAGCCCCCTCTCAAGCACATCGTCTTCGCCGAGGCGTGCTGATTTGAAGTAAGAGCCCTCCGGTAGTTGGAAGACGTTCACCTCGCTGTCGCCCTTCACATTCTTAAGGAGAAAGCTGCCATCTTCCTTCACAGAGACATTAGGACTAGGGAATGGTATGTTCTCTTTTGGTTGCAACCAAACCTCTAACTTGCTGAGTGCGATCGAAGGGCCCTCGATACGGACGCGTCCCGGGAGATCCATCCCTCTGGTGATCACAAGCTGAATACCTTCGAGGTCTGCGTTCCCTACTTCGACTGTCTGCTGGGCGGTGAACTCTTGGCCCTCGTCACTCAACTGGGCGACTAAAGTGTAGCTGCCGGGCAGTGCCCCACGGATCTCGAAGCTTCCTTCAGCGTCCTTCACATTGCCATTGCCAGCCGTGGGCAGGAGCAACCGCCCGCTCCCGGGGCCGCCGCGGGCTTGTAAGTACACAGACACGTTGTACGTGGATTCTCCTGTGACAGTATTGACGACGCGGCCGCGAATGCGAAAGGTACGAACTCGCATCAAGGTGATGTCCATGCGGCTCGCTTCCTCACCTGCATGCAACTCGATCACAGCTGCACGGGACGGATCCGTCGTAGCTGAATAATAGGTGGCGCCGAAGGATTCTTCAGTCGCGGACGTGCCGGTCAGCTGGCTCTCGCGTGCGCCCCCGCTAGAACCAAAGGCCATCCCTCGCGCATAGGTCGCGCCCAAGACATACGTTCCCGGTGGAAGCCCCCAAAGACGATATTCACCCAGGTCGTTTGTGGTAGCTCTGGCTACGGATGCCAGGCGACGCTCGCCCCCTGCGTAAACTGTGCGGAGCACCTGAACATTGGCCCTGGCCAACGGCTCGAGATCGTCATCGAGGATGCGGCCGCTGATCACCGCTCCAGCCACCATGCGAAACACGATGTCCCGCAGTCGCTGGCCCGGAGCGAGGTTGAGCGGGACGCCGGGGTGCTGAGAGCTGCGCTGCCCGTACTGTGTGCGCACGAAGCCATCGCGCTCCACCCAAAACCGATAGCGGCCCGGCTCGATATCCTTCAGACTAAAGTGGCCCGTTGCGTCGGTGATTGCGACAATCGGCTGCGCGCTGGGTTCCTGTTTTTGCAGCACGACGCGCGCTTTTTTCAACGGCTCACCAGTTGCTGCCTTTAGAACTGTTCCTGCAATGAAGCACTTCGCAGAATCAGAAAGAGTGGATGGTGCTTGTGGTAAAGCGTTCAGCGAAAGCAGGAGCGCGATCCACAGGAGTGTCATACGGCCTTCTTTCAGAGCGCTCTATTTTATCTCCTCGATGGGGAAAATTTACAAAACGAGTATATTACAAGTACCGTACTGGGGCTGACCAAGAATGGGCACGGCACACGACAATACCGGATAAATGATTCTGAAGGTGATGAGAAAAGGCACGCACTCGCTTTCCAAACACGAACGCCTCATCCTTGCCGTCCAGAAGCGGGCGAAGAGCACCTTTCTGCACTCGCCAAGGCGGTCGAGAAGATCCTAATCAAAATCCCCAACACCACCCAAGCTGTCTCTACCTCCGTCATTCATCTATTCAAGCGCGACTTAGTTCGTGTTGCCAGGGTTACTAATTTGCTTTCCTTGGACGGGGGGAAACTGCCCTCAGTCTAGAGAGCCGGTTTGCCCTTCGTTCTCTCTTATGGTCAGTCCGAGGAGCCATGCCACGTCTCGAGGTTTTGACGGACTTGAAATCGACGACTTCCACGGCCCCGAGCGCGATGGGAACCGCAGTCCCGATTCTGACAGCCGCTCCGGCTGGGCCGCCGTCAGGAGGCTGGAAAGAATTCGCGGTGAGGAGGAACGTGCCGACCAGCGTGACCAGGAAGCCCGCGGAGCCTCTGGCGGCAACCGTTCCCCTCTACCACAGACCACGCTGGCGTACTACGTTCAGTCGGTCGAGGAGTCCCCGCGAAGTGCAATCACGCGCTTGGAAAAAATAATGTTCCCAACTGTTCCCAAATTTGAAGACGGGTCCCTGCTAATCCATTGAAAAGATTGGCTGGGAGACTAGGATTCGAACCTAGATAGCCAGATCCAGAATCTGGAGTCCTACCGTTGGACGATCTCCCAGCAGTATGAAAACTATAGGGTTACATCATACCGCGATTGCTAATTGTGGGGCAACCGGGGCAATCTCAGCGATTTTTGACGCGTTTTTAGGAGCGAAATCAGCATTCTGGCGAGTTCGTCCCGCATGAGGTCGGCACGTAGATACGTGTAAAGTTGCACCAAATTCTTGGCTGCAATGCCCTATCCATTTCTTGATTGCCTCGATTGGAGTTCCCGCCATGACCAAGGTGCTCACTGCACCCGGCTGAGTCTTGAGCACTTATTGTAGGATCGTTCACCCGCCGCGCTATTCCGCTTCTCCGCGCCGAACAGTTCCAGGTCGGCCTCGTGTGTGTCTACTGATTTACGAGGTATCCGGAGATGGTTGCGTCAGCGGTGGCGCTCCCAGTGATATCTGTACGGGTGACGATGAAGATCGGAGGAGATTCCGTGTAAACGTGCATCGACTGGCTCAAGGTGAACACGTCTACTGGGCCCGTACCGAGGGGGAAAGTCCCCTGAAATTGCAAGACTAGCCAGTTTAAACCCCCTCCGCCAGTCACTTCGGTTGTGAGTCCCGCAATGAATTTTTGGCCGCTGGGTCCTGTTGTATTTGCCGAGATATGCTCAATGACAAGCCGCTTACCTGTAGGCACAGCGAACGATCCGTGATTCTGCTGATTACCAGGATCAATATTGAAGACCAAACGCTCTTCAAAAGGAGTCGTTGCATCGTTGACGTTATGGACCTGTACAGGACTTGTGAGGCTGTTGCCAACCGTGACAGTCCCTGAAGCCAAGTTGACGGTCGGCGTTCCACGAATGGCCACGAGAGTTGTGCCCACGGCGGCGGTCGGCACGGGACTCGCTGTAGTGTTCACGACCGTAACCGGCACCGAGGACTGCGCGGGCGCTGGACTGCTGGTCAAAAAACCTAAAGCAACCGTGAAGATGAGGAGAACCAGAGCGATCAGAAGCGTATGCGAGACTTTTTTCATAATCGTTTTCCCCCTAGGCGGTTTTTGTGGGCCTAGAAACAGAGCGGCACGATGCCTGGAACTTGCCATGGTCAGAGTTCCACGTTCAGCCAGGAGAGTTTGGAACCGACGGGCCGCCTCTTACTTGGGGGACAGCAGTCGCGGATACTAGACTTAAGTCACCACGATTGCAACATGAAAAACGATTTGGCGCGGCCTGACTCGCGGCCTGAGGAGGGCCGGGCCATCTGGGCGGACATCTTTCTTCGAATGTCAGCTGGAAAGAGGAAAACTTGAGCGAAGAGGCTCATTCCGATGCTGCGCTCTGAATTACAATGCGGAGATTGCGCAGACAACTGGGAGAGGAAGGCATGAAAACACTCGCAATGCTGTTGGCCATTCTTGGAATCATCGTGTCCTTCGCCGCTGCCTCATCAAAAATAAGTGATGAGAGCTACCGCCTTCTGCGACAACTTATCTCCTACACGAACCGCGAAATCAATCTTCAATAGCCTTCATGTCATAGTCGATCACATGCTGGATTGTCAGAACGTATCAGACGAGCAATTCAAGTCAAAGAAGTGTATGGAACACATGACTGCGATCCAGGGTGAACATCAGGATTTGCAGGTAAAGCATGGCGGGCTCGGTTAGGTGATTGCGTCGCATGTTCGACAGCACAAGGAGGAAGAGTGGCTTTTCATGGGCGTGATGCTCGTCTCGTGGTGGGTGACGCGGCCACATCTCGCCACGTGCGGAAATTATCGCCATCATGGTAGTTCGCCCTACTTGCAATCTGACCCGCAAGCCTTTCCGTATGCTGCTCGATTGCCGTCCTTGATCGCGTCACACTCGGTCATGTACTTGCCGTGTTTGGTTTTCCCGTACCAACGTGTACCGGGACAGTGGTAAACCCTGCTAGTCGTGTTCACCCAAACCCGAACTTCCTTTTTCTCTGTCTTCGCTTGCGCAGCTCGCACTACCGGAGCCGGCAAGTAGCTAGCCGGGAGTGCACAGAGAAGCATTCCAAAGAGGGCAGTGGCCAGGAGTCTTGCATATCGCATGTCGGGAACCTCCAGGCATGTCTCCGCGTCATTTTCTGGACCAACTGCAGGAGCAGTTTTCTGACGTCGGCTCAATCAGCGTGCGTCCTAGCCGACCTCTCTAGCGACGGATTTCGCGGGCACGACAGGCCATCAACCCTCGCTGCACGGTGAGTGTGGCGGAAGTGCTGTCAACGGGCGCCCCACCTACCAGCGTTGTCGCAGTGATTGTAAACCGCAGCCGAAGTTTATGATCGCGGGGCGTGTTCCGCGGGCTTGGCCACCGCTCTCTGGCCGCCCGCTTGGGGCACCATTCGACCCTGGCGAATGACATATTCGACGTTGCCCCAGCGGACGCGATTCGAACCAAAACTCGCCAGCCAGATCACGAACTGGACGGCGTCCCGCAGCGGCACCAGCCAAATCTTGCGGCGCAAAACCTGGTCCCCCACGCCCCAGATCCCCACCGTCCAGGCCATCGCAAAACGCAAGATCAAATACGCAAGCAGATAGACGTCGGCGACCCACTTCACCGGCGCAACTATTGCGGCAAGCAGCGCCCAAGGAAGTCCTTGAGTAAAAAGCAACCCCACGTAGGATAGTGGCCTGCACAACCGCACCGTCCGCGCCCAGCGCACTTGATGGTCCCAAAAGCTGCGCAGGGTGTGTGCGGGATACATGGTCCAGACGACTTCTCGTGATAAAACGACCTGGCCTCGAGCTTTGGCGATCCGGTGGCCGAGTTCATAGTCATCCGCAAGCGCATCGGCAATGACCTCAAACCCTCCTATTTTGCCGAGCCATTCCTTAGTCGTCGCAATGGAAGCTCCCAGCGCAAAGGTGATTCCTTCCACCCATTCGGCCATCAACACTCCTGCGAAAAAATCGCTCGAAGCGCTGACGGCTTCGATTTCCGCGCCGAGATTTCTCTCGGCGATCCCACGGTAGAAGGAAGTCACCGCGCCGGTCCTGCGGTCCGCGAGGGGCGCAACGACTTCGCGCAAATAGCGCGGCCCCACGCGCACGTCGCCATCGCTTAATACCAGCAATTCGCCCTGCGCTTCCCGCGCAAGCCGCGCCAGCTTGTTTACCTTGCTGTTTGCGCCGAAGTGCTCCGCACCCACGAGCAAGCGAATTTCTCGCTCGGGAAATTCGGCGATGATTCGCCGGATCACCGGCACCGCGGGGTCCGCGTCGTCGTTCACGGCGAACAGAATCTCGTAGTCCGGATATTCCTGCCGGCAAAAACTTGCGAAATTCTCGTAGCATTGGAAGTCCAGGCCACGGACGGGCTTGAGCACGCTCACCGGCGGAGTGTAATTGGCGGACTGTCGCGCGCGCCCACGCCCGAAAAACCGCAGCGCCGCCAGGGTCGCAAGTACATAGTAAACAAGCGGAGTCAGGGCCAGCAGGAGTACTGCATCACGCCACATCGCGGAGTCCGCCATCATGCAGGGCTACTCGTTATCGACCAAGGATTCGCACCAATTCAATTCTCAGGCCACTTTAACAGGTTGCCAGACAATGGGAAATTGAATGGAGAGCTCTTGATCCGGCGAAAGCGAAGACCCACGGTCGAAGGAATCGTCTTTCCACCAAGGCTCATGCGGGTCGTGCTGCACCTACGCAAATACACACGCTCTCAAGTGATGTTCTCAGAATTGGTGATGTTGGCGCTCAATCCGGGGGGTGCTCTCTTTCATGAGGCTCGCACCTGCCATTGGGAAAAGTTGGCCATTTTTCACCCGGTAGGCAAGACCCCGCCACAGGATCCGTTCCGAAAAGAATCCACCCACCCAGGCGATGAAACTGATGGCATCGCGCAACGGAACGAGCCACAGTTTCTTCCATGCTCCGGTATCTCCCAAGCCCCAGGTAGCTGTCGTCCAAGCCAGCCCAAGACGCAACACCAGATATGCGATGAGATGCGTTGCCGCAATCCCTCCCCATCCGGCGGTGGCCGCGAACGCTGCGGCCAGCAGCGCCCAGGGCAGGCCATGGGTTAGCACCAGCCATCGATATGCAGTGGGGCGCACATTCTTCAACCCGATCGACCAGCGCTGTTCGTGTCGAAAATACTGTCCGATCGTCTCTTGTGGAAACACCATCCACACCGGCTTACGCATCAATTCCACGCGATAGTTACGGCGCGCGATTCGGTTTCCCAGCTCAAAGTCATCAGAATGATAATTCGCCATGGCTTCCCAGCCGCCAATTTCCGACAGGTGTCGCTTGGTTGTCGCCATCGTCCAGCCGAAAGCGAATTGCATCTTGCCCTCGAGCCTTTGCGCCACTAGCGCCCCTGGAGCCGAGTCCAGATACATCCCCAGTGCTCCTAAATCTGCTGCGACGCTGCCAGCAGTAATGCATCGATAAAAAGCCGTGACCGCACCAACTTGGGGATCGGCAAATGGCGGCGCAGCCACGCTTAAGTAATCAGGATCGACGCGCACATCGCTGTCGCTCATCACCACGAGATCGTATTTCGCTTCTTGCACCAGCCGGTACAAACTGTTCACTTTGCTGTTCGTTCCAATTCGCTCCGCACCCTTAATCAACCGGATGGAGCATCGAGGGAAATCCCTTTGCAATCGCTCGATCACGGGCACCGCAGGGTCATCCGGCTCGGCTACAGCAAAAATGATTTCGTATCCCGGGTAGTCCAGGCGGCAATAACTGGCAAAATTCTCGTAAGCTTCGCGGTCCACGCCACGCACAGGCTTGAGAATACTGACGGGCGGCAAATACGAAGACTTCAAGGGGGGCGATTTCCGTAACTCGCGGAAATAGCTAATCACGCAGTACAACGACAAAAGGTAATAAGCCAGCGGCGCGGCCGCTAGGACAACTGCGATCCAAAGGAGAATATGTAACAGCATTCCGGTCGCCCCACTGATGCAATACGATGCTGTCTGTCACGACACGAATCTTGATTTACAGGCTGCCTTTTCGACTCGGATGCCACACTGGTTTGATTGGGTTGCCGCGGATCAGGATTCCCGCACCGACACCAATGCGTTCCCACAACCCTATCACTACTTTCTGATTTATTGATGAAGATTAAATTGTGAGGCCAAGTCGTCAACCCGCCGCGACCAGCGCAACTCCCGCGCAAACCAGCACCACGCCCGCCCACCGCGCAGCGCTTACCTGTTCACCTAGAAAGTGTTTAGCGCCGAGCGTACCTACGACATAGCTGAGCGCCGATGCGGGGATCACCAGACTGATGGGCTCCCAGGAAAGCAATAGCAGCAAGGAATAAAATGACAGCGCCATCAGCGGTACACCCACCCAGAACCATCCGTTAAGCAGTGCCCGCCCCAGAAATTGAAACAGCGCCCGCGGCCTCAACCGCGCCGGCTCACCGGTTGCCTTCATTCCGTAGGTGATGGCGATCTCGCCTCCCGTGCTGCCAAGAATCAGAACGGCAAGAGCAACAATGACGCGCATCAAGCCACGGCCTCACTGGGCACCGCGGTTGTCCTTGGTTTCGTCTGTCCCACTAGGAGCACACCTACGCAGATCAAGACCACACCAATCCAGCGCCGCGGGGACACCGACTCGTGCAAAAAAACAACCGCCAGCAGCGTGAGCAAAGCATATCCAAATGCCCCCGCGGGCATGACGTAACTGTAGTCCGCCCAGCTGAGCACCGTCATGTAACTCAGCATGAAGCCGGTCAGAAAGAATATCCCCGCCCAGATCGTCCCGTTCGTCAACGTCAGTCGGAACGCTTGCGTGAGTCCTGAAGCGGTCAGTTGGACTGCGCCGATCTGTGACATACCGCGCTTCAACATCAGGTCCCCGGCATTGGCGCACACTACCATGGCCAAGACCATGACCAGTGTCTTGATTCGCAGTCTTCTTTCGCTTGCCATTTTGCGGGGGTTAGTCGTTTCCGGAAGCCGAGGACGTCCCGGGCACAGCCGGGACAGAAACCATGGGTTTGTCGAAATCGCCGCCCTGGCGCACCCACTTCAGACGCTCGGCACGCAGCTTCAGGAATTCCGTTGCCTCGTGGTACAGGCGCTTCCGCTCGTGGCCGTCCCACAGCGCTTCCCTCACGATGCGCCAGACAACCCTCGGCCGGAAGTAATAGTCATCGTAAAAGCGGTTGACGCCCGCCATCATTTCCGCCTTGGACAGGTGCGGGTACTCGATGTGCGGCAATTGATGACCGCCGGAATCCGCCAGAGCTTCGACTTTCAGGAAGCCTTGCTGCGCCATGGTGTCGTGTAATTCCGTCCCCGGCATGGCATGGGCCAGCGAAACCTGGATGGTCTCGCAATCCAATTCCTTGGCGAAGTCGATGGTCTTCTGAATCGTCTCTTTGGTCTCGCCGGGCAGGCCGATGATGAAGTCGCCGTGCACCTTGATCCCCACTTTGCGGCAGTTCTTCATAAAGGCGCGTCCCATTTCAACGGTTGCGCCCTTCTTGATGTTCTTTAGGATTTGCGCGTCGCCGGATTCGAAGCCCACGATAAAGAGCCGCGCTCCGCCATCGGCCATGGCTTTTACCGTGTCGTAGTCGCTGTGCACACGCGCCGTCGAAGACCACTGAAACTTCATCGGTTTGAACTTGGCGCAAAGATCCAGAACGCGGTCCTTGCGGATGTTGAAGGTGTCGTCGTCGAAGAAAATCTCCTTCATCGGGGGGAAGTATTCGAGCGTCTGTTTCACTTCCCGCGCCACGTTGTCCGTCGAACGCGTCCGCCAGGCATGCCCGGAAATCGTCTGCGGCCACATGCAGAAGGTGCACAGCGCCGGGCACCCGCGCGTCGTGTAGAACGACACATAGGGGTGCAGCAGGAACGGCACGTTGTAGCGCTCGATTTCCAAGTCGCGCTTGTAAATGTCCGTAGCGAACGGCAGCGCGTCCAGCTGTTCCGTATGCAGCTGCGGACGTTCGGCGTTGTGCACGACCTTGCCGTCTTTGCGGTAGCTGACGCCGAGAATCTCACTCAACGGTTTCCCGTGCGCGTACTCCACCACCGAGTGATCAAACTCCCCGCGGGTCACAAAATCGATGTCGGCGCTGGCATTCAGCGTCTCATCGGGCTTGATGTGTCCGTGTGGACCGACGAAAGCAATCTTGATTCCCGGTTGGGCTTCCTTGATTTTCCGGATGAGCTTGACGTCGCTCTCCAAACCGACCGTGGACGTGAAGAGGATCAGAAACTCATAGTCTTTGCAGATCTGGATGGTCTGTTGCCAATTGACTTTGTGCGGAGATGCATCGAGCAGCCTGCTCCCGGGGATCATTCCCGCCGGGTACGTCAACCAAACCGGGTACCAGTAGGATTCAATCTCGCGCGTGGCAGGCCAGCGCGAACTCGCACCGCCGTCGAAGTTTTCAAAACTTGGCGGATTCAAAAGCAAGGTCTTCATTACATCTGGCATTCTTCACCCTCAGCCTTCTTTACAAATTTGGCGGTGTCAAATCGCTCGCTTCGGTGTCCGGCCCACATTGTGGAAGGCCCGCGTGCACGCGAAGCTTCCCCAATCACTAGATAGTAGTTTACCCGATTTCCTTGTGGCCCCTCAATCCTTTCCGTCCGCGCGTCTTATCTTGCACCGAAAGGGCTAAATGACGCATTAAGCGGGATTTATGGCTTCCCTACCTTGAGGGGCGCCACACCATCAGAAGTGGTTATTGATATAGTGGCACGCGGGCTGCAGTGCCTGCTTTTATTGCGCCGGCAGGATTTCATTGCAGCAGTCAATCGTGAAGGATAACGTTGAGCAGCGAACTGTTCACTTTCAACCCGCCGTTGTAATGAATGAACCCCATCCTCCGGAACTTGTTCATGAAGTAACTGACGCGCCCGCGTGTGGTCCCGATCATTTCCGCCAGCGTCTCCTGGCTGATCCGTGGCACCAGTGTGAGCTGCTTTCCTGCCTTCCCGTAATGCGCGAGGAGCAACAATGCCCGCGCCAGCCGTTTTTCGCTGGAGTTGAAAAGCTGATCCACCAGATCCTCTTCAAACCGCGTGTTGCGAGCCAACACGTAGGCGAGGAAGTAGTGAGCGAAGGTGGGTTGGTCGCGCAGGAGTTTGACAATTTGCTTCTTCAGGACGGGGATGAGGGTTATCGGTTCGAGCGACGTGGCCGACGACATTCTAACGGATTGGCCATTCAGACAACTTTCTCCCAGAAAATCGCCGGGCCCAAGGATCCCGATCACCGCTTCG
>Ga0066685_10001190_pt1 | contig 10955 bp, 6 predicted proteins | sample GraSoiAngelo_134_FD_62305 | JGI IMG/M metagenome (GOLD analysis project Ga0066685, IMG submission 62305) | Grasslands soil microbial communities from the Angelo Coastal Reserve, California, USA - 14_0929_05_30cm | ecosystem: Environmental > Terrestrial > Soil > Grasslands | place: USA...
TCGAGAAGCCCGCGTCGCCCCCGTCGGGAAACATCTCGATGGGGGTCTATGTGTTCCGGACCTCGGCGCTCCACGCCATGCTTCGGGAAGACGCGGAGCGCGACACGGCCCACGATTTCGGAAGGAACATCCTGCCCGCGATGGTGGGATCGGGGCACGTGCAGGGCTTCCGGCACGACGGCTACTGGCAGGACATCGGCACGCTGGATTCGTACTATCGCGCGAACCTGGACCTGCTCCGGCCGGACCCGCCGTTTCCTCTCGAGGATCCCCGCTGGCCCATCTTCACCCCGAGCACCGAATTCCCGCCGGCGAGGATCGGCATGCGCGCCGAGGTCCGCGCCTCGATCCTCACCCACGGAACCATCGTGAACGGGATCGTGGAGCGCTCCGTGCTCTTCCCGGGAGCCGTGGTCGAGGAAGGCGCCACGGTGCGGGATTCGATCGTGATGGGGGAGACGTGGGTGGGACCGCTGGCCGAGATCCGGCACTCCATCCTGGACAAGCGCGTCCACGTGGGCCCGCGGGCGCGCGTCGGGTACGGGACGGATCTCACGCCGAACCGGTCCTGCCCCGAGCACCTGAGCTCGGGGATCACGATCGTGGGGAAGGAGACGCGCATCCCCGAGGGGGTCACGATCGGGCGGAATTGCCGCGTCTCGGCGAATCTGATCGAGGAGGATTTTCCCGAGGATACGGTTCCGAGCGGCGGCGTGATGGAGCGCGAGCTGAACGTCGCGCACTAGGCCGCCCCCCGGACACGAACGAGAGCTACTGGATGCGGATTCTCTGTCCCGTCCGGAGCTGCCCCTGATCGCTGATCCGGTTCAGACGCGCCAGCGTCGCCGGCGTCTTTCCGTAGCGCTGCCCGATCTCCGAAAGCGTCTCGCCGCGCCTCACCAGATGCACGTGGCGGCCGCGATGGCGCGGAGCCCGGCGCATCTCCTTCTGCTGGGCGCGTGACGCATCACGAAGCTCGGCCCTGGTCAGGGGCTTGGGCTTGTAGTAGGTCTGCAGGAGCTCCTGCACTTCGTCCCCCTTGCCCTTCGGCACGCGGATCGAGGTGCCGTCGGCTCCGGCCGGGGCGCGGTGACGCACGAACATCGGATTCAGGTTCTGGAGCTCGTCGAAGGGAATCGCGGTGATTCCCGAGACCAATTTGAGATCCACCGGTCCGCGAAGCAAAACCTCGTCGAAACGGAACGGCGAGTTGGGAGGAAGGTCGAAGCCGTAGTGCTCCGGATCGGAGGCGATCTCCATCGCCGCCAGGAACTGAGGAACGTAGTCGCGCGTCTCGCGAGGGAGACGAAGGGCCCAGTAGTCCTCGGTCTTCTGGCGCCGGATCGCCCGCTTGATGGTGCCTTCGCCGCTGTTGAACGCGGCGAGCGCGAGGGGCCAGCTCCCGTCGAACATCTCGTAGAGCTTCCGGAGATATCGCGCCGCGGCGCGGGTCGCGAGCTCCGGATCCCGGCGCTGGTCCACGTACGGGGTCATCTTCAGACCGAAGATCTTCGCGGTCCCGCGGATGAACTGCCACGGTCCCACGGCGCGCGCCACCGAGCGCGCGTGCATGTTGAACCCGCTCTCCACGAAGACCAGGTTCGCCAGCTCTTCCGGCACCCCCTCGGCCCTTAGATTATGCGCGAGGAGATCCATGTAAACGCCTGAGCGCGCGAGATATCGCTGGAAGTCCTCGCGGCCGCGGCCGGTGAAGTACTTGATCCACATGTCCACGCGCTCGTTCCGCTCGGGATTGATCGGGCCGAGCTTCCGGAGGGGCGTGCCGGAGCCGTCCGCGCCTTCGTCGGTCTCCAGAACCGAAGCGCTCATCCGGTCGCACTGCTCTTTCAGATCGCCCAGTTTCTCGCGAAGCTCCTTCACGCCGGGCTGCGTATCCGGCAGGCCGTCCAGCCCGAGAAGCGCGGCCTGGATGGCGGGAAGTGCCTCGGAGGGCTTCCCGGCGTCCATCAGCTCCTCGGCCTTCGCCACGTTCGCGAGCGTCCGCTCGAGCGGATCGTGGACCGGGGCGGTCTCAGCCTTCGGAGACTCCGAAGCCTTGTCGGGCGTGCCGGCAGAGCCCGGCCGGATCGTCCAGGCGGGCATGTCCGGGCCAAGCGCCGCCGCTCGCGCGGGGGCGAAGGCGAGGAGCGCGATCGCAGGCAGGAACGCGATCGCAAGCAGAGAAGTGCGAGTTCGGTTCTTCAACGGGGCCTCCGTGGGTTGAATAAGCATTCCGGTCCGCGGACTCGAGGCCTCGTCGCGGAGCTGTCCGCCGGACTATTCCGATCGCGTCAATGCGCAAGATTGTTGGGGAAGTTCGCGCACACTACGATCCGGTCATGCAAAATGCAAGCGGCAAGTAGCTGATATTCGGTTCCTGCGCCCCCCTGCAGGGGACATTGCCTTCCGTGGAACCCAGCGCAGCTTAGTACCTGCAAGTGATATGCCATCAAGGGCTAGAACGGCCGTTGACACGGTCGGATGGAGCCGCCTATTGTGCGGCTCGATGAAGACGGCAGTCTCGACGCAGGTCCTCATTCAAGGCCTTGTGAGGAGCCCCGATCGGGAGGGAGCGCTCGCGCACCTCGACACCGAGAGGGGTTTCGCGTTTGTGGGGCGTGGCTCGATGAGCCTCATCGACGTGATCGATCCGACCATCTGGGTGAAGGAGAAGCTGTCGCTGGCGCTCTCGGGCCACAGTGACGCCCGCGATCCACAGCTTCGCCGGGCGATCGCCATGCTGCGCGCCGTCCACGCCGAGCTGATGGCGCGCCCCGAGCGCGAGCGGACCTGGATTTCGGTGCTGGTGGTGCTCTTCCGCGAGGGCGAAGGAATGGCGCTCACGGCGGGAGATTGTCCCTGCTACCGCTTCCGCGCCGGCGTGCTCTCCCGGCTCGGACGCGCCGCTCCGGGGACCCCGGCGGAGCGCCCCGAAGGCGCCCTGGGATCGGAGTCTCAGGTTCGGCTCGAGATGGTTCCCCTCAACCCGATCGCGGGGGACTGCTACATCCTGGCGACGCACCCGCTGCGGGAAGGGGAGCTGAGTCTCCTCGCGCGAGACCTCGCTCAGGCGCGGGACGTGGGCTCGCTGCTCCGCATCGCGACCTCCGGCGATTCGGATACCGGACGTGTGGCGATCGCGGCGCTCGCCGGCGAGCACGAGGTCGAAATCCCGCCGGCTGCGGCGCTTGATGAGGAGGAGCCGGCCGGATACGGGCCGCTCGAGCTCGATCCCATCGAGCCCGCGGGGAAGGAGGCGGCGGCTCGAGATGCGGATGCGGCTCTGGAGGCCTCGGGATTCGAGGCGCCGGGAGCCGGCAAGGTGGCCGAGGATGCCCCTTCGGCGATCGACGAAGAGGCAGGCTCGAACCCTGAGCACACCGCGGACTCTGAAGACGGCATTGACTCCGAGGGCTCCGCCGATGCGCCGGGGCGAGGGCGCGCGGAGGTCGGTCTGCCGCTACCACCCTCCTTCGCGGAGCGGCGCCCCTGGTACGAGTGGATCGCACTCTGGGGAGGCGGGGCGCTCGCCATCATCGCGCTCGCGCTCCTCGTGCGCGCGATCATGCCCGGAATTCTCGGAACGCAGCGCGCGCCGGTCCAGCAGTCCGCGATGCCGCTCGGCACCGGCGGAAACCTGGACCTCTTCTCGGATCCTCCCGGCGCCGCCGTGAAGATCGACGGCGTGCCGATTCCCACGCGCACCCCCGCGACCGACGTCGCGGTCTCGCCGGGTACGCACCGGGTGGACATGGACTGGGGCGTGTACGGGGCGCGGCGCGACACGGTGCAGGTCCTCTCCGGCGGACGCGTGACGCTGCGTCCGCGTCTTCTGGGCTCGGTGGGATTTCGCTCCTCGGACCCCTCGCGGATTCTCGACGTCTACGTGGACGGCGCCTATGTGGGCTCGACGCCGGTCGCGCTCGACAGCATCGTCGTGGGCCGGCACCTGGTGCGCTTCGGCGGCCCGGGATTGAGCTCGACCGCGCAGGAGGTAGAGGTGCTCCAGGGGACGCGCGTGGAGCTGATCGGGAACGCCGGCGCGCTTCCGGACAAAGGGCACGTCACCGTGCGGAGCGCGCTCCTGAGCGACACGGGCTTCGAGTCGGGGCGCGGCGATCCCATCTGGGTGGACGGCGAGATGCGCGGAGTGACTCCGCTCGCGCTCGATCTCAAGCCGGGCGCGCACGGCGTTCGCGTCCTCCGCCGCGGATTTCCGCCGCAGATCACCGTCCTCGAGGTGAAGCCTGGGGGCGATCAGTTCATCACGGCGGAATTCAGCTCGCGGTCGGAGGATCCACTCCGGTTCACGCCCCCCTCGAAAATCTCGATCTCCAATCCGGTCCCGGTCACGATCTCGCTGCCCGAAGGGGAGTGGGACGATTCGATGATCCTCTGGGTGTACGCCGCGCCTCCAGGCGGCTCGTTTCAGGCCCGGCGGATGACCCGCCTCGACCCGAGCTCGAAGCTCTTCGCCGCGCTCATTCCCCCCGAGGTGCTCCGGAACGGCGGGCGCCAGGTTCGGATCTATTTCAAGGCGGTCGGCGCCGCGGGCCGCGAGCTCTACTCCGAGATCTACACCATCCCCGTTTCGAACTGACGCGGCCGCGCTCCCCCGGCCGCGCGTGCTCCATCTCCTCCCCGCGAGGGCGCGCTCGTGCGCCTTCCCGTTCCGGTTCTCCTGTGGATTTGCCTGCTCGCCGGGCACGCGCTCGCTTCGGCCGCGCCGATTCCCGCCGCCTGGGAAGGAACCCTCCGGGCGGCGGCATTCCTGCTCGCGCCCGCGTCGCTACTCCTGGGATGGGCGGCGAGCCGCCACCACGCGCGCGTGCGGGCGTGGATCTGGACGCGCCGCGCCGAGATCCTCTGCGGCGTTTCGGCGCTCGTCGCGGCGGGCGGCGCCCTCGGAGCGGAGGCGGATCGCATTCTGGAACCCCTTCCCGTACACCCGCGCCCCGTGCCGGTCGCCGTGGAAGGACGGATCCTGGATGCGGTCGCGGCGGACGCGCTGCATCCGGCCGTCACGCTCCGCGCGACCCAAGTGCGCGTGGGCGAAGCCTCCGCGCGATGTGCCTCCACGCTCCTCGTCCGCTTCGGCGACGACGGACCGCCTCCGGAGTGGGCGGTGCCCGGGCTCTCGATCCGATTCCAGGGCACGTACCGTCCGCTGGAAGACGCGCGGAATCCGGGGACGTCCGCGCCGGGAAGATGGCTCGAGCGGCTCGGGATCGCGGGAACGGTGGATGCGGATCCCACGACCGTCGTGGTGCTCGCGGGCCAGAGGGACGATGCGATCCCCTGGAGCGGTCTCGTACGCCTGCGGCTGGCGCGGCTCTTCTCCCGCGACCTCAGCGCTCCCGTCGCCGCGCTCGCGCGAGGGATGGCGCTGGGGGACCGCTCCGGCATCGTGCCGTCGATCCGCGATTCCTTCCGCGACGGCGGCACCATCCACATCCTCTCGATCTCGGGACTGCACGTGGTCGTGCTCGCGGGCATCGTGGCCGCGGCCGCGATCGCGTTCCGGATTCCCTCCGCGGCCGCGCTCTGGATCGAGCTCTTCGTGCTCTGGGGCTACGTGCTCCTGGTCGGTGCGCCTGCTTCGGCCGTTCGTTCCGCGATCTTGTGGACCGCGATGCGGGCCGCGCGGGTGCGCGGCTCTGCCGTGCGCCCCTTCGCGGCGTGGGGGAGCGCCGGGCTCCTCCTTCAGCTCGCCGATCCCGGCGTGCTCTCGGACCCGGGGTTTCAGCTTTCGTTCGCGGCGGTGCTGGGGCTTGGGGCGTCGGGAGGGCTTCGCCTCGCGCTCCCCGCCGCGCCGGGCGCCCGCGGAATCAAGGCGCGCCTTCGTTCCCTGACCCGGGCGCTTCTTTCGCTGGGACAGCAGAGTGCCTTCGCCGAGGCGGGGACGCTCGGGATTCAGGTGATGCAGTTCGGCGCCGTCCCGGTGGCCGGTCTCTTCCTGAACCTCGCCGTCATTCCGCTCTGCGGGCTCTTCATGGCCGCGATGCTCGTGCACCTCGGCTGCGCCTTCGCGGCGCCGCCGCTCGCCCCGTCGGCCGCCGGAGCGGTGGAGCTGTCGGGGCTCCTCATGCTCTGGCTCACCGCGACGGTCGCGCGGTGGATGCCGCCCCTGCCCGCGCGGGCGTTGCCACCGGCCGCCGCGATCGTGCTCGGTCTCGCCCTCCTCCTCGTCGCGGCCGCCGCCTGGGAGAAGGCGCGTGTCGAGCGCCGAGCCCCGGACCGGAGAAACGCGTCTCTATGCGCCGTGGCCGCGCTTCTCGTCTCCTGGGCGGCGCCGTTCGTCCCGTACCCGCACGGGCCGGACCGTTCCGCCTGGCTCCTGGTGCTCGACGTGGGGCAGGGGGACGCCGCCGTCGCGCACGCAGAGGGAACGTCGATCCTCGTGGACGCGGGGCCGATCACGGAGACCCGCGACGAAGGGCGCCTCGCGGTCGAGCCCGCGCTGCGCTCCGAGGGAATCACGGGGCTCGACGCGGCGATTCTCTCCCACGCGCATCGCGACCACTACGGAGGACTGGCCTGGCTCTTCTCGCGGGGATTCGTGCACCGGCTCTTCGAGAACGGAAGCGATCCGGAGGGAGCGTGGCGCCGGCCTCTGCTCGCGGGGCTCACCCGCTCGCGCGGCCGCGCGTTCCGGGTCCGGGGCGACACGACGGTGGCGGCGAGCGCGAGCTTGAGCCTTCGCCTTCTTCGCGCGCCCGACCCCGACCTCTCGCGTGCCGGGAACGCGGCGGAGAACAACCGCTCCCTGGTCGCCCTGGTCGAGGTCGGAGAAGCGACGGTCTGCTTCGCCGGAGACGTGGAGCACGAAGCGGAGATGGCGCTCCTCGGGAAGATCGCTCCGGCGCGAATCATGAAGGTGCCCCACCACGGCAGCAAGACCTCCAGCGATTCGGCCTGGATCGCCGCGACGAGGCCCCGCATCGCGCTCGTTTCGTGTGGCGAGCGGAATCGATTCGGCCATCCCGACCCCGCCACCGTGGGGCGCTACCTCCTCGCGGGCGCCCGCGTGTTCCGGACCGACCGGGAAGGCGCGATCCGCATCACACCCGTGCCCGGGGGAGCGCTCGTTTCAACGCGCGCCCACCCCGCCCCGGAATTCCTGGCGTGGGACCCGCCGGCGGCGGTAAGTCCTTCCGGACATTCTCCTTGAGAAGGAGGCCCGAGGGTGATATACATGGGGTGGTGAAGCCGTTACGGCTGCTCGTCCTGGCTTCGGGCCGTGGGTCCCATGCCGCCAATCTGATCGAGGCCACGAGAGACGGCAGGATTGCGGGCGAGGTGGTGCGGGTCGTGAGCGACCGGCCCGATGCCTCGGCGCTCGAAACCGCCCGCGCGATGGGAGTCCCGGATCAGGTGCTCGCGCCGGAGACGAAGGGCGCGCGCCTCGACCCGGAAGCGGAGCGGACGCTCCTGCGTCTGGCGCGCGAGGATCGCGCCGATCTCCTGGCGCTGTGCGGGTTCCTGCGCCTGCTCAGCTCTGACTTCCTCGAGCGTGTGCCGGCCCCGGTGCTGAACGTGCACCCGTCGCTGCTTCCGGCGTTCCGGGGACTCAACGCGCAGCGTCAGGCCATCGAGGCGGGCGTGCGCGTCACCGGCGTGACCGTGCACTTCGTGGACTCGGGTATCGATACGGGACCGATCCTGCTCCAGGCGCCGCTCGAGGTGCTTCCCGGCGACACGGAACAGACGCTTTCGGACCGGCTGCTTCCCCTCGAGCATCGTCTTTACGTCGAAGCCATTCGCCTGATCCAGCGCGGCGCGGTCCACCGGGAGGGCGGCAGGGTCCGCATCGATCCCGGCCGCGCCCAAGAGCCATCGGCGCCCGCGTGGGCCGAGCGGAGGAACGAACGATGAGAGCCGTGGAGCGCGCGCTGCGCCAGATCGAGATTCCGGGAAGAGAGCCGGACTACGCAGGGAAGGTCCGCGACCTCTACGACCTCGGGGATTCCTTGCTGATCGTCGCGACCGACCGCGTCTCCGCCTACGACGTGATCCTGGGGGAAGGGATCCCGGGCAAGGGAAGGGTGCTCACCCAGATCTCCCGCTTCTGGTTCGAGAAGCTTCGCGGACTCCTGCCGAACCACTACATCACCACCGACGTTGCTTCCTTTCCGGCGCCGTTCTCGCAGCACGGCTCGCTCCTCGAGGGGCGCTCCATGCGGGTCCGGCGCGCCAAGCGCTACGACGTCGAGTGCGTGGTGCGCGGGTACCTCGCGGGCTCCGGGTGGAAGGAGTACCAGGCGTCCGGCGCGGTCTGCGGGGTGAAGCTCCCGCCGGGGCTCAAGCTATCCTCCAAGCTCCCCGAGCCGATCTTCACGCCCGCGACCAAAGCCCAGGAAGGACACGACGAGAACATCACGTTCGATCGCATGGCCTCGATCGTCGGACGACCCGTCGCCGAGAAGCTCCGCGAAGCGTCCCTCCGGATCTACCGCGCCGCGGCGGAGCACGCGCGCGAGCGTGGATTCATCCTCGCCGACACGAAGTTCGAATTCGGCGAGCGCGACGGCGCCCCTCTCTGGATCGACGAGGCGCTCTCGCCCGATTCTTCCCGCTACTGGCCGACGGAGGGCTATCGCGAGGGGGTCGCGCAGGACAGCTTCGACAAGCAGGTGATCCGCGACTATCTCGACTCGATCCGCTGGGATCGAAACCCTCCGCCGCCTCGCCTCCCCGACGAGGTGATCGAAAAAACAAGCCGCCGTTACGAGGAGGCGCTCGCCGGGATCACGGGGAGCCCTCGGCCGCGGTGAACGAAATCCGGATCGGCCGCGCGCTCCTGTCCGTCTCGGACAAGACCGGGCTGATCGAGCTCGCCAACGGGCTCGCGCGGCACGGAGTCAAGATCGTCTCCACCGGAGGCACCGGGGCGGCGCTGAAAGACGCAGGCGTCCCGGTGCGCGATGTCTCCGAGATCACCGGATACCCGGAGCTCTTCGGCGGCCGGGTCAAGACGCTTCACCCTGCGGTGCACGGCGGCATCCTCTACCGGCGCGGGAATCGTACGGACGAGGAAGAGCGCCATCATCATGGCGTCGTCTCGATCGAGATGGTCGTCGTGAACCTCTATCCCTTCGAGAAGACCGTGGCGCGGCCCGGCGTGCCGGAGGCCGAGGCGGTGGAGCAGATCGACGTCGGCGGCCCGGCCCTGATCCGCGCCGCGGCCAAGAACCACGCACACGTGCTGACGGTGGTGGACCCGGACCAGTACGCCGAGGTGATCGACGCGTTGGACCGGGGCCGAGGCGCTCTGCCCGTGGCGATGGCGCGCAAGTACGCGCGGCGCGCGTTCGAACGCACCGCCGCCTACGATGCGGCGATCGCCAGCTACCTCGCGGCGCGTTGCCCGGACGGAGCCAAGGGCGCAGCGCCGGCTGCGCCACCCCCGGCGGGCCGGGGCGGCGCGCTTCCCGAGCGCATCGAGCATCGCTACCGGCTCCTCCAGAGACTTCGCTACGGCGAGAATCCGGGGCAGGAGGGAGCCGTGTACGCGAAGGAGGAAGGGGGCGGGATCGAGGCGCTCGCCCAACTCAAGGGGAAGACGCTCTCCTACAACAACTATCTCGACATCGAGGCCGCGCTCCATCTGCTGCACGAGTTCGAGGAGCCGGCCGCGGTCGTGGTGAAGCACCGCAATCCCTCGGGCGCCGCGGTCGCCCCCACCGTCGCCGCGGCGATCCCGCTCGCCCGGGATGCCGATTCGCTTTCGGCCTTCGGCGGGATCCTCGCCGTGAACCGTCCGCTGGACGACGCGGCGCTCGAGGCGATCGGGAGCCTCTTCCTCGAAGTCGTGGCCGCTCCCTCGATCACGGCTTCTCCCGAACGCCTCGAGCGAACGCGGAAGAACCTCATGGTGCTCGAGGCGCCGGATCTCCTGCGCGGCGCGACCGACCCCGTCGCGACGCGAAGTCTCCTGGGCGGCCTTCTCGCGGAGACGACGCCGGGACCGCCTCCGTTCCAGAGCTGGATGGCGGTCACCGCCAGGAAGCCGAGCGAGGCGGAGGCACGGGATCTCCGGTTCGCGTGGCGCGTCACCCGGCACGTGATCTCGAACGCGATCGTCATCGCCCGCGAGGGACGCACGCTCGGGATCGGGGCGGGGCAATCCTCGCGCGTGGACGCCGTGCGGCTCGCGCTCCTCAAGGCGGAGCGCTCGGGGCACGACGTGAAGGGCGCCGTGCTCTGCTCGGACGCGTTCTTTCCGTTTCCCGATTCGGTCGAGATGGCGGCGAAAGCCGGAATCGCGGCGATCGCGCAGCCCGGAGGCTCCGTGCGGGACGAGGAATCCATCGCGGCCGCGGAGGCGTGCGGCGTCGCCATGATGCTGACCGGAGAGAGGTGCTTTCTCCATTGAGCCACGAGCTGCTTCTCATCCTGGACTATGGGTCGCAATTCACGCAGCTCATCGCGCGCCGCGCGCGGGAGATGGGGGTGTACGCGGAGATCGTGAGCCCGCTCCTCTCGCGCAAGGAGATCGAAGGCCGGCGCCCGAAGGGGATCGTTCTCTCGGGCGGACCGAGGAGCGTCCTCGAGGAGGGCGCTCCCGGGCTGGATCGAGGAGTCCTCGATCTCGGCATTCCCGTGCTCGGGATCTGCTACGGCTTCCAGCTCCTCGCGCGCGACCTCGGTGGACGCGTGACTCCGAGCTCGCGCCGGGAGTACGGCGAGGCGACGCTCGCGGTCGAGTCCGAGGGACGTTTGCTTGCCGGCGTGGACCCGACGAGCCGGGTGTGGGCCAGCCACGGCGACGTGGTGGAGTCGATGCCGCGGGGATTCAGGAAGCTCGCGCACACCGAATCGGTCGACGTCGCGGCGGTGGAGGACCCCGAGCGCGGCGTCTACGCCGTGATGTTCCATCCCGAGGTCGCGCATTCCACCCAGGGCACCCGCATCCTCCGGAATTTCCTCTTCGAGGTGTGCGGGTTCCACGGCGA
>Ga0066685_10001191_pt1 | contig 10952 bp, 5 predicted proteins | sample GraSoiAngelo_134_FD_62305 | JGI IMG/M metagenome (GOLD analysis project Ga0066685, IMG submission 62305) | Grasslands soil microbial communities from the Angelo Coastal Reserve, California, USA - 14_0929_05_30cm | ecosystem: Environmental > Terrestrial > Soil > Grasslands | place: USA...
GAAGGCGGACAAACCAGGCACTGGCGATTCGGGAGGTGCCGCCGCAGCCGCTGGCGCGCCTGAACCCGGACGGCGGAACGCGCTCGATTCGAGATGCACGATGGGAACATGCGTTTCGTCGTAGAACTGCCTCACAAGTGGGCTGACGGTCTGGAACGAAGGGCCGTGGCCCGTGATGTAGACTTGCCGCCGGAATCCTTGCCGCAACAACGAACGCGCAACGGCCATCAAGTACGGGGTGCCTTCCGATGGCGTCACATGCACCGCCCCGCGACCGACAATCGTGGCATCGGGAAAGAAATAGGCCATTCCCGGAAGCACCAGGCCGTCGGTCGCTTCTGCCATCTTGATCGCATAGGCGAGCGGGCCCACATATTCGCAATCGATAGGAAGCCCGCCGTGGGGCTCGACGGTCCCGACGGGAACGAAGATGACGTCGTTGCGTTTGAGATACTGCTCAATCTCCGTGTTCGTGAGGCCGGTCAGCAGACGAGTGCGCATCTGCGGAACCGCCTGCGCCCACGCTGAGGACGAACTGAGGAACGCAATCACGAGCACGGTGATCGTTCGCATGTGACACTCCCCCCGAGGCTACCGATCTGCCGATTTACTTCTCCGCCGTTGGGGGCAACACGAGTCCCGCTTTCATTCGAGCGCCGTAAGCGGCAACGACCCAGCGTTCCTTCACCAGCCGGTCGACCTCCGCATTGAATCTGCGTTGATAGTTCTCGTGGTTCCCGTAGAGCTCCTGCATCTTCGGCCAGTCGAACGGAATCTTGTAGCCCATGTTTCTGCAGTTGGAGAAGTTTTCGTAGTACGTGGCCGCAGGCACATCGAGGTACGGACTTCGGATCCCGCCGAGAGCGTTCCCGAATCGATCGCGTACTATCGCCGCGGCGGCCGTTCCGCCGTTGACGACGTGAATCCGGTCGCCCCTCGGCGGTGCAGTTCCGCTTCGCACCCACTCGTCGAGGTTGCGCATGGCCCCAGCCACGAAGTAGTGCACGGGAAAATCGCTCAGGCCGACCGCTGGACTGCAACTGAACGTGAACGGCCAGTATGGTGTGACGACCTCCGCCTTCATCGCAGCGAGTGTTTCGAGCGACGGCATCCACAGAAACACCGATGTTCCGTCGGAGTGAGTCGCTCCTGGAACCTCATACAGTCGGTAGGGATCGACCGGCTCGTCGTTATCGGAGCGCCGCGCGTCGTAGATGTCCAGAACCATGTCTTCGACGAGAAAACGGACGACGGGTACGCCGACGTTTCTAATGACGCGACGCGAGTCTCCAACGGGAACACGCGGTCCGCACTGATTCAGTGATGTGGGGCCTCCACCATCCTTGATGAAGTAGCCGTCCCAGACGAAGTTTCCATTCTCGAGTTTCGCGCGCGGATGAATGGCGCTGATGTAAGTTGGCAGGTCCCCGCCGGTCTGAGCGTAGAGAAAGATTCGTTCGACTCGAAATCCCGCCAGGGGCCTCGACGGCAGTCCGCTCTTCAGCAACGCACCCACTTGGCTCACAATGTCCCATCGAAGCCCGCTTTCCATCTCGTAGTCATAGCGCGCTCCGGCTTGAGAGCACGGGGGCAGTGGCGGAGCGGGGTTCGCCATCGACATCGTGGCATAACGCTTCGGATTGAATTTGCGAAGCGCGCGGATCGTTGCGGGGAACATGGTGATACCAACCGACGCGTCACCGTGATCCATCAGGTAGTAGTTCGTCGTCCCCCAGTTCTCGGCAAAGTCGTACCCCCGCGCGGGATTGAGCATGTCGACCCACACCGTCCCGCTGAAGCGCGCCGGGTCGACTGGACGTCGCATCAAAATGCGCGTGGTATACGGCGCGTCGGCTGTCCGCACGGTGACGTGTCCCGCCGAGTCCCAGTCGTACACGTTGGCCGTACCGCTGACGAAGAACTCTTCCTCTAGGTAGCCATAAGCCGACAAATTCAAGGGAGTTTGCGAATCGGCGGCTGCCATGAATGGACGCGAATCAGCCGTAATTGGTACCGGGCCGGTCACGCGCGGAACGGGTGAGAATTGGGGAGGAGCCGTCTGCGCGAACGCAGTGCTTCCGACAAGTAAGACGAGTAAGGCTCGAAGACAGGTGCGCATGCGTCTCACCGCGCGGCGGTGCCCATCAGCTCGAGGACTCCGTGTGATCGTGAACCGTTTCGTAGAGAGGCGGGCGCGCATTCTCTCCAATGTGTTCGCAATCGCCTTCTCGACGAGCGGCACCATCACGTCGTATCCCATCCACTACCAGCGAACCCACGATCGCACCCCATAGTCTGTAGTCGTAGCGCATGGTGATTTCTCGCGCGTGGAGTTCACGCCGCTAAACCCTGAAAAAGCTCCGCTCCGGAACGCTTACCTGTAATCAGCCACCGGCACTCGCCCGTACCAGGTGGCGCGGAAGCCCGCGCGGTCGTCGAACCACGTCATATGCACGAAATCGTCGTCGACGGCGACGCTGACGAAATCGCGACCCAGATTGCGCATGCCGCGACGGCGAGACACGCCAGGCGATCGCGCGGTACTGACTTCGAACGGCGCGCTGAACGTCTTGCCGCCGTCGCGCGAGACCGTGGAGTAGATCTCGAACTGCTCTGGCATATCCGAGTACGACCAGACGTCGTGCCATCCTCGAGCGCCCGCTCGACCGGCACCAGGCGTAGACAACGGATAGACGGTTCGCCAGATCAGGGCCATCACTCCCTTCGGGCTGTACGCTGCCGTCAAGTTGGCGACGCTCGTCGTGGGAACTGCGGGAACAGACACAGCTTTTGTGAACGTCTTTCCTGCATCTTCCGTCACGTAAGAGTCCACCCCGTTCGAGGACGCGCTCAGGACCGTGAACATACCTTTCCTGGTCGGGTTCGCCACCACGATCAGCCCTGCTCCCGGTCCTGCGCCGGCTGGCGTCGTCCCTGGGAGCAAGTAGCGCTGGAACGTCTTGCCATCGTCGGTGCTCACGCCGAAGACGCGGCAGGGACATCTGGCGTTCAACGAGGCGGGAACGCTCGAGGCGACGTAGGCGATTCCCATCATTCCGTTGGCCACGTCATAGCCGCTGCCGCCCGACTGCGGCCACTCCGGGGAATCGAACGCATAGACCATTCGCCACTGACACCGCCATCGTCCGACATGCGCACGACGGTCTGCCAGTGAGGCGGCTCCGCTGCGGCGCTCTTTCCATCCACGTACAACTTGCCGTTCGACAAATCGACCCGAATCTCGGGCCTGTCGCCCTGCGAGCCGGTGGGCGCGAATGACACGAACGGGCCGAGAACCTCCTTCGGCATGTACGAGCCGATGATCTGCACTGGATGGCTGAAGGTGTAACATCGACCTTCCCGGGCGAGCGGGATCCTGGCTCGGGTCCGGCCTCGCCACAGCCAGCGGGTGAAGATAGGTCCAGCTTCGTACGTCCTTGGACCTGTAGAGCGGGGCAATTCCGCCTTTGCCCGCTTCACCGCAGCCGATGGTCATGTACCAGGCGTCGCCCTCTTTCCACACTGCGGGATCGCGCCAACCAATCGCTCTGATGCCTTCCGGAGGCGCCGCCAATACCGGGTTTTCTGGAATCTTGATCCACTTCGTCAGGTTGGGATCGTTCGGATCCGCCGCAATGGCGACCATCTGGCGCTCGGGAATGATTCCCTTCGCGCGCTCGGCGCGCTCGCTCTCTGCCGACCACGTTGCGCCGGTATAGACGATCGTTGGAATACCGTCGACGATGACCGCGGAGCCGGTCCAGCAGCCGTTCTTGTCCGGACCGCCAGGCGTAGGAGCTAGCGCGATTCCGACGTTCTTCCAATGCACGAGATCGGTTGATACCGCATGGCCCCAATACTTCGTCGCAAAGTTATTGATCGCAGGCGCGTACTGGTAGAAAAGATGATACCGGCCACGGAAGTGCAGAGGGCCGTTCGGGTCATTGAGCCATAGCGACGGTGGCATCAGATGAAACCGCGGACGGTGTCTGTCGCTCGCGAGCGTGCGTGGCGTGGGAGCCTGGCCTCGCAGCGTCGAAGACAATGCGAGCGCACCCCCAGTGGCGGACGCTGCCGCCATGAATTCGCGCCGTGTGAGGCCATGGCATATCACGCGACGTTCATTTGATCCGATCTTCACGACAGCAATTACTTGTAATCGTGGAGCGGCACCCGCCCGTACCAGGTGGCGCGGAAGCCCGCGCGATCGTCGAACCACGTCATGTGTACGAAGTCGTCATCGAGGGCGACACTCACGAAGTCGCGACCGAGATTGCGCATCCCGCGACGGCGAGACACGCCAGGTGACGGCGCGGTGCTGACCTTGAAGGGCGCGGTGAATGTTTTGCCGCCGTCGCGCGTGATGACCGAGTAAATCTCGAACTGCTCCGGCATGTCCAAGTACGACCAGACCTCGTGCCACCCTCGGCCACCACCTCGGCCCGTACCCGGCGTAGACGTTGGAGAGACAGCCCGCCAGGTCAGCGCCATCACTCCCTTTGGGTTGTAAGCTGCGGTCAAGTTGGCGACGCTTGTTCTGGGAACGACGGAAGGCGAGGCGCCTCTTGCGAACGTCTTTCCCGCATCCTCCGTGACATAAGAGTCAATTCCGCTTGATGAAGCGCTGAGAACGGTGAACGTGCCTCTCTTCGTCGGATTCGCCACCACGAGCAGGCCTCCCGGCCCCTGGCTGACTGGTGGCGGCCCAGGCACTACGTAGCGCTGGAACGTCTTGCCATCGTCGGTGCTCACGCCGAACACGCGGCAGGGACATTTGGCGTTCAACGAGGCCGGCACAGTTGAGGCGATATAGGCGATTCCCATCATTCCGTTCGCGACGTCATAGCCGCTGCCTCCAGACTGCGGCCACTCCGCCGAATCAAAGGCATAAACCATCCGCCAGCTCACGCCGTTGTCGTCTGACATGCGCACGACGGTCTGCCGGTGAGGAGGTTCCGCTGCCCCGCTCTTTCCATCCACGTACAACTTGCCGTTCGACAGATCGACTCGGATTTCGGGCCTGTCGCCTTGTGACCCCGTCGGCGCGAACGATACGAACGGACCCAGAACCTCCTTCGGCATGTACGAACTGATGATCTGCACGGGATGGGAGAACGTGTGGCCCGCGTCATTCGACCAGATGAGCGCCGACCCGCCGAGATGTTGCCGGGTGTTGTAGACCGCTTTGTTGATCTCCTCTTCCGGCGCCGTGCCAAAGACGGGGAAGTGCGCCTCGCATCCGAGGATCATCGTTCCGTCCGGCGTGAACGCCGCGAATGGATCGAGACATCGGTACCTGCGGAAGTAATCGCGCATCGGATCTTCGATGGCCGTCCACGTCAGTCCGCGATCGCGTGTGAACACGAACTGGGTAATCGTCGCGCGCGGCGTATGCGTGAACTCCTCCTCGGTTTGCTCCCACTTGCCGCGATTCGTGTTGACGATGCACATCGCCGCAACGGCGATCTGGTTGGGGTTCACAGGGTTCACCGCCACCTGCGATTCGCCGCAGCCCCGGGTAGCGGTCCCGGCGAGGAGGTACTGTTCGGCGACGATCTCCTTATCAGGTCTCGCGTCCGTTTCGAGCACTGCTACTTGCGCATGCGGGTTCACCGCGAGCGCAAAACCCAGACAGGCGAACATCACACCCGCGATCTTCTTCATCGAGCAGAGACCTTCACATCTGCCTTGAACCGCTGCGGCGCGAATTCGGCGAGGTAGGTGCGCCAGTTGATCATTACCGCCTCGCGGTTGAAACCGTTGCCGCCATCGAGCGACGCCAGGCGAAGTACTCGCCAAGGACCTTCACGCCGCTCTCACTGACAATCGGAACCGCTTTCGTGTTGTCATACTCGATGTGCAGCATCTGCGGAGCGGCGTCGGTGAACGCTGGCCACTTGGACACGCCCGTGCCGTTGGGATTCCCCGTCTTCGCGAAGTTCGTCCAGTATGTGCGCATCGTCTCCGACAGGGCTTCGTCTCTCGGCGTTGGCGCGGGCCGATTGTGTTCCCTGAGCTGATGGAACACATACGGGAGCTCCTCGGAGTGTGGCGTGCCGTACCCGGGTCGTGGCGCGTTGGGCGGGAACGGCTCGTCGAAGTAATACAGGAACACCTTCGACTTGCCGGTCTTGTTCTGGAGACGAGCCCACGTCAAGGTGTGCCAACCAAACATGGTGTCGCGGGTCAGATCGCGAGCGGTCCTTTTCTCGGCGGCCGTCTCTCCGCCAGGATAAGCGGCCAGCAGCCTCTCAGCGAAGGGGCCGTATCGTTGACGTACGCTGTCGCCGTACTCCTTCTGCGAGCGAGGCGCTCCGAACGTGGCGCCTTCGTCGGAGTTGTAGCCGATCAATACGGGCACATCGAGATATCGCCCGGCCTCGTAAAGCTTGTACTGGTCGTCAGGAATGATCCATCCGTCGGTGATTGGCCAGGACACACCGCGCTGACGCTGAGCCGCGGCCAGCAGTTTTTCGGCGAGAACCTTGCGGAGTTCCGTCAGGCTCGAGGCGCCGATCGATTGCGCCCAGGTCGTGCCTTCTTTCTCCGCCGCGTCGAGCGGGCGCATGTTCTCACCCGGTCCGCCGCCTGCGCGGACCGGACCGAAGGATCCACCGCTTTCAGAGATCGCGGCGTGGAACAGGCCCTTCGCCAGTGGCGATGCGCAAAGCTGGCTGACAGCAATGGCACCCGCTGATTCGCCGAAGATCGTTACGCGGCCAGGGTCACCGCCGAACGCGGAGACGTTCTTCTGCACCCATTGCAGCCCGGCGATCACATCAAGCAGGCCATAGTTGCCTGAGACATGGCGTTCGCTCTCGGCACTCAGGTCCGGATGCGCGAGAAAACCAAACACGCCAAGGCGGTAGCCGATCGAGACCACCACGACGCCCTTCTTGGCCAACCACTCGCCGTGATAGAGCTGCTCGGCCGGCGTACCAGCCACGAAGCCGCCACCATGAATCCAGACCATCACGGGCAGTCGCTCGGCGGCCCGCGTCGCCGGCGTCCAGACGTTGACGAATAGACAGTCTTCCGAGGGCGCGGGCAGATTTGCGATCGCCGCGTTGGTCTGCATGCACGCGCGGCCGAACTCGTTGGCGGCGCGGACGCCTTCCCACTTGGGCGCGGGCTGGGGCGGGCGCCATCGAAGAGTCCCGACGGGCGGCGCCGCGTACGGGATGCCGCGATACACCGTCAGGCCGCCGTCGACGGTGCCATGAATCAGACCGCCGCCGACTCTGACAGGCGTGAGTGTCCGGGCCGCTGTCGATGCGAGCGCAACGGCGCAGAGCACGATCGAGACGACACGAGATCGCAGTGCCATGTGCCTTCACCAATCGACGCGCAGGCCCAACTGGACGGCGCGCGGCTGATTCACCTGCGTCGTTACTCGGCCGAACAGAGGAGTTCCGACCTGATTCCCTGGCGCGCCGAAGCGGACGCGGTTGAACAGGTTGTACACCTCCGCCGTGAGCTGCAGGTGGACGCCGCGCGACATCGCGATCTGCTTGGCGACTGAAAAGTCCGAGTTGAACTGCGGGTCGAGCCGGATACTGCCATCGATGCGTGGAGCGTTGCCGAATCTCATGTCCGTGAACGGCACAGCTTGGTAGCACGCGGTGTTGAACCAGCCGCTATCGATGAGAGACTCGCGCGATCCCGACACGCTCGTGTCGCAGTTGGCGAGCTTGTCCGGGCGCATGAAGGTGCCTTGCGCGCCGAAGAACCCGCCGCCGCCCCCCAACTGACTCAACGCGCTGCCGCCGCGCACCTGTGCGATCCCGAGCGGCGCTCCGCTGCGGAACGTCGTGATCCCGTTCAGGCGCCATCCCGACACCAGCGCATCCGCGATGCCGGTCGCATTTCCAAGAAACCGTCGTCCCTTCCCGAATGGCAACTCGAAGGTGTAGCCGACCGACAGGTTGTGCGGAATGTCGTACTGGCTGATCGAGTACTCGTTCTCGACGTGATTGTTGTCCTGGATCATTCCGCCTTGGATACCGCCCTCGTCGAGAAAGGCCGTGATGCTGTCTGTATTGGCCTCCAGTCGCGACCACGTATACGCCGCCGTAACGAGTCCGCCCGCGGTGAATCGTTTCCGGAACGACAGCTGCATCGAGTGATAGTCCGACCGGCCTTTGTGCGGATCCAATTGGAGGACGCGGTCGTATTGGGGAAACGGTCGAAGGAGCAATCCGGCGGCGACGGTCGGCTGCGACATCACCGTCCCGGGATTGGTGATGATTCCGAAGAACGGATTCGGTACTTGCCGCAACAACGCGTCCGATCCGAGCGCGAGGTATTGATCGGGGATTTGATTCACGTTGAGATTGGAAACCGTCGCGAATCCCTGAAGCAGAAGGTTCCGGCCCCTCGACCCGGCATACGCCACGGTCAGCACCGCGTCAGAACCAATCTGTTGCTCGATGGCGCCGTTCCACTGCTCCACGCGCGCGAGCGAATCACCGGGCGTCTTCGCGACGATGAGCTTCCCGTAAAAGAAACTCGGATCGACATTCCTTCGCAGCGGCTGATTGATGCCAAACGGCAGCGGGTTGGACACGCTGGTCAGAATCGAATTCGGGCTGCCGCTCTGTACCTGGAACGTATTGGACACGGAAGTCTGGGCCGCGTTGACCGCCGAGAGATTCGGGCCGTCCTGGCTGAGGCTGATTGGGGGGTACGAGATGCCGTATCCGCCGCGGAGCACGGTACGGTCGGTGATCCGATAGGCGACGCCGAGTCGCGGCGAGAAGGCATTCCAGTGGAGGTTGTCTTCGTACTTCGACGGCCACTCAGTGCTGTTGACGAGCGCCACATTCCCCATGACTGTCTGGCGCTGTCCGGTGACCGGGTTAACGAACGACCCGAGCGGGCTCGTCTGGGCCGGCAGGAACACCGTGTCGTTTCCGTTGACCTCGTTGAAGTCGCTCGGCTGATCCCACCGCAATCCCAGCGTCAATGTGAGCCGCTTTCCAGCCTGGTACGCGTCGTCCACGAAGAACCCGAACGGTGTCAGGTTGACCCGCGACCCGCCGATGTAGTTCGTCGCGGCGCTCAGCGGCAGACCGAGCAACGCGGACGCGACGCTGCTACCGCCCACACCGGACGCTTGCGACGTCGCGATTGGATCGAACGTCAGCGTCACCGGACCGTTGGCCGGATCGCTGATCCACTTAACGGTCCGGACCATGCCGCCCATCTTGACCAGATGACTGCCGATGATCTTCGTCACGTTCGCCGATGCCGTGGTGATGTTCTGGTGCCAGTACAGTTGCGAGCCGATGCCATTGCTCCCGCCGATCGACGAGACGCCCGGACTCCCATTGAACGCCAGCTGCGGCCAATTCGCGGGGTTGGGAAATTGCGCTGGAATGCGGGACCAGTTGGGGCCGAGTAGTGAAAGGTCCACGCCGGAGCTGACGGGAAATTCGTGTTGGAATACGCCCAGGAACGACAGGCGCATGTCAAGGGTCGTTGTCCCGTTGTTGAACGTATGCGTGTCGCCGACGACGGCCTGGTGCGTAGTCACACCTGTCGGACCCTGTCCCTGCGTGCCGAGCCCCCACGCGTCATAGGCGAGGCTCTCCGCCTTCCAGTAGCTGTACCGCGCAAACAGCATGTTGTTGCCCGAGATGCGCTGATCGACCCGGGCGTTGACCTGATTGTTCACGGCTCCGATCGCCTGCTGCGTCACGAAGTTGTTCACGAGTCCAGGCTGGTTGGGAAGCGGATAAAACTGCTGGAACATCCGGACGGTCACAGGGTCGAGCCGATCGGCGCACATCACGTTCAGGACCCCGTTGCACTGGAACTGGGGATTGCCCGGCCGGCTCTGATCGTAAATCGGTGCGAGCCCGCGAGCCGAGAAATCGCCTGCGCGCATCGCTGCCGTCGGGACGGTGTTCTGCACGAGCGTCGCACTGTGAAGAACTTCGCGCTCGAGTCCGGCGAAGAAGAACGTGTGATTTTTCCGCACGGGACCGCCGAGTGTCGCGCCGAACTGATTCTGGTCCATCGGCGGCTTGGTCAATCCCAGACGGCTTGTAAAGAAGTCTGTGGCGTTGAGCGCGTCGTTCCGCAGGTATTCGTACCCTGCCCCGCGGAATGCGTTGCTGCCCGCCTTCGTCGTGAGGTTGACAACGCCGCCCGCGTAGCTGCCGTATTCAGCCGAGACGTTGTTCGTGACGACGCGGAACTCCTGCACCACGTCCTGTGATGGCACGAATCCATTGACGTTGTTCGCTGGCGCATTCGCCGGCACGCCGTCGACGAAGAACGAGCTCTGATTCCCGAACCCACCGCCGATCGCGTAGTTGCCAAACCCAATCGCGTTGGTCCTCGCGCCGCCGGCCTGATTCGACACCAGATTTCCGGACGTGCTGCCCTGGGCGACGACTCCCGGCACCAGCGTCAGCAGGTTGTTCACATTGCGCCCGCTGAGCGGGATGCTGCGAATCGCCTCCTGCGGGACGACGTTGCCGAGCGACGCGCTGTCGGTTTGCAGCAACGGCGCCGAGCCCGCCACCGTGATCGTCTCGGTGATATTGCCGACGTCCAGTGTCACGTCGACGCGCGATGTGACGTCCACCTGCACCTGCACGTCACTCCGCACGAACTGTTTGAATCCCTGCAGTTCCACCTCGACCCGATACGCGCCCGCCGGCAGATTGGGGACCGAATAGCTTCCGGCTGGACCACTGAACGTGGTTCTCACGTTGTTGGTGCCGAGTGAGACGACTCGTATGGTTGCCCCAGGCACGGGCGCGCCACTGCCATCGACGACCGTCCCGACAATTGTCCCGTAGATCACCTGCGCCGTCGCCGTCTTCAACGTGCAAGCAACAAACGCGAGGACCATCACGACGGTCGTGCAACCCCGCACGCATGACCGAAGAGCCACGTCTCACCTCCAGCCGAGAACACACGGGGAGCAGTACGTTGCTCCG